>ERZ1026892.108-NODE-108-length-39503-cov-14.456728_pt1 | contig 39503 bp, 40 predicted proteins | sample MGYA00380176_ERZ1026892 | MGnify/ENA primary metagenome ERZ1026892 (study PRJEB33269, sample SAMEA4719812) | human gut metagenome | biome: human-associated habitat; feature: organic feature; material: feces | place: Cameroon | collected 2013-10 ... | reverse complement strand
CTGTCACGCAGGGGGTCGCGGGTTCGAGTCCCGTCCGTTCCGCCACTTATTAAGAGCCCTGAGCATTTGCTCAGGGCTTTTTTCTTTGCGTATCGTTTGATTATTGCTGTTTGAGCAAAAATCCTCTGCATTTCACGATCTTTTTCTCGATCCTCACCTTCGTCATAATGGTTCCAGTTAACCCATTTTGATAAATAAAGAGGAAAATCATGACAATCCCTGCATTTGGTCTCGGTACCTTCCGCCTGAAAGACGACGTTGTTATTGCATCTGTAAAAACCGCGCTGGAGCTTGGCTACCGTACTATCGATACCGCACAGATCTATGACAACGAAGCGGCCGTAGGCCAGGCCATTGCCGAAAGCGGCATCGCGCGTGATGAACTGTTCATCACCACCAAGATCTGGATTGAAAATCTGAGCAAAGACAAGCTGGTCGCCAGCCTCAAAGAGAGCCTGCAGAAGCTGCGTACCGACTATGTTGACCTGACGCTGATCCACTGGCCGTCGCCGAACGACGTCGTGGCGGTTGAAGAGTTTATGGCTGCGCTGCTGGAAGCGAAAAAACAGGGTCTGACTCGCCAGGTCGGGATCTCTAACTTCACGATTCCGCTGATGAAGCGCGCTATTGCTGCCGTAGGCGCAGAGAATATCGCCACTAACCAGATTGAGCTGTCACCGTACCTGCAAAACCGTAAAGTCGTTGATTGGGCTACCGAGCACGGTATCCATATCACTTCTTATATGACGCTGGCATACGGTAAGGCACTGAAAGATGAAGTGATTGCAGACATAGCGAAGAAACATAATGCGACGCCTGCGCAGGTTATTCTGGCCTGGGCAATGGGTGAAGGCTATGCGGTCATTCCATCTTCTACCAAGCGTGAGAACCTGGCAAGCAACCTGCTGGCGCAGGATCTGAAATTGGATGCTGAAGATAAAAAAGCCATCGCCGCGCTGGACTGCAATGACCGCCTGGTCAGCCCGGAAGGTCTGGCGCCTGAGTGGGACTAATGACCCTTTAACCCTCTGAAGCCCTCTGGTAGCCCGGACGAAACGATCATGTCGATTCCGGGCCTCCCAATCAGCCGTGCGATTCGTTACCGATTTTCCTTCACATACTCGCTCAGAAAATCAATAAATGCCCTGATACGGGTGCTCACTGCCCGGTCACTGTAGTAAACCGCGCTAAACGGCATCTCCACGGGCAGCCGCTTGTCGGCCAGTAGCTCAACAAACTCTCCGCTCGCAATCTCTTTATCCACCATGTAGTCCGACAGACAGGCAATACCATTGCCGTTCAAACATAGCTGTTTGATCGTTTCTCCGCTGTTGGATGTAATTTCGCAGCTGACTTCCATAAACTGCCCATCGCAGCAGTACACGGGCCACGTGTTCAGCGAAGAAGGTTCGGTGAAACCAAGGCACTGGTGCTCTTTCAAATCTGCAACGTTCTCCGGCTTGCCATGGCGGGCAATATACTCCGGGGATGCGATGATCTTACGATAGCTGTTAAACAGGGGGCGCGCGCGCAGGCTGGAGTCGGTTAATGTCCCCGCCCGGATAGCAACGTCTACCTTACGCTCAATCAGGTTGATGAAGGTTTCAGACGACACCAGCGAGAGCGTCATCTCTGGATAGCGTTCGCGAAACGGCTTAATCAGCGGCATCAGGAAGTGCAACATCACCGGCGTGGCCGCGTCAACCCGCAGCAGACCCCGCGGGGTATTGCGCGTATCCAGCAGCTCATTTTCTGCAGCGGCCATCTCTTGTAGCACAATCTGCATGCGGCGGAAGTAGCGTTCCCCCTCCTCGGTCAGATTAAGCTGACGTGTGGTACGGTTTAGCAGGCTCACGCCGAGCTTGGATTCCAGCTTCTTAACCGCCCGGCTCACCGCCGAGTTAGCCAGGCCCAGTTGCTCTGCTGCCCGGCTAAAACTACCGCTTTCAACCACCGCCACGAAAATGGCGATCTCTTCTGATGTTGCTCTCATTGTTGCACCTGACGCAAAATTCTATTGAGATTTTGAATATTTTTGTTATTTAAACACCCCGGCATACTACGTGTCATCTTAATACTGATGATGTGGAGTAAATTATGCCGCTGGCGCTACTTGCCTTAACGATCAGTGCCTTCGCTATTGGCACAACCGAATTTGTGATTGTCGGACTGGTTCCGACGATCGCTGAACAGCTCGCCATCTCCCTGCCTTCCGCCGGGATGTTGGTTTCCATTTATGCTCTGGGCGTGGCTATCGGCGCGCCGGTGCTCACGGCCCTGACGGGCAAATTGCCGCGCAAACAGCTGCTGCTAGCCTTGATGGTGCTGTTTACCGTCGGTAACCTGCTGGCCTGGCAGGCGCCAGGATACGCCACATTAGTTGTCGCGCGTCTGCTCACCGGTCTGGCCCACGGCGTGTTCTTTTCCATTGGCTCAACCATTGCCACCAGCCTGGTGCCAAAAGAGAAAGCCGCCTCGGCGATTGCCATTATGTTTGGTGGCCTCACCGTGGCGCTGGTCACCGGTGTGCCGCTGGGCACCTTTATCGGTCAGCACTTTGGCTGGCGCGAAACTTTCCTTGCTGTTTCTTTACTGGGCGTGATTGCGCTGATTGCCAGCGCCATACTGGTACCGGGTAATATCCCAGGTCGTGCACCAGCAAGTTTAGCCGACCAGTTGAAAGTGCTGACTCACCCGCGTCTGCTGATGATTTACGCGATTACCGCGCTGGGCTACGGCGGCGTCTTTACCGCCTTCACCTTCCTGGCGCCGATGATGCAAAATCTGGCAGGCTTTACCCCGAACGCGGTCAGTTGGATCCTGTTAGGCTACGGTGTGGCGGTCGCAGTAGGGAATATCTGGGGCGGTAAACTGGCCGATAAACACGGTGCGGTACCGGCACTGAAATTTATCTTCGCCGCGCTGGCGGTGCTGCTGGTCGTCTTCCAGTTCACGGCGTCAATTCAGTATGCTGCACTGGCAACGGTATTGGTGATGGGCGTGTTCGCTTTTGGTAACGTGCCCGGTTTGCAGGTCTACGTGGTGCAGAAAGCCGAGGAGTATACGCCAGCTGCCGTTGATGTGGCATCGGGCCTGAACATCGCTGCTTTTAATGTCGGAATTGCTATCGGCTCAGTCGTGGGGGGCCAAACCGTCGAACACTATGGTCTGGCACAAACGCCGTGGATTGGCGCGCTGATTGTCGTGGGGGCGCTGCTGTTGACCGGCCTGAGTGGTCGCCTGGACAAGCCCACTCGTGTGGTGCCAGGTTAGAATTTTGTCGGTAAGCACAGGCTTACAGAAGTTCACCCAGCTTTATCACAAATAGCGTTGAAACCGCGGGCAAAAGCCCCTATAACTGAGGAACCTTCCTGGAATCAGGCGGGTTCTTTGCTTATTGAGGTTATAAAAGAAAGTGCGAAAAAATACCTACGCCATGCGCTACATTGCCGGACAGCCAGCGGAGCGGATCCTCCCGCCACCAGGCACGTATTCCGGGTTGAGCGAGGCATTATCGGTGGGTAAGCCGTTAAGCACTGAAGAGAATATTCGCATCCTGGTGTGGAATATCTTTAAGCAGCAGCGCGCTGAATGGCTGTCGGTGCTGAATAAGTACGGTAAAGATGCGCACCTGGTACTACTGCAGGAAGCGCAAACCACGCCAGAACTGGTAAAGTTTGCGACCACTAACTATCTCGCGGCCGATCAGGTTCCCGCGTTTGCGCTGCCGCATCATCCCTCCGGCGTGATGACGCTGTCCGCCGCTCAGCCCGTCTACTGTTGCCCACTGCGTGAACGCGAGCCGATTCTGCGGCTGGCGAAATCGGCGTTAGTGACCGTTTACCCACTTCCTGATTCGCGGTTGCTGATGGTCGTGAATATTCACGCCGTTAACTTTAGCCTTGGCGTTGATGTCTACAGTAAACAGCTGATGCCCATCGGCGAGCAGATTGCCCAACATAATGGCCCGGTGATCATGGCCGGGGATTTCAACGCCTGGAGCCGCCCGCGTATGAACGCGCTGTACCGTTTTGCGCGTGACATGTCGTTGCGTCCGGTACGCTTTGACGACGATCAGCGCCGCCGGGCGTTTGGTCGTCCGCTGGATTTCGTCTTCTATCGTGGGTTGAACGTGAATGATGCTTCCGTTCTGGTGACTCGCGCATCGGACCACAATCCGCTGATCGTAGAATTCAGCCCCAGCAGGTAGGGCTGAAGACATAAAAAAGGCACCGGGGGAGCGGTGCCTTTTTTATTGTATGCCTGTCAGGAGTCAGGACGGTCGCTATTCTTAACAAACAGCGTGAGCTGATCGCCCGGCTGCAGGTTGCCAGCGTCACTGTTCCAGCGCATCACATCTTTGATGTTAACGCCGTGACGTTTTGCAATGCTCGACAACGAATCGCCTTTACGTACGCGGTACGTAATGCTGCTGTTATCAGCAAGACGCGCAGCGCTGCTGCCCGCACCTACCGTTAAGCTCTGACCCACTTTCAGGTTGCTACCACGCAGGTTGTTCCACTGCTGCAGGTCCTTCGTCGTCACGCCTAAGCGTGATGCGATACCCGACAGCGTGTCACCTGAGCGAACCTGATAGCTGCGGCTGGACATCGGCGTATTGTCAGCAACCAGCGTAGGCTGGAGGTCGGCAATTTCACCGGAGGCCAGGGATTCACGCAGCTGGTCTGCATGCTTCTGTGGCACCATCACGTACTTCGGACCGCTTGCGCCGAGCGTAGAGCCTTTGACGCCAGCATTGAAGGTCTTCAGCTTGTTGACCGGCATACCAGCCATGTCTGCGAGCTGAGAGATCTCAACCGGGCTATCGAGGCGAACGCGCGCCAGCGCACGGCTTTCGTCGGTTGTTGGCAGACGAACGCCATAGCGTTTGCTGTTTTTGAGGATGTCGCTCAAAGCCAGCATCTTCGGTACGTAGACCTTAGTTTCCTGAGGCAACGGAAGAGACCAGAAGTCCGTAGGCTTACCACGGGCTTTGTTCGCTTTCATTGCTTTCATTACACGGCCTTCACCGCTGTTATACGCCGCCACGGTTAATAACCAGTCGCCATCGAACATTTTGTTCAAGCGCTGCATCATATCCAGTGCTGCCGTTGTGGAAGCAACGACGTCACGACGTGCGTCATAACTGCGGGTCTGTTTCAGACCATAATTGCGCCCTGTGCTCGGAATGATCTGCCAGATGCCTGCGGCATTGGCGCCAGACGTTGCGTGCGGGTCAAAAGCGCTCTCCACTATGGGTAGTAATACCAGTTCCATTGGCATGTTACGTTTCTTAACTTGCCCGGCTATCCAGTACATATACGGCTCTGCCCGTAAAGTTACATCGTGGAGATAGCTCTTATTTCGTAAGTACTTCTGTTTCTGTTCGCGAACCCGGGAGTTATCCGGGATTCCCATCTTTAGCTCGTCGCCAATATAAGCCCACAGGTTCTGATTCTGCATGTCGAATGTCCCATCGTCCATCCAACGTGCTTGACTTGCGAACTTACTTGCTTCCCCTTGACTAGCCGCAGAAAGGCTCTGTGCGTGCTGTTGGACGTTGCCCTGCTGTGACGCCTGGCACCCCACGAGCAGGACAGAGGCGAGTAATATCGCTTTTGCCTTCATGTGTGTGTCAATAGTTGCTTAAAAGACGACCGATAATAACGACGAACTTTCGAAAACGCAACCCGGAAGTATCAGAAGTTATCTTTCTTTGACCGTAACCATGCAAAACGCTCTTCAGATTGTAGCAATTTTGTTTCTTTGTTTATTTTATTAATTAAATCAATATCATCCGTTCTTAAAAAGAGATTAATTTGGCGCTCATTTTTCAGAGTTGTGGGGAGTGTCATTTGGTTTTTTGCGCGTAACTCCTTCACTTCTCGATAGTATTCGTTAATGAACAAATCATGCGGTAAAACGCTCAGGGCGAACTTCATGTTGGAGAGTGTATATTCATGTGCGCAACAAATTAGCGTCTCTTCCGGCAGGGTGTTAATGCGCTGCAACGAGCGGTACATCTGGGCTGGCGTGCCTTCGAATAAACGTCCGCAGCCCCCGGAAAACAGGGTATCGCCGCAAAAAAGCCACGGCGCGCTGTAGAAACAGACATGTCCTAAAGTGTGCCCCGGTGTAGCGAAAACGTGAAATTCCTGGTCGAGTACGCGGATCCGATCGCCATCGGCGACAATTTTTGTCGTTCCTTTGTGACGCGTCTCTTCCGGACCGTAAACGATCAGATTCGGATAATGCCTATGCAGATCCGACACGCCGCCAACGTGATCGTTGTGGTGATGGGTTAAGAGGATCGCTTCTGGCTGCCAGCCGTTTTCGGTAATTGCCGCCAGCACCGGGGCCGCTTCACCGGGATCGACAATCAGACAGCGGCCCGTTTCATCATTAAGAACCCAGATGTAGTTGTCCTGAAACGCCGGAATACTGTTAAGATTCATTAGTTACCTCTTAAGCGTAGGGAAGGTGTGATGAAACCGGCAAGGATACCTCAAACAGTGTCAGCGCCTGTCTCGTGGGCGCAATTGCCCTGGGGTGAATATTATCGCGAGGCTATCGATCGTCAACTGAAACCCTGGCTTGGAAAGCTGTACGGCTTTCACCTGCTCAAGATCGGCAACCTGAGCGCGGAGATCAATACTGAAGCCTGCGCTATCTCCCATCAGGTCAATATCTCGCTGGAAGGCAGCCCAATGCAGGTGCTGGCCGATCCGCTGCATCTACCGTTTGCTGAGAAATCGGTCGATGCCTGCCTGCTTGCTCATACCATGCCCTGGTGTAGCGATCCGCACCGTATGCTGCGCGAGGCCGACCGCGTGTTAATCGATGATGGCTGGCTGATTATCAGCAGCTTTAATCCGGTGAGCCTGATGGGGCTGCGCAAGCTCTTTCCCGTGCTGCGTAAATCCGTCCCTTACAACAGCCGAATGTTTACCATGACCCGCCAGCTCGACTGGCTGGCGCTGCTGAATTTTGAAGTGCTGCACCAGAGCCGTTTTCAGGTGCTGCCCTGGGCGAAGCAGGGGGGCGTTATGTTGAGCACCCATTTGCCTGCGCTGGGGTGCTTGCAACTGATTGTCGCCCGAAAACGCACCATTCCGCTGACGCTGAACCCGATGCGGCAAAATAAGGCAAAAAGCCGTATCCCGCAGGCGGTCGGTGCGACCCGCCAGTACCGTAAACCGCCGGACGCTTAGGCTTCCGGCTGGTAGCCGACATCATCGTGGGTGGGTGCGGAGGCTGCCGCTCGCGCCAGCTCATCGCAGCGTTCGTTCTCCGGATGCCCGGCGTGGCCCTTCACCCATTCCCAGCGAATTTCATGCTGGCCAAGGGCCGCATCAAGCCGTTTCCAGAGATCGACATTCTTCACCGGCTTTTTATCCGCCGTCTTCCAGCCACGTTTTTTCCAGTTGTGGATCCACTGAGTGATCCCCTGGCGTACGTACTGGCTATCGGTACTCAGCACCACGGTGCACGGTTCTTTCAGCGCTTCCAGCGCGACGATCGCCGCCATCAGCTCCATCCGGTTATTGGTGGTCAGGCGATAGCCTTCATTAAAGGTTTTTTCCCGCTGGCGATAGCGTAAAATAGCGCCATAGCCGCCGGGGCCTGGGTTACCAAGGCAAGAGCCATCGGTGAAAATTTCTACCTGTTTAAGCATCTCTGGTAGACTTCCTGTATCTGCAATCGAAAGTAAAACGGCAAGTCTGACATAAATGACTGATATGAGCACTGCAATTACGCGACAGATCGTTCTGGATACCGAAACCACCGGTATGAACCAGATCGGCGCGCACTATGAAGGTCACAAGATCATCGAGATCGGTGCCGTCGAAGTAATCAACCGTCGTTTGACCGGCAACAACTTCCACGTTTATCTCAAGCCCGACCGGCTGGTGGACCCTGAAGCCTTCGGCGTTCACGGTATCGCCGACGAATTCTTGCTGGATAAACCCACCTTTGCCGAGGTTGCCGATGAGTTTCTTGACTACATCCGCGGCGCGGAGCTGGTCATCCATAACGCATCGTTCGATATCGGCTTTATGGACTATGAGTTTAGTAAGCTCAATCGCGGTATTCCAAAAACCGATACCTTTTGTAAAGTCACCGATAGTCTGGCGCTGGCGAGGAAAATGTTCCCCGGCAAGCGTAACAGCCTTGATGCGTTATGCTCGCGCTATGAAATAGACAACACCAAGCGTACGCTGCACGGTGCGCTTCTCGATGCCCAGATCCTGGCAGACGTCTATCTGACGATGACCGGTGGGCAGACGTCGATTAAATTTGCGATGGAAGGCGAAGGGCAGCAGCAGGTAGGCGATACCGGAATTCAGCGTATTGTCCGCGCGGCGAGTAAACTGCGCGTTGTTTATGCGACCGATGAAGAGCTGATGAACCATGAATCGCGCCTTGACCTGGTACAGAAGAAAGGTGGAAGCTGCCTCTGGCGGGCATAAAACGGTTATTTTGCTGTGAAAATAAGCGTACGGGCGAATTTTGCAGCAAACGATTCAAAAAAAGAGAAAAAGCGTTGACGGTTTCCGAGGGAATCCGTAATATTCGCCTCGTTCCCAAGGGAACACAGCGGAGCGGTAGTTCAGTCGGTTAGAATACCTGCCTGTCACGCAGGGGGTCGCGGGTTCGAGTCCCGTCCGTTCCGCCACTATTCAGAAAGCCCGAATCAGCAATGATTCGGGCTTTCGTCGTTTTAGCCTTCCAGATTTTTTCGGCACAACTTTGCCGTCCTTTCATTACCCTAGCGCAAACGGATCGGCATCCTGCCAGGCAGGGAAATTCTCGCGATACTCCTGGAGTTGCGACAGAGAAAGTTCCCCATCGATACGGGTAGCCAGGTGCGGCTCGGCGGTGGCAAGAATCTCGCCCTGTGGGGTGATGATACGGCTATCTCCGCGGTAGTGATGGCCGTTGCCGTCGGTTCCAACACGGTTACAGCCTGCGACGTAAGCCTGGTTCTCAATGGCGCGTGCCGTCAGCAGCGCCTGCCAGTGCAGTGAACGCGGCGCGGGCCAGTTCGCAACGTATAGCACCAGGTCGTAGTCATTGCGGTTGCGCGACCACACCGGGAAACGCAGGTCATAGCAGACCAGCGGCAGAATGCGCCAGCCGCGCCACGTCAACACCACGCGCTGGTTACCCGCAATATAGTGGTGATGCTCATCGGCCATACGGAACAGATGGCGTTTGTCGTAGACGTGGACCTGACCTTCAGGTTCCACGAGCAGGAAACGATTGACCGCCCCCAGCGGCGTTTGCAGCGCGGCGCTGCCGGCAACCAGCGCATTGGTGCGCAGCGCCTGTTCTCGCATCCAGGCGACAACATCTTCCTCTGCCATCGACTGCTCGGCGGCTTCCATGGCAAAACCAGTCGTAAACATTTCCGGCAGTACAATCACGTCACGCCCGACAATCTCTTCCATCTGCCGGTCAAAGTGTCGCAGGTTGGCAGGTCCGTCCATCCAGACCAGCGGTTGTTGTAAAAGGGTAATCTTCAAGCCAGGCACGTGATGAACTCCTTTATTGCAGGACGTAAATCTAACTGTAACACCTTATCAGGACGTTGCCGCGGTGGAGACCATCTGGATAAAAAAAAGCGGAGCCAGGCTCCGCTTTGGGGATAACGAATCGAAGGGGTTACGCGGCTTCAACCTTGCGCACGTTGTCCGGCAGCTTTACCGGCTTGGTCGCCAGCTCGTCCGCAGCAAAATCGTCAACGTTGATGCTGCGCAGACGGCTTTCTTCCGCTTTGATCAGAATGGCCGCTTCGGTCTGATCGATAAGCCCTTTTGCCAGCGCGTTACGCGCCAGTTCGTCCAGACGGGTAAACGGCAGGTTTTTGCCAATTTCTTTACAGATACGCTGGTGGATAGGGTCCGCCGCCATCACGTCTACCAGCGCTTCTTCCAGCAGGCCCACCGGGTTATGTTCACTCGGGGTCAGGTACTGGCCGCGGCCAATACGAGAGCGGGTGGCGCTCGGCGTTTGCAGAATCTTCGCCACGCTGTGGTCCAGCTTATCGGACGGCGCATCATAATGACGGCCGGTCGGGAAGATGGCGACGCGCAGGGCGCCAGCGACAAAACGGTTCGGGAAGTTCTTCAGCAGATCGTCAATCGCCTGCTCTGCCTGATGAAGCGCATCCTGCACGCCCCAGTGCACCAGAGGTAAATCGGCCTCATGGCGACCTTCATCGTCATAGCGTTTCAGTACCGCAGAAGCGAGGTACAGCTGGCTCAGCACGTCGCCCAGACGCGCGGAGATACGCTCACGACGCTTCAGGCTGCCGCCCAGCACCGCCATGGAAACATCGGACAGCAGGGCCAGGTTGGCGCTTAGACGGTTCAGATGCTGGTAGTAACGTTTCGTCGCATCACGGGTCGGCGTCGAGCTGGTTAAGCCGCGAGTGACACCTAACCAGAAGCTACGCACTTTATTGCTGCCGACGTGGCCGATGTGTTTAAACAGCAGTTTGTCGAAGGCGTTAACGTCTTTGTTCTGCGCGGCGGCCATCTCTTCCAGCACGTACGGATGGCAGCGAATGGCGCCCTGGCCGAAGATCATCATGCTACGGGTCAGGATGTTCGCCCCTTCCACGGTGATGGCAATCGGCGCGCCCTGGTAAGCACGGGCCAGGAAGTTGCCTTCGCCCAGCATAATGCCTTTGCCCCCGGCGATATCCATGGCGTCAACAATGGACTGCTGGCCGCGATGGGTGCAGTGGTACTTGACGATAGCCGACAGGACCGCCGGTTTTTCACCGAGCATAATGCCGTAGGTAATCAGGGTCGCGGCGGCGTCCATCACGTAGGCGTTGCCTGCGATACGCGCCAGCGGCTCTTCAATACCTTCCATTTTACCAATGGACACTTTGAACTGACGGCGAATATGCGCGTAGGCACCGGTGGCCAGCGCGACGGATTTTACGCCGCCGGTGGAGTTCGACGGCAAGGTGATGCCGCGGCCTACGGACAGACACTCAACCAGCATACGCCAGCCCTGACCGGCCATTTTTGGCCCACCGATGATGTAATCGATTGGAACAAAGATGTCCTGACCGCGGGTTGGGCCGTTCTGGAACGGCACGTTCAGCGGGAAGTGACGACGGCCAATTTCCACGCCGGGGGTGCTGGTGGGGATCAGCGCACAGGTAATACCTAAATCTTCCGCGCCGCCCAGCAGTTTATCCGGATCGGAGAGTTTAAACGCCAGCCCCAGTACGGTAGCGATTGGGGCCAGCGTAATGTAGCGTTTGTTCCAGGTCAGGCGCATACCCAGCACCTGTTCACCCTGCCATTCGCCCATGCAGACGACGCCGGTATCCGGAATCGCACCGGCGTCAGAACCGGCTTCCGGGCTGGTGAGCGCGAAGCAGGGGATTTCCTGACCACGCGCCAGGCGCGGCAGATAATGATTTTTCTGTTCTTCAGTACCGTAGTGCTGCAACAGCTCGCCCGGCCCTAAGGAGTTCGGTACGCCGACGGTAATCGCCAGGATCCCGGAAACGCCGGAGAGCTTCTGCAGGACGCGCGCCTGAGCATAAGCGGAGAATTCCAGGCCGCCGTACTCTTTCTTAATGATCATCGCGAAGAAGCGGTGTTCTTTCAGGTACGCCCACAGCTCCGGCGGCAGATCCGCCATTTCGTGGGTGATCTGGAAATCGTTCGCCATACGGCAGGCTTCTTCAACCGGGCCATCAATAAAGGCTTGTTCTTCGGCAGTCAGTTGCGGACGCGGATAGTTGTGCAGCTTTTTCCAGTCCGGGTTGCCGCGGAACAGATCGCCTTCCCACCAGGTGGTACCGGCATCGATCGCTTCTTTTTCGGTGCGCGACATCGGCGGCATCACCTTACTGAACATGCGGAATACCGGCGCGGAAATCAGCGCTTTACGCATTGGCGTAAAGTTGAACGGCACCAGAATGATCGCCAGCGGCACCAGCAGCCACAAATTCCACAGACCCGCAGCGCCGAGCGCCGCTGTCCAGGCCAGTAAAATCAGGCTACCGAGCGTCAAACTGACGCGGTGATAGAAGAGCACACCGAGTAAAGCAATGGTTAAAACAATACTCAAAATCATCATAGAGAAATGCCCCTGTCTTGTAGGAGGTCTGACCACTTGTGATGATATGGTTGTAGTTGATGTGATTTTAATTAGCAATGTGTTTACAAAATAATTACAACATCGCTCACATTGTTGATGCTTTTTAGCGCACCAAAAATTCAAACATCTGCTGAATAGGTTGGCCCTTGCTTCTCTGCGCTGGCGCTATCCGGTACACTACTGACGACAATTTTATTAATGCTGAAGGATTATCCTCATGTACCAGGATCTTATTCGTAACGAACTGAATGAAGCGGCCGATACGCTGGCAAACTTTCTGAAAGATGAAGCCAATATCCATGCCATTCAGCGTGCAGCAGTCCTGCTGGCGGATAGCTTTAAGGCCGGTGGTAAAGTGCTTTCCTGCGGTAACGGCGGCTCTCATTGCGATGCGATGCACTTTGCCGAAGAGTTGACCGGTCGCTATCGTGAAAACCGTCCGGGCTACCCGGCGATTGCGATCTCTGACGTCAGTCATCTCTCCTGCGTGAGCAATGATTTCGGCTATGAATATGTTTTCTCTCGTTACGTTGAATCCGTGGGGCGCTCGGGCGACGTGCTGCTGGGTATTTCCACTTCTGGCAACTCAGCTAACGTGATCAAAGCGATTGAAGCGGCGCGTGCGCAAGGCATGAAGGTCATCACCCTGACCGGTAAAGACGGCGGCAAAATGGCCGGTTCTGCTGATATCGAAATTCGCGTACCGCACTTTGGTTACGCCGATCGCGTGCAGGAAATTCACATTAAAGTGATTCACATTCTGATCATGCTGATCGAAAAAGAGATGGTTAAGGCATAAGTTTCACGGGGCTTCGGCCCCGTTTGCTGTGGAGGTGTGATATGTGCGAACTGCTCGGGATGAGCGCTAATGTGCCAACCGATATTTGCTTCAGTTTCACCGGGCTCGTTCAGCGCGGTGGCGGCACCGGGCCGCATAAAGACGGCTGGGGTATCACCTTTTACGAAGGAAAAGGGTGTCGCACCTTTAAAGATCCGCAGCCCAGCTATCAGTCGCCGATTGCCAAACTGGTTCAGGATTATCCTATCAAGTCCTGCTCGGTGATCGCGCATATCCGCCAGGCGAACCGCGGCATGGTGGCGCTGGAAAATACCCATCCGTTTACCCGCGAGCTGTGGGGACGCAACTGGACCTATGCCCACAACGGGCAGCTCTCTGGCTATAAAACGCTGGAGACCGGACAATTCCGCCCGGTTGGTGAAACCGACAGCGAAAAGGCATTTTGCTGGCTGCTGCACAAGCTGACCCAGCGCTACCCGCGTACGCCCGGAAATATGCAGGCGGTGTTTAAGTATATTGCGTCACTGGCGGAAGAAATGCGCGCGAAAGGCGTGTTCAATATGCTGCTGTCTGACGGGCGTTACGTCATGGCGTTCTGCTCCACCAACCTGTACTGGATTACCCGTCGGGCGCCATTTGGCGTGGCGAAGCTACTGGATCAGGACGTGGAAATTGATTTTCAGCAGGAAACGACCGCCAACGATGTGGTGACCGTGATTGCCACCCAACCGCTGACGGGGAATGAAACCTGGCACAAGATCATGCCAGGCGAATGGCGCTTATTTTGCCTCGGGGAGCGCGTAGTTTGACGCCAGCTGCGGCTGAACCACTTCGTGGCTCAGCGGCTTGCTCACGACATAGCGGCCATCGACGACCGAAACCATCGGCGGTTTGTGCGTCTGCTGGAAGTAGTCGTAGCCCGGCTTAAGCTGCTGCCAGAAATCTTTATAATAGGAATATTTATGGCGTTCCATGTTGGCATCGGTCATGCGGAACGGATAGATGCTGACCTGGACGCTGGACTGCCCGAAGACCAGCGCGCCGGTCACGAACTGGAATATTTCATCAATACCCGAGTCGGTCATGGCATAGCAGCCAACCGATACGCAGGCCCCGTGAATCATCAGGTATTTCCCTTCATAGCCGTGCGCGCGGTCATAGGCGTTCGGGAAGCCGATATTAATCGCTTTATAGAAGCGGCTGTCTGGCTTTAATTGGCTGCGCTGTACTGAATAAAACCCTTCCGGGCTTTTGAAATCGCCCTGACGCTGCTTCGGCCCTAAGCCGCCGGAGTAGTTACAGATTTTATAGCTATCAAGGAGTTGGTAGGTTTCACCCATTTTCACATAGAGGTCGAGCGTGCGCTCTTCCTTGAAAATCTGGATGTAGACAGGGGAGCCCATCAATTGCTGCTTATATTCTTTGCTGACTGGCGTCGTCGGGCTGTTGCTGCTCATTAACCCAGCAAACGAAACGCACGGCATTAAAAGCATCGCAATAAATAATGCGATTTTGCGCATACTACTTGTTCCTTGATAAAAAATAACTACACGCCAGGAGAGGCAACAGAGAGAAAAAAGCAGACAAATCTGTTTTTTGTGCGCTCACCTTAGCACCACCGCATTTTTTCGCAAGTGGGGCGTTTGGCGTTTACAATTTCGTGTTGTATTCCTGCGGTGGGGCGGTGTGTTGTGCTGATCGCCCGCGCATGGGAAGCCTGTAAAAGAGTGTAGGATAAGCTGATGATTCGCTAGCTATCTTTGTCCGAATCCATAGCAGTTTGCGTCTCAGCTCGCAATTTAGTGGCTAGAAAAGCGGAACTGCTGCATCGACGAAGGATAAAATGGTAAACTTTCGTTACGTAATCATTCAGGCTGAAAATGGGTAAAACGGATACTCGCTGGATGATTCAGGTAGTAACTCTCTAAACAGTGTAAGAAAGGATGCTTCAGATTCTCATCATGCCTGGTGATGGAATACGATTGGCCTTCAGGCGAACCTCCTTTCTTTTGTCTCGTTAACCAAACGCTGGCCTCAGCGCTGAGTTGACGCCGTCGTTAACGGATACCTGCGAACAGTATGATTAAAATAACCAAAGGCCTCGATCTGCCTATAGCTGGATTGCCCGACCAGCAACGTATTGATGACGTTGCCGTGAGCCGCGTGGCGGTAAAAGGCGAAGAATATAACGGACTGCGTCCTTCGATGGCGGTAAAAGAGGGCGACAGGGTCGTGAAAGGGCAACTGCTCTTTGAGGACAAGAAAATTCCCGGCGTACGTTTCACCGCGCCCGCCAGCGGTACGGTTAGCGCTATTCACCGTGGCGAACGCCGCGTCCTGCAGTCGGTGGTCATTGACGTCGATGGCGACGAGTCGTTGAGCTTTACGGCCTATCCGGCCGATGCGCTGACGACGCTGCCGCGCGAAGCGGTGGTTGCGCAGTTGGTGGAGTCCGGGCTGTGGACGGCTATGCGCACGCGCCCGTTCAGCAAAACCCCTGCGCCGGGTTCGGTACCGGCGGCGATTTTCGTGACCGCCATGGACACGAACCCGCTGTCCGCCGATCCACAGCCAATTATCCTCGCCCAGCGCGAGGCGTTTGATGCCGGCCTGACGGTGCTGACGCGTTTGACTGACGGTAAAGTCCACGTCTGTCAGAGCAGCGGCGGCAAATTAGGCGGCCACCCGCAGGGGCAGGTGACGTTCAATCAGTTCACTGGCCCGCATCCAGCAGGGTTAGTCGGTACTCACATTCATTTCCTGGAGCCGGTCAGCTTGCAAAAGCAGGTATGGCATCTGAACTACCAGGACGTGATTGCCTACGGCAAGCTGTTCCTTGACGGTGTTATCTGGACCGAGCGCATCATCGCCCTTGGTGGTCCTCAGGTGAAGCATCCTCGCCTGCTGCGTACCTGCCTGGGGGCGGATCTCGATGCCCTGCTGGTGGGAGAACTGCACGAAGGTGAAAACCGCATTTTGTCCGGCTCCGTACTTAACGGCACCAAGGCATCGGGCCCGCATGCGTTTCTTGGCCGCTTCCACCTGCAGGTGAGCGTGCTGAAAGAAGGGCGCGAAAAAGAGCTGCTTGGCTGGGTTGCGCCGGGGCGCGACAAGTTTTCGATTACCCGCACTACGCTGGGCCACTTCCTCAAGAAGAAGCTGTTTAATCTCTCGACGGATACCCACGGCGGCGAGCGTGCAATGGTGCCTATCGGCAACTACGAGCGGGTCATGCCGCTGGATATTCTGCCCACTATGCTGCTGCGCGACCTGCTGGCGGGCGATACCGACAGCGCGCAGGCATTGGGCTGTCTGGAGCTTGATGAAGAAGACCTGGCGCTTTGCACCTATGTCTGCCCAGGAAAATACGAATACGGGCCGGTGTTACGCCACGTCCTAACGCAAATTGAGCAGGAAGGCTAAGTGATGGGCTTAAAACAGCTACTGGAAAAAGTTGAGCCGCACTTCACGCAGGGCGGCAAGCTGGAAAAATACTACCCGCTATATGAAGCGACGGCGACGTTGCTCTATACGCCGGGGCATGTCACTAAGGGCGCGGCGCACGTGCGTGACGCCATCGACCTTAAGCGCATGATGATCCTCGTCTGGTTCGCCGTTTTCCCGGCGATGTTCTGGGGGATGTACAACGTCGGGCTGCAAACCATCCCGGCGCTGCACAAATTGTACGGCGCCGAACAGCTGCAGCAGGTGATTGCCAGCAACTGGCACTACAGCGTGGCGCAGGCGCTGGGCGTCAGCTTCGCGCCGGACGCCGGCTGGATCAGCATGATGATGCTGGGCGCGGTGTTCTTTGTGCCGATTTACGCCACGGTCTTTTTGGTTGGCGGTTTCTGGGAAGTGCTGTTCGCGATTGTGCGCAAGCATGAGGTGAACGAAGGTTTCTTCGTTACATCAATTTTGTTTGCGCTGATTGTCCCGCCAACCATGCCGTTATGGCAGGCGGCACTCGGCATCTCCTTTGGCGTGGTGATTGCGAAAGAGATCTTTGGCGGCACCGGCCGCAACTTCCTTAACCCAGCGCTGGCCGGGCGTGCGTTCCTGTTCTTCGCCTATCCGGCGCAAATCTCCGGCGATCTGGTCTGGACTGCCGCCGACGGTTTCTCCGGGGCGACACCGCTCTCCCAATGGGCGAGCCATGGCGGTGAAGCGCTGGTCAACGTCGTCAGCGGGCAGCCGGTGAGCTGGATGGATGCCTTTATCGGCAATATTCCGGGCTCCATCGGTGAAGTCTCCACGCTGATGATCCTGCTCGGCGGGGCGCTGATTATCTTTGGCCGCGTTGCCTCCTGGCGCATCGTGGCCGGGGTCATGGTGGGCATGATTGCCTGCGCCACGCTGTTTAACCTGATTGGTTCCGAGACCAACCCGATGTTCGCCATGCCGTGGTACTGGCACCTGGTGCTCGGTGGTTTTGCCTTCGGCATGATGTTTATGGCAACCGACCCGGTTTCCGCCTCGTTTACCGATAAAGGTAAATGGTGCTACGGCGCGCTGATTGGCGCAATGTGCGTGCTGATTCGCGTCGTCAACCCAGCTTATCCAGAAGGGATGATGTTGGCCATTCTGTTCGCCAACCTCTTTGCGCCACTGTTCGATTACCTGGTGGTGCGGGCCAATATTAAGCGGAGGAAGTCGCGTGGCTGAGAAGAAAAGTAACGATAGCATCGGCAAAACGCTGCTGGTGGTGCTGGTGCTTTGTCTGGTTTGCTCCATTGTGGTCGCCGGTTCTGCCGTTGGCCTGAAGCCGCTCCAGCAGGAGCAGCGCGCATTGGATAAGCAACGCAATATCCTGGCGGTAGCCGGCCTGATGCACGACAAAATGTCGGCAGATGAAGTGGCGGAGGTGTATACCAGCCGCGTAACGCCGCGGCTGGTGGACCTGAAAAGCGGCGCGATACTTGATGCTGACCCGGCAAAGTTTAATCCGAGCCAGGCCCTGAAGGACCCACAGCAAAGCATTGCGCTGGCCTCAAGCGAAGATCCTGCCGGTATTCGTCGCCGTAGCAACGTCGTGGAAATCTACCTCATCAAAGATGAAAAGCAGCAGGTTCAGGAGATCGTCCTGCCGGTTTACGGCAACGGCCTGTGGTCGATGATGTATGCGTTTGTGGCGCTGGACACTGACGGGCGCACCATTAAAGGCATCACTTACTACGACCAGGGAGAAACCCCGGGGCTGGGCGGCGAGATTGAAAATCCGAACTGGCGTGCGCAGTTTGTCGGTAAACGCGTCATCAACGACGAAGGCCATCCGGCGCTGAAAGTGATGAAGGGGGCTGCGCCACAGGGCGATCTGTACGCGGTGGACGGTCTATCTGGCGCGACGCTCACGGCCAACGGCGTGCAGCACAGCTTTGATTTCTGGATGGGCGAACTGGGCTTTGGCCCGTTCCTGAAACAGGTGCGTGAAGGAGGGCTGAACCATGGCTGAACAGGGTGAAATGAAAGAGATGAAACGCCTGTTGGTGGGGCCGCTTATTGCCAATAACCCGATCGTGCTCCAGGTGCTTGGCGTCTGTTCGGCGCTGGCGGTCACCACCAAACTGGAGACGGCGTTTGTGATGACCATTGCGGTCACGCTGGTGACGGCGTTTTCCAGCATGTTTATCTCGATGATTCGCCACCATATTCCTAACAGCGTACGTATCATCGTACAGATGGCGATTATTGCCTCACTGGTTATCGTGGTCGATCAACTGCTGCGCGCGTTTGCCTATGAAACGTCAAAACAGCTGTCGGTCTTCGTCGGGCTTATCATCACCAACTGTATTGTGATGGGGCGCGCGGAGGCGTTCGCGATGAAGTCGCCGCCGCTGGCAAGCTTTATGGACGGCATCGGCAACGGTCTGGGCTATGGCGCTATTCTGCTGGTTGTGGGTTTCCTGCGCGAGCTTATTGGCAGCGGCAAGCTGTTTGGCGTCACGGTGCTGGAGACGATACAGAACGGCGGCTGGTATCAGCCGAACGGCCTGTTCCTGCTCGCGCCGAGCGCGTTTTTCATTATCGGTCTGCTGATCTGGGCGCTGCGTAGCTGGAAGCCGGAACAGCAGGAAAAGGAGTAACCGATCATGGCTCACTACATTAGCCTGTTTGTTCGCGCCGTGTTCGTTGAAAACATGGCGCTGGCCTTCTTCCTCGGGATGTGTACCTTCCTCGCGGTCTCGAAGAAGGTGTCTACCGCTTTTGGCCTTGGCGTGGCGGTAACGGTCGTTCTCGGCCTTGCGGTACCGATCAACAACCTGGTCTATAACCTGGTGCTGCGCGACGGCGCGCTGGTTGACGGCGTGGATCTCAGCTTCCTCAACTTCATCACCTTTATCGGGGTGATTGCGGCGCTGGTGCAGATTCTTGAGATGATTCTCGATAAATACTTCCCGTCGTTGTATACCGCGTTGGGTATCTTCCTGCCGCTGATTGCGGTGAACTGCGCCATCTTTGGCGGCGTGTCGTTTATGGTGCAGCGTGACTATAACTTCAGTGAATCCATCGTCTACGGTTTTGGATCCGGTATCGGCTGGATGCTGGCAATCGTTGCGATGGCGGGAATTCGCGAAAAGATGAAGTATTCAAATGTGCCAGCGGGACTGCGCGGCTTAGGGATCACCTTTATCACCACCGGGCTGATGGCGTTAGGTTTTATGTCATTCTCCGGTGTGCAGCTATAAGGGCCGTTAATCATGGAAATTATACTTGGCGTAGTCATGTTTACGCTTATCGTGTTGGTGCTGTCGCTGCTGATTTTGTTTGCTAAATCGAAGCTGGTTAACGCCGGTGACGTGGTGATTGAAATCAACAACGAAGCGGATAAGCAGATCAAAACTCCGGCGGGCGACAAGCTGCTGAATACGCTGTCCAGCAACGGTATTTTTATCTCCTCCGCCTGCGGCGGCGGCGGCTCCTGCGGCCAATGCCGAGTGACGGTGAAAGAGGGCGGTGGCGAAATTCTGCCTACCGAACTGTCGCACATTACCAAGCGCGAGGCTAAAGAGGGCTGCCGTCTGGCCTGTCAGGTCGCCGTGCGTCAGGACATGAAAATTGAGCTGCCGGACGAAGTCTTTGGCGTGAAAAAATGGGAATGCGAAGTTATCTCTAACGATAACAAAGCCACTTTTATCAAAGAGCTGAAGCTGGCGATTCCCGCGGGGGAAAGCGTGCCGTTCCGCGCCGGGGGCTATATTCAGATTGAGTGCCCGCCGCATAAAGTCGCGTACGCCGACTTTGACGTGCCGGAGGAATACCGCGGCGACTGGGATAAATTCAATCTCTTCCGCTATGTCTCCGACGTGAAAGAACCGACGCTGCGTGCCTATTCAATGGCTAACTACCCGGAAGAAAAGGGCATCATTATGCTCAACGTGCGTATCGCCACGCCGCCGCCGTCTGCGCCGGATGCGCCGCCGGGGATTATGTCCTCGTATATCTGGTCGCTTAAGGCCGGTGACAAGGTGACCATTTCCGGGCCGTTCGGCGAGTTCTTCGCCAAAGACACCGACGCTGAAATGGTGTTTATCGGCGGTGGTGCAGGGATGGCGCCGATGCGTTCCCATATCTTCGATCAGCTTAAGCGTCTGCATAGCCATCGTAAAATCAGCTTCTGGTACGGCGCGCGTTCACTGCGTGAAATGTTCTATGAAGAGGAGTTTGAGCAGCTGGCGCGTGATAACCCGAACTTTACCTTCCATATTGCGCTTTCTGACGCGCAGCCGGAAGATAACTGGACGGGCTACACTGGCTTTATTCATAACGTCCTGTATGAGAACTATCTGCGTGACCATCCGGCGCCGGAAGACTGTGAGTTCTACATGTGTGGGCCGCCGATGATGAACGCTGCGGTCATTAAGATGCTCAAAGAGTTAGGCGTGGAGGATGAAAACATCATGCTCGACGACTTTGGAGGCTGATGATGTTAACGGTATTTCTGGCGACGTTCTGCATTTTTGCCCTCGTGATCCTCGGCATGTCGCTGGGGTATCTGGTGAAGCGGAAAAGCCTGCAGGGCAGCTGCGGCGGCATCTCTTCGCTGGGGCTGGAAAAAGTGTGTGACTGCCCGGAACCGTGCGATGCGCGTAAAAAGCGGATGGCTCGCGAGGCGCAGCGTCAGCAGAACCGCATCCTGTAGTCTCTTATCGCCCGGCTTTGCCGGGCGGTTTGCAACACTTCTCATTTGCCAAAGTTATGCTGTATACTTATCCAGTGGTAAGTGAGGGCTAACGATGCGCAAAATAATCCATATTGATATGGACTGCTTCTTCGCCGCGGTGGAAATGCGCGACAACCCCGCCCTGCGCGATATTCCTATCGCCATCGGCGGCAGCCGGGTGCAGCGTGGCGTCATCAGCACGGCAAACTATCCCGCGCGTAAATTCGGCGTGCGCAGTGCGATGCCAACGGCAATGGCGCTGAAGCTTTGCCCCCATCTCACGCTGCTTCCCGGGCGCTTTGAAGCCTACCGCGAAGCCTCCAACCACATTCGGGAAATTTTCTCCCGTTACACCTCGCTGATTGAACCGCTCTCGCTGGATGAAGCCTATCTGGACGTCAGCGATAGCGTACACTGCCACGGCTCGGCCACGCTGATGGCGCAGGAAATTCGCCAGATCATCTTCAACGAGCTGGCGCTGACGGCCTCTGCGGGCGTTGCACCGGTGAAGTTTCTGGCTAAAATCGCCTCCGATCTGAACAAACCCAACGGCCAGTTCGTGCTTACGCCCGCCGAAGTCCCGGCATTTCTGAAAACGCTGCCTCTGGCGAAAATTCCCGGCGTCGGCAAAGTCTCAGCGGCAAAACTGGAAAGCATGGGGCTACGCACCTGCGAAGACGTGCAGAATAGCGATCTTGCGGTGCTGCTCAAGCGCTTTGGTAAATTCGGGCGGATCCTCTGGGAGCGTAGTCATGGGATCGACGAACGTGAGATCCACAACGATCGCCAACGCAAGTCGATCGGCGTGGAGCGTACGCTGGAAGAGGACATCCATGAATGGGTCGACTGCGAAGCCATCGTCGAGCGTCTCTACCCTGAACTCGAACGGCGGTTGGCGAAAGTCCGACCCGATCTGCGTATTGCCCGTCAGGGAATTAAACTCAAATTCAATGACTTTCAGCAGACCACCCAGGAGCACGTCTGGCCGCAGCTTAACAAAGACGATCTGATCGCTACCGCGCACAAAGCCTGGCACGAGCGGCGATCGGAACGTGGCGTACGGCTGGTTGGTTTACATGTCTCACTGCTGGATCCACAGCTGGAACGTCAGCTTCTGTTAGGAATTTAACGATGCACATTCGGGCCTATCGCGACGATGATTTCACAACCTTATGCCAGATTTTTCTGCGTGCGGTACGGGAAACCGCCAGCCAGCACTATGCCCCCGCGCAAATCGACGCCTGGGCTCAGGTGGATGACGCGCGCTGGCGGCAAAAAATGGCGACCTCGCGGGTGCTGGTCGCAGAAAAAGAGGGAAAAGTCGTCGGTTTTATTACCGCCGTGGATCGCTATATTGACCTGCTGTTTGTTACGCCGACGCATTCCCGACAGGGCGTTGCCAGCGCGTTGTTGGCCGAGCTGTTTGCCTTGATACCGACGGGAACATTAACGGTTGAAGCCAGCATAACGGCCAGGGGGTGTTTCGAACGTCTGGGCTTCAGCGTTCTGAGAAGGCAACAGGTGGAATTACGCGGCGAGAATTTCACAAATTATTTGATGATACGAAAACCTGCCTTACAATAAATATTATTGCGGATTACTGTATTCCCGCTTTCAATCTATTTAGCTGCAAAGAAGGTTCATAATGAAAACAAATTCTCATATCCCTCTTTGCAGACCTTTGCATGAATAATCCATTTTTTGCCCTGATAGCGTCTGCTGTATGCTTTATTTTTTATGTATATGAATTGGTATGTGGGCAATAATGCTCATTATATCTCCGATAATGTCTCTTATATTGCATCGGACGATCTGTGAATCGAAGGTTTAGCGATCCAGCAATTACACTCAACCACAGAACTACCCGGCATGCAGCGTGTCGTCGGCATGCCGGATTGATAATCTGGGTGTGGTATTCTATTGGCGCTATTTCAGCGCTCTGCGGATCAAACTAAGAAACTTTTGTTTTCGTTCTCGCTCACCAGCGTTCATTTGAGCGAGAATTCCCGTTGCGATGGCAAGAACAATCGGCGGGAAACCAATCATAATAACGGCGGTAGGCCAATTAATGCTATGAGATGGCCCCATCACATCAATCGAGTGAAATATCCATCTTAGGGCATGGCCAGCCAGGGTTGCGAATACGAGGACTTCAATACCACACACCAACAGAAGGGCGATAGTGATAAAGAGAGGGCCCAATGCTGGTTGCGAGAATCGGCCTTGCAGCGTGACGCCCTCAGTGGTTTCCCGCCAACTGCCGTTGAACAAGATGGTGTATTTTCGGCCATATAGCCAGGTAACATGGTGAAGTGTGATGCGATCCTGATTCACCATCCCACGGAACTCATCATTCTTTTCAATCGCGTTATTAAGCTGGTGTTTAGCTTTTTCAAGAGAATAATGTGTTGGAAATGAATATTCTTCTATCGGTGGATACCAGATATTCCATAATCGTCTCATGTCCATTCTCCATTAGTTTAACGCTTGTGATATCATCCGCTTTATCACTTTTTTTTGCCGGCTATTCACTTTGTTTTTAATTGTGAAGATGAAGGTGCATGAGGGCAATATAGCGATAGGTACAAGCAGACAGAGGAAAAAAAGCTCTAATGAATTTTTTTTCGGCAACCAGTTTGCAGCGGCAGAGATCGCCGTTAACACCATACCGATACAAAAAATAAATATCAGCGTGGCGATTATTTTTTCAATTGCTGGTGCGTAAAAGTTCCCTGTCAAAAAAATGCAATTACCCTCATTGCGCCAGCGGCCATTAAATTTATAAATTTGCTGTTGGGGGCGGCGGGGAGTGATGTGGCGAATAAATACTTCCTTTTCCGTCGCAAAACCAGACATTCCGCTGTATTGACTAATGGCTTGATTTAATTTCTGGCTGGCTTTTTCCACTGTGCAATGTATAGAAACAGAGAATGTTTCTTCTTGTGGATACCAGATATTCCATATCTGTTTAAATTTCACGTCATCTTCCCTTGCGCGTGTTGCCCGCACCAGAACGGATGCGGGCATTTTATGGCGTGCTTACTTCACCGGAATCGCTTTCAGCAGTTCCGTCAGCAGCTGCCAGTACTGGCCAACGCTTTCGATATGAACCTGTTCATCCGGCGAGTGTGGCCCGGTGATGGTTGGCCCAATGGAGACCATATCCATGTTCGGATACGGTTTCTTGAACAGACCACATTCCAGACCCGCGTGGATAATCTGAATGTTTGGCACCTTGTTGAACAGGCGCTGATAGGTTTCACGCACCAGCTTCATGACCGGAGAGTTCGCGTCCGGCTGCCAGCCTGGGTAGCCGCCTTTCGGCTGGGTTTTGGCTCCCGCCAGCGCACCCAGTGATTCCAGCATGCTCACCACGTAATCTTTACCGCTGTCGAGCAGGGAACGGATCAGGCAGTGAATAGTGGCGGTATCTTCCGTCATGGAAACCACGCCCACGTTGAGGGAGGTTTCGACGACGCCTTTTGCCACGTCAGAGTTACGAATCACACCGTTCGGGGTTGCGTTCAGCAGCTGAATAAACGCATCACGAGATGCGGCGGTCAGCGCTTTACCTTCAACGGTGGTGTTTTCCAGTACCAGCGTCAGGTTCTTCTCTTTGGCAGACAGCTCGTTTTGCAGAATGCGCAGATAGGTCTCTACCAGCCCTTTCAGCGCGTCAACTTTGTCTGCCGGAATAGCGATAGCGGCGAAGGCTTCACGTGGGATCGCGTTACGCAGGGTACCGCCGGTGAAGTCAACCAGACGCAGATCCAGTTCCGCCGCGTGGGCCACCAGGAAGCGTGCCAGCAGTTTGTTGGCGTTGCCGAGGCCGAGGTGAATATCACCGCCGGAGTGGCCGCCCTTCAGGCCTTTCAGCGTCAGCTTGAAGGTCTGGAAACCGGTCGGAATAGCTTCACGGGTCAGCGGCAGGTTGCTGGTGAAGTCGATACCACCGGCGCAACCCATGTAGATTTCACCTTCTTCTTCCGAGTCGGTGTTGATCAGGATGTCGCCCTGCAGCCAGTTAGGTTGCAGACCAAACGCGCCGTCCATGCCGGTCTCTTCAGTCATGGTCAGCAGCACTTCCAGCGGGCCGTGTTCAACGGACTCATCAGACAGCACCGCCAGCGCGGAAGCCATACCGATACCGTTATCGGCACCCAGCGTGGTACCACGGGCTTTCACCCATTCACCGTCGATGTACGGCTGAATCGGGTCTTTAGCGAAGTCGTGTACGGTGTCATTGTTTTTCTGCGGCACCATATCGAGGTGAGCCTGCAGCACAACCGGTTTACGGTTTTCCATACCCGGAGTCGCGGCTTTGCGAATTAGAATGTTGCCAACCTGGTCGCGCTCGGCGTGAAGGCCTTTTTCTTTCGCCCAGCCGACGATATGCGCGGCGAGCTGCTCTTCATGATGAGAAGGGTGCGGAATAGAACAGATTTTGGCAAAAATATCCCATAAAGGCTGTGGGGATAATTGAGACAGTTCAGACACGATGAGTCTCCTTACGGCTTTCTGCAAAAGTCGCTTGCAGGTAAAGGGTTAGCATAGACATATACCACAAGCCTGGCTTGCGCGATGGGGTTGAGAATACCACTTTCTGCCCTTTCCGGTAGAACAAACCACGTAAAAAGAGCCGGGGATTCCGCTTAACACTGGTTTTTAGTGCGTCAGATCTCTATAATCTCGCGCAACCTATTTCCCCCTTGAACACTTTTTAAGCCGTATAACACAGGCTGGGACACTTCACATGAGCGAAAAATACGTCGTCACCTGGGACATGTTGCAGATTCACGCACGCAAACTGGCTGCACGCCTGATGCCTTCTGAACAGTGGAAAGGCATTATCGCCGTTAGCCGCGGCGGTTTGGTACCGGGCGCACTGCTGGCACGTGAACTGGGCATTCGTCATGTCGACACCGTATGCATCTCCAGCTATGACCACGACAACCAGCGCGAGCTGAAAGTCCTGAAGCGCGCAGAAGGCGATGGCGAAGGCTTTATCGTGATTGACGATCTGGTCGACACCGGCGGTACTGCCGTCGCGATTCGCGAAATGTACCCAAAAGCACATTTCGTCACCATCTTCGCTAAACCGGCAGGTCGTCCGCTGGTTGACGATTATGTTGTTGATATCCCACAGGATACCTGGATTGAACAGCCGTGGGACATGGGCGTGGTATTTGTGCCGCCTATTTCTGGCCGTTAATTCAGTCAATAAATGCGCTTCCAACGCCCGGTCATGCCGGGCGTTGTTTTTTTTAATGCCCCACGCGTTACAATGGATTAAAGATCGTATCCATGGAGGTTTTGTGATGCCAGAAGCTAATCTCAGCGAAACGCTATTTAAGCCGCGTTTTAAACACCCTGAAACGTCCACGCTGGTACGCCGGTTCAGCAGCGGTGAGGCACCAATCATGCAGTCTGCGCTGAGCGGCAGCACCGTACCGCACTGGTATCGCATGATTAATCGCCTGATGTGGATCTGGCGTGGCGTCTCGCCGCAGGAAATTCTCGATGTACAGGCACGCATCGTGATGAGTACAGCCGAACGTACCGACGATGAGCTGTACGACACCGTGGTCGGCTATCGCGGTGGCAACTGGATTTACGAGTGGTCAACGCAGGCGATGCAGTGGCAGCAGAAGGCCATGCAGGAGCAGGACGAGACCCTCAGCGGCCGTCACTGGCTGCATGCCTCTAATCTTTATAGCATTGCCGCCTATCCGCACCTGAAGGGGGATGACCTCGCCGAACAGGCACAGGCGCTGGCTAACCGGGCTTATGAAGAGGCCGCCAAACGTCTGCCTGGATCAATGCGCGAACTGGAGTTTGCGATTCCCGGCGGCGCGCCAATCACCGGTTTTCTACATATGCCTAAAGGCGATGGGCCGTTCCCGACGGTGCTGATGTGCGGTGGGTTAGATGGCCTGCAAAGCGACTATTACAGCCTGTACGAGCGTTACTTTGCCCCGCTCGGCATTGCGATGTTGACGGTGGACATGCCGTCGATCGGTTTTTCTTCCAAATGGAAGCTAACCCAGGATTCCAGCATGCTGCATCAGCACGTGATTAAGCAGCTGCGTGATGTTCCCTGGGTGGATCACACCCGCGTCGCGGCCTTCGGTTTCCGCTTCGGCGCTAACATTGCCGTACGTCTGGCCTATCTGGAAGCGCAGAACCTGAAGGCCGTGGCCTGCCTTGGCCCGGTGGTCCATAGCCTGCTGAGCGACCCGCTGCGTCAGGGGCGCGTGCCGGAAATGTACCTCGACGTCCTGGCCTCGCGTTTAGGTATGCACGATGCCTCTGATGAAGCGTTGCGCGTGGAGCTAAACCGCTACTCGCTGAAAACGCAGGGCTTGCTGGGACGCCGCTGCCCGACGCCGATGCTTTCCGGCTACTGGGATAACGATCCTTTCAGCCCGGAGGATGAGTCACGGCTGATCGTGTCGTCATCGGCGCAGGGCAAGCTGATGCCGATTCCGTTTAACCCGGTGTACCGTAATTTTGATAAGGCGCTGAAGGAAATTGCCGGGTGGATCAATAATAGATTTTGTTAATATATTGATAAATTCTATTGATTTGGTAAAACAGTTGCATCACTAAAGGAGATCGCAATGACGTTACCGAGTGGACACCCGAAGAGTAGATTGATCAAGAAATTCACTGCGCTTGGCCCCTATATCCGCGAAGAACAGTGCCAGGACAACCGCTTTTTTTTCGACTGCCTGGCCGTTTGCGTTAACGTAAAACCCGCGCCAGAGAAGCGTGAGTTCTGGGGCTGGTGGATGGAAATGGAAGCTGAAGAGCATCGTTTCACCTACAGCTACCAGTTCGGCCTGTTCGACAAAGAGGGAACGTGGCAGGCTGTCGCGATCAAAGACCCGGAGGTTGTCGAACGTTTGCAGCAGACGCTGCGAGGTTTCCATGAGCGGGCGAGCGAACTGCTGAAGAGCCTGGATTTGGCACTGGAGCCAGCCGACGGTTTTGCTAACGAAGCGGTGAAGCGTACGGCGTAGCGAATGTTTCATGGCGCTACGCTTATCCGGCCTACCGTTTGTTTCTTGCTGTAGGCCGGATAAGGCGAAGCCGCCATCCGGCAAAGCCCAATATAAAAGGCCAGCAAACTTCGCTGGCCTTTTATATTCTTACTGATCGCGTTAGAACTGGTAGGTCATACCGACAGCAACCACGTCGTCGGTCATAATAGCCAGACGTTTGGTCACCGCATCTTCATCGATCAGGTTGATTTTATAATCAACAAATGCCGACATATTTTTGTTGAAATAGTAGGTCGCGCCGACATCAACATATTTCATCAGATCCTGATCGCCGATCCCGTTATCCAGATCTTTGCCTTTCATCTGCACGTAGCCGAGCGACGGACGCAGACCGAAATCAAACTGATATTGCGCCACCGCTTCAAAGTTTTGCGCTTTATTCGCAAAGCCCTGATCTGCGGAAACCAGACCTTTAACCGGCGTCATATTACGGGTTTCAGTATAAATCATCGCCAGGTAAATATTATTGGCGTCATATTTAACACCGGTACCCCAGGATTCGGCATTTTTACCCCCCTTCGCCAGCGATTTTGCCTGCTGTACGTTGGTACGGTCAGAGTTGGTGTACGCGGCGCTGATCGCGAAGTCGCTGCCGCCGAAATCATAAGACAGAGAGGTACCGAAACCGTCGCCGTTGGCGGTGGCGTAGGTGCTACGATCGTTTTTACCCTGATATTGCAGGGTTAAATCCAGACCGTCGACCACACCGAAGAAATCGGTGTTACGGTAGGTGGCCAGGCCGCTTGAACGCTTGGTCATGAAGTTATCGGTTTTGGCGGTAGAGTCGCCACCGAATTCCGGGAACATATCGGTCCAGGCTTCAACATCGTACAGCGCGCCGAGGTTACGGCCGTAATCAAAAGAACCAAAGTCTTTTAATTTCAGACCGGCAAAGGCCAGACGTGTTTTCTGCGAAGAAGCGCTACCGCCTTCGTCATTATTACCGGCAAATTCAGATTCCCAGCGACCATAACCGGTCAACTGATCGTTAATTTTTGTTTCGCCTTTAAAACCAAAACGCACGTAGGTTTTATCGCCATCAGCGCTGGAGTCATCGCTCATATAGTGCATTGCTTTGACTTTGCCGTAGACGTCCAGTTTATTACCATCTTTGTTATAAACTTCTGCGGCCATAGCTGAAGACGACGCAATAATACCCATCATTGTTAATGCCAGAGCTGTTTTTTGCATTTCTCAATCCCGGTTTTTTTATACTTAAAAGAGTGCTGTGAAAGACCACTGTGAAAAAACAGGAACGTTTTTATCCCGCACGTGTTAAAAATTTATGACAAAGTTCTATTGAATATAAAAAAGTATGATTAATTTTTTCTGTCATAAAATTGTCAACATTTGCCTCCAGGCTGTCTGATCCCGCGCAACAAAACTCAGGCTTTCTGCGCTGCCTGTTGGCAAGCGGGCTGACTCCTGTTACAACGTTTGTTTGGATCGATACTTCTTCTTTTTAACGGCAGAGAATCATGAGTGATAGTCAGACGCTGGTGGTCAAACTGGGCACCAGTGTTTTAACAGGCGGATCGCGCCGCCTGAATCGCGCGCATATTGTTGAACTGGTTCGCCAGTGCGCCCAGCTCCACGCAGCCGGGCATCGAATTGTCATTGTAACGTCAGGAGCGATTGCCGCCGGGCGTGAGCATCTGGGTTACCCTGAACTGCCCGCGACTATTGCTTCTAAACAACTGCTTGCTGCCGTTGGCCAGAGCCGCTTAATTCAGCTCTGGGAACAGCTCTTCTCCATTTACGGTATCCACGTCGGCCAGATGCTGTTAACTCGCGCCGATATGGAAGACCGTGAGCGCTTCCTCAACGCCCGCGACACCATGCGCGCGCTGCTTGATAACAATATCGTTCCGGTGATTAACGAAAACGACGCGGTCGCCACTGCCGAGATTAAGGTGGGCGATAACGACAACCTCTCCGCGCTGGCGGCGATTCTGGCCGGTGCCGATAAACTGCTGCTGCTGACCGATCAGCAAGGGCTGTTCACTGCCGACCCGCGCAGTAACCCGGACGCCGAGCTGATTAAAGACGTCTACGGCATTGACGATGAGCTGCGTGCCGTTGCCGGTGATAGCGTGTCTGGCCTGGGCACTGGCGGCATGGGTACCAAGCTACAGGCCGCAGACGTTGCCTGCCGCGCCGGTATCGACACCATTATTGCCGCTGGCAGCCTGCCGGGCGTGATTGGCGACGTGATGGCGAATGTCTCCGTCGGCACCCGTTTCCACGCCCAGGATACCCCACTGGAAAACCGCAAACGCTGGATCTTTGGCGCACCGCCAGCCGGTGAACTGATTGTGGATGAAGGCGCGACGGCCGCCATTCTGGAACGTGGAAGTTCATTACTTCCAAAAGGCATTAAAAACGTGACAGGCAACTTCTCGCGTGGTGAAGTGATCCGTATTCGTAGCCTTGCAGGCCGCGACATCGCGCACGGCGTCAGCCGTTACAACAGCGATGCGCTACGCCTTATCGCCGGGCACCACTCGCAGGAAATTGACGCCATTCTCGGCTACGAGTATGGCCCGGTTGCCGTGCATCGCGACGACATGATTACCCGCTAAGGAGTTCAACATGCTGGAACAAATGGGCATTGCCGCCAGGCAGGCCTCCTATACGCTGGCGCAGTTATCCTGCCGTGAGAAAAACCGGGTTCTGGAAACTATTGCCGATCATCTGGAATCTCAGAGTGAAGAGATCCTTGTGGCTAACGCCGAAGATTTAGCCCAGGCGCGTGAAAACGGCCTGAGCGAAGCCATGCTCGATCGCCTGGCGCTGACGCCTGCTCGTCTGACGGCGATTGCCAACGACGTCCGCCAGGTCTGCGTGCTGGCCGACCCGGTAGGGCAGGTGATTGACGGCGGGCTGCTCGACAGCGGATTACGCATCGAACGTCGCCGCGTCCCGCTGGGCGTGATTGGCGTGATTTATGAAGCCCGCCCGAACGTCACCGTTGACGTGGCGGCGCTGTGCCTGAAAACCGGCAACGCCGCGATTCTGCGCGGCGGGAAAGAGACCTATCGCACCAACGCCGCCACCGTCGGCGTTATCCAACGCGCGCTGAAAGAGTGCGGTCTGCCAGAAGCGGCCGTTCAGGCCATCGACAACCCGGATCGCGCGCTGGTGAACGAGATGCTGCGTATGGATAAGTATATCGATATGCTGATCCCTCGCGGCGGTGCAGGCCTGCACAAGCTGTGCCGTGAGCAGTCGACGATTCCGGTCATCACCGGCGGTATCGGCGTTTGTCATATTTATATTGATGACAGCGCAGAGATTGAAGCGGCGCTGAAGATTATCGTTAACGCGAAAGCCCAGCGCCCGAGCGCCTGTAATAGCGTGGAAACGCTGCTGGTGAATCAGTCCATCGCCGATCGCTTCCTGCCAGCGCTGAGCCAGCAGATGGCCGAAAGCGGCATTACGCTGCACGGCGACGACGCCGTCCTGCGCGAGCTACAAGGCCCGGCTAAGCGGGTGCCGTTGAAGGCTGAAGAGCTTGATAACGAGTATCTGTCGTTGGATCTCAATGTGGTGCTGGTGCCGGATATTGATACCGCCATTGCACACATCCGCCAACACGGTACCCAGCACTCCGATGCGATTTTGACCCGCACCCTGAGCAACGCCAACCGGTTCATTAACGAAGTGGACTCCTCCGCGGTGTACGTTAACGCCTCCACCCGCTTCACCGACGGCGGTCAGTTCGGCCTGGGTGCCGAGGTGGCGGTGAGCACGCAAAAACTCCACGCCCGTGGCCCAATGGGCCTTGAAGCACTGACCACCTACAAGTGGATTGGCTTCGGCGACGATACTATTCGTGCGTAATTGATAGCGGGCGATGCAAAAATAGACGGTTGATTAATCTGACTATTGACGCATCGCCCGGTTAGTCTTAACCTTTTACCCCGTGATTCACGCTCGTGAACACCTCTTGCAGGGCCGATATAGCTCAGTTGGTAGAGCAGCGCATTCGTAATGCGAAGGTCGTAGGTTCGACTCCTATTATCGGCACCAAGAAATCAAATAGTTACGTAGTGTCTTATCTTTTTCCCACCAAAAATTATTTTCATGTAACTGCTGATGTAAGTAAATTCTATCAACGAAGATCAATCTTATCTACTGACCAAAAAGGCCGGATAGGGCTTCACTCGCTATACCTCCGTGGCTGCAGGTTTAGTTGTCCATGTCTACACCACTCCTAAATTCAATGTGTTGGCAATGTGTTCAATAAAGCTTGAACAAATTAGCTCATTATGATCGGTTAATACTTCACCTTCTGGTTGCATGATGGTTTGTCCGTAAAAGATAACGCGCCAGCCGGGTAGCAGCAGGCGCATTACGCAATAGGTAAACAAGGGAGGAAGTTCAGAAATGTAAATCGGGAAGGTTGTACGCAATGTTCATCGTACTACGTTGCTACGGCTTTGCTGCAACAAGCCAGTTGCCTGCCGCGCTCGCAGAATATCGACAGCCTGAAGATAAGGCGATTGTCCCTGCCAGTTAAATCCCTTCCTGTCGATACGCACCAGTTCGTATTTTTCCACCAGAAAATTCACGGCATCAGCCAGCGAGATCCCGGCATCGATATGTTCCTGTATAACACGTTCCTCACTGAACGGTGTGTCGTTGAGGGTGAGACCATAGTGCTGTTCCAGCAGGCGTGTCAGTAGCATTTGCCAGACAGCCACGGGTGACAGGCAGGGCTTCACCGCCCGCTGAGTTGTTGCAGGTAAAGTTTTCATGTTTGCTCTCGTGAAGGTAATTAACGCTGAGTGGGGTAAATGGCGATGTATACGTAGCCGCAACTGCCAAGGGTGTCGGCTTCGCAGGTAAAATCGTTGTGGTACAGGATAACGCAGTGGGCATGGTGGGGGCTGAGTTCACCGGTGGTCAGCATCGATTCCATCTGGCGGATAAAGTGCGGGAATGTTTCATCCAGCTTCCGGCATTCGGTGTCACTGAACTTGCCGGTGATGCTGGCCCGGTCAGCCAGATAATGCAGCCGGTTCCCCTCCTGCACCAGACGGGCTCCCAGGCGCGTCGTGATATTCCGCTGCAGGCCCCATGTGATGTGAGTCATAACGACTCTCCTTTGTATTGTCAGTTCAGAGTGATGCTCATCAGGCAGGCATAAGGCCCGTTGCGGTCCTGGCGGCGTTCGGCGTATACCGCGAGGACGCCTGCGATATCCGGAACGTCCCTGCCGGTGTAATGGCAGACGCTACCGTGCCACTGATATTTTCCGGTGCAGTAGCGAAAGATTCGGGACTCAGGATGCTGGCGGTATATCGTCATTGCCCGGCGTTTACTGATAATTTTCATGTCATACCTCACAGCAGACCGTGTTCTGCGAACGAATAGATTTGCCTGCCGCCGACAATCAAGTGGTCAGGGACGCGGATATCCACCAGCTGAAGCACCTGCACCAGTCGCTGCGTGAGGGTTTTGTCAGCCTGGCTGGGTGTTGTCTCACCAGAGGGATGGTTGTGCGCGAGTATCACCGCCGCCGCGTTGAAGTACAGGGCACGTTTTACCACTTCCCGGGGATGCACCTCGGTACGGTTAATCGTGCCTGTGAAGAGCGTCTCATGGGCAATCTACTGATTCTGGTTGTCCAGATACAACACACGGAACTCTTCCCGCTCAAGCGCGGCCATATGCAGTCGCAGCCATTCACGTACGGCGTGGGTAGAGGTGAAGGCCACGCCGGGCTCATGCAGGTGGCGGTCCAGAGCCCTGAGCGCCCGCTGAATGAGACGCCGGTCCTGTGGCGTCATCTCGCCGGGTAAAAAGGAAAGCTGTTTCATCTGTTGCTCCTTCGGTCAGTCGATAATACGCAGAATGGCGTGGGCCTCTGGATGCTGCAGGGCGTAGTCCCGCAGGCGGTAATAGTGTTCAGTCATGGCATCGCATTGGGTGCGACAGGCGTGATGGCTGTACGCAATCAGGCAGACAGCAATACCTGCGGCTTCTGCACTCATTTGGGCATCGTTGCCGTTCAGGCAATTAAACAGACGCCATGTCTCATCATTGTCAGACTCGGGAGCCATAAACGCCCCGCCATTGCTGAGGGTGTAAAAGGACCAGATACCACCGCTGTAGGTCGAACAGAAGCGGTCCATCCAGGCAAAAATACGCGGTTCCAGGGTTGTCCACTGCGGGATAGTGCCAAAGTGTTGCGGCCAGAAATCGATACGCTGTTCGTCGGGTACCTGCGTGACGGTCAGTTCAAATTCTGATTGGTTAGCGGGTGCGAGGTCGTACTGCGTCTGTGTTGTCATGGGCATGTCTCCGTTAATAAAAAACGCCAGCGGCGATGGCTGGCAAATGGGGGAATAAAGCGTGTTCGGGGAGGTGAAATGTGCGGGTAAATGCTTCGCGGTCAGCAGGTGGAGGTGCCTGTACGGATGCCAGAGGTGCGGATGTAGCGGTTAAGACTTTCAGCGGCATCGGGTTCAAAGTTCCATGCCCGCCAGACCATCCGGCCTTCAGTGTCACGAACCACAAGGCGGAAGTGACTGCCTTGGTCGTCTTCGAGGGTGATATTGCTGTACGTGGTAGTGACCGCTTGCGCATGTCTTCGGGTGAAGGGTCCCGGTGGCAGTAAGTGAGATTCAGGCATATGCCTCCTTAAATGCAAAAAGCCCCTGTTGCCAGAGCAACAGGGGCTGTGAGGACTACTGATGCCACTCTGGTTAGAGTGGCAGGATTATCAGAAGGTGACTTTCAGTGTGGCCTGACCGTTGTAACCGTCAACGCTGTTACCGCTGACGCTGCGGGTATAACCGCCCTGCACGCCCAGTGTGACATTCTGCCGTACTCGTGCGTCAATACCCGCCTGCAGGTCAAGCGACGTGCCTTTCTGAGACGGGGTGAAGCTGACATTGCTGCCTGCAGTCGCCGTGCCCATGCTCATATCGCCATCGGAACTGAACGTGCGGATGACCGACGGACGTACCCACCAGTTCACCGGAAGCTCACTTGCGCTGCGCTTCATGCTGTCAGCAAACCCTGTGACCGCAGAGGTACCCTGACCGAAGTCCATTTCAGACGAACTGCCAAAACGGATACCGGCGCGGACATGCTGCGCACTGCCGTCACCAAAGTTCACGTAACCGCCGTTGTCATGCCCATCATCCAGAGACAGTCCTTGCCAGACGTACTGCAGTTGTGGCTCCAGCACCAATCCCTGACTGATGTTAAACGGTAGACCGGTTTCCACAGAGGCCAGCCAGCCAGTGCCGTCAGTATCAAAACGGTTATCCGAAGAGTTGGCTTTCAGGCTGTGACGGGAGCCTTGTGCCACGATATCTGCCCACAATCCACTGGCATCATGAACTGCTGTCAGATAGCCGCCGATGCTGTACACCGTGTCACGCACGCTGCCTGCCGCAGAGCGATCGTCGTTTTTCACATCCACCGACGATTGGCCTACTGCGCCATACAGACCAGTGGTTAGGGAAAGTGTACCGGTATCATGCTTGAACAAGTCACCACCAAGCTGCATAAAACCGTAGCTGCCGCTGCTTTCCGGGGTGTCGCCCTGTGCAATGCCGCCGTTACCATCACGCCCGGTATGCCCGCCTTGAATACGTCCCCAGATCCCTTGGTCGTTCACGGCGCTGCTGCGCTGACTGTATGTTCCCGCCAATGCACGGTCGTAATCCATACTCTGCGCAAACAAAGAGGCGTACAGCGCCACTTCGGCACGGTAACCCGCTTCACTGGTGAGGTACCAGTTTTCATCGGCACTGCCGTGGCTCAGGGTGTAGTTGTACGCCCCGGCCTGCAATTTGCGGCCCAGCGCAAAGGCTCCGGCTTCAGTGGTGGCTCCGTTAATCGCATCCACCACTTTGATGCCGTTGCCGGTTGTTGCTAGGCCCAGCCCTGCATCACCGGTATGGGTGAAGTTCAGCCAAGTTTTGCCGGTTGCCTGTCCGCCGTCAATGACCAGCATATCGGTCGGGAAGGCCGGGTCATCAAGACGAATCGACATGTTGATGGTGCCGTTACGGCCCGTCAGATTGGTGACCGTCAGTGTTTCCGGGACAAATTGACTACCGGTGGCTGGAGTAAAACTGATGGTTCCGGCGTTATCGAGGTTATCGAGCACCGATTTCACTGCCGCCCCACGCTGAATATTCCAGCTGGCAGCGCTGTCGAGGGTGACGTCAGTCGGGTCAATCGCGCCGTTCATCACCGAGTTGCCAGTCAGGCGCACTTGGGTACCAGACTGTGCGATGATATCGCTGTTGATGATCGCATTGTTCAGCGCCAGCGTTCCCTGATTCAGGGTTACCTGTGACTGAGACAACGTGCCATTGCTGACCGTCAGGGTACCGTTACCCTCTTTGAGTAATTGCCCGTCACCACTTACCGAACCGCTGATGGCTGCGTTACCGTTGCTGAAGTGCAGTTGTCCGCTATTGGTGGCACTCCCTGTCAGCGATGCACCGTCGCCAAATGTGGTGGTACCAGTAAGCGTGCCACCTTGGGCCACATTCAGTGTACTGCCTGCACCCACTGTGGTGTTATCCGCACTGCCGTTACCCAGTACCGTGAACTGACTGCCGTTATCAAGACGCAGGTTGCTGGCCTTACCGGTTGCGCCGTCAATGCCGAATGCGCCGGTGGTGTTCGTACCGCTGACCGTTGCACCGGTATCGGCAATCAGCACACCGCCGTCATGCATTACGATGTTCTGCGCCTTACCACCGGTCGCGACGGCCAGAATACCGCCCTGATTAACCGTAGTGGTATCGGCGATGCCATTGCCTAGTACATCAAGACGCCCGTCGTTTTCCAGCAGGACATTGGTGGCGATATGCGTGGTGCCATCAATGAAAAAATCCCCAAGACTGTTCGTCCCGGTAACCGTGGAATCGGTGGTCGCCCATAATGCACCGCCCTGTTTGATGACCACATCCGTCGCGGAAGTGCCCGCATCCACCGACAATATGCCATCCGCTTCCACTGTGACGTTATTCGCCGACCCGGCCACTGCCGTTTTCCCGGCAACAGGTTCATCCTGCCAGATGGACACTTCCAGCCGACCACCACGATTCACGACCGAGCCGATAGCTGTACCACCGGCAAAAACCGACTGTACCCCGCCATTATTGATGGTGGTATTTTCCGCACGTCCACCATCCACCATCTGATACGACAGGTCGGTCAGCAATTCGCCGGAGGGTGAATCATCACCGATAGTGGTGTTCAGGGCAGAGCCACCAGCCTGCACACTCTGCGAGGATGCGCTGTTGCCGTTTGCCACCTCGGTGCCAGTACCATTAAGGATAGTGGTATCCGTTGCCGTCGCTCCGTTCTTCACCACCTGCCAGCCGTTCTGGCTAATCACTGTACCTTCGGCGCTGGCACCTTCATGAACGTACTGGAAGCCACCTTCCAGCAGGGTATTAATTGCCGAACCGTGCACACTCTGGTCGCCGTCCGCTTTAATCACTGTGCTGGTAGCGAGGCCACCAGCGGCAATAATCTGACGACCATCGTTATTAATGGTGGTATCAGTTGCGGTACCGGCAACCCACTGCCCGTCGTTGTTCTCTGCATCGGGACCACCCTGTGCTCCGGTATTCACCACACTACCGGTAGCCTGCGCTCCAGCTTTTACCAGCTGAGCCCCGTCTTTATTAATGATCGTGCCGGAGGTAATACCGCCGCTGTGTACCCACTGTGTACCACCGTCAAGCGTGGTATCTGAAGCTTGACCATGCACGCTCTGACCACCACCGCTGTTGACTGTGGTGTCTGTGGCGCTGCCGCCAGCCAGTACACCCTGCAGCCCGCTATTATTAATGGTGGTCTGGTTTGCCACGCCCCCCGTCTGTACCCACTGACCACCGCTGTTGTCATCATTATCAGCACCGAACTCCAGGCCTGTGTTGATGACTGTGTTGTTTGTCTTACCGAAAACGATCTGTGAGTCGTGATTGCCGATCACCGCACCATTGACTACCTCACCGGCCGCTACCGTACGGGTGTTTCCCGGCGCATCATCAGCCAGTGCCGCAGGGCTTGCCACCAGTCCGGCAACTGCCAGCGCGAGAACAGCAGTGCTGCGCTTTCCTTTTGCTTTTGCCAATTCTGAGACAACAACAAATGCTCCCAAAACTTCGTTCCATACCAGCCGGTAGCTGGTGTTCAGGTTTCGCTTCATCATAAATACCTTGTTGTGTGTAGAATTTCCCCTAAAAGGGTATCGGCAAGAAGCTGATTTCCTTTAGGTTGTAGTTATGTTGGTGATTGCCTGTTGAATAAACTGAAAATGCGGCAGTGCTCGGATAAAACTTAAATCTTCTGTCAGTCGGTAAAAGCGCTCGTTGCGTTTAAAACTCTCAGTGAGGGGCTGCACAAGGTGAATATCACTGAGCGAAAACACCACCGGACGGTCGTGATGCTCCGCAACCAAGTACCAGTGGCTCTGCTGGGCAATCAGCCTGTAAGGGGCCAGTCTTTCGCAACGATTTCCGTCAGTCAGCAACGTGACGCGCTGGCAGGTGGTAATAGCCTGTACCTGCCGGTAAAAGGACAGCTGGGTCGCAGGTGAGCCCACAGAAACCGCATCTCCGGTCAGGCAGGGGGCACCCTCGCAGTTCAGCAGCAGGCTCACCAGCCGACGGTCCAGCCCCGGAAAGAGGCCGGCGATGCCGGTACGGTGGGCAAACGTCAGGACATCCAGCTCGCCCTGCGGCCCGGCCCCTGTCCGTAGGCGATAGCAGCCCTGATGGCATTCGAGATCCAGATAAATCAGCCGTTCACGAAAGTCTCTGTAGAGGGTGCGGACTGACACGTCAAACTCGGTCGCGAGCTTTTGCATATCCAGCGTTTCACCCGCTACGAGGCGGCTGATAATCAACGACAGCCTGACCGCCAGTCTGTCGTAGCGACGCTCTGTCGGTGGCATGATGGTTCCTCCGTGCAGGTTAACCGGTTGAAAGACATGAGATTCTAAAGGAGGGGGTTGTCAGGATATGTCTGTTGGAGCCGCTATTTTGAGGGAGGCCTGAAGCCTGAATCTGTCAGGCCTGCGCCATTTTTCGGTGAAATACTCGGCAAAAATTCCCACCAAAAATGACAGGGAGTGTCATTTATTAACACCGCCGTAACGTTATCTGATGCAAAGTGTGAACTCACGCAGGCCGAAAACCACTGAGCATCGCTTCCGCCATCACCCACAGTGCCCGGTTAAGCTTCACATCACCGTCTATGCCCCGCACGGCACGGGTATGCGTGCGCCCGCCTTTTGCGCTACGACCACTGAGCCCGCCCTTAATCAGGTTCTCCTGAATACGCTGGTACGTGGTCCACA
>ERZ1026892.107-NODE-107-length-39506-cov-19.206205_pt1 | contig 39506 bp, 66 predicted proteins | sample MGYA00380176_ERZ1026892 | MGnify/ENA primary metagenome ERZ1026892 (study PRJEB33269, sample SAMEA4719812) | human gut metagenome | biome: human-associated habitat; feature: organic feature; material: feces | place: Cameroon | collected 2013-10 ... | reverse complement strand
ACGACGTCCTACAGGGTTACTACGTAGCTCACATGCTGGCAACAAATTACAACCTTGCAAGCGGAGCGCCAGGTGGCGGGTCGGTTACTGTTGTGACCACTGGGAGAACGGTTGGCGATGTCAGCGTATCTGGCCAGGCAATCGGTGTAGGATCAGATGGCTCAATGTGGGATGGCACCACCTACGGGCAAATGTTCAAAAACCTGATTTCCATCTTTGGCGCTGGCCCGTACCTCACTCAATCGGCAAATCTCTATGGCTGCCCGTAATAAGCTGGTTATACGCAATCCAAACGCCATCCGCGATATGCAGAGGCGCATAGGTGCGCATGCGGTAGCTGTTGGCGTTCATGGCGATGCTGGTGCGCACAAGGATGAGCAGGGCCACGCCACGACCACAACGGTTGCAGAGGTGTACTGGTGGAACGAATTCGGGACATCACGCATACCTGAGCGCCCTACATTACGCCCTACCTTCGCCAAAGAGAAAGTGAAGTACATCCAGATTCTCGGCAAGATTACCGCTCGCGTGATGAATGAGCAGAATTACAATTTGCGTCAGGCGATGGGTAAACTCGGCGAGGTTGCCCAGCAGGATGTGCAGCAGGCCATCGTGCAACTGAAGTCGCCGCCAAACGCACCGAGCACCATTGAGAAAAAGAAATCCGATAATCCGCTTATTGATACCGGGCAACTGGTCAGCTCAATAAGATGGGCATACGTCAAACCGGAGGAATAATGCTATTTGATTTTAACCAGGTGTGGGGCGATCAGTTTATTTCCTACACACTTCTGCGTTTCATGCCTGGATACGACAATGCGGAAGGCGTGTATGTGCCTGGCACTTTTACCACACAGGCAATCAAGGGAATGCCGCCACAGCCACTTAACGAAAAGGAGCTGATGCAGTTCACTGACGGGCAGAAGATTCAGGACATACAGAAGATTTACACCTCATTTCCGGTTCGCGTCAGGACTGGCGAGATTAATGCCGACCGCTTCCAGTTTGAGGGGCAGGAGTACGAGGTGATTAAGGTGGAAACCCGCGACATCCTCGGCAATTATTACAAGGCCACCGTGCGCAAAATTCAGGGGGATATGTGAGCATTGAATCGGCATTAACAGCACTGCTTAAACGCCTTACTCCTGTGGTTAAGCAAGCTCCATACAACGGGCAGCGCCCGACCGGCGTCTACATGACGTTTCAGCCGATGGCTATCATCCCGCAGCGCAGCCCGATGAAAAGTCGCGTTTTGCAGACGGATGGAGAAACCTTCACAGAGACGGACTGGTTTCACTCAGAGCTAACTGTCAGCGTCAATGCCTACGGTCCTGGTGGGCACTCCCTGCTGATGGGACTTCATGGGCTGAAAAACTATTATGAGGCGCGCGGCGCACTGGCGGCAGAAGGTATGGCGCTAATCACCATCGGTCAGGCCAGAAATCTCTCCGAATTAGGAGATGAGGCTTATCGCACACGCTGGCAGTCAGACGTGGTTTTCCACATCTCTCCAATGACGCAATTCGACGACTACCGACTACGCCAGTTTTACGTATCAGGGAAGTGGATTTCACCCGATGATACAATAACCATTGAGACGATAGCGCCTGTTTCGCCTGCGCCTTAATCGTGTGGTATTATTAACATGCAATTGCATCCCTTTATTTGAGGACAAGACATGTCAACTCCGATCCGACGTCGTTTCGCGGTTGATACGCTCCTGGCTGATAAAACAGCCACGGTAGATGTGCTTAACCGTGCGGGGCTTATCACCACAAACAACATTTTTTCAGGTGAGCGGTATCGCTTGCTGACACCAGATTCCTATGCCGACGAAGTGAGCCAGTCATCATGGCCGCTGGAATTCCGCTGGCTGCAAGACCATTTCTCACAGGATGGCGGCGCACCCGCTGACGTTGCAGTGATTTACTGGAACAAGACCGGAACAACCAATCCGGCTACTGCCGGTAAACTCACTGGCGGCGTGCTTTCCTCTGGAGAGCAGGCTCTGGCAAACTTCACCAGCATCAGCAATGGCGCACTGACGCTGAGCATCGACGGAACCAGCAAGGCCGTAACAGCGGTTGACCTGACAGGCGCTGCCTCAATGGCTGACGTCGCTACCGCATTGCAGGCCAAGCTGTCACCGCAGGCTACCGTGTCATGGGCTGCTGGCACTGGTCAGTTTATCATCACGTCCGCAACTACTGGCACGACTTCAACCGTTACCGCTCCGGCAGCTACCGATCTGTCATCCGCGATGAAGCTGACGACTGCTGCTGGTGCTGTGCCGACTTCTGGCACTGCCTCCGTAACTGGAGAGGCATTCCCGGATGCAATGAGTGACTTCTATGCTCGCGGAGGCAATGCGTACCTGTACGAATTTATTGGCAGCGATGCGGCTGCAATCCCTGACCAGCTCACCATCGCTGCATGGGTTCAGTCCACGCCGGAAAACAAGTGCCAGGCGCTATTCCTGACAACCGACCCGAATGCGAAATCCAACACCGCTACCAGCGACCTCGGATATCAACTTCGGAATACCGGGATGGAGCGTAGTTCGGTTATCCATCACCCAACCGGAACCGTTGCAGGTGTAAACATGACCGGTCAGCGACCTGATGCCGCAATGGCTGGCCGCATCATGTGGACTGATGCTGGTGCTCAGCAGTGGGACTATAAGCAGCTGACCACGCTCAGCGATTCTGGTTTCACCCCAACCGAGCAAGGCAACCTGCGCGCGAAGGGTTACAACTACATTGAGACTTTCACGAATACCACGTTTACCCATATGTACCCAGGGCGCACCGTGACAGACCGTGAAATTCGAATTCAGTGGGCGGCAGACTGGATGGATAACAACATGCAGGCTAGTCTCGCGAATTACGCTTTCAGGACTCCACTCATGGCGTTTGACGATGAGACATTCGCAGATGTTGAAGCCATTATTCGTAACTGGCTTGACCGTGCAGTTGCGCGTCGTGCGATTCTGGATGACTACACAGTTTCACTTCCTGATCCAGATTCAATTCCAGCATCAATCCGTAAATCAGGCCAGGCGACATTTAACGATGTCTATAAGGCAACAATGAACTCAGCTATCGACGGATGGGTCATCCGTGGTACCTGGTCTATCGGTGGAGTTTAATCATGCCAATTTATAACCCTGAAAAAGTTACATTGAGCTGGGGCGGAGTGGCAGCAAGAGCTGTAGCTAACGGTGAGATGTTCAACTTCACGCTGAACAACGATACCGTAAACACTTATCCTTCAATCAAAGGTGGTGGTGCCTTTGTGCATGCCCTTGATTATTCAGGCACATGCACAGTTTCTTTGCAGGACGTCAGCCCTACAAAGGCAGCATGGACTGCGCTGGCGGCATCAAAAACGCCCCTTCCTCTGCTGTTGATTGACCGTTCAAACGGGAATGAAATTGCCACCACGAAAGAGGCCATGCTCGCACGACCTCCGGCAATGGTTAAGTCTCAGGAGCTTGCCATTGTCCAGTTTGTGTTCAAGTTTGTCGATGGCAACATTTTCCACGTTGGGCAAGACATAATTTAAATCATTAATATCAAACCAAAGGGGCGATTTGCGCCCCTTTTTTATTGTTGGTATAATCTCCGAAAGGAGGAATATCATGGCAAAATTTAGAGCGATAGAATTATCAGTAGATGAATTATGTGACGTAGTTACATTCTTTAAAGAAACTGGTTCTTTTGTGTGGGCGAGAACAAGGAAGGGGGCGAGGGCTGGAAGTCCGGCAGGTAGTATTAATGCAAAGGGATACCTAACGATAAGAATTCACGACCGACTTTATCTTGCTCACAGGATTGCGTGGTATATCGAAACTGGTGAGCAGCCAGAGCAGATTGATCACATCAACGGAGTGAAGGATGACAATCGGATTTGCAATCTTAGAGCCGCTACGCCAAACCAGAACCAGCACAATAAGTTGCTGAACAAAAATAACACATCAGGCGTAAAGGGGGTTTCTTGGAATGAAAGCAAGAAAAAATGGGAAGCCAGAGTGTGGATGAATGGTAAGTGCAATCGACTGGGAAGATTTTCTGATTTAGCCATGGCAGATGCGGCCGTAAGAAAGTTCAGGGAAGATAACCACAAAGACTTCTGCAATCATGGTGACAAATAAATTGGGGCTTCGGCCCATTTTTTACGCCTCTAATGGTTGACACAATAAATATGGAGTGTATGCTTACCACATCAACCACAAGGAGTCATAACATGAGCAACATCTACTGCCGCGCTTGCGGCTCATCAGTACACGAATCAGCGACCGACTGCCCGTCATGCGGTGCTAAGCAACAGGTTTACACCAAGAGCAAAGTTACCGCTGTGCTGCTTTGCTTCTTCTTCGGATTCATGGGCATCCACCGCTTCTATCTGGGCCGCCCATTCTCCGGTGTGATGTACATCCTGTTTTGCTGGACTGGCATAAACTTTTTCGTGGCGTTTATCGAATTCATCCTGCTGATTTGCACCAGTGAGCAGGAAATTAACCGTAAGTATGGGGTGAAGAAATGAAGCTAAAAATCAGCAAAATCATGCTTGAATCAACGCACCTGTTTCGAGCCAAAGCCGATATTCGTTACTACCTGAACGGAGTCTGTTTTATGCCAGCAGGAAAGCTGGCAGCAACTGACGGTCATCGCCTGTTCATGGGTAGCCATGAAAACGAGCTGACTGAAAATGTGATCGTCTCAATCGAGAAGTCACCAACTAAAAAGTACGACCACGCCATCTGCGACACTGAAACCGGAATGGTTGAGTTTTTCGACTCCCTTGAACAGCGTGTAGGCGTGGCGCTGTGTCAGCTAGTTGATGGGCGTTACCCGGATGTTGAGCGCATCATACCCAAGGAAACTAATGCAGTTGACCGCATCGGATTCAATGCCGGATATCTGGCTGATGTCGAGAAGTGCGCGAAGCTGTTTAACCAAAAATGGCAGTCAGTGATTTTTGAGCTGAACGGGAATACAAATGCGGCAGTGGCAACTGTTAGCTCACCAACCGGAGAATCTGCAAAAATTATCGTTATGCCGATGAGGATTGACTGATGGAGTGGATTGATTGCAGCTCTCGAATGCCAGAATCGCAACAGTGGGTACTGGTTTATGCAAAGTGGGCCAACCAACAAGTTTTATGCTGGGAGGATTTCGGAAATAGATGGTCCGATTTTGAAGAGCAAAGTTATCACCGAAGCATGTTTACCCACTGGATGCCACTTCCGCCACCACCAACAGAATAAGCCCCTCATGGGGCTTTTTCCATTCCATCCCCTCCGTGTTATAATTATGTCAACCAAACACGGAGACCCAACATGCAACTCAAAGACATCAAAGCAGGCGATCACACTTTCAGCGTAGTCATGCCAACCACCCGCGAAGGATTCCGCATCCAGGCCAAGCTGATGAACATCGCGGCGCTGACTTATCAGGGCAAGCTGCAAGGCGACGAGCAATACGACCTGCTGAAGTCCATGCTGAACGGCGCAGAAGTCGATAACCAGCCGCTTGATTTCGACAAATTCTTTGAAGGCCAGATTGACCTAGCTGATACCGTTTTCTTTGCCTACGTGAAGGAGATGTACCCAAGTTTTTTGGGGAGGGCGACCGCTATGTTTCAGCGCAAGATGGCGGAGAGTTCCGGGTCGGCGGAAAGCTGATTTACACGCGTGATATCCAGCCGTCATACTCGGATGAGATGGCGGCGGTGATGCGCGTTGCAAAAGCATACTACTCCAGCCCAGACGACGTACTGAATAAATGGACTTACCATATGTTCCTGGACTGCTGCGAATCCCTTCACGTCGAAGCTGAGATTAATCGCAGAATCAACGAATCACTTTATGAGGCCGACTAATGGCATTTGTCACTGAGCTTTTGGGTTACATCGGCCTTGATGTTGATGATGCCTCATTCAATGATGCAGAACAGTCCGTTAAGGACGTCGCTAAGGTCATGGCTGGACTTGTCACCATTGCCGCGTCAGTTGCTACAGCGGTCACTGGCGCGGCTTATGCAATGGTTAACGACTTCGCTAATACAGCAACAGAGATTGACCAATTAACAAAACGCCTTAACGTCAACGCAGAGGCATTTCAGGCCACGGCCTACGCTGCTAAATCGTACGGAATTGAGCAGGACCAGCTGGCTGATGGCATGAAAGAATTATCCATGCGCGCTGGAGAGTTTGCGCTTACCGGTGAAGGCTCATTCAAGGACGTAGCATCTCAGCTAGGGCTGACACGTGAGCAGGTGAAATCCTACGGCAATGATGTTAACGGCCTGTTTGACCTGGTGCGAGACAAGCTGGCTGGAATCCAGAATCAGGGGCAGCGGCAATTCCTTGCTGATGCGCTTTTCGGTGGCGGCCTGGCTGACGTTGGCGGAGAATTCTTCTCGCAGACTTCTGCTAATATCGCAGCACTACAAAAGCAGGCTCAGGAGTCCGGGCTGATTATCAGCCAGGAAACCATCGACATGGCCAGAGAATATACCCGCGAGATGGATTCATTACAGGCTCGTATCAAAGGACTGTGGAATATCGTTGCTGCAAACCTGCTGCCGGTATTCACCCGCATAACGCGCCAGATGAAGGAATTCTTCGACCTTCATGGCGATGAGATAGTTAACGGACTCACCGCAGCGATTAACGGCCTCATCACTGCCATTAAATATCTTGGTGTCGCCGCCGCCATTGCCATGCCTTACCTGATTGGTTCAGCTGCTATCGCATCATGGGCAAAACTCGTCGCGCTAACTAATACCCTTACTGGTGCATTCCTTGCCATGCGCACTGGCGCTCTGCTGGCATGGGCTGCTGCGGCTGCTGGCCCGGTACTGGTAGGCATCGCCATTGGTGCGCTAATCCTTGCCATACAGGACGTATATACATACTTCAATGGTGGTGACTCGATTACAGGCCGCATCATTGATGGGCTTGGGAAGCCCGTAGTTGATAAAATAAAAAAAGCGTGGACAGACCTGAAGGCGTGGTTTAAAGGGTGGGTGGCTGATGTTGCCGGATGGTTTGCTGACCTTATTCCTGACTGGCTGAAAAACCCTGCCATCAATAGCAGACAGCAGATGATTGATTCAGGGCAAGGCGATCCGAATACGAAGCGGTCAACATTTTCTTATCCTGCTCCTGCCGCGCCTGGAATTACTGCGCCACCGGTTCTAGTTCCACCTAGCACATCAGTAACCGCTCCGCCGACAATGGCGCAGGGCATGGCGCAAGCTAATGCTGGCCGTGGAAATGTCATTACCACCAACAGTGGGAACACAACAGTAGGCGAGATTATTATCAATGGTGCTGAAAATCCGGCAGCAACCGCTCAGGCGATACGCGAGGAGCTGCGAAGAGACAATGCCTCAAGAACGAAAGGAACTGACACAGGGGTTAAATACTGATGCTTATCTTCGAACCAGGAAAGCTGAGGAAGCTCTTCGGTAGCGACTACAACCAGATTTCGGTCATCCCGATTGATGTGACTCAGGTTGAAACGCATACGTTTAACCACACCATCACCCGCAAGCCAGTGCAGGACGGGGCGACAATTTCAGATAACATCCTGATTGAGCCGGATAGTGTGACCATTCAGGGGATTTTCACTGACCAGTCACTACTTAACAAGGGAATTGAACTTGTGCAGTCAGCACTGGATGACGGTTTTACCCCGTCCACCATGAGCACATGGGAGGACAAACTCGCCAAGCTGCATGAGATTCGCAAGATGCGCGAGCCGTTTACACTGGTGACATCGCTCGGCACTTATAAGAATATGTTCTTCGACGGGCCTATCACCGTCAACCGTGACCTGACTACCAGTGACGCTCTTTTCTTCACTGCCACGCTAACCGGCATCAACATCATATCAGCGCGAACCACTCAGGTTCCTGCCAGTGCAATGAGCGACAACAAAAACGGCGGGTCAAAGAAGATGGCCCCGAAAAAGGATATTGGCAAGAAATCGAATACCGCAGGCCAGATTAACGCAGCAGGCAAGAAGGTCGGCGCAGCTACGCCAGAGAAGTCGAAATCATGGCTGCTGCAATCTGGAGAATGGGGTGCCAAAAAAATTAATGGGTGGCTTAACTGATGGACAATATCCTTATCCCAATTGAGCAGTACCCGGACCAGACCATGCGCATGGACCTGGACGGAAAGCCGACAACTATTCGCCTGTACTGGTCTGATTTCGATGAAAGCCTTTCAGCTCTCGCCGCTGATGATGGATGGGTTCCGGAAGGGTGCTGGAATATGGACATCTCAAACGATGAATTTGAGGCTCACGGTATCGTCATTACAGGCGGGTGCGACATCCTTGAACCTCACGCTCAGGCATCGCTTGGTGGCATGTTTCTTGTCCCGGTAACGCCAGAGCAAAAAGAGTTAACGTTTGAGTCGTTCGGCGTTGACCATCTGCTGCTGTACGTGCCAAAGGTCAACTACGATGAATTTGTTGCTGACATAGGTTACGCGCGATGAGGTATTTCAAGGGAGAGGCTTATCTCGAAGTTATCTACGAAAACGAGGCTATCGTTTACGACCAGAAGAATGACGCCGGACGCATGTTGCAGGTGGATTTCGATATCAAGATGAGCCGCAGCAAGACGCCAAATCAGGGCGTCATTGCGATTTATAATCTGGCAGAAACCGACCGCAGGCGTATCGAGCGCGATGCTAAATCTGTTCGGCTGTACGCGGGTTATGATGGTGATAACAAACTCATCTTCGTGGGTGATGTCGTTTTCGTTTCGACGATGAAAGAGGATGTTGACTGGAAGACTGAGATTAAAGCCGGGGACGGGTTCCGCTCTTTCAGTCAGTCAATTACAAGCAGAAACTACGCAGCAGGGACACCAATCAGGACTATCGTTGAGCAGACAGCAAAGGATATGGGCATCGCTCTGAAAGAGTCTGCTAACATCCTCAAAGGCTCACTTGATGGCTCAATAACCCTGCATGGTAAATCTCAGCTTGCGCTTGACCAGGTTGTACGAAACGCTGGCGGCCAATGGTCTATTCAGGATAATGAGTTACAGGTGACGCCCATCACTAAGCCGATTGATGGCGAGGCGATTGTGCTTGATTCATCATCAGGCTTACTGGAAGCGCCATCGGTATCTGAGAAAGGTGTAAATATTCGTTGCCAGCTTCACCCTGATTTGAGGCCGGGTAAGGTGGTTAAACTGGAGTCATCCTCATGGGCTGTAGACTCTGGCGGGACTGGTGTGATGGATGGCACGCAGGTGAAGAAAGACAAAAAGAGCGGAAAGACTCAGCAAGTGCAAAAGGAAAAGACCTACCCGGTTGAGCGCGGCAAAGATTATAATGGATTTTATATCTGCCAGTCAGTGCAATTCGTTGGCAATAACGCTGGCGGACCATTTGAATGCAGGCTTGAAACGATAGAGTTACCGAATGCTACTTGATACCTCAATGCACGAGATGGAGAGTGATGAGTCTCTCCTGTACTCAATGGACCAGAACGCGCTAACCCTGCGAACTATGATGCTGGCAGAATGCGTGTCATTTGATGCGGGGAGAAACTGCGTCACCGTCCAGCCATTACTACAGACCAACATTGACGGCAATGTCAGCAACATCCCGCCGATAAAAGATGTGCCGGTAGGGTTCTATCAGGCTGGCGGGTTCGTCATAACCCATAATCCTTCCCCTGGTGATGTCTGTATGCTGCTGATAAGCGACCGGAACATCTCTAAATGGAAGCTAACAGGAGGCATCGTTGACCCGAAAAGCCCTCAGCACCATAACATGAATGATGCCGTGGCATACTTTGGGCTGAATGCGTTTCCTGACGCTGTAGGAGGGGTGCGGGATGGTATTGATGTTCGCTCGCTTGATGGCTCAGTAAGCCTGCACGTCAATGCATCATCCATCACGGCAAAGGTGGGTGACTCTACTCATAACCTTTCGGCATCCAATTACTCGCTGTCGGTTGGCGGTGCAAATACCATGACAGCAACGGCTTCAGGTGTAAACTTCGGAGTCCCAGTTGACATGCCAAGTGGCGCGACGATTAACGGCATTTCGTTCATTGCCCACAAACATACAGGCGTAGAGACCGGGAGCGGAACATCAGGAGGGCCGACTTCATGAGAAGCGATTTCGAGCTTGATGGCGATGCATGGGACCTGGTCATCAATGATGATATCGGCATCGTTGAAAATGCCGCCATGACCTCACAGGACAGCAAATTTTCACTGCAGCTTATCCAGGGAGAAGTGTTCGACGATAACCGGATTGGCATGCCATGGCTCACCGACATGGTAAATCCGCAAGTCAGCATCGCCGCGAAGAAACAAATCATTCGTGATATCATTATGACGACTCCTGGTGCTATCGAGATAACTAGGCTTGAGGTGGTGGTGGATAATGAATCAGGTATCGCATCGGCGGTATTCGAAGGCATTACCGACAACGGAGAGGTGTTCGGCTCATCCATCGGTCGAATTGAACCAAAGCCACCAGTCACAAATAAAAACGTTGCAGCACTTAACGATTACCTCATCATTTTACAATAGGTGATAAATTGGAACTCAAAACATACTTCGCGCAAGATGCTGCTGGCAACATCATTTCATCTGCCATCGTCAACGTGTTCATGCAAGGCACAACTACACTTGCTACCGGGTTGACTCGCGCTGATGGAACTCCACTTGAAAACCCATTTGCTGCTGATGGAGCTGGGCGTATCCAGTTTCGTGCCCCTGATGGATATTATGATGTTCAGGTAAGTGCTGGCTCTGGAATAATCCAGACATTGACGATCCAGTGCGTGGATTATTCTGGAGCTAAAGCAGATGCTGACCGCGCAGAAGCGGCGGCAGATCGCGCCGATGTTTCCGCTGAACAGGTTGCTGATGCCGTTGCATTGCGTAGCGATTTGGCTTCACCTGGTGGGGCTGGTCTTGTTGGAGGGCTGGCCAAACCAGTTACATGGTCTGGATTTTCTGGAGGAGCTGACTCAACCGGTACAAATTCATCTGATGCTGCGTTTGCTGCGGCAGAGGCATATGACAAAGAAGTATATATCCCCAGCGGAACATACAAGCTAAACAGCAATTATAGCGGACGATTTACTTTTGCTGACGGCGTGATTTTCAGTGGGGCAGGAGTAGCTTACAAAAAAGACACCGGATTGCAGACTGATTCCTCTCCCGGTGTGAGCATCGACAGATTCAACCGTGTTTTTGTTGGGGACGCGGCATACAGCAGCGATGGCAGTTCTGACGGGGCAACATCGTGGCTTGGCGGTAAATCTGATGTTGCTCCAAACGGTAGTTTGCAACCGGGCCTGACGTGGCCAGAGCGAGTGGCTCAGTTTGCCAGTATTACCTCACGTGGCGGTGCGGCGGTAATGGCCGGATCCCACACTAAAAATCTTACCGCTGGCTCGGCCCAGTCACTGGTTGGGATTGCCGTCAACGATAATGAAACATTGCTTGCATCCAGTCGGGCGATGTACCTCGATGCTAAACGCTACGCAAATTCTGTTGGGCCTGCTTATGCCGCTGAACTCCAGATAACGAATCTGGGTACCTTCGTGGATGAGTACGCTGTCGGAAGTAAAAAAACCTTTGGCCTTTCTATTTTTGCAGGCGGTGATCCGGTCATTAATGGCAACACTGACGATGCAACACTTGCTCTTGCAATCGCTAACAATGGCGCTAAGTTCGGCACCGGGATCACCTTTGCTCCGCTGGCGTTGCGCATAATTCAGGAAGCTGGCCTGAATGACTATGGCAGGGCAATGACACTGCGAGGTGGTCAGCGCATCGGCTGGGAGGACTCTGCAGGGAAGACAAGGGCCTATATAAACTCTGTCGTTACGGACGACACCAGGAAGGTTGGGGTATTTTTCCAGAATGGCGTCGTGGATATTAAAGGTCCATCTTCAGTTGGGTTTCGTGTCTCCGGGGATGTGGGGGATACAGCCTATCTACGGGCAAGGTCAGGCAATAGTGCATCACAGTTAGTTCGCCTGGAAGCAGAGGGAGAAATAAACTGTTCAATTAGTATGGAAGGGAAAGGCACTGGAAACATCATCGTCAATAAGGCGCTTAGGCCAAGTGCTGCAAATGCCTTACAGTGCGGTATATCGTCCTTCCCCTGGGCTGGAGGGTTTACACAAACCGCCTTCACTGTAACTTCTGATGCTGATTGCAAATCAGATCCATTACTCATGACAGATGCCATCCTTGATGCGGCAGCAGAGGTGCAACTTGTTCAGTATCAATATCTGGACAGGATTGAAGAAAAAGGGCCTGACGGTGCCAGATGGCATTTCGGGGCAATTGCCCAACGCTATGTAGAGGCATTTGAAAGACACGGGCTTGATGCTCATCGCTTTGGGTTCATCTGTTATGATGAATGGGGTGATGCTCCTGCTGTCATAGATGAAGATACTGGCGAAGTGATCACACCAGCTATTGAGGCAGGATCAAGATACGGCATTCGTTATGAAGAAATGCTGGTAATGGAAGCAGCGCTGCAACGCAGAAACTATGCGCGGCTACTTGATAAATACGAAACACTTGCAGCACGCATCGAAGCATTAGAGGCTAAATAATGGCATTCAGCACAATCCACACAAACTATGGCCTGCAAGCGCAAACCGCCACCATGTGATAAAATGATTAAAATTTACCGGGGGTGGCATGGCTACGACAATTGACGAAACTGGTTTCCATCGCGACAGATATCAGGATGTTCGCGAGGAGAATGCGCAGAGGTGGAACGATTCGTTTCCAGACATGGACACGAGTACGCCGCGAGTATCAGGACGCATCATATCCATACAGTCAGCGATTCGTGATGACCTTAACGCAAAGGCTGAATATGTGCTTAACTCATTCAGCCCATTTACCGCCATCGGTGCGCAGTTATCAAACCTTGCTCCATTGATGAATAAGCGGCGATTGCCGCGCATCTTTAGCCAGGTGACGCTGCAATTCAACGCCGACCTGAACGGGGCTAACGTTCCGGATGGCACTATCGTTTCTTCATCGCTGGACCGAACCAAAAAGTTTGCAACCACCCAGCAACTAATAATCGCTCCAAATGGATTCGGAGTGGTGCTGGCTGAAGCTATTGAGGCCAGCAATTACAAGCCTGCCGCTGGCACCATCACAGTGATGGAGTCAGGCGTGTATGGCGTGGTGTCGGTAACAAACCCAAATGATGGCACGCTTGGACGCGCCCGTGAGACTGACGCTCAGTTGCGATTCCGTATGCTGCAAACATCATCTGCTGCCAGCGGTACGCCGGAAGGTATTTACACAGCAATCAGTCAGGTTGATGGTGTAACATACGCAGCCGTGCTGGAAAACTTCACGGATGCAACAAACTCAGCTGGTATGCCTGAACACTCTATTATGCCAATTGTTGATGGCGGAGATGACACCGAGATTGCGCTGGCTATCCTTGCCACTCGCGCGGCTGGGATTGATTTCACCACATCCGCTGACATTCCAGGCGCGACATGGGAAAGCGTATCGGTTATCAATCCAGCTAACGGGCAATCGGTGATGGTATGGTTTGCAAGGCCATCAAATACAACGGCGACGATTGCGATCGACATCAGCACCGATTCAAACTTCCCGACAGATGGTCAGCAGAGAATCAAGGATGAAGTGGTTAACTTCGTCAATCAGTGGCCTATTGGGAAATTACTGTATGCCAGCCGCCTGTACACGCCTGTTAACCTGGTTCCTGGAGTGGATATCAATTCGCTAACTATTAACGGCACAGACCGAGTTGCATTGACCGCATATCAGCGCCTGGTGATTGCTGATGCAAACATCACCATCACGGTGACGCCATGAGTAAGTTTTACCAGGAATCATCATTGCAGCTGATTGAAAACCAGCTGCGTGAGTCGCCAAACTATATAGAGGTGATTCGCCTTCTTGCTGAGGACTTTGATGAGGCCAGCGATATCTATGACTACATCGCCAAAAACATTAATGTCCTCAATGCTCGCGGCGTGTGGCTTGATCTTATTGGTGATATCGTTGGGTTAAGTCGTGTTTTCGAGAAGGAAATACAGCCTGTATTCTTCGGATTCGACGACCAGCCTAACACCACTGGATTTGAGCGGGCAAGGTTCCGCGAGCCTGGTGATAAAACAACTGCATCATCTGTTCTTAGCGATGAAGATTACCGCGTGGTGATTATCGGAAAGATTGCCAGGAACTATGGAGATGTATCAGAGATTGGCGTTGCAACATCCGTGCTGAACATGACTCAGGCCGACAACGTGCTGGTGTATCAGGATGGCCAGGCTACGTTCAGCGTTTACGTAATCGGTCTGATTAGTGATAACATTAAGTCTATACTCACCGGCACTGACCTGATTCCCCGCGCAGCTGGTGTTAAGGTAAATCTCTTCTTCTCTGGCGATGCAGACATTTTCGGCTTTGCTGACCAGTTGGGAATGAAAGGTTTTGGTGTCGGGCACTTTATTAACTAAGAGGTGATCGCATGGCTTTGCCATCAGATTTCAGTAAGATTTTCGGCTCAACAGCTACTGGCGGACTGACGCCAATCAGCGATGTTAACTACGCTAAGGGATGGGAATACGTAGGTTCTAACCCGCCTACAAAGAATGACTTCAGTTACCTGCAAAACCTTTCTGACCTGAAATCTCAGTGGCTTTATAACTATGTGACAACAGTGAGTAACGCATCATCAAGAACTGTTGGCACGGGAGTAAACCAGATTCCAGATATGAAGTTTTTTGAGGGGCTGAAAGGATCTGCGGGGTATCAGTATTTTCCGACCGGCATGCTTCTGCAGTGGGGAACGGTCGTACTGAAGTCTGCTCCGTCAGGAAGCTCGATAGGAACATTTCCTGTCGCATTTCCTGCGGCCGGGCAGCAGATAGTTGTTACTCATGATAATCCTATCACCAACGTTATGGCATTTGGTGCAGCAAATATTGTTAATACTACTCAATTTAGAGTTAATGCAATTGCAATCAATGCTGACACTTTCACACTGGCACAGGGATATGATCTCACCCTGCGCTGGTTCGCTATCGGGAGTTAATAATGACAATTAAATTTAGTGTTAATAAACAAGCGTTTTATGATGAAAATACAGATGTTATACCCGATGATGCAGTAGTTATTACCCATGAGCAGCATGCATTAATGATTAATGGTATGAACGATGGTGAGAGACGTGTTTACATCGGTGAAGATATGGAGTTAATACTGTCAGACAGCAAGCCATCTCAATGGCATACGTGGGACAGCGAAACCAGTGAGTGGGTCATTTCTGCGGATGCGCAAATTAAATTAGCTGACGACGAGAAATCCCGCTTAACACAGGGGGCAAGCGACTATATAAACAGTAAGCAGTGGCCGGGGAAAGCTGCTATGGGAAGGCTGAATGATACCGAAAAGGCCCAGTACAATTTGTGGCTGGATTATCTTGACGCGCTGGAAGCAGTTGACACCTCCAGCGCTCCAGATATTGAGTGGCCTTTATATCCACAATAAAACAAGGGGGCATTCAGCCCCCTTTATCATGCTTTGAATTGCTCGCCGAATTTGAATCCCAACCGTTCCAGCTTCGCATCCATCTCCATGATGAACTGCGGGATAGCATCGTCGAATTTCTTCATGAACAGGTCTGATCGCTCGACAGTTACTATGTGGTCTGTATGCTTCAGCATACGCGGGTCGTGGCTATGGAAGTCCACCTTTTGTGTGCCAATAACCCACATCTGAAACTGAGTCTGCGCCATGTAGTCCTTGTCCATGCGCCCATCAACGATTAACTCAATGTGGCGTCGGCTCATGTAAGGGCACTTTATCTCCAGAGTGAAATCATCCATTACCCCATCAGGTGAGCATCCGCAGCGCATATCTCCATCACGGTATACGAATGGTATCTGCTCAACAACATTACCTGTCATGAATGAGTAGGCCTCAATAGCCGCTGGTTCGTGGTCGATACCCCATTGCAGAGTCTTGGCGCTTACCGGCTCGGCTGGTGCACCAGTGGCAATTTCTGCAATCAATGTTGCCATATACCCATCACGGGTTGCACTTCCTGTTTTGGCAAGGATTGCATCAATCCCTGAAGCTGTTATCACGCCGAGGCGACACTTAAACCACATATAATCACGCTGCTGAACTGTTAGCATGTCATGATTGAAAATATCATTGAATGCAGACAGGCGCGCGCGTAGTTGTTCGATTAACATCAAAACACCTCCTTATTGCTCTGCTTCTCTGCCTGCTTATCCATGATGCTCTGAATGGTGCTGATAGCCTTAATGGCCTCCTCCTCTGTCAGATCCTCAATGGACTCAATGACACGCTTGGCGATACTGCCAGAGAAGTATTTAAGGAATGCGTCTTCAGGTCGGCTGATAAAATCCAGTCCTTCACGGATTGCCTTAACCTGCTCATCGGTTGCCGGATTGATGGCCTTCTCACGAACAGGCGCTCGCTCGCGCTGGAAGTCGATTCCCTCATTCTCATTGGCGAAACTAATAACACTTTGCAGCCGGTCGCACTTCGGCCACCCTTTGCTCGCTCTCTTTATAACTGTTTTCTTTATCATCTCGCCTTCGTCAGTTTTCCACGGCGACATGCTTCCCTTTGAGAACGATTCAGAACGAGACCTTATTTTATATATTTCCTCTATATTCATCTCTTCGGTAAGGAATGAGCCATCGTGAACCTTTGCAACGCAATAAGCCCCTACAATTGAGCCTCTACTTCCGAACGCGCTATATCTGTGCTCTGGAGCCTTGTCTATCCCCATTGACTCATATGTATCATTTGAATAAACAATCTTGCTTTGAACCCATAACACACTTCCTGAGTCTATGGCTATGTATTCCATGCCAAGATAACCAACATCAAGGCATATCTTACCCTTTCTTGGAACCAGATAAGCATGCTTAAGTGCAGGATTAAGACTTAGACCGAATGCTGCAAGGTTTAATATTGCATCCTTTAGTGATTGTGGGTTTTGCATTGCCACTTTCAGCAAGAAATCATTTCCTGAAAGCTGCTGCATTGCAAAATTCATTTCCTTATGAAAATTAATCTTTTCATCAGAAAGTATCGACATGAATGAACTTTCTTGTGAAAGAATCAAATCATGCGCTGGTTTCAGTGCTGGCAAGTAGTTCATTTATTCGCTCCTAAAAAATTTACCATGTAGCTCAGCTCTCTTTTTCTCAACGGCCATCGCTGCATCTTGAGGTGATGAAAATCTTCCCACCCTGTGTTTCTTTTTGTTTACCCACACCTCACCAACCCATGTTGAGTTAGTCTTATCAAACCATACTCCCTTATACCCTGATGAGTTTGTTGATCTTAACTTTGTGTTCATCATGTTTTGTGAATTTGTTGCCAGACGTAGGTTGCTTATCCTGTTGTCGGTCCTTATGCAATTTATATGGTCAATTTGCAGTGATGCGCTAAGACCGTTGTGCCTCATTGCCCAGATAACCCTATGAGATAAGAACCTACTTCCATTAATGCCTATATCCATGTATCCACAACTGGTTGTGCTTATAGCTTTTGAAAATATTTTTACTCTGTTTGATGGCGGGTTTACCCAAAATATATCTCCAGTATCGAAGTTGCATAATATTGAATCCCTCCAACTTCTAACCATCTCTTTGGTTATCTCTCTATACATCATTTAATCCTCATTGCTGATTGCTTCATTTTGGCTTCACGGCGGGCATTCTTCAGGCAGAAGTCGAACGCCTTTCCTTTTGGGAAAAGGTCGTGCTTGCGGTGGAATACATCCAGCGCCGCATCCGCTCCCACCTCCGCCGCCTCTCTGCTGAAACCTTCGCTGATTAAAATCTTCTTGATGTTGCTCTGGATAAATTCTTCTCGGTTCATTTCGTTGCTCCTGTCTATATTGAGTCAACCATAATAAAAAGTGTTGAGGTAGTCAAGCCATGCCTGCTCAAAAGCTGCCGCGCCGTAGCACAAAGCGGCAAACTTCCCCTGCTGGTGAGCAAGTCGCAAAAACTCCCTCTGCTCCTTGCTGACAGATGACTTCGCCTTGATAACGCGCTTCATCTCAAATGCCGCGCCAGTGCCCCACAGCGTGACGATATCGCTCACGCCTGACGTAACACCTTGCTGCTGTAGCGAATCCCTGTGCTGAGGCTTAGAATCGCTCTCGTTCGGTACATGGAAAGTCACCTTTCTGGCATCCGGGTAAAACTCCTTCAGCCATGCCATTGCGTCAATCTGCTCTGACACCTCATGGCGGCAATCTCCTTTTGCCGCATCATCCCAGTAAATCCAGTAACCATCCGCGTGTTTCCTTTTTACTATCATGCGAATTTCCTGCGACCAACGACATAGCGATTATTGCCGTTAATGCGGTATGCGATAGCCTTCGGCGTCATGAATGCGCCAGACATCTTCACAATCTGCTCAGCGGTGCTCATTGATGAGACTCGCCCTCGCCATCCTGGCTGAACGTAGACATCGACAAATTCCTTTTTCAGGATGCGCTTCGACAATTCGCCACCCATAGTGAATATCAGGTACGGTTGTCGCTCGTCGCCATCCAGGGTAAAGCGCACCATCAGCGCCCCGCCTTTCGTATTCAGCACATCCATTTTCTTAACGCCTACCATTTCCTCGTCTGAATATGGATGATGCAGCAGAGCCTTGTTTGAGTCCCTTAACTCGCGCCTGCATGACTGATTACGGCATTCAGTAGCTGCAATATCGTTTTCAGTCTGGCAGTCAGGGCAAATCTGTGACGTCCAGAAGAATCCGCAGCGTTTATCAGGTTCTGATTCATCCTTTGCCCTGCACCGACGCGCGGCCTTGCTGTTCATCTCCTGACAGCGAGGACATGGCTTATCCTCGCCGCGCGATTTATCACGTTGCGCCAGCGCCTCTCCGGTAGTAGGGTCGTCCAGCAAATGCCCCAGCCGGTCAAACACTCCGGCATAGTCCAGCACCAGATAGTTATCTTTGTGGAATCCGGCATCCTTCATCCACTGCTCCAGCAGGCGAGCACCGCGACCCATTGACTGAATCAGCAGCACCAGAGAACCAATCGGTCGCAGGTAAACCACGACGTCAATCAGTGGTGAGTTAAAGCCAGTGGTCAGCACCGACACGTTAATCAGCCAGTCGAGTTTACCTTCCTTCGACAGCTTGATAACGCGGTCTTTCTCCGCCTCGCTGGAATCGTCAGTGACAAGGCCAATTTTGCTCTTGTCGATACCAAGCGCAATAAGGATGCGGCGAATCTCCCTGGCGTGCCGCTTTGTCGATGCAAAGACAATCCGCTGGTTTCTGTCTTTGGTCTTTTCAATGACCTGCATCAGAATGTTTACCAGCTTTTTCTTTCCAGCGTCCGACATGGCTATTTCGTCCAGGTCTTTCTCGCTGAATTCCCAACTTCCTGATCGCGTAGATACGCCGGAGAAATCTAGTGCGTCATCGTCAGCATCAGCGAACCCGAACACAGGAACGGATAAGTAACCAAGCTCTGTCAGCTTATCGGTGCCGATATTGAATACCGTATCGTGCCAGAAATCGAAACTGGTTAATGGCGTCACCCCACGGAATGGGCTTCCCGTCAGGCCGATAACATGCATCTTTCTTCCAGCCTTTGCCGTCACTTCATCAAGATGGCGGATGATCACATTCATCTGCGTATCTTCATCATCTGGGCTGAGCATATGGCACTCGTCAAGCAATAGAAGGTCAACTGGCTTATTCATATCATGTAGGCTGTTTACTATCGTTCCCTCTGTTGTGACTGTTACCTGTGCAACCTGACGGCGGTTGTACTTTGCTGCGTAAAGCGCGGCTGGTATGCCGCACTCGTACATTTCGTCATAGTTCTGCTTGGCCAGTATCGGCTGGCGGGCCAGCTGAACAACTCGCCCTCCGCGTTCAAATACGTGCTTAGCCAAAAATGCCATGAGCAAAGTCTTTCCCGCCCCCGGGCCAGCATCAATAATCAGGTGTGCTGCTTTTCCCTGCTTCGCATATTTTTTTATCTCCTCGATAGTGGATGAAATGGCTTCTTGTTGATATGGGCGTGGTTGCTTCATCTCATTTCCCTGACAGATAATCGTTGATGATTTCAGACACCAGGCCAGCATCTTCTGCGGTCATAACGAAAGTGTCTCCTTCGCGCTCTGCACGGCACATGATTTCAGCCAGCATTCGTCCAGCCTTTGCATTGAACTTCGGTGCGGCGCTTACCTTCTTCTTGCCTTGCGCGGCAGCCTTCTCTTTCAGCTCCTCAGCTACAGCGCCAGCGTTCGCGCCATGCTCTTTCTGCAATGCGATAGCGGTGGTGTAGCTCATGTCACCCTGCTTAACCATGTCTTTGATGGGTTGCTCACATTCGATGAGCTGTAGGTGATTCAGAACGTCACTGGCGCTGCGCTTAACCTTGCTGGCAATCTCCTCGTTAGTCAGCCCCTGATTTCGCATGCGGCGGTAGGCTTCGGCGCGCTCCATTGGGCTTAATGCGCGACCCTGCGAACTCGTCACCATGAACGCCAGCTTGTCAGCCTCATTGCCCGTGAAGTCTTTGCACTCAAGGCGGATATCGTGACCGTCCGCCTGTGCCAGTAATGCGCCGTGATAGCGGTGGTGGCCGTCAATAATCTTCACTCCCCGCGGAGTAACCTCAACGGCCAGTGCCGGAATATATTCGCCTGCGGCATATGCCTGGCGGAATTCTTCGACATGCTCCTGGTCAATGTCACGGATGTTAAAACCAGGCTCGACGTAAAGTTCATTGAGCGGAACCATGAAGGTTTTACGAACGGTGGTATTGGTGTTTTTGCTGCTGTAATGCTGATTTAAAGTAGCCATGCTATTTGCTCCTCTCGTTAGTTGAGTAAACCATATCACTTCACTGGATAATGTCAACCACCATCACCAGGTAAAATCATCACTCTCACGCTCAGCTACCAGCAACACTTTACGGTTGAACATAGTGCCTTCCTCCAGGATGCCATCGTTAAGCATCTCGCCGATAATATCCTTTGCCTTTCCGTAGTTAGGGCACAGCTCTTTTCCTGGGCCTTCGATGAAAGCATTAATGAACTCGCTGGTGCTAATTGGTCGGGAGTTGCTGCGGATACATTCGATGATGAGCGATTTAACGCGCGTCGTATCCACATGGAAGCGCTTGGCTATAGCGCCTGTGCTAATCATCTCTGGGGGGTCAATAGTCAGCATATCTCCCGCATCACTTCGCTTGAGCCATACCGGGCCATCCCACCCTTTGAAGTTGTTATGTTTCGGCATGGTCAGGCGGATCACATCATCATCACCCGGCTCCGCCTTCTCGCCTTTAAGCTGCGACATGGTTGCCAGTGCCAGATGACAACGAGCGCCATCCACCAGCGCAGAAGCCCCACGCGAGCCACCAGGGTCGTTTTTTGATGAATGGTGGACCATCAGTACGGCTGAGCCAGATAAATCCACCACGCGGCGCACAGCGTTGATAAATACGTTCGCCTCGTTGTTGCTGTTTTCCTCCCCGCTGGCAAACTTGTTCATCGGGTCCAGAATGGCAAGGCGGCAGTTGCACGCTTTCAGTGACGCAGCCAGATTTCGGATAACACCGGTCTGTTCCAGGTCTCCACCTCGCTCGCGCTTAATCAGGCGAATATCCTTGTCACGCAGTGGCACGAACAGGATTGAGGAAAGAATCTGCGCCTTCTCATCACGGCTAATGCCAGCCGCCTTAATCAGCTTGTCCAGACGATGCCGGTAATCATCAATGCTGTCCTCGCCAATCAGGAAAACAACTACCCCCTGCTCCACGGGAGAGAGGAAATTGTATTTCCCGCCAAATGCGGGACGCCCGAGCGCGACAGAAATGCCAAGCTTGATGGTGAGCCAGGATTTACCCGTGCCGCCAGCGCCAGTAAGCAGAGTAATATCTTTGTGCTTAATACATTCATTGAAAATCTTCTCGATAAGGGAATAGTCTTCATCAATGGTCTCCAGCTGCGAGGCGATCACCTCTGTCGGATTGAACAGCATGCGACCTGAAGAAATCTGGTCGATTCCTGCCATAATGTCACTGGTTTCAGCCAGGCGAATAGCTAGTGGCCTACCATCCTCTTTTGTCAGGATTTCACGGGCAGCATTCATCCGGCGCAGAACTTCACGCGCATTTGAGCGCTCAACAACAATGTCGGCATAGGCATTGATGTTAGCCGCGCTCGGTGTGTTCTTTGCAATCTCTGCGATATATCCGAAACCACCAGCACGCTCGCCAAGCCCCTTGCTTTCGATAACATCAAACAGCGTTATCGTGTCGATGGTTTTTGTTTTGTCTGCCATCTCACAGATTTCATGCCAGATGATTCTGTGCTGCGACGCCGAGAAGTCAGTCTCACGAACGGTCTGAAAAACATACTCAGTGCTTTCTCTGAAATCATCTTTAAACCCAAGCAGCATCACCCCGCCGATAAGTGACTGCTCAGCCGCCAGGTTAACGAGGCTGTTTGTTTGTTCTTCTGCCATGCTTATTTATTCCAGGTGAGGGGCGGATATCATCCCGCCCCATTTGCTATGGGTCAACCTTCCGTTGCCGATACGACGCCCATTTTCTCGGCTGCGGCATGGAATGCGATTCGCCATGCTTCATATTCGCCGTAGTGATGGCCGGTCATGCGAGCCTTGCAATAGCGGCGGTTAAGGTACTGCCCATCCCAATGCCAGATAATGATGATAGAGTCATGACCACCGCTGCGGATGGTCACATCGGCTTTTGGGTTAGCTGCCTGAGCCTGTGCGAATAAAGAAAAAATGTTCATACATCACCTTTTACTGTAAGACCAGCGGCGCGGATGGCGTCTCTCCATGCCAGCCATGTATATATCATCACCTCCTGCCTTTCTTCTGCTACAGGCCAAAGATGGACGGGGAAGTTTTTATCAAACCATAATTTAAATTCGTCGCTCACTCTCCCACCTCCATCGGCTCAACGGCAACCTCAATCGCCGCGCGACTGGCCTGCCATGCTGTGAATAGCATCTCGTCAAAAATCTTGACCATGTTTTCAGGCAGGCCATCAACCATTGCCGGAAACCACTCCTCAAACTGCTCTCTGCTGCTTTTCATAATTTCACCGCCTCCATCCACACGAACCACGCCCAGTCCACCCTGTTATCCATGTAATCTCCGCCAGCATAGCGACGGAGTGGCCATGTCGGGCGACTTTGCTTAATAAATACTTCAAACTTCTCGCGCTGCGTCATAATCGAACTCCTTCATGTTCTGCTGCATCACGCGAATGCCATTCATCGTGCCTTCATAATATGAGAGGCTGATGAGGCTGCGAACTGCTGAGCGGGCCATTGTCTCTTCAAAGCCAGACATGCCCGCCCAGTCAACCCACGGGGAGATATTGTCAATGAACTCAGCCATAAGGCGCCGCTGGATTTCTTCGTACTCTTTAATTGAATCTTCGGTTAATTGTGTCATTTCTCTGCTCCTGTTGTTTCACTCAAATCTACCCGCCTGATGTGATTATGTCAACCTCGACTTTTATCTTTTGTCTTTGTATCTCATCTGTTGACTTTATAAAAATAATATGATAACCTCAAACCCTGCTTTACGGGACAGGGTGGAGGCGAGGGACTCGATGACTCTCACCCACAGCCCCACGCAGAACAGGGATTGAGAATATCAATATAATATTGACAGAACCACTTCACAGATTTAAATTCTCCTCAAGGTTGACACAACAGGAGAAGTCAAAATGAAACGCAAACCATCCCCGCATTACGCAAATCTCGCAGCACAGGTAGAAAAACTGATAGCCGAAGTGAAAGAGCTTAAGCTACAGGTAAAGGCTCTTAAATCTGGCAATAAATCACAGTCCATCGACACATCTCCGGTTATCGACATGGCACCATTCATTGCCAAAGCGCACGACATTGACCCGGAGTTAATTCCGGTAACTGACCTCATGAAAAAGTACGGCTTCAAAAGCTGGGTAACGGTGGTGAATATCCTGCGCAATGTGCAGATGACGACAGAGATTGAAGTTGACGGGCATATCAGAACCTTCACACATAAAGTGAACGGTGACTTCTGGCTGCGTGATGTGGTGAATAACTCAGAGTACCGGCCTTCCGATGGGAAGCTCATGTGCAAAGAGGCATCAGAATCCGGCAAGAAGATGGGAACCCTTGCCATCCCACGCAACTGGGTGCGCAGCGATATCAAATCCTACCGAGGTTGACACTGTTTCATCGCGGGGAGATAATATGGGAAACAACGGAAAGGATTAATATGAAACAATTTACCCCGCGAGACTTTATCCGTAACGGTATGAAAGAAGCTATGGACGCTGCGGCTAATGGCGAGGATGTATTCATTACTCCGGGCCGCAGTAAGAGTTTTAACACACCAAACCCACGCGCCATCCATAACTACGGAGAGAAAGTCGCTCGCTCACGGTTTAAGCTGGTGCTGGTGAAGGAGGATTAATGATTGAATTTAAACGCGCTGGCGATGTGATGGTTTTTGAGTGCCCGTCATTCAAGGTTGAGATTTTAGCAAGTGATGCTGAGCGCATTGAAGTAAACCCAAATCGCAACATCACAAGCAGCGATGAAATGATGGCGTTACTTACCGACGCATTCAAAATCCTCGACATGATGATTGAGCATAAGATACGTCATTATCCTGAAAAGCTAGAGGGGATTTGATATGGCGCTCACACCCAAACAGGCCGAGTTCTGCCGGGTGTATATGGAGACCGGCAACGCGTCAGAGGCATACCGTCAGGCTTATGATGCCTCCAACATGTCCTATGAGGCAATCAAGGTTGAGGCATCAAGACTGCTACGCAACCCTCCCATCGCCCTTACCATACAAGAATGCAATAACGAGACTTTAATGAAAGGCATGCTGACCCGCGAAGACCTGATTGCGGAGCTTGAGGAGGCAAGGATTGCGGCGCTTACTGCCGAGACACCGCAAGCATCAGCTGCTACTCAGGCCACCATGGGCAAAGCCAAACTACTAGGTATGGATAAGGTTATTATTGACCATCAATCCAGTGATGGCTCCATGTCACCGCAAGGCTCAGACGTAACGGAAGCGCTGCGAAGGAAGTATGGCTCAAAAGAATAAACTTAGCGCAGATACCATCGCCACACTTCGATGCGACCTCCTGGAGTTTTCCAAATACATGTTCAAGGCCCGAAAGGGATTTGACTTTGTGGAGAACTGGCATCACGCGAAAATCTGTGAGGCACTGGAGCGATGCTTTATCGGCCAGTACAAGCGCCTCATCATTAACATCCCTCCCCGCTACTCAAAGACGGAGCTTGCCGTGGTCAACTTCATGGCATGGGCTATCGGCAACTACCCGGATTGCGAATTTATCCACGCCAGCTACTCCAAGCGCCTTGCCGCCAATAACACCTACCAGGCTCGTGCTATTGCAATGTCGGAGGAATACCAGGCTGTGTTCGGTGATATCGGCATGATGGCTGATGCAAAGGCAAAGGATGAGTGGCGCACGAAAACCGGCGGCTGCGTCTATGCCACAGGCTCCGAGGGCACAATCACCGGGTATGGTGCTGGCAGGCTGCGTGAAGGCTTCGGCGGAGCAATCATCATTGATGACCCGCATAAAGCCAGTGAGGCCAATTCCGACACGATGCGCCAGAATGTAATCGACTGGTTTCAGACCACAATGGAGTCACGCCTGAACAGCCCTGATACGCCAATTATCGTTATCATGCAGAGACTGCACGAAGAAGACCTTGCGGGATGGCTACAGGCTGGCGGAAATGGCGAGCTGTGGCATGTGGTTAACATTCCTGCTGTCAATCCTGACGACACCGCCCTGTGGCCTTTTAAGCACTCGCGTGAGAAGCTGGCGGAAATGGAGGCCAGCAACCCTTATGTGTTCGCCGGGCAGTACATGCAGCGACCCGCACCGAAAGGTGGCGGCCTGTTCAAGGATGACTGGTGGCAGTGGTACGACTCCAGCTTTGCGCATCCAGAGTGGGAGTATCGCGTAATTTACGCAGATACCGCGCTCAAGACCAAGGAGCATAATGACTGGTCTGTATTCCAGTGCTGGGGATTCAAGGGTGGGCATGCTTACCTGCTAGACCAGATTCGTGGCAAGTGGGAAGCGCCAGACCTAATCAAACAGGCTCGCGCATTCTGGGATTTGCACAAATCACCAATTAACCGCGGCATTGTTCGCGGAATGAAGATTGAGGACAAGGCCAGCGGAACTGGGCTTATTCAGACACTCAGGATGGAAGGCGTTCCTGTAATCCCGATTCAGCGCTCAGTGGATAAATTCACCCGCGCCCTGGATGTACTGCCACAGATTGAGGCTGGACTGGTTCACCTGCCAAAGGATGCGCCGTGGATGCCTGGGTACATTGGTGAATTCTCGGTATTCCCTAATGGAAAGCACGATGACCAGGTTGACCCCACTATTGACGCAATCTCCGACAACCTAGTCACCAGTTACAACCTTTCCGCCTGGTAAAAGAAAGGCCCCGAAAGGGGCTTATTTGACTATCACACCTAAAACTTTCTCAGGCTTTTTCTTCTCAATATTTTTTATGTAGGTCATTGCCTGCTTCACGCTTTCGCAATGTGTGAGCGTAACCCACCAGAATATTGCTACTCGCTTTTGCACTGCCGGGGTTATTCTTGTTTCCCCGAAAGGCGTTTCCCATCTGACTGTCGCAATACGGTGCTTGCTAAGTAACTTCATCGCCTCACCTCCATCTCCGGCAACTCACCCCTCCCATAAAACCAAAGTATGCGCTTCGTTGCTGGGCTTTGTTTGCAGGACTCAAACACAGCGTTGTCCTCGCGCTTCAGCTTGCGAGGCTTGAGTTTAACCTCAAGTCCGAGATACTCAATCATTTCGTTGGTAACGCGGAACGAGTCAAGCAGCTTACGAGTTGGATAGTAGGCATTGCACTTGAATCCTGGTCTGCCTTTGTTCTCAATCCTCCTTGTAGTGAATAACCCCTGATCAGCAATGGCGTGCATCGCTGTAGCCATCGTTGACCTTGCTGTCCTGGCCCATATCATCATCTGAGCCTCTGCCAGAGTAACCCCTGGCTTCAGAATAACAATGGCCTTGATGATATCGCGCAGTGTGATTTCTTCGTTCATGGACTCACCTTCCGTTGTTGATTTAGCCATTTATGTTCACCTTGATAGCGAACACCTTTACCGGGTCAGGCCCAAAGTGAGGATGCGTGATAGTTTTGATTGTCCAGCCGTCATAAGGAATATCAATCCTGCGGCCATGATCATCACGTTTCGGGTATCCCCTTGTGATGATTAGTCTGTCGTACTTTCTTCCAATTTGACCGCGTTCTTTCATATTAACTAGGCGCTTGCGCCAGTAATCATTGAGAAGTCGATACTCTTCCGTTTTCTCGCCAGATTTCATCTGGTCGAAGTATTCACCGTTAACCGCCAGTTGAAGATTAGCCATGCTTCACCTCCTGCTTCGGTGCTGCTGGCAGTGGCATCCAGTGGGTTGGTTCGTGCCTTAGTGAATCACCGTCGAAGAAGTAATGATATGGCCCATCGCCTTCGTCGCCTATGCAGCCGTCTTCGATATGACCACCGTAATCTGGGAAATACAGAAGTACGCGTGTATCAACGTCCGGCATCCGCTCGCTGCACGGAATCCACTCCTGCACAGGTTCGGCACCCTGAAGCATGGCGGCGAATTCCTTCATGCCTGCATCATGCTCAGCACGCTGTTCCGATGTCACAGCTTCCAGCTCAGCAATCCGCTTGCGTGCCGCTGTGAGTTCAGCCATGTGCTCACGGAGGCTGTCAGTTGCTGCTTCCAGCTTGTCCCAGTCAGGATTGAAGTTTGCCAGCTGCGCTAGTTGGTCTTTCAAAAAGCTGATGCTCTTGTCTTTGGCTTCCAGCTCATCCAGCAGTGCCAGCACGGTCTCGGAGTGAATATCCATATTGAATACGCCATGCTCTTGGGCTTTCTCTGCTGATTGGCGCAGCGCCTGTTTGTTGAGTGCTGTCATTGGGCTGCCTCCTGGCGAAGTTTGGCGGCGAATGCTAATGAGTCATTGGCATTCTGCTCAATCCAATCAACAAGCGATTCCATGTCAGTTACGGCTGGGTTGTCCAAAATGCTTTCGTATACCCGCTTGGATTCCTGAGCCTGCACTTCAGCCAGGAAGGCGTCGGTGGCCGGGGTTTTTGGCGCAAACTGGTGTGCAGCTGCAAGCTCGCCACCTTTGAGAATTACCGGGCCGTTTCTAAGGTAGAATTTTATCGACGCATTCTCAGCAGCCAGCGCCGCGCACTTTGCTTCCAATTCAGAAATACGAGATGTGGCTTCCTCCCACTGCGCTGATTGCTTCTTAACAATCATATCGATGAATACTGATGCAGAAGGGTCAGCATTACCCTCAAATGTCATGACATCGCCATTAAATCGCATTGCGCCCACTGTCTTTCCGTTCTGCCCGAAAGACATCTCAAATGGACGGTTTGAATCGTTATTGTAAAAATCCATCACTTCATTGCTCATACTCATTCTCTCCCGTTCTTGATTTCTGCTAAAAACTTATCAATGTGGCGATTGTGGTCTGGCCCAGGAAAGCTATTCCGTGCGATGACCTGTTCGCGTGTTTCCGGTTTCGTTGGTCGGCTGCGCTTCCCGCCGACATTTACTCTTGCGCTGTAATCCATCATTTCATAACTCATACTTGTACATCTCCTCTAAATCTGCTTCTGCTTCAATTCGTGAGCGCTGGCGCTCGATATCTTCCTCTGTCGGTTCATCCTGCCAGTTGTCGGCGTGGATGCGCTCGTCTCTGTCTACCACATCAAAGGCCATATGCTTTCCTCAGTCGGGCCATCGCAGACGTCCACGATGCCTGGCACTTGTAAGACCTTGCTGCTTCGGCCCAAACCTGAGCATTAGTAAATGCGTGCTTATCTTTAATCTTCATACCGCCTCCCGTGTTGATATGAGTAAGATTACCATGTATTATGTTTATGTCAACCACAACATGAGGTATTGAGATGAAAGATTATGCGAGCATGAGTGATTCCCAAATTAATGAGATGGTGCACGGAATTATCAAACCAGAAAGTAACCTGGCGTGGTGCTTTGACTACTGCAACAACCCGGCAGACGCCTGGCCGATTATCACCGAGTATCGAATTAGTATCATTGATTTGAATGACAAGGAGTGGGGTTGCAGAGTGGAAAGTGCGCATGGGGGTATGCGAGCCATTAACGAAAACGCACTGCGTTGCGCCATGATTGTATTTCTGATGATGAAGGAGGGAGAGTAATGCGGTCATTCAGGCAGATAATTCACGGATGCAAAAAGCATAAATATCGACTTTTTAGGAAGATTAGATGGTATGAAGATGCGTATCGTGAAGGCATGCGCTCTAAGTGGATTTGCCTAAATTGCTTTCAGGTTATAAACACAGAAACCACTGTCACTAAGGAGTAAAAAAATGATCAAGTGGACGCCAATGCTTTTCCTGGTGCTGTCGGCAATATTCTCGGCGGCTATCAACCGCGACATCTCTGCGGCTGTGTACCTTAGTGCGGCTGGAATATGCTTCTACCTGGGGAGGCTTAAATGAAATGGTGGCTGATTGATCGCTGGGGATTTGCTGGTGGATTGCGGCGCTACGGATTCAGCTTTGCTCGCTACTACTTCGCCCGCGCACGTCATGCAACCATGCGCGATATGGACATAATCCGCATTAGTGAAAGAAGTCTTTCATCTTCGAAAAGTTAACAATGATAAACGTGGCTGCGGCGGTAACTCCACCCAGCCACCATACCTTGCCTTTCAGCTTATCCACATCCTTCCCCATCGCATCAACATCACGACGCAACTCCACAATCTGCTGAATGCTCGCGTTCTGGCGCTCTATACTTATCTGGATGGCGTGGATAGACTCAGACACCCGGTTAAGCGCCTGGCTGACATCCCTTTGCGCATCTGCAAGGTTCGCAAGATTCGTCTCAACTTTCGTAAGCCGCTCTTCGACTGTAGACATGTTCATCCTGTTTGGCATACGCACCCCCATTTATCATAGGGTATACGCCTGTCTTTAAGTGAATATACTGGAATAGTCTGGAAAGTGTAACAGATAGTGTACAGCATGGAAAACCCGCCGAAGCGGGTAGGTTAATGTTGGTGATAATTATAGTGCGTATATTCTTGATTTACCGTACTGCAATCCAATGTGAGCAAACGGGATATCGTCGTCGAAATTGCCAGGCGGCTCATGCGGTCCGGATGATGCAGGCTTGCTCTGCTGCTGCGTCTTTGGTTGCTGAGGTTGCCCCCATCCACTTTGCTGTGGCTTACCTTCCTGCTTACCACCCAGCATCTGCATCACGCCATTCATGCCGACGACAATCTCGGTGGTGTATTTCTCCTGTCCAGATTGATCCGTCCATTTTCTGGTGCGTAGCTGGCCCTCGATATAGACCTGCGAGCCTTTGCGGAGATATTCACCTGCCACTTCTGCCAGCTTTCCGAACAGAACGACGCGATGCCATTCAGTGATTTCCTTCTTCTCACCAGTAGCCTTGTCATTCCATGATTCCGACGTTGCCACCGTCAGGTTTGCGATTGCGCTGCCTGAGTTAGTGTATTTTACCTCAGGGTCATTGCCGAGGTTTCCAAGGATTGTTACGCGATTAACGCCACGACTTGCCATTATTTTGACTCCAGTTTCACGCCGGGGATTTTACCTGCGGCGATGGCTTCGTAAATAATCTCAAAGTTTTGCGCAGGCTTATTCATCACTTCTTCCCATGCGCGCTCCATTGCTCCAATTGCTAGGCTTTCTGCATTTTCCGCTTCGGTGCGGAGAGGGAGGAAAATAGGCATATCTTTTTTACTGAACGCGACATGATCACCGTCGAGATAACCGAAGATCACATAGTCACCATCTACAGCCATCGTATACCATGATGTCCAGCTCTCCCCATCGTCAACTGATGCCAGGCACTCACACCCCACCGGCGGCAGCCCATCACCATTCCATTCTGGCACACCCACATCCTGACCAATGCACTCATTCAAATCCTGCTCCAGCCGGCCATCACTGGCTGCGAGGGCGGCTTCGTATTGCTTCCTTGACACTACGGATGTATTGCAGTCATCTGCGGCACCAATATAGCCAATTCGAATTTCATACCCAGACTCCGAGGTGTCCATCCATTCATCATCGGAATCCATCTCTGGCTTATAGCGAAAACCCCATGTCGCAGATCCTTCATCCTGAGCGATGTACGAAATATTGGTAGGCCACCCGCCACGACGCGGCAGCTCTTGAACCAGCAAGTCTACAAGTTTCATTCCTCTTCTTCCTCTTCACAGTAAACAGGGTTGGCATCAGGCTCGTAGCCAATGCCTGTAACGTCGACATTAGGGCAGTGGATTACGCCTGTATATCCGTCACCCTCCATAGGCTCACCGCAGGCTTTGCATCGCATGTTATTCTCCCAGTGCTTTGTTGATTGCAGCCTGTGCTGATTGAATCTCTTCTGGATATGCATCATTCCAGTTTTGCTTATACGCTTTGCTGACCATTTTCTGCAGAGCCTCTAGCAACTCAGGTGCTGCGGCGATGAGGCTGGCATTTGCATAATCCTCTTCGGTGCTGGTCATGTAAGTGCCAACGACAGCAATTATATCAAGAGAGTCACTGATAATTACCGACGTTGCCATTGATTCTTCGTCATCATGAGCAACCCACGGCCCAGGTGTGCCTTTAAACTTTTCCATCTTCACTCTCCGGTTGTTTTGTTGCTGAAATCATAAACCACCCACGCCTTATGTCAACCACTATATCAACTATTTTCACCAATATCATTTTGTGCTCTCTCTTTTGACTTTTGCTTTTTTATATGTTAAATTGGCTACGCTTCCAAGGGTGGCAGCGTGGCAACGCCGATAGGCAAGTATGCCTCGGCGGCCCACTGGTTGCGAATCGAGCCAAAAAATAACAATGAGGTTTTTATGACCCCGGTTATAAAGTCAATTATTGATGACATCATCAAAGCCGAAGGTGGTTACTCAAATAACCCAAGCGACTCCGGCGGAGAAACGATGTACGGCATTACCAAATCGGTAGCTGCTGAGAATGGCTACAAAGGCGCAATGAAAGACCTGCCTATCTCACTTGCCGAAAACATCTACTACACTCAGTACGTTTCGAAGCCAAAGTTTGACCTGTTGCTGCCGCTGTCTGAATCCATCGCTGCCGAGGTGATTGATACCGGGGTTAACATGGGGCCATCTGTGGCGGGAAAGTTCCTTCAGCGCTGCCTGAACGCCTTTAACAATCAGGGTAAGGCATACGCTGATATTGCTGTCGATGGGAAGGTGGGTCCGGCTACTGCGGCAGCACTGAAAAGCTATATGGGGTTGCGCGGCAAGCAAGGTGAAATCGTGATGCTTAAGGCTATGAACTGCCTGCAGGGTGCGCGGTATATTGAGCTGGCTGAGGCCAATCAGAAGAATGAATCCTTTGCCTATGGCTGGGTAGCAAACAGGGTGAGCCTATGATGTACGGAATCCTTAGCGACACCGTTCTCGCAATCGGCGCTGTGCTGATTATTATGCTGGTGGTCGATACCTGGTATCTGGATGAGCCGGAAAATGGGAATGATTAAAGGAATGCTCACAGGCAGCAAGGGATTCCTGTCATTCAGCCGCACACAGGCCGCCATTGGCTTTCTTGTCTCCAGTGGCGTAGTTGTGTGGCAGGCATACCAGGGAACGCTCAGCGAGGCTGTTTTTGGCCTCTATTTCGGTTTCAGCATCGGTGGCTACCTCGGTGGTAAGAAGATAGCTTCTGATGAATCAGTGGAGAAAGCGAAAGATGTTGACGCTTAGCACAATCATCGGCGCAATCACCGCGCTAATCTTCGGCGCTGTCGGACTCTGGTTCGGAGGAAAGTCTCGCGGCAGGTCCGAGCAGAAAGCTAAATCCGATATCCAGCAGGCGCAGCAATCCGTGGCGCAAGAGAAAGCCCGCACGGAATCCGTTAAGGTGGCAAACGATGTTAAAGATGAAGTTATGCGCAGCAATCCTGATTCTGTCCGCGACAAGCTGCGCAACGAATGGACCCGTCCAGGTCATTGATACCAGCTGCGAATGGGTACAGCCAATCTGGATGGATGCCGGGGAAATCGACCACATGACCGATGGAACCCTGCGCCAGATTCTCACCCACAACGAAACATGGAAGAAAAAGTGCAACGGTGACAAAATTCCAGTCAGTAAAGGTTGACATGGCAAACCGATTAGGAGATACTCATTCCACAACGTTGCTCCCGTTGTGGTTGTAAGGTGTTTCGTGTTCCTTAATGCACGATGACGCGGGGAAAGAACCGTGACAGGAGGGAAGCAGACCCCACGAACACAACAGGTAAGAGCATTGATGAGTTGACGCCAGACCCAGCGCTAAGCGGAAGGGATAGGATACAAACTGGACAGTGCTCTTTCCGTTGTGACCAGCAAGACCATTCCCGGTGCGTGATTATCTTAACGATAGCTCTTCGGGTTGGGCTGGCAAGGCGTTAGACTTGAAGGTGTAACTGGTGCGGACACCCACAACGCAACGATAAAAATATTGACCACGGAAAATCTCCGATGACCGTGACGATATATGATGGGAATGCGAACCGTAAAAGATGTAGCATGGAGTCCATCCAGTATTCTTATCGTTGTGGTGAATGAGCTAGATGGTGAGGTAAAGGCTCACCATGGCGACGAATGCAGTCCGGGATAGCACCGGACACCATAACACTTAATATCCAGCATTATCGCAATCATATGTAGGGGTATGCAGGGATTACGGAGCTGGATATTAAGAAAGCACGCTGGCAATGCTTAAACCAGAAAATTTGCACGCGTAGCTTAATTGGTTAAAGCAACCGACTTATAATCGGCTGATTGAAGGTTCAAGCCCGTCCGTGTGCGCCAAATCAAAAGACCCGCTCCGGCGGGTTTTTTCTTATCCAATCCTCCGTGATATACTCATGTTAATTTTCATGAGGATTCATAATGGCTAAGAAGCCCCACCTCAAGTTGCATAATGACGGCTCAATGAGCTACCGCGTGGATGCGTGGGCAAACCCCATCTCCGGGCAGGGCATGCCAGGCATTGATAAAAGCCTCGGCCAAATCCTGTCGCCAGCATTTTCTCATCTGCTGCATAACAATCAGCAGGTGCTGACCAATATCTATCTGTCTGACTGGCTGGCGCGTAAAATCTGCGACCTGCCTGCTGAGGACGCGACCCGCAAATTTATCGAAATCACCGGGCTGGATAGTGAGGACAAAAAGCGCGTAGAAAACATGCTGGATGAGATGGGTCTTCGCGCAGCTGTGCGCAAAGGTATCGCATGGTCACGCCTGTTCGGTGGCGCTGGGGTGCTGAAGGTTTACGACGACTCACGGCCTCCGGAATCTACACCATCAGAAACCGCGTCAATCATCGACCTTATACCGCTGGACCGATGGTCGCTGAGTGTTGATGAAATCGACCTTGACCCTGAGTCTCCGCATTATGGCAGGGCGCTGAATTATGTTGCCCGCAACGGCGTGAAGTATCACCGCGACCGGATTGCTCCTTTTTACGGCTGCTCAGTGCCATACGATACCCAGATTGAGTTGCAGGGCTGGGGCGGATCATACGTCGCAATGGCATGGTCTGCGATTGCCGCATATAACGAGACTTTGCAGGATGCGTCATTCCTGCTGAAAGAGTCTGGCGTTGGAATCCTTTCCGTGCCAAACCTGACAGCGGCTCAATCTATGGGCATGACTGCATCGCAGGCTGTGATGAATCGCGCAAATACATTCAATCAGGGTAAATCTATCTATCGGGCAGCGGTGCTGGACAAAGAAGAGTCATTCAACTTCGTTAACCGCTCACTCCAGGGAATTCCAGACTTCGTTGACCGGTTCGCAACTGCGGTAGCTGGCGCGACTGGCCTTTCCGAAATGATGCTGTTCGGTAAATCCCCGGCTGGACTGAACGCCAGTCAGGAAGAAATCCTGTCGGTTTATTACGACAAGATTGCGGCGATTCAGGAAGGCGACCCGTCTGCACTGGTGCAGTCCTGCATTGACAGCGTGAAGAATGAAACCGGTCTGGATTTCGACTGGAAATGGGCGGAGCTTAGCGCGATGTCACCAGACAAGAAGGCAACCTCAATGGCATCTGTTGCCACGGCCATCTCGACGCTTGAACAGTCTGCGGCGCTAACTCCTAACGAGGTGCGCAACCTTGCTAACGATACGGGGCTGTTCTCGCTGGAAGAGTTACCGGAAGATGATGACAATTCGAATGATGACCCGTTAGGACTTAACTCACTCGGTGGCGAAAATGGCACAAACGGAATTCCAGAAGCAACTGGAAGCACTGAAGCCGGACAAGCGGAAGCGTAGAGTGCTGCTGCCAGCCCGTCACCCGGTGCGGATTGAACAGCAGTATGCCAAGATTCTGCGCGGCGTTGTCGATGGCATTAATGCTGAACTGAAAGGCCGCATCGCTGATGAGTTAAAAGCAGAGATTGCGGCGCGTGAGGATGGTTATCGTGCTGATGACCTATCTGCGGTTCTGCGCGCCATTCGCTCACTGGCGACTGGGAATCTTCCCGGACTGTCATTCGTGCGAAACATTGGCGATTCTATTCGTTCAGCGATTGATGGTAACTGGCAGAAAGCAATCAACCAGGCTATCGGCGTCAACGTGGCATTGCCTGGAACCGACATGAGCAACAACATTGACGCATGGGCTGAGGAAAACACGGCGCTGATTACCAATCTGGCACAAAGTTATTTGAGCAAGGTGACAACTGCTGTTAACTCTGGTTTCCGTGACGGCCTGTCATGGCGTGATATCAGCAAGAACATTCAGGCAGAAACTGGAGTTGCGAAACGCCGAGCCGACCTGATTGCCCGTGACCAGGTTGCGACCATGAACATGCAGGTAACGAAGCAACGCGCGTCAGACCTGGATATTAAGCAATTCGTATGGCGCACGATGGAAGACCAGCGGGTTCGCGGCAATCCATCCGGGCTTTACCCGAAAGCTAATCCGTCGCATTATGCGCGCAACGGGAAAACGTATAACTGGTCTGATGGCGCTGGCGCTCGTGATACTTTCCCTGGGCAGGCGATTAACTGCCGGTGCTACGCCGCTAACGTGATTGAGTTCTGAGGACAAAATGAAAAAAGATTATCGCATCGACAAAGGCGGACGCATCACCTCAAAGGTGGATGAAAACGGATACCTTCGCATTGATGGCGTGGTGGCGCATGTCGGCATCCTTGAATATATGGATGATGACGGAACTGTTATCCGTGAATTTGTGCCAGAGGAGACGCTGTTTGATGAAGAATCGCTTAAGTCACTGGCTGGCGCTCCGGTAACTTTACAGCACCCTCCGGTAATGGTTACACCATCAAACTATAAGGAGTACTCACAGGGCAGCGTCAACGGGATGCCTAAGCGTGATGGCGACAATCTTGTTGCGTCAATGCTGGTAATTGGCAACGAAGCTTTACATGCTGTAGAATACGAAGGCGTAAGTGAGCTTTCTCCGGGTTATTCCGTTGACCTTGATGAAACGCCGGGTGAGTGGCAGGGCCAGAAGTATGACCGTGTTCAGCGCAATCGACGTTACAACCATCAGGCCATCGTGGATGCCGCGAGAGGTGGCTCAGTCTGTTCACTGCGTTTTGATGGCGCAAACGTGCCGAATAACGAGGATAACTCAATGACTCAAATCAAACTGCCCGACGGCGGCACTGTTGAAGTTGCGGATGCAGCTACGGCAGCGACCATCAACGCGGCTATTGCGAAACAGGGCAAGCGCCTTGATTCCGCTACAGGTCAGCTTAAAAAGCTGGTCAAAGCCATCGCTCCAAAACTGAAACTTGACGCTGATACGGTGATGACCGAATCCGACGACGAGAACAAAGATGAAGTGGTGGAAGTCGATGTTCCGGCGGTAGAAAACGCAGTAACCAGCGTTTCAGAAGCGGTCGATAATCTCCAGGCTCAGCTTGATGAACTGGCTGATGCGGTAAGCGGAGACACTCCTGATTCATTAATGGATGAAGAAGGCCAGGATAAGGTGGATGAAGACACCGACACCGACCCTGAACAAAAAACCGACTCTCTCAGCAAGATGTTACGCATCATCGAAGATGCTAAAAAACTGAAACCAGGTATCAGCCATATGGACGGCAAGCGCGTGAAAACCGCCAGAGAAATCCAGGTTGAGGCGCTAATTGCTGCCAAATCTGGTTTCAATGCTGATGGCAAATCTGATGCCTATATCAGTGGCCGATTCGATGCCGCAGTGGATGGCCTGAAGAATCGCACCGACAGCCTGCGCACTCAGCGCCAGGGCCTTAATCTTGATGGCATGGTCAACTCTCGTGAAGAGTCTGGTCAGGCCGCATACAATGCTAAATTCTACGCGGGGAAAGCATAATGGCGCTTAACAACACCTACTCCTTATCTCCACAGCCGTATGCCCCTGGCATGGTTGCGGACGCCCGATTAACGCAGACCGTAAGCCGCATCGCATCTGCTGCAATTAACGCAGGTCAGGCCGCTGTTCGTGATGCCAACGACCACAAAGTTAAACCAGTTTCTGCTGCTGGCGATGTTGTTATCGGCGTGGTTCGCTGGGAAGCAACATGGGTTGCCGCTGATGGTGCAACGCAGCAGGTTCACGCGATTAACAAAGATGTTTCCGTCGTGACCGATGGCCCGGTGTGGGTAACTGTTCCGGTTGCCGTGACCCAGGGTCAACTGGCCTACGCTCTCACCGATGGCACTGGCTTCACCAACGTAGCAACCGCAGCAGCAACACGCCCGGTCGGTATCTTCGACACCTCCACCACTGGTGCAGGCGTTGCGATTGTTAACCTGAAACCTGCCACCACTGCACCAGCTGCCTAACAGGGGATAATAAATGAACATCAATTTACGACTGGACCACCTCAAAGGCGTGAAGCTGGATGCGGGCTGGGAAACCGCCCCGACCATGCTGGCAAGCCTTGTGTCTAAAGCACTGGATGTGCAACAGCTTGGATTCCGTGCCGATGCCGCGACAGGTATCATCTTTGCGCAACAGCTTCAGGCGATGTCTAACCGCATCCGCGAGCGAGCATATCCGCAATTCAAGGGTAAGAACCTGCTGCCAATGCAGAACGAAGCGCCATTTGGTGCCGAAGAGTTCGCCTACGTTGTCGCTGACCGCGTTGGTATGCTGGAACACATCACCAACTACGCCGACGACCTGCCAAACATCGAGGTCACTGGCGAGAAGGTGGTTGTAAACATCCGCGCTTTCGGCGGCTCAATCATCTACAGCGTGTTCGAAATCGCCAAAGCAACCGTTGCTGGCATGAATATCGTTGACCGTAAGGGCATGGCGATCCGAAATGCAGCAGAGCAGAAGCTGGACCAGATTATCTGGGTTGGTGATGCTGAGACTGGACTGACTGGCCTGTACAATGCGCCAAACGTGACCACGCGCACCGCTGCCGCAACGTGGGCTACTGCTACCGCTGCGCAGATTTACGGCGACCTGGTATTCCCATTCACTCAGCAGGCTGCTGATACCCTAGGCGCTGAGCGACCAGATACCATCGTCATGACATCTGCTAGCCATGAGCGCGCGCGTACCACCTTCTTTGGCGATAACACTGGCGAGAGCGTACTGGAGCGATTCCAGAAGTCCTATCCAGATATCACCATTGAAACGGTTGAATGGCTGGGTCCGCAGGGAACGGGTCAGGCTAACAACGCGATGATCCACTATCGCAACGACTCCGAGAAGCTCGGCGTTGAGGTGCCAAAACCATTCACCATGATGCCACCGGAAGCTCGCAACCTGGCAACCGTGGTCGATGGATACCTGGCAACCGCTGGCGTTGTGGTATACTTCCCACTGTCTGTTACTGTAACCAACGGGATTTAATCATGGCTGAAGCTAAAGAAACCAAGAAAGTGACCGTCGTTAATCAGCGCCCAAACCTGCACTATTCAGGCGACCTGAAGCTGCTGCCAGGTGTTGAAACAGAGGTGAGCGCCAAGCAACTGGCGTTCATCGAGAGCAACGAAAAGCACCTCGTTGATGCTGGTCACATCGTGATTAAGAAATAATCCGGTGACGTGTTAAAATAAAGGGATGCTACGGCGTCCCTTTTTTACAGGTGAAATATGGCACTAACACTTGCTCAGTTCAGGACTAAGTATCCTGTATTTGTTAACGTCCCTGATGGTGCTGTTCAGGGCTATCTTGATGACTTCGTTATTCTGTATACCGGCTGCTATGGTGAGTATTACGACGTCCTACAGGGTTACTACGTAGCTCACATGCTGGCAACAAATTACAACCT
>ERZ1026892.105-NODE-105-length-39780-cov-10.792725_pt1 | contig 39780 bp, 55 predicted proteins | sample MGYA00380176_ERZ1026892 | MGnify/ENA primary metagenome ERZ1026892 (study PRJEB33269, sample SAMEA4719812) | human gut metagenome | biome: human-associated habitat; feature: organic feature; material: feces | place: Cameroon | collected 2013-10 ... | reverse complement strand
GAAGAGGAGTTCGAGGCAACCAAGAAGTTGTACGAGACCACCATCGCTTAAATAGTAAAAACAGACGTTGAACCAATTAAAAATAAAGATTATGAAACATTACAGCAAATTCGTTATTGATACAGTAGAAGAGTTGAAGAAGGAAATCCTCGTTAACTATGGATATGGTGAAATTAAACAGATAGTTGAGGGAATTGCGGCAGACGAGGAGACAGCCAAAGTGTTTCTTAACACAGACTTCGGTGAGAACCTTGTACCAGACGGAGTAACTCCTTACTTGGAATCAATGGTAACGGTTCAGATAAACGACTTTGATGAGCTTCTTTTCAAGGCTTTACGATACAAGGGAGATGAGAAGACTACTTATTACGTTGACATCAAGTCTTCAATTACAAACAAAGATTATCGCCTTGTGGAAATTGAGGTTCCTAGCAAGAGATACGCTAAGAGATTGAAGAGAAATGCACAGATGATTGCTTTGTGTAAATACATGTTGTGTGACATTTAAACTAAGTTTAAGATATGAAACGGATATCAATGGAAGAGATAGAAAAGACGAGAAAATATTTGGCTAATCTTCGTTATAATATAGGAAGAGACATTTCGATAAAGGAGGTTTAGTTATGAGTGGTCTTTTTGAAACAAAGCTTCTCAAATACAAGAAGCACATTATCCAGGTTTTTGAGGATATGTTCGGTCAGAGATACGTCTATATCGACGGCAAGACACAGACTTATTCTATTAACAATGCAAAGAGAATGATTAGCCTATGTTGTCAACAGTAATATTCACGGATGGCGCCCAGAAGAATGTGGAGCCATCCAACGGAACGGATTTCTCATTGGAGGAGTTGAGAGGATTTGTTGGTGGACACATTGAGTTGGTCCGACTCAGCAAGTCGCAGGTAATGGTAGTTAATGAGGAAGGCAAGGTTTACGACCTTCCTCAGAACGAGAACGCCACGATGCTTGTGAATATTGCAGGTATCAGAGACGTTATAGTAGGTAATGTATTAGTTTGTGACATCAATAAAATCAAGTAATATGGATAAGAATGATTTGATGAAGTACCTCGTAGAAGAGGCAGAGTATAGTGAGAGTGAAGTAGCCGAAATGACTAACACAGAGTTGCTGGATCATTGGCTGGAGTACAACGGAATTTGCGGTTACACAGAGGACATCAAAGAAGTTATTAAGGCTGCTTTTGATGTAGATTTGGAGGACTAGCCATGCACAAAGAGAATATAGGAACAGACAGATATGGGCGCACAATGTGCCTATATCACTCCTGCAACACGGTCTATTGCGACCACGTCAAGAACGATAAGGTTGTCAGGACCAAAGAGGTGCAAGTGGACGACGATGTTATCTCGCTGTTTAATGCCCCTCATACTAGCGGAGCTTATATTTATGATGAAATTTACAGAAGATACGGGATATGGCTATGAAAAAGATTATCACCATTGAAATAGAAAGCTCTAGTGTAGAGTGCTATAGTAGCTTCTATACGGACCTGGAGTCTTTCGTCACGCACAGAGTGAATGGTACTCCATTGAGAATTAAAATAACCTCAGATATTAAGTAGCGTATGAAACCAATGTTAGCAACAAGATATTATCCGTCACAGACGAAGTTTCCTTGCTTCGCCCAGCCTAAGTATGACGGAGTTCGCTGCATCCTTCATGAGGGAGAAGACGGTGAGGTACACCTCACATCGAGAGGCGGTAAGGAATATGATGTTCCTCAGATTAAGGCTTGGGGAGAGAAACACCTCGGTATGCTTCCTTTGGATGGGGAGATATACAACCACCAGGAATTGACCTTCCTGCAGATATGCTCTGCCGTCAAGTGCCGTTCTTCTATGACTGACAAGCTACGTATGGTTATCTACGATGCACAGATTCCGGGAAGCTTTTCTGCCAGATGGAAAGTTCTGCAGGAGGAGTTTGCTTCCATTGATCCAAATGGACCGGTGTACCTTACGCAGACTTTCGTTGCCCATTCAGAGAAGGACATCAAGCGATGGCACAAGATATTCGTTTCCACCGGTTACGAGGGTGCCATTATCAGAAATGCAGATGGAACCTATACCGAGGGCAGAAGCAATGACCTTATGAAGCTGAAATCGTTCGACACGACGGAGTTCAAGGTGGTCGATGTTTTGGAAGCGGAGGGCAATGATGCAGGTACCGCTATATTCAAACTGAAGTGTGGAGAGTACGAGTTCTGTGCCCGCCCGGTAGGTTCAAGGTCACTCAGAGCTCAATACTTAGCCGACAAGGAAGAATTGATAGGTATGGCGGCGACTGTTCAGCATCAAGGGTATTCTGACGCAGGAGTGCCGAGATTCCCGGTATTGTTGAACATTAGGGATTACGAGTAATGGCAGCATTAAATATTAACGAGTATTACGGCTGCTTCTCTTGCGAGGCTGCTGACGAGCATGGAAATGGTTGCAGGCACGGTCTGCTGTTCCCAGTACTGCTTGCGATGGGAAACAAGAGAAGCTGCCCAAACTATAAATTCGAGGAGAAATAACTATGGAAGTAAAGGTTAAGATTAAGAGAAATTATGAGCCAAAGTCAACTCTTGCGGTTCTCATTAACTATAAGAGAGGGCTGCAGAGATTGGTAAAATTCATATACCCGGATGATTGGGATATCGACAAGCTCGATTTGTACATCAATTCACACAGCGAGTTCAATGTAAGAAATGTGCGTTTTTCAGAGGACATTAGTATGATGCGTATGAAAGATAACCTGGAGAATATTAAGAAACTGGGATATCGCGTCATCAGCTTGACACAGACGTATGGGTACATCTTAAGAAAGGATGGTAAGTTCCTGTCGTATAGCCTTGCCAGATACTCCTATGAGGGAGGCATCAATTTTACATATAATTACAAGCCGTCGAGAAGCCAGGGAATGGGTTCCGTCCAGGGAGACCATGAGTTCGGATATCACGAGTTCTCCAATGAAATGATTGATAAGATGATGGACCACCCGAAGCTCTACGGAAAGGTCGAACATTACAAAGACTTCAATGAGTACCGCCAGCTGAATGCAGGGCGAGAAAAGTCACTCGAAAATATTAGCTGATTTTTTTGGTTCAACACAATAAAGTACCATATGATGCGTTATTAATCTGATAGACGGATTATTAACTAAAGCTTAGCTACCGGCATGACGGGCGCATCATATGGGAAAAATGCAGAGATTTCTTGTACTATTTATAATAATAGCAATATTTTCTGGTTGCAAAAAGCGTTTCCAAGACATAGCAACTGAAAGGTTTGAGTTTGTTATAGACAGCCTTAACAAAGAAAACATAAAAGAAGACCAAATTGCTATTTCTCATAAGGGAAAGCCAGATGAGGCAAGATTCAAAAAGGAAACATTGATATGCTGCAATGATACAGCCTTTATACAAACATTTAATCTTCATTGGATTATTTATACTGGCGAACCAGCTGATAAATTATGTTTTTTTGCCATATGTAAAAACAGAGAAGGTAAAGTTTACGAATTATTTAAACCAGTAGAATGGCTAGAGAAAGTTCAAATGGACAGTTATGTAAGCAAGTTAAATGAAAAGAAAGCTTTAATTGATGCCATATATAAAGCATGCTTAATTGCTGGCGAAGAAAAGCAGATTTAACTATCTGAATCAGCTGCCTTTTGAGTCTCATCACGGAGGTCGGAAAGGGAGAGACGATGCTCCTTATGGGAGACATTATGACAATCTCCACCACCATCAGTGAGCACGTGAGCACGTTGGCTTTCGAGGCTTACAAGACATTAAATGCACCAGCGAGGGCTTGAACCAATTAAAATTCCAAGAAAAGATTTGGATTTTCCAAAATAAAATATTACCTTTGCAGCGGTGAAGGAAAAAGATAAATAGGGATTGGATAGACCTCTCACACGTCGGTCTTCGGATGCAGACTTCGGGAGGGTTTCCAATCCCTTGTTTTTTAGTTTAGTAATCTCATAGTATAAAGGATATTTTCACTTGTAAGTTTAGCCTTACATTCTATTCGTTTTCCTTGATAAGTAGCATGGAATACTTTGAACTGAAAATCATGATGGTTACCTTCCTCAATCCTGTCAAATGTTGCTGTAGGAAACCATTCGTTTACATCGGCTGCAATTTGTATTGTTTCGCTAAGTCTTCTATTTCTAATATTCTTTGCCATCGTTTCAGAAAAGAAATTTCGTCCTACCACAAATTCCTCATTATTATTATTGAGATAAAGTCTTCTAGCCGTTTGACCGTCTGGTAACTCTACCTCTCTAAATTTCTCTTGAAGAGTTTCATTTATAAGTTCTCGAAGTCTAGCCCTAACTTCAGGCGAGTTCTGAGTTGCTATTCTTATTTGTCTTTGAGGTCTTTCTGAACGAGCATATTGGGTGATATAGGAAGACTGCTTTACTTTGTCTTTATTGTCATTCACCCAATTTGTGAAGTTCTTAGGCATAGCATTGCTTGGCTGTTTACCGCTCCAATACTCCTTTTCACTCATTATTACCGGGATGGCATAGCACATACAATTCACGTGCCAACCAACCCAAGGAAAATAACTCGGATAGACACCTGCAAGCAAATCACACATATCGTGCTTATGGCTAGGATTGTTGGTTGTCTTTATCTCCTTGCCTTTAATATAGTCCATCCTAGCCCATCTTTCCTGCTCGGCAGAACGGTAGGCCATGTTTATCTCGTTACGTGCCAGACGCACGCTTCTGTACTCACAGTTCTGAATGGTTATGGCTTTTCCGTATTTCTTCTTATAGGCTTTGGCAAGTGATGGATAATCATTAAGGTACTTGCTGACCTTCTTGCTGAGTTTAACAGCACTCATACCCTTCTCTATGCCGACAGACAGAGATTTCTCCAGAGCCTCCTTTACATCAGCTCTCTGGTTCCATATTCTTTCTGAAAGACCGAGACCTTTAATCTTTCTCTCTATGAAAGCCTTCTTTGCCGCATTGTTGTGCTCAAAGTAAGCTTTCTGCTTTGCGTCCGCTATCTTCCTAGTAAAGGTGCCGATTACTCTTTTGGCAAGTAGGTCCTGCAGCGTGTTACTGTTCTTCCATTCGTCCGATATGCCATTATAGACCAAGGCCTGCATATTGTTTGAATAGTAATCCAACAAGGCGTTCACCTTCTTTTCTGTTCTAGGGTAATCATCAAAAGAGAACTCGCCATCCCCATCGAAGTCGGTGGAGGTGGCGATTTTAGCGGACTCCTTGGCAAGAGTCTCATAGATGGAAATGATTTTCCGGGTATAAGCGTTCAGTCTCTTGCCAAGGTCTTTATATGCCTTTTTCTGATTAGGCAGTTTTAGCTTTTTCATACAAATTCATTTTAAAGTGTTTGCAGCAATCCCAGTTGAGAAGAACGCTCCATTCTTGATATGGGCATTTGGCTAGGATAGGCTGACCTTTAAGGCTCATACTATGGAAGTCAGTAGCATGAGCACATTCACGGCAGAAGTGCCGTTTCTCTTCTTCCTTTTTCTTTCTCATAGCTATTCCTCCGAGAATAAGTTAGGCATTGAAGCAGCTGTTCTGGTTGCCTCGGCTTCGTCCTCTTCGAGAATCTCTTTGTAAGTAGCGTCTGGATCGTCGGAAATGCCAGCACGTTTGATTGACTCTTTCTGGCTGATGATTGGCTTGTTTCCGTTGCCCTTCATCCACTTTTCAATTTGGGTCATCTCGTCCTCTTGGATGAATGGAGTAATGATGTGCTCTACAGTAATCTCATCCATCCTAGCTGCCCACTTCGTGTTCATCTTGGAAAGGAACGCCTTTATGACGTTGGTTTCTCTCTCGAAGCCTTCAATCCAGGCACCAGTCTCCTCTCCTATCTTAAGATGGGCATCCATGAGGAGTGTCTTTCTTGAATCGTAGCCGATATTGCCAAGGCTCTTCAAATTCTCGAAACTGATGTCAGGCATCTGGGATTGCATGAAGAAAAGCTTGACGAGAGTGTCAACGTGATACTTAAGAGCCTCGATAGCCTGCTGCCAAGACACGTAGCTGACATCGCCGTCTTCGCTGACTCTATATACCCTCTTGCTCTCTCCCTTCCGCTCCATTCCAACGATGGCACCGGCAATCTTCAAGACAGGAGCGGAATTGTATGCCACAACATCGCTGTTTCGGGAAATGGTGTACTCGATATTCTCACGGATAGGTTTCAATCCTTCCCAGCATGGCTTGTGACGGCACCAGAACACGGCTGGAATCTTGTCGATAGAAATTTCATTTTCATCCACCAAATTCCATCCGGACTCTTCATCGTCTGAAGACAGGTCCCACTTGTAATGATGGTCTGCCGTATAGGTCTCGAAGAAGGTGTGCTCTGTGTCAGTAACCTTACGCTTATACTCGAATGACAGAGCAAGCAAGTCGTCATACTCATCAAAGTAAGGATAGATGTCAACTCCGTCCATTGGAGAGAATGTCTTACATTTCAGTTTGTACTGACTGTCGAAGCCGTAGAGCTTGTTAGACTTCTTCTGCGTGTACCAAAGTGTGAACATCTGGCAAGAGGCGTAATAGCACTTTGCTCTGTGCATGTTCACGGCATCAATGTGTGCACAGGTGTAGATTTTCTCGATGGCACGCACAATCGTCTTCAGTTCCTCGTCAGCCTGATCATACGTATATACACGCTTGACCGGTATAGCCATTGTGAACTCAGAGATTCTTCTAGTAAGAAGTTTCTCCAATCCGATAGGCAATCTAGCCGCTTTTTCTACTATTCCGTCATCAAGTGTTCTGTCCTGTCTTCCAACGTGGTCTTCTACGATTTCATGGAGCATAGGCTCATACTCAGATAACAGGGTACTCCAAAGTGGAATATCCAGCACGCGTTGTTTCAGCTCTCCTATGATGCTGCCAACGTCATTTCTTTTAAAAAGTTCATTAAAGTCTATCATAATTTTCTAAATTTTGATTTGGCAAAATTACGGATATATTCGCATATATTTAATAGTTTTAGTATTTTTAACTAAAATAATCGTTGGTAAATTTGCATATATCAGAAAATTTTCGTACCTTTGCATATAGATAAAAGGTAGTACTTTTGAATAAACAGGAGCTACCTTACAAGTTGAACCAATTAAAATTATAAAGATTATGAAGAATTCAGTTGAAACAAAGAAGGCAGAGGTTAGAAAGGACATCGAGTATATGTTTGATTCAGCCACAAAGAAGGTTAAGAACATCATTTCAGTTTGCCCTGATTGGGAAGTAGAGGGTATTGACTTAGGCTATAAGTCACTTAACGTCCACTTGAACTTGAAAGGAGTTGAAAGAGACAGAGACCTGGTGATTCGCTATCAAGCTAAAGTTGGTAATATCCAGGAAGAGTCTTTTAACACCAATTTGGCATGCTGCGGAAGCTTTGACCTTCTGGATGCAAACGACAACCTTAAGTACTACACAGCGGTTGGCGACATCCTCAACCATAAAGGTATGCTTTCACGTTTGAAAGACTCTATGGCTTTCCACACCAATTTAATTATTGCGTTGCGTAAAGAATATGATAAATTAGACCAGGAGGATTAGTTATGACAAAGCAAGAAGAAATCGATATTCTACAGTCCTTGAAGGGCGATACCTATTTCGCACAGTTCTTCGGAAGCAAGGACATTGACCAGATGTGTCAGAATATCAATAACGACTTCGCCATTGAGGGCGGATGCGGATTTAATCAGAAAGCAGAAGCTTTAGAGCGAATTAACGCAGACCTTAAAAAGGAGATTCAACAGAAAATCTATGATTTGGGAATGGAGCTTATCAAGGACTTAGATAAGGGATTTGATGAGGATGCCATCTATCAGTTGGTTAAAGGCGAGGTCGGAGTAGATGCCATCATCAAGTTTAAGCGTAAGAACGATTTGGAGCTTACGGATAAGGAGATAGATTATTTGGTATCTAAACTTCCATGATCATGAAGCATATATGTAGTAATTGCATAGCTTCCGAGATATGCTATAGTGAAGGCAAGAAGCCTAATGACACTTGCCTTCACTGGGAATGGAGATATTCCGGTTTATGGTTTAACAAATAAAAGCAAGACAATGGGAAAAGAGAAAGTTACAGCAAACGATTTGAAGGTTACTCTTTCGGAGCAGGGAGTGACATCGGGTTTGAAGCAGGAAAAGATTATTCTGCGCTTGCAGGTTAATGGATGCTTGATTGCAATGGTAACAGATATATTGGACCAACTTATCAAAGATGAGCAGTCTATGTTCAGATTGCTAAAGGTTCAGTACAAACAAGAGCAGAAGATGCACTACAACCAAATGCGTGATGCAGCAGAGAAATATTACTTCCACTTGAAACCCTTCAATAAGAGTTTCTTCGGTGACGAGAACATTTGCGATAACCTGGAGGATAACGCAAATGACATCTATGAAATCATCAAGCTTCTTGCGGACCACACTAACGACCACAAGGATATGGAAGTGATTAAGAGAAACCTCAGAAAGAGAAAGTTGAACCATCATATTTTCGATTAAGATTATGTCAGTATATAAAGCAAACGTAGATTTATCAGACTTATTTCACGATATGTCTGTCAATTATCAGAAAAGCTTCCTTGTTGAAGAGTTCTGTTCTTTACCTATAGAACATCAGGTAGAGGTGGTTGGCGAAATGCTAAACAATCTGAACGGGCAGCAGGTAGCAAAAGTTATAGAAGACGCTTTCGACAACTTGCATGAGCAAGCCCAGGAGCACGTTATCAACTATGTGAAAGGGTAAAGATATGATGTTTGGACAAATGATAACTCGCAGATGTCTGCTTACCTTGGATGGGGGGGCAAAGATTCAAGCCGTCCTCACTATGCCGAAGCCGACAAAGCCCATCTTTCCTTTGGAAATGGAGCGTCAGTTTATTAAGAGTTTTAATGAATCGCAGCCAGATATGGTTCATAAGGTTGTTAAGTGTCATATAATGAGAAATTAAAGTTATGTCATACTTTGATGATTTGGAAGATATGGTCTTTTATAAACCAAGACGTTATTATACTCCGAAAGAAGTATTAAGCAAGGCAGAACGTAAGCTTGTAAAGCCACTCTTGAAGAAGATAGATACAGAGATTAGCAACGCTAGAGAGAAAGGCAGCAAAGAGCTGACAATTAATGTTGGAGATATAGAAGACCCTATCAAAGAGTTGTTGATAAAGTATTATCGTTCTGAGCACTACAAAGTAGCGACTTGGATAACAAAAGATAATATGAATGAAATATATTTGAAACGAAAATATTAAGTTATGGAAACAAAAGAAGCAAGAAACAATATTGTAATTGATATTGAGACTCTTGGTAGAAGAAACGATGCTGCCATCACTCAGATAGGAATTGCTGCAGCAGACTCAAAGTTTGAACTACTAAGTAAAGCCTTAATTCAAATAGATCCGAGAGTATGGAATAGTTGTGAAAGAACATTCTCAGGAGAAACTATTCTGTGGTGGTTAAACCAGGAGAATGGTCCGGTTGTCAACAATCAAACATTATACAGTTATCAGCAAGCAATGGATGTGTTAGATAAAATCCTCGCCTCTTGTGGCAAAGATATTATCATTTGGACAAAAGGTACTATGGATTTGTTCTGTATTAAAGACTTGTATGAGCACTTTGATAGAGAACTCCCTTGGCAGTTTTGGCAACCTAGAGACATCAGAACCGCAAAGGAGTTCATAAAAGAGTGGAAGACTTTTGAGAATAATAATCATAACGCTCTCGATGATGCTTTGAACCAGTTGAGAGAGTTAAAAGCTAACTTAATTGAAAAGATAGATATGGAAACTAAAATAAACATAGCGGAAATCCAAAAGGATAAACCGCAAAAAACTAAGTTCAAGGATTGGGATTTTATTACCATTAAACTTCCTAGAGGACGTTCACTTATTTGTGTTTTCAAAGAAGAAAATGATGAAAACTATTATTTACATGCTGATCTTGATAGTAGAGGCATAATTACTATTAATGAAAATAGTTATTGCTCAAAAGACGGCTGTATAACTCGTTTATCTACAGAAGAAGAAAAAGCCGCATTTTTTGACGCTTTAGCAAAGAAGGGCAAGATTTGGGATGTAGAGAAGAAAAAGATTATGGACTCGAAGCCAAAGGTTGAGCTGAAACCATTTGATAAGGTAGTAGCAAGAGATGGAGAAGATTTAGTATGGTTTGCCGATTTGTTTAGTCATATTGATAAAGAAAATAACAGATTTGCATGTGTTGGTAATCTTTGGAACGTTTGCCTTCCTTATAACGAGGAGACAGCAAAACTGATTGGTACAACAAATAACGTGGAGGGCTAGGTATGATTAGAGACGATGCAAAGATAATTGTGACACCAACTGGTATATCACTTAAAGAAGCCTTGACTAAAGAAGTAGTTAAAGCACTCAATGAAGAAGCTTTAAACTATATAAATTATGACATCCCAGAAGTAAAACTTGGTGGCAACCCTCCTAGTGGCAAGGAAAACCGTAGAACTAGGAGAATGTTAGAACTTAGAAAAAGAAAGGGTAGATTATGATAGACAATAAGAAGATAGAAGAAGCTGCAAGACACAATGCTGATAAATACAGATATTATCCAACTCTGTCCGATGAAGATAGAGATAAAGTTAGCATAGGCTCTTTTATGGATTGCGCCAAATGGATGCAAAAAGAGTTCTTGAAGGACTTGTGGCATCCTGCTAGCGAAGCTCCTAGAAACGACTATACGGACATCTTGATTGTATGCAAAAAACCGCAACACCCTATAGTTTTGTCCCTTGAAGATATTCTTGACGGAGCACCAGATGATATTGCATCTTACAATGATATGTGGATGCATCTATGTGATGTTTACAAAATTACCAAATACTGCTACATTGGCGATTTGCTATCAAAGAAAGGAGGCGAGAATGAAAGAGCTTAAAGTTGGAGAAAGAGTAACTATTACTCTTGAAGCTGTTGAACGTAAAGATGGCTGCAAAGGATGTTTCTTTAGCATATTAGGAGAGTGTTTTAAACGTGCTGATGTTGATTTGGCATGTTTAAGATGTGAACGTTCCGACAAAAAAAGTATAATCTTTAAAGAAGTAAAGTAAAGCGTATGAGTAGAAATTTAATGAGTATGGCGTTAATGATGGCTGCTACGGCTGCTTATGCGCAAGGTGATATTTTTGGAAGCCCAAGCCCTAGACTTGATGCACCAAGCGGTAACATTCCTTCAGATAAACAGAAGTGTCAGCCAAAGGAACAACATGAGTTTATCGTTAAGGGTGTGAAGATTATGGCATCCTCTAAGAAGGATGCTATTAAGAAGTTTAATCATCGTAAAAAGTAAAGCGTATGAATGAGATAGAGAAAATATGTAAGGAAATCCAATGCCCACACTTCATCGTGTGGAGTTTCGGATATGGTAATTGTATATCTTGTAAGTTACAAGGGGAAAGCTACAATATAGAGTCTGTAGCCGATGATTGTCCTAACAAGGATAAGTTCAATAAACTCAAAAAGTAAAGCGTATGGATACAAACAGCTATTTACGAATAGAAAAGGGATTTGATATATCTAAGATAACTGGGGCCATTCCTCAGAACATTGGAGAAGGATTTCAGTTTAATCTCTCTGGTAAAACATATACAACTATGGGTAGCTATACTAAAGACAAAAAGAGACTAATGAATATAGAAATTAGTTCTTTTTGTGGTCTTTGTGGTGGCGCAATACATTATTATGCCATATTGTATATTAAAGTAAGCAATGTGTGTGATAACAGCTCGGTAAGTGGATATTTGGGTGGAATTGAAATTCCAAATGAATATCAAACCATCAAAGGGGAGTTTGTTAGACCACTCACTCAGAAGGAGAAAGACGAACAACCAGAAAGATGGGATTATTGGTATCAAGTAGGAGATTTAGTTAATGCCTTTGAATCTCTTGAAGAGATAGAGAGTTTAATTAAAAACCTCAAAAAGAAGTTCTCTTCTAAGGAGTGGAAAGTTGAGATAAGACGCAATTATTAACCGCCTTCGGGCAAAAAAATAAAGAATATGACAAAAGAAGAATTAGAAGCAAAGGTGTCAATACAGAAAGACATCATCAGTAAGGCAAAGCGTCAGATTTGTAAAGACGTGGAAGAGTATATTGAAAGTCTTCCATTCAAAGTTGACGATAAGATTAGTTGCATTCGATGTGATGTTTGTTGGATTTCCAGTATTACACCTAATATAAGTGGAGTCCCTAGTTTAGTCGAAATCAGAGTCAACCCTGCCAAGAAGGATGGTACTCGTTCAAACAGGGTATTTGTACTAAATGGTTACAACAGAGAAAATATCAAGAAGATTGATTAACCATCCCTTATGGGATATAAATAGATAGAATATGCCAACAGGATTTACAGAACCAATATATGATGGTGAAGATATAACATTTGAGCAATTTGCAAATAGTTGCTTGCGTAACTTCGGTATTTACCTAAGATTTGAAGGAAAATATCCTAATCTTAGTAGATACGAAATTCCAGACAAAATATGCCCTAGTGATTACTATAAAAAGAAATACGAAGAGGCAAAAGCGGAGTACGAGAAGCATCTTGCAACCCCTAAGACAAAGGAAGAACTTGAAGCTGAGTATCTTTCTTATGTTAATGATGTAATTAAGGGAAATGAGGATAGACAGAAAGAGAACGAAGCTCTCAAAAACAGATACAATGCAATGCTATCCAAAGTTAGAAGATGGGTTCCACCATCCAAAGACTACGAGGGTGTTAAGGACTTTATGGAAAGTCAATTAATTGATAGTTTAGATTTTGATTGCCGTCATGTTTATGTGGAGGATATCATCCCTAAAGATGAGTGGATTCAAAAACAATCTAATCGCACTGATTTAATAAGGTCTATGAAGTATAATTTGGAGCAGTATAATAAATCTGTAGTTGCTGCCGAAAAGGATACTCAGTGGCTCAAAACATTTTCAGAAAGCATAAAGAACATAACAGAGTAACTAACCATCCTTATAGGATTAAATATAAAGTAATATGGAACAAATTTCATTAGAAGACAAAGTTAGTGAAACTTTGGGTTGGCTCGCAAATCAGATTGCGTGTATCCAAGTATATAAAAAGTGGGACGAAGAATTTAAAAAGGAAAGTCTCAATAATGCTTGGCAAAAAGTTCAAGAACAATTTAAGAAAGACATTGATTGGAATGCTCTTACGGAAAGTCAGTGTAAGGCTTTACATTTTGGAAGTTGGCAATCCGAAGAAGATGTTGAAGAAGAAATTTCTTGTTTACAATCTGTATTAGACAAGGGACACCTTACAAAGGAGGAATTTGATAAGAAGGTTGCCAACGAGAAAAATACTCTTGGACTTCGTTTGATTCCGCTATATCTCTATCCTTCATTGCCTATAGGTATTACCCTAACGTCTATTGGAGGAGAAGAGAGAGTTTTTGATGGCTCAAACATTAGTACTGATGTTAGATTTGGATGCCTTGCATGGGGTATTAAGCCGAAAAAAGATTAACTAACCACCCTCTCCTGCAACAGGGAGAGGGTAAAAAGAAGAGAATATGGAAGTATGGATAAGAAAGAGAAATCAATCAAACTTCATCTAGATAAGGCTATTGGTTATTCAGACAAGGCTCATGACGAGTTGCAAATTGCTCTGAATATAGCTTTGGATGAAAAAGGACTTAGTGATGAAGAAAAGCGGCTTTTAAGCGTTGACTTTGCAACTGGACAAGAAGAAGCCGTAGAGCGTGTTGCTGATGGTAGTTGTAATGATGAACATACAGGTGTATGGGATAGCCCAATTAGAGACTGCCGAATATCTGAGGTATATCGCATGACAGGTGAGCAGATACGTGAATATTTTAATTTGTGACAACTATGGATAAGAAGAAAGTTAAAGAGCTGATACAAGAAGTTATCAGCAATAATGTTGATAGCTTGGAGTTTGGAAACGATAAGCATAATGCTCCTTTAAGAAAAGCGAATAGCTTATTGCATGATGCTTTGATAGAGTTAGGAAAGTCAGACTGGGTATCTGTTGAGGATGGGTTGCCTCCTTACGGAGAAGAAGTCTTTGTAACAAGCAAGATGGCTCCTGATAATGTTTTCAAAAACAGAAGAGTGGAATGCGCAACTGTCACAAAAGATAGTAATGGCTTCATTATCTTATGGAAAGGAAGAATGGCTTCTATCACTCATTGGAAACCTATTGAAAAGTTGGAGGAATAAATCGCAAGTCTTGTGAGTTGTATGAACCAAAGTAAAAAGGGGGTAGTTGCCGCTACCCCGAAAAAGATTCATTCTGCTTATACTAAGAAAGAAAAGCAAGTCCCATTTTTGGGATAGATGCGCTTTCCGTTCCTAATGATGTACTTGCAGAAAACACGAACCTTGTTGTCATTTGGATTCTTTTCCATCAAAAGTCCCTCCATCGTTTATCCAGACTTCTCTATCTGGGGGAATACTGCCCACTACAAAGCAGTACAAGAAAAAAGCCCCTAAGCGGCAACTAAGGGGCTTTGTAATCTCCTTGAACAGAGGAAGAACGGCGTGTAGTGTCGCCGATGGGGGACTATGATGTCCTAGAATCCGAGTGCAAAGGTAATCATTTATATGATTATATAAACAATAACAATGTTAATGTGTTTTAAATATGGTCTAATTTAGACTACTCTAAAATAATATATAAATTTATAGTTAATTATGGACAGAAATCAAGCTAAAGAATTTTATCCTATACTGCAAGCTTATGCTGAAGGAAAGGTAATTGAGTGTAGGACAAAACCGAGTGCCTTAGAAGGTACAGATGTTCCGAATGATTGGGCGGAAATGAAAGAGATTGAATACTGGAATAATACTGAGTATCGTATTAAGCCAGAGGTAAAGTTTCGCCCTTTTGCCAATGCAGAAGAGTGCTGGCAGGAAATGTTGAAGCATCAGCCGTTTGGGTGGATACATGTTACAGACGATAATTTATATCACAATATCATAATGCTTGCACCAGAGCTAGGTTGCCATGAGGCTTATATCAGAATAGGTAATTGCACAGTTCGAGGACTTGAAGAAACCTTCCGTATTGCAACCTTTGCTGATGGTCAACCATTTGGTGTAAAAATTGAGGAGGGTTGAATATGAAGAAAGTGAAACCTATTAAGGGGCTATCAGAAAGTGCATATAATTATCTCATTTCTCATTGTAAACGTGAGATAGAAAAATGTAAAGATAGACCATCTTTCCTTCTTATCTACAATGAGCACAGAATCTTTTTGGAGTTGTTAGAACGTGTTGGACGTGATTTTATAGAGAAGGAGGGTTAGTTATGGCATGGGTAGCAACTAATGCAAATGGTTTAGAGTTTCTTTTTATAGAGAAACCATACAGAAGTGGATATGGAGAATATGGATATTGGAATCCTACATATTCTGGTATTGGTGGTTGTATTCTTATACCTCATGGAAGTATCAAAAAGCTCATCGGAAGAGAATTATCTTTTAGCGATGAGCCAGTAGAACTTAAAGAAGAATAGTTATGTTTGAATTTTATGTTATACTTACCCTAGCTATTCTATATATAGCTTTTATGGGTGGAGTTTTCGGTTATTTAATTGGTAAATATTGGAAAAAGAAGTAGCTTATGAAAATAGAAAATATCAAGTTCAAGGCTAAACGTATTGATGACAACACTTGTGTAGAAGGTTACTTTTATGCCGAATGTAGTAATGCCTACATCATCGAGGATAGGCAGAGTGAATCAATTCTTAATAGAAACGAGGCACATCAGGTTGACCCCTCTTCAGTCTGTCAGTTCACAGGTCTGAAAGATTGTGAGGGCAATGAGGTTTGGGAAGGTGATATTCTACAGGATGTTGATGATGACAATATTAAGTATGTTGTTACTTTTGGTGAAGGCGCATTTTTTGCGCGAAAGGTAGGTCTATATACAGGTATTCCTCTTCACGAATGTGTAGGTAGTTTGGGTAATGATGTAATAACTTATGCAAAAGTTGTTGGCAATAAATTCGAAGTAGCGTATGGAAAGACAAATAACAATTAGCATAGAAGAGTATAACAAGCTCGTTGATATGCACACGAAAAGAGAGGAACTTCCCGAAAAGATAGAAGTAAAGAAGTTCACATCAAAGTGGTATAAATGGCTCAAAAGAGCATCGTATTCACTCTTTCACTACAACAAGAATGTTGAGCAACAGAAGCTTATCAAGCGTTGTATCAATGAAATGTCAAGTGTTTTACTCGATAATCTGTATGGTTATTGGAGAGGTGATTTGTCTGATTATCTCAAAGATAGAAGCAATTTAGAGTATTTTATGAGAGGTTACAAAAATGATGTCTATTGTAACGTAATGGAATGGTTAGATAAAAAGAAGTAGCGTATGAAGAAGGAAACATTTGATTTCTCGGAGGCTCTGAGAAGAATGAAGGAAGGGAAGAATGTTAGACGTAAAAATAGCGAATACATCTTTGCTATATGCGGAGGCGGCTGTTTCCCTCAAACAATATCATACAGAACGTGTATGTCTAATATGTTCTCTTTAGGTGTTGCAGCTATACCTACTGAATGTATTCTGGCAACCGATTGGGAGGAGGTGGAAGGATGAATAAGAAAATTTTGGCTCTCACCGTCTCCAAGCAATGGTTTGATATGATTATTGCAGGCAAAAAGACAGAGGAGTATCGGGAGATTAAAGTTTTTTGGATGAGCCGTCTTCTCCTTATCAAGGATGAGGAGAGCAAAGAGTTCAAAAAGCTACACGTAGAAAAGAGCGTGGAAATGCTTATAGATACCGACACTATCAAGGAGAAGATAAACGTTGGTGCTATGAAGTTCGTACCCTTCACTCACGTCCTCTTCATTAACGGATATGGAAACGACAAGCCGAGAGTTGAGAAGGAGATTGAGAGCATCAGCATTGGTAAGCCACGCAAGGGTTGGTGTCCCGATGAGTTCTTGGATAAGGATTATTTCGTGATTAAATTCAAGTAGTATGGATAAAGAATTGAAAGAGAAAACAAAATTATATCGAGCAATGCGCAATGCAAAAGAGTTTTGTCGTGATACGACATTGAAATTTGAAGACGTATCGAAATGGTTAAAAGAATTAGTTAAATACAGATGAGTTATGGAAGTATATTTTAAGAATGGATTATCAGAACGAAGCAGAATGCAAGGATTCTGCTTCTACGTCACTCCTGTTGTCTGCATACAAAGATGTGATTTGATTATTGGCAACTCTAAATTCGAGGAGCGTAAATCTGGAGCATATTCTCTTCATTTTGCGTTCTCATGGTTGTTTTGGAGTTTGTGTTTCACTTGGAGTTTAGGTCGATATGGCAAAGACAGAAGAGGAAATCCGTGATTACCACAGAAGGTATTATCAGGAACACAAGGAACATCTATTGGCAAGAATGGAAATTTATCGTAAAGAGAACGCTGAAAGAATTGCCGCGAACAGAAGATATAACAGAAAGAGAAAGAAAGCCTTGGGCGGCTTAATGAACCCAAATATAAAATAATGAGTAGAGGAAAACATTTTAGTGCAGAAGAGATTGAGTTCATCAAGGTTAACGCTTTGGTGATGACGACAACGGAGATTGCAAAGCAGCTCAATCGTAATTATTGGGCCATCCATCGAAAGATGAAGGAAATGGGTATCAGCAAGAGCCACGTGTTTACTGCTGATGAGGATTTCATCATTCGCAGAATGTATGGCAAGTACCCGGTAAAAGCCATCGCTACCAAGATTGGCGTGGACGAGAACGCTATTTACAACCGTTGCAAGAAGCTTAAGCTAACAAAAGGAGGTGCGCAATGATTGTCATAGTTACCGCTATGGATAAGGAATACGACCTTATCAGCGAATGGATTGCAAAGAATTGGCTTGACTACAAAAATGTTCAAAACATAGCTTTAATCAAGTCTGGTATTGGCAAGGTTAATGCGGCATCTTGCTTGACAGAATTTCTTTCGTCGAATACGTCCAGCAAAGTTACAAGAGTTATCTCGGTAGGATGCGCCGGTGCTGCTGTTGCAGGATTGAAACCTGGTAATGTCGTGATTGGCAATTCGTACTGTTACCACGATGTATATTGCGGCGAGCCGAATGCCAATGGACAAGTTCAAGGTATGCCGGCAGTCTTTCCTTCTGATTTCTCCTGGATTGATATGGATGAAAGATTCCGATTAGGAACTATAGCTACGGGAGATAAGTTTGTCACTACGAGAGAGCAGGTATTGGCGATTAAGGATTTCCTTCCTAATTCGTATAACGTATGCGCCATCGATATGGAGTCTGCTGCCCTTGCGCAAGTATGCTACAAGAAAGGGATTGGTTTCACTTCTATCCGAGTTATAAGCGATAATCCTCTGGAGCCAAATCAGACCGAGCAGTATGCCGGATTTTGGGATAGTCTTGCAGAGAAGGCATTTGATGTTGTTTGTAAATTATTAGAGAATGATACCAAGTTTTAAAGTTGATCATACGAAACTGAAGCCAGGTCTTTATGTTTCGAGAGTAGATAAATGGGGCATGGAGACTGCTACCACATTCGATATTCGTGTGTGCAAGCCAAATAAGGATATGATGTCACCTGCTGTCGCGCACACAATAGAGCATTTGATGGCGGACTACCTACGCAATGATAGCCCTCTTAGCAATTCCGTTCTGTATTTTGGACCGATGGGTTGTCTTACAGGTTTCTATCTTATCCTTAAAGGTACATGGACTTCAAAGCTAATAAAGGAAATGATAGTGGAAGCTTTTAAAGCGTGTTCGCTATCAAATACGATTCCAGGTGCATCGGAAGTGGAATGCGGTAATTACAAGCTGAACGACCTAAACGGAGCAAAAGAGCTATGTGATATGTTCTCCGTATATTTATCCACAGCTGGACCGGACAAGCTCAATTATCCAGACTAATATTTATATGTAACCATAAAGTATTTAATCATTAAGTATATTTTCTTGCAATATATTTGGTGATTAAATACTTTTTTTATAATTTTGCAGCATTACTTATTGCTATCGCTTCGTACTGGGATATTTCTTGAATTTTATTGTTCAATTAAATATTTAGTTAGAATGAAAAAAAGAACGAAGCAAGTTTTAGTTATTCTGAAACCCAAATCAAAGGCGTTGGGGTTCAGTAGAGAGGAGTTAGAGGGTATTGCTGCCGATGTTGCCAATAACTTAGAACTCGATGAAGAAGCCTCAGACGAGGATGTAAACGCAGAGATTGAAAAGCAGGTCAATGCGGTTCTTCCTTATCTTAAGATTGCGCAAAAGACCGCGCAGCGTACTATCCAGAGCTTTAAGGATAGTCAAGACTTGGATGACGACGAGGTCGATGACGATGATGATGACCCTGCCGGCAACAAGAAACCAATCCGCAAACAGAAGAAAGAGAAAGAGGAGCAGGTCCCAGGATGGGCGCAGGCACTTATTACTCAGAACAAAGCCTTGCAGACCGAAATCCTCGGTTTGAAGTCAGAGCGTGAGAATGATGGCCGCCGTTCTAAGCTGAAGGCACTCCTTAAGGACAAAGGTACGTTCGGAAAGACTGTCTTGAGGAATTTCGACAAGATGAATTTCGAGAACGAATCTGAGTTCGATGATTTCTACGATGGTATTGTGGAGGACTTGGCAGCTATCGATCAAGAGCGTGCTAACGAAGGTCTCGGAAAGCTTGGTGCTCCTGCGGCTCAGAGAAAGCCTAAGAAGGAAGAGGTTGAAGTTATCAAGGACAACGAGATTGATGAGCTTGCCGAAACTATGTAATCTTTAAATTTTAAAAGTTATGTATGGCGTAAGCAAGACAAAAACGTTTGATTCAGGCAAGGAGTCTGTAATCATCAGAAATTACGTGAATGGCATCATGGGTGGTGTCATTCTTGACATGACAGGTTTCTCTGGAGAGTTCATCCAGTGCGGACACATTATCATTCGTGATACCAAGTCTGGCGAGTACAAGCCAATGCCGGTAACAGGTGAGGCTTATGCTTCATTGCCGGAAAATCACGAGTATGTAGGTGTCTGTATGACAACAGCTCCGGTAGATACCCCTCATGTAGGTGTTATGACGGCAGGTGAGGCTAATGATAAGGCTGTCCCTTATCCTGTCGATACGATCAAGGCAGCTTTGAAAACAGTCGTTCCTACTCTTCAGTGGGGACACGATGCAATCGGTTAAGGAGGTGATTTATGCAACAGAGTTCTTTATTTCTTAAGTATATCTTGAGTTTCTTCCCAATCCTGAAGACATTGATTGAGAAGATTAACGGTAAGCGCAAGAACGAGATGACGTATCTCCACAAGGATACATCCATTCTCCGCCGCGTTTATTCTACCGACAACAAATGGGAAGCCGATACCGTTGATACCTCTTACGTAGCTGCTGACTACGTAGCAGTTGATTCTCCGGTTCCTTTGAAGTCTCGTGACAAGATTTCAACCGCCAACGGCAAACTGCCAAAGGTCGGTATGAAGAAATTCTTGAAGGAGTCAGATATCCTCGCTCTCAGACTCATGGAAGCACAGGGCGGTCAGACAGCAGAGATTCGCCGTAAGTTGGCGCAGGATCCGGTAGCTTGTAATGTCGGTGTTGATGAGCGTAATGAGTACGCCCTTCTGTATGGTCTTTCTAACGGCTACGTAGCTGTTCGTGACGACGATAATCCAAAGGAGTTGCTCCGTATCAAGTATCAGTACTTGCCGAAAAATCAGCTCGGCATCAACAATGTTGATACTGGTATTACCGTTGCAGACTTGAAGGAATGTATCGCGAGAGCTTCGAATGATGGCAACACCATCTTGATCTTCTGGATTGGAAAGGCTAAGTTTGACGAACTGAAGAAGGCACAAGACGCTCGCGAGCTTGTTGCCAACTACAAGGGTCAGACTTATGACTCCAACACAAAGCTGCCGGTTCCTACTTCCAGCGTATTCCAGGAAGCATTCTTGGACGAGACCGGTGTATCATTCCGCATCATCAACCGTACCGTCCGCTTGGAGCATGATGGCGTGAAGAAGAGTGTTAAGCCTTGGAACAACAATATGATTATCGGTGTCTGCTCACAGATGATTGGTGCCCTCGTTTACGGTCAGGTAGCAGAGGCAACAAACAGAGTGGCAGGTGTAACCTATCAGCAGATTGATTACAAGCTTATCTCTCAGTATTCAACAACTGATCCATTGCGTGAGACTACTGCGGTGCAGGCATACTGCTTGCCTGTCATCGAGGACGTTGATACAATCTATCAGATTAATACTAAGCTGGCAGACCCAGACGTTTCGGTTGATACCGAAAAGGAGAAAGCAGATACAGAGGATGTCAAGGTTACAATCTCTGATGTGACCTACAAGAAGCCAGAGGCTATTACAACTCTTAATGCTCTTGGTGCTACACTTGCTAGTGATGCCAGTGACAAGGAGATTATTGAAGCCTACAATGAGCTTCCTCCTACAAAGAAGAAGGAGTTCAAGGATAACGCAGCTAAAGCTGAGGAGTAATCATGAAGACGGTCGGACAAGCTTTGGTGGATGAGGTGCACATACCTATCCCCTATGGTTTCGTGGAAAACGCCTGCATAAAGCGTGACCTCGATATCGAATCAGAGTTCACTGGTGACGTTGCCAGAAGTGACGCCTACAAAGGAACGCTTGCCGACTGTCTGCTTTCTCTCATACAAGCCGTTAGCTTCTCCGAAGCGGACAAATCAATAGGTTCCCTATCGGAAGACCAGCGAAAGGCTATATTAGTTCAAGTCAATCGTTTATATAACTCTATCGGCGAGGAGGAGGTTTCACTTACTCCGAAGCCGACAGTTTACATTAATTGCTGATGAGTCTATTGAGTTTTCATGCCTCAAAGCTATACCGACAGCAGAAGGTAGCTGGCTATACAGATGATGATGGAAATTATCACCAGGGCAAGACCGATTGGAAGTTCTGCTGCACTTGTGATGTAGTTCCTGCTGGCGAGGCCAACAAGTTAGTTACATCTGACGGTTCTATTGATTACTACTCCTACGAAGTGCATAATTTGCCCGTAGGAATTGAAAAGTTCTCTTATGGGGATTTTATCAAGCTAGAAATTTTAGGGGCTGAGGATGTAATTATCAAGGTCAAGGGATTTCATCGTTATCAACTCCAGTGTAAGATATGGGCATAAGAATGACAACCAGCGCTTCCGCTCTCGATGCCTTCCTACAAAGAGCCGCAAGGAAGATACAGGAGAATGTGCTTAAGGCATTGAGCAAGCTAGGAGACGAATCTGTGGTTAGAATCCGTAACAGGTCTGCCAAGGAAAGCTGGATAGACCATACGGGCAACCTAAGAAGCTCCATAGGCTTCGCCGTGTACGAGCAGGGAAGTAAATATATGGAATCAGCCTTTTCGCAGGTTCTCAGTGGCACAGACGGTTCTGCAAAGGGCAAGAAGATGATCAATGACCTTGCAAAGGAATATTCCAGGGTTTATGCTTTGGTTGTCGTTGCCGGAATGGAATACGCAGGAGAGGTGGAAGCCTTGGAAAGCAAGGATGTCCTCGCATCAACGAAGATATGGGCCACATCCATTGTAGAGCAGCGTGTGAAGACAGCAATAGACTCAGCAGTTAATGAAATAAACAAGTGGAAGATATGAAATCAGACGGAGCAATTAAGACAGATGTTTACCGGTACATCAATGAAAGCGGTTTCATGAACAACGTCAATGGCAAGCTGTCAAAGACGATGAGACCGCATAATTCTCATAAGGAAGATGTCGTTATCTCCATCTTGGCTAATGAGGGAACGCAGCTTCAAACGGCGATTATAAATGTAAATATATATATACAAGACCAGGACGTAGACGGGCAGTTCGAGGAGAACACTATCAGAGTTGACGAAATCTGCAAACTGGCTTGGAATCTCTTGGAAACGTTCAGAACGAGCGAGTATGCAGCCCACGCTATTGAGCAGAGGGTATATGCAACAAGCACGGGAGAACATGTAATAAATAATCAAGTTGAATATAAACTCATAAACGATTAAATTATGTCAGTAACAGCATGGGGAAAATGTTCTATCTTCGTTCAGAAGGTAGGTGCTACTAAGAATGAATGGGATAAGCTTCCTACACCGAAGGAAGGAACCACGAATGTGACCCCTACAAAGGGCGACACAATGGAGCAGAAGGAAGAGGGAGGCGGTACTGTTGACCGCAAGACCAAGAAGTCAACCTATGAAGCTGCGTATCAGCTCTTTATTAAGAAAAACCAATCTCAGCCTTTCAAGACAATTGACGGTATTATTGAGGGTAATTACAGATTGGCTATTCAGCCAGAGGATCCGGAAGTACCTGGAGCTTACTTAGGTAACACCACAATTGGCGCAGAAGAGGCCTTCTCTACAGAGGATGGTGCTCTTGTCACTTATACACACTCAGCACTTATTCCAGAGGGTGACGTTGTGGCTAAGACTATCAACTCAAAGAGTGAGGAAGTCTATTGTGCTTACCGCTGGCGTGTTATCACCGCCGCAAAGGGAACAGGTGGAAAGTATGCCTTGACTTTCAAGAAACCGCAGGATGGTGAAACCGCTCCTACTGAAATCACGGAAACCTACACAGAGAAATAGGCATATTCTAATATCCCCTTCAGCCGGCTGAGGGTTATCAGTCGGCAACTAACCCAAGTAGCTCAGGGGCAGAGCGAGACCAAATAGTCCGTCGCATGAAAATCCAGGGTCTTTAAAAGCTGGTTGAAAGTCGCAGGTTCGAGTCCTGCCTTGGGTGCCAACAATTTAAATTCGAGTGATATGGAAGAGTTAGGAATCATTATATCGAATACGCTCACAGATATGCCGATAGGCTTTGATACTGAGCACGCTCACGTTAACATCTACCCTACTACACTGGGCATGATGTATCTAACGTCGCAGTTGGTAGATAGCTTGGAGCTAGACAAAGAGTTACTTCAAGCTGATCCATTTTTGGAAGCATTGCGAGTTGCAAACACCAAAAGGGAGACATGCTGCAGATTGATTGCATATCACTCACTCAATACAAAGAACGAAATACTAGACTCCAAATGCGTAAGCAAGCAGACGGAGTTAATCTTCAAAGAATGCTCCAACGAGGATATAGCCACTCTCCTCATCATCATCCTTAAGGCTAACTCATACCAGACAATAGCCAAAGAGACAGGAATGGAAGAAGAAGCGAAGCGTATGGCAAAAGTCAACGCAGCAAAGAAGTCGGAGAATAGCTTTATCTTCGGAGGGAAGACAATATGGGGAACTCTCATAGATGCCGCTTGCGAAAGATACGGATGGACTTTCGATTACGTGGTATGGGGAATATCGTATAACAACCTGACTCTCATGCTCAAAGACAAGATTACTTCAATCTATCTGTCTGACGAGGAGAGGAAGAAAGCACATATACCGGCAGCAGGGGAAGAGGTCATCGATGGCAACAACAAGGAGGCGGTCATGAAGGCGGTGATAGAGTCCGAGACCGAGATTTAACCGAAGTCTTCCTGCGCACGCACGTAAAGTTCCCATATCGAACACTCACATTTGGTATTTCCCCGGCGATTCTTTATAACAGAGTATAAATTTAAGGAAAAATAGAACATTATGCCAAGCATTAAATTCGATACAATAGTCGAGACAGCCAAGGTCGTTTCCGGTTTTCGAGACATTCAGAACGCAGTTCATCAGACTGCTGAGAGGGTTGAGAAGGACGGAAAGTCTATTGACGATGTAATCTCGAATATACAGAACAGTATGAACATTGCCATTGGCGGTTGGAGCATTGGCAAGTTCGTCAATCAGATGATGCAGGTCCGCGGTCAGTTCCAGCAGACAGAAATGGCATTCAAGACGATGTTGCAGTCTGAAGAGAAAGCTGATGCTCTCATGAAGCAGTTGATCCGCACGGCAGCCGTCACACCTTTCGGGGTTGAAGACGTTACAGAGGGAGCCAAGCAACTCCTTGCGTTCAACGTAGCGGCCGAGGATGTCAACAAGACGCTTATCGGATTGGGAGACGTTGCAGCAGGTATGGGTCTAAACCTTAAAGACCTCGTGATGCTTTACGGCACCACCATCGCTAAGGGTAAGATGGACACGATGGACTTGTATCAGTTCCTTAACCGAGGTATTCCTATCGCAGACGAGATAGCCAAGGTTATGGGTCTTGACGTTACCAATGCCATCAAGGAGGTACAGAAGCAAATCAAGGCAGGCAAGGTTACCAGCGATATCTTCATCCAGGCAATGCAGAGTATGACCGCCGAGGGTAGCAAGTTCGGTGGCTTGATGGAGGCTCAGTCCAAGACTATTACAGGTCAGATAAGCAACATTGAGGATGCCATCGAGCAGATGTTCAATGACCTCGGCAAATCCCAGGAGGGAGTTATCAATACCGGATTGGGAGTCGTTTCCACCCTCGTTGAGAATTGGGAGACGGTAGGCAAGGTGCTTATGACTGTCGTTGCAGCGTATGGTGCATACAAGGCTGCGGTGATAGCTATGATAGCAATATCTAAGGCACAGGTAGCTTGGGAGAGTGCGAAAGCATTCTTGTCTTTAGCGAAGTCTATCACAACCGCCAAGGATGCCATGGCTCTGTTCAATTTGGTCTCTTCTTCAAATGTTCTCGGTCTGGTTCTTGGTGCAGTAGCAGCTGGAGTCACGATGTTCAATCTATTCGGCAATAGCGCTGAGGATGCCGCTATCAAGACTTCCAAGTTTACCGAGAGTGCAAATGAAGCATCAAGCAAGGTCGAGTCGCTAATCTCCATTCTGAAGACTGCAAAGGAAGGCTCCAAGGTTTACAAGGACACCATCAAGGAGCTGTCAAACATCTATGGCAACTACGGGATTGCTATTGACAAGATCAAGGAAGACGAGAGCAACCTTGTGGATGTCAAGCAGCAGGAGATAGACAAATCCAATGAACTCATCGAACAAATCAAGCTAGAGGCTACAGAGCGCAACAGAGCCAATGCAATCTCCAAGGCTAACGAAGACTACAACAACCGTGTTGATAGCGCTCAGCAAGCCCTTTTGGGTAAGTTGAAGGATTATGGAACCTCTAGCAGCGGTATTGCAGTCGGCATACAGAACATCGTATCTGATTCGGTTATCAAGCAGCTTGACGACTTAGCACAGAAGATGGCTGGCTTGAATGAGCATTCCAAGGAATACCAATCCTATATGCGTCAATACAACCAAGTAATAGGGACGATGGTAGATAAGACGGTAGGACTTGCTAAATCTTTTGGGATTACGGACAGTAAAACAAAAGAGGCGAAAGAAGCATTAGCAGGCTATCTGTATGAGTTACGTACTGCCAAGAAGATACATGCCGAGGAAACCGACAATGTTAACAGGGCAGCAGATGCAACAGAGGATTTCGGAAACAAGGCCACCTCTACCAAGAATAGGATAAATGCTTTGCAGAAACAACTCCAGGGTGCCGGCGAGGATGTACACGTTCTCTACAACCGTGTCAAGGAGTTCATGCAGAACTATTCCGAGAACAACATCAATTTCCACGTCAACTTCGATGCCAAGATACCATCGTGGATGCAGAATATGAATATTCCGGAGCTGGGACGCTTAGGTAAGTACTTTTCCGCTTTGGCACGCGACCTTGCAAACAACAAGAAGTCAGGTGCGCTAGTCAATGGTAAATGGATGTCAACAAACGATATCGCCCAGCGAGGATGGGATTACACCAATGCAGCGAACACCAAGCAGACCAAGGCAGAAGACGATGCAAAGAAGAAGCGGCGTGAGAAGGAAGAGGCAGAAGCCAATGCCAAGAAGAACGCTGCCAAAGCTAAGAAAGCAGCCGCCGATGCCAAGAAGCTAGCAGAAGACCGGAAGAAGGCCCAGGAGGAACTGAATGAGGACTTGAAGCAGCTGCAGCAGGAAAATATCGACAATGATATATCCATCATGCAGGAAGGCACGGAGAAGAAGATTGCTGAAATCAAGAACGACTATGCCAAGCGCAAAGCCGAGATTGATAAGCAGGAAGCAGAGTTCAAGAAGAAGAACAAGGAAGCTGGCAAGAAAGTAACCCTTACCTCTGCTCAGTCCGATGCCCTCTCCAAGGCTAGAGACCTCGCTACCCAAGAGTATAACAAGAAGCTTGATGAGGTCAACAGGGAAGCCCTCACCTCTATGCGCGACTACTTGAAGGAGTATGGTTCTCTCTATCAGCAGAAGCAAGCCATTGCCGAGGAGTACGAGGAGAAGATTGCCAAGGCTCAGACACAGGGTGAAAAACTCTCTCTTCAGCAGCAGAGAAAGAAGGACCTCCAAACCATCGAGATAAACGCTATCAGACAGAACATCGATTGGGGAAGCATCTTCGGAGACTTCGGTGCTATGTTCAAGGACCAACTGGAGCCTACTATTGAGAAGCTGCAAGAGCTTTCAAAGAGCACTACAGACGTTAATGAGCAGAAGACCATACAGGAACTTATCTCTAAGCTACAAGGCTCTGCCACTGTCTGGGATAGCGACATCTTCAAGAAGGTCTCTGACGATATCAACACCTATCAGTCTGCTATGCAGGGCTACATTGATGCGCAGGAGCGAGAGATTGAAGCCACGAAAGCCGTTACCAAGACGCAGGAAGACCTCGCCAAGGCTAAGAAGGGCGGCGACAAAACAAACATCAGAAAAGCGGAAGAAAACCTCTCTAGAGCGCAGAACGTCCTCGCTACCGCATCCAATGATGTATTGACATTCGGCTCCTCTGTTCAGAAGGCAACCTCAGACTTGCAGACATCTGCACAGAAGGCGGTATCTCAGTTCCAACAGCTCGAAGATGGCTTGCAAGGTCTCACGTCGGGTTCACTCAAAGGCATAGGAACCTCCATCCTAGGGCTTGATAAGCTTTTCGGTGGCTCTATGCAGAAGGACGTTGCCAACACTCTCGCAAAGGGCATCCAAGGATTGCTCGGCAAAGACAGCAGCGCAGCCAAGGCTCTGACGCAAGCTTTGGGGGATAGCGGTATGGCAGGTGAAATAATCTCAGCTATACTCGGAATCCTCGATATTCTGAAAGATGGCTTCGGTACTCTCATCAGCAACCTCATGGAGACGGTCTTTGGCGCAGTAACGGGCATCCTTGATGATGTTTTGTCTGGCGACATCGTTATGAAGCCATTGAAGAGCATCGGGAACAACGTTTCTCATATCCTCAACACGCTTTCATTCGGTGGCTTCAATAGTCTGTTCGGTGGAGACGGAAATGCCAAGAAGGTCAATGATACAATCGAAAGACTGACAGACAGAAACACCCTCTTGCAGCAATCCATCGAGGATTTGACTGACGCAATGGAAAACTCCTTTGGCTCCAAGGCAACCTCATACTACGAGCAAGCCTACAAGAATCAGCAGGAGACGAATAAGAATTACCTCGACATCGCCAAGGCGCAGGCAAGCTATCACGCTTCTCACGGCTCATGGAACCGCTATTGGAGCGGCTTCGGCAAAGAGGAGATGGATTGGATCAAGAAGAACGTCAAATCAGACTTCAATGGCGACCTATTCTCTCTCAGTCCAGAGGAAATGAAGCTCCTCCGTGGCAACGTTGCCATTTGGGAGCACATCGAGAACACTGGCAAGGGTAACTATGGTGGACGTCTGACGGAGAAGCTGAATGACTATATAGACCAAGCGGGCAAGCTGGAAGAGCTTTCAGAGCAGTTCAAGGAGAACCTTACTCAGATTTCCTTCAGCGGAATGAGAGATGGCTTCTTGACGGACCTTATGGATATGAAGAAGGATGGTAGCGATATTGTAAAAGATATGGCTAACGATTTTGCTGAAGAGATGCAGAAATCCCTTCTCTCCTTCAGTATGGAAGACCTCATCAATGGAGACTTGAAGAAACTCTACGATGATTGGGCGAAGGCTATGAAGGATAAAAACGGAAAGCTAACCAAAGAAGATATAGATGCTTTCTACGAGCGTTACGATGATATAGTCCAGGAAGGCTTGAAGAGACGCGATGATTGGGCAAAGGTGACAGGCTACACTGGTTCCTCATCCTCATCACAGACCGCTACAAGCGGAGGATGGTCCTCTATGGGGCAAGATACCGCAGACGAGCTGAATGGTCGCTTCACCGCCATGCAGATTGCAGAAGAAACCATCGCTCAGAGCATGACTACCACCGTTTCGCAGATGGAGAGCATCGTTACCCTCGGTATCTCAACCAATGGCGCAGTATTGGAGATAAGAAATATGATGATCATGACAAACAGCTATCTCGAAGACATCGTGAAGTATGCAAAGCTTACCTACAATGACTTCGGAACCAAGCTGGATGATATGATCAGAAGATTAAAGGATATTTGACCTCTATAAGCTTTTCGCTCGTCAACCCTTACAACTATACTCAACAATAGCAAAAGCGGCTCACAGCGAAGCCTATGAGGTTATTTAATGATTAAATAGTTATGCTTAAAGGACAACTTTACATCAATGGTATGGATGCCTACCTTACGTGGGGCATTATCCTAGACGAAACCGCCCTCAGCACGCTTATGACCCCTGCACCAAACAAGGAGTTCATCAGCAACAAGTATCGCTCCAAGGATGGCAAGTCGGTTATCAAGCACAATCCTAGATTGGATGAAAGGGAGATAACACTAGCATTCAATATGACCGCAAAGGACTCTGATACGTTCATGGCGAACTACGCTAAGTTTTGCGAGGAGGTTCTTGCCAAGGGAGAGTTGGTTATCCGCACCCGATTCCAGCCTAATGTGTGGTATCGGTGCATCTATCTCTCCTGCACTCAGTTTAGTCAGTTCATTCGGGAAATGGCAAAGTTTACTCTAAAGCTCAACGAGCCAGACCCTAGTGACAGAGGTGAAACAAGTAAATATACAAGCTAATGATTCAGATTAAGAGAAATAACAAGGTATTCTTCACGCTAGAGGACTTCGGTGAGGGTTCTAAGCTGTCATATCAGCTTATGGACCATCATTACATCATCTTGAAGTTCACTACGGCTACACCTGTCTATTTCGAGATTGGTGATTCCGTGGAGATACCCGACTTCGGCTACTTCGAGCTTACATCGGCATACTTCCCTAAGCACAATGATAGTGACGGCTACGACTACGAAATGCAGATGGATGCCTACTATATGTCTTGGAAGAATAAGCTTTGCAAGTATCGCCCTCAGCACGGAGCCAACGAAACCTCCTTCAAACTCACCACAACAGTAGGCGTACACATGAACGTTATCCTTGGCAACCTAAAGGCGCTAGGGCTTACGTATAATGGCAAGGAGTTCTCCGTGGACTACACTACGTACAACAACAAGGCTTTCGATGTTCAGAAGAGATTCTTGATCGAGTACGGTTCTATCAGTATTCTTGATGCCCTCAACTCCATCTGTTCCGAAGACGCACTCAACTGCGAGTGGTGGATAGATGGTTCTATCATATACCTTGGATATTGCGAAATGGAAGGTCAGACAACATTCGAGCAGGATGTTAATGTTCTGTCTATGTCCTATTCGGAATCTAAGTCAACTTATATCACTAGACTGTACGCATTCGGCTCAGACAGGAATATCCCTAAAGGGTATTTCACTGGTGCCGATGCGGACGTCACCACCGATGGTATCGCTACCGATTACCTCATGCTTCCCAACAAGGAAGTAGATAGTGATGGTTTCTATGCTAAGGATGGCTACCTGGAGAACGTGAATGTCGTGAAGAACGACAAGCAGGCTATCGAGGGTGTCGTGATGTTTGAGGACGAATATCCAAAGGTAGAGAGTGTTGTCAGCGGTATCAAGACCTATGATAGCACCGTTGATAACGATGATGGTACAAAGACCACACAGACCTTTTGGCAGGTCACGGCTACGGATTCTTTCGCTACAAGCTTTAAGGAAAGCTGGATAAAGAGTAACCTCACCCTAGGTATCAAGTTTACTAGCGGTGCTCTTATGGGTATGGAGTTCGAGGTCAGTTTCAAGATTATTGACAAGGTTAACTACTTTGAGATAGTTGCTAATGACACCTACGGAAGAGCTCTCCCAGATGGTGTAATGTGTCCGAAGATAGGTGATAAGTTCTTCCTCTACAACTGGGATGCAACCAAGATTGCAGATACGGACCTCATTCCTGCCGCTCAGTTGTCTCTGTTTGATAGAGCGAAGCAGTACTATCAGAAGACTATGATCAGCAATTCCAACTTCACCTGCACGATGGATGGTGAGAAGTTCTTTAATGATGGGACATACGACTACCATCCTCTCGGTGAGCAGGTAAAGCTGATTAATGATATGTTTGCGCAGGTGGACGCGGATGGTAAGCACTACCGAAACTCTCGCATCATCGGCATGGAGATACCTATGGATATACCTTACGACCACCCTCAGTACACGGTTGGCGAGAAGGCAGCTACTAGCCGGTTGGGCAAGCTGGAAGATAAGGTTGACTCCATTACAGTTAATGGAATGCAGATAGGAGGTACAGGAAGTGGTAATGGTGGTGTATATGTAATCGGTCTGAACGACTCTACTCCTGCATCTGATAGCAATGTTTTCTCGGCTAGACGCTCAAGAATGGAGTTTTTATCTAGACTGCAGGATAATACCGCAAAGGGCACTATCACTTGGGAGAAGATTCAGAAGCTTCTTGGTGGTCTGCTTGTCGGCAACATCAATAATGAGAACGGCGGCTCATGGACTCCCGACGCAGAAGGTCGCTCGCATCTCGTCACAGATTACCTGGAGGTGAGGATGAAGGCTATTTTCGAGGAATTGGTAATCAAGAAGACATCTACTATCGGCGGTAAGGAGATTATATCTCCTGCTGGCGGTGTGGTGGCTCATAAGGTAGAAGAGGTTACTGTGACATATAATAATGTGTCACAGAAGGCTTATCGTTGCTATTTCTTAGCAGAGCAGGAAGGTGATTCTGTAGATAATGATTTCGCTGTTAACGACCAAGTGCGCTCGGAATCATTCAATGTACGCAAGGGCACTTACCACAAAGTTGGCAATCACTTCTATTGGCGATTGGTAATCGGTCGTGACGAAGAACCAGTGGAGTTGGAAGGTAAGAAGTATCATTACATCGACCTCTCCGATACCGATTGCGCAACTGGCAGCGATGTGCCTGCAAAAGGTGATGTGCTCAGTCAGTGTGGTAACAGAACCGATGTAGAACGTCAGAACTGCCTTATCTTCTCTGCGGTAGATACCTATTCGCCATCCATCAGCCTCTATCACGGAATCAACAGCTACTCCTTTGCCAATAAGGAGTACGTGGAGTATGGTGTGAATAAGCAGACCAACAAGGCATTTTTCTATGTTTATGGTGATATGTACGTAGGCGACCGACCTACCAAGGAGAACAATTACGAGGGTAGTAGCTACATCAAGTATGACAGCGCAGCCAAGCAGGTATCTGTTAAAGGCAAGATTTCTGCCAAATCAACCGTAGATGGCAAGGAACTGTCTCAGTATATTAAGGAGAACTCAGCAAAGGGCTTGACCGAGGAGCAGGTAAACAATCTCATCAAGAACTCGCAGGTCATTACCGACCTTCAGAATCAGGTGGATGGGGCTATTGAGACTTGGTTTTACGAGGGCGTGCCTACCTTGAAGAATGCCCCTGCCAGCAGTTGGACTAGCGATAAGGATAAAGATACCCATCTTGGAGATTTGTATTACGACAATAAGACGGGCAAGGCATACCGCTTTGCCAAGGATGGAAACACCTACAAGTGGACAATCATCACGGATACAGATATTGCCAAAGCCCTTTCCGATGCAAGCAAGGCACAGGAAACGGCAGATGGCAAGATGAAGGTATTCAGCACTCAGCCTACACCGCCCTATCAGGTGGGCGATATTTGGGTGAATGCTACCTATCCATCTGACGGCAGCACCTATAAGAATGATGTGTTGCGCTGCCAGACCGACAAGAAGGCTGGTTCTCAGTTCGCTATTGCCGATTGGATAAAAGCTTCCAAATACACAGATGATACCGTTGCAAACGCAGCAAAGAAGGCTGCAGAGGATGCGCAGAAGGCTGCACAGACCGCACAGACGAATGTTACGAATCTCGATAAAACCGTTACCAACAACAAAAAGTCATTCGACAACTACGTTAAGGATGGCTACCTAGAGCCTTCTGAGATTGCGGCTATGGCGCAGGATTCAAAGCGACTGGAAGATGATTTCGCAGCCGCTGAGAAGTCATACAATGAGGTGAAGGGAGCAGAGGTGCTGAAGAGCACAAAGGAACTCACCGACCTCAATGCCGCTTTCGCTACCCTCACTACAGCCAAGACGGAACTCGTTACGTATCTCTCAGATATATCAAGCAGATACAATGCGGCTGACACCAACGGCAAGGCTACCATCGTCTCAGCCGTAGGAACGAAGTTCACCAACTTTCAGTCCGCATACAGCGCATTCTACGATAAGCTGGGCTTGGCGAACGCCTATATCACTAGAAAGATTTATGGCGACCTCGGTGTAGTAATCGGTGACGTAACCAGCCTTGCTTACCTAAAGAAGGCTCTGATGGATGCTCCCGACACGGAGATTAACGGAGGTCTGGTTCTTACATCACTCATCGGGTTGCGAGACACTGATGGAAATACCACGGCAGGTATCAACGGTATCACGGAGAAGTCTGCAAAGGGAGGCGGTATTGCCGCTTGGTTCGGTGGCGAAATGGTCGATAAGGACTACAACGATGGTTCGAAAACTCCTGCTAACACCATCTTCCGCTTCGATGGTTCTGGCTATGTGGCAGGTGGCGCAATCTGGTGGGGAACAGATGGTAGAGTTCACGCAGACCCTACATCATTTATCATCAGCGAGAAGAATCTTGGCGCATACCTCACCTTCTTCGAGCCGACTTGGAAGGCAGGAAGTGCAGGAACGAGCGTTGCCGACCTTGTGTCTTTGAAGCCAAACGCTCCATTCTCTAAGCTCGGAGTATCGGGCGATGCCACCTTCGAGGGCGCAATCTCCTTTCACGGAATCAAGCTCACGTATGATGCGACCAACAAGGCAATCAAGATTGATGGAAATCTCTATGCTACAGGTGGAATCAGTGCTTACGGAGCAAGCGATGCAGGCGGTGGCGGCGGTTTGAATGCAAGTGTAATCAGCTATGCGAGAATCATAGAGGGAAGCTATACCGATGCAGACTTGACGAGTATTCCGAATGCTTATGCTATCAAGGCTCTCAGCAGCCGAATTGACAACATAGCTACAGAGCTTGGTGATCTGAATCTCTCTTGGAATAACATCACAGAAAAGCCATCGACCTTCGCACCTAGTGCGCACACCCATAAATGGGCAGACATTACCGACCGCATCACGAAGGTGAGCCAGCTTACAAATGATGCAGGGTATCTGACTACCCATCAGTCTCTCGCAAGCTATTACACCAAGACGGAGATAGATGCAAAGGGTTATACTACCAATAAGGGAACTGTTACCTCTGTGTCTCTTACCCTACCTACAGGTTTGACGTGCGCAACAAAGACTATCACTACAAGCGGTACGTTTGCTATCAGCCTTGCTTCGGGCTACTCAATCCCGACAACAGCAAAGCAGACAGCTTGGGATGGTGCTGTGTCTGCTAAACATACTCATAGCAACAAGTCTGTGCTGGACGGCATTACATCAGCGAAAGTAACTCACTGGGATAGTGCCTACGACTGGTACGCCCTTATGACTACTGACGAGGAGACAGCGGACGGCATCATCAACAAGTGGAATGAGGTTGTAAGCTTCTTGGCTAATATCGCACAGACGGACACGTTGAGTGGAATCGTTGACGGAATCAATAAGTCAATTTCTGATGAGGTGACAAGAGCGAAAAAAGCTGAAGGGGTGAACGCTTCGGGCATATCCACCAATAAGACGAGCATCACTACTTTGCAGGGCTACTTTACAAGCGGCTCTGCCAAGAAGGCTCTACAGCTCACGAACGCTCGCAAGCTTTGGGGAAACTCGTTCAATGGTACTGCCGATATTAACGGAAGCATCATCGTGCCTAACGGAAAGTATATCTCTATCGGCAACATCAAGCTGGAGTATGATGCAACCAACAAGGCATTGAAGATTACGAATACTACTACAGATGAGGTGGCGAACCTCTATACAAGTGGTGGTGTGTCTGCCTATGGCGTAGGAACATCACCATCCAGTGGTGGCGGTCTCAATGGCTCTGTCAAGGCTTATGCCGATGCTATCAAGCTTACAACAGAGAACCTATCCGAGATAGCTTCTGCCTACTCTATCAAGGCTCTTGATAGTCGTATCTCCAGCTTGGAAGGTGGTAGTGCTACTACCATCTCTGTCAGTGGCAGCGGTAATGCGGTTACGTCTATCACCAAGAATGGTACTACTATCAGTGTTGTCAAAGGCAGCACGTTCCTCACCAGCCACCAAAGTCTTGATGGTTATGTAAATAATATTACCACAAGTGGCACTGGTAATGCTATTACAAGTGTTACAAAGAGCGGTAAAACTGTTACATTTACTAAAGGTGCAACGTTCCTGACTAGTCATCAAAGTCTTAGTGCTTATTTGAAGTCTGCGGATGCAGCTAATACTTACCTTAAACTTAGCGGTGGTGCTATGACTGGTAATATTAGCTATAAAGGGTCTAAGAATACCTATGACATGATAAGGTTTGTGGACAACAATGTCGATATTTATGGCAATGGTATATGTATCGGTGGTGGCGGACTTACTATTATTGGTGGAGGAGAATCAGCAAGTGAGGTGCTAAAACAACACACAAATGGTGGAGATGAAAAAATGATTGTAGCTAATGATGCTGCAATAGACTTCTTCTCTAATATGAATAGTGGATGGGATTCACGCAAAGCTGGTTCTTTTGATACATCTGGATATTGGAACGGAGTTGGATTTAAGAAGAATAATTCTAATGATAATTATGTTCTTACTGGAGGTGGTGGTCATAAAGCAATATCTACTCTATCTGTTAGTTATGCAAGTAGTGCTGGAAGTGCTAATTCTGTTGCTTGGAGCAATGTGAGCGGAAGACCTACGAAAGTAAGTCAGTTTACAAATGATAGTAATTATGCTACTCAATCTTGGGTTACTGGAAAAGGATATTTAACTTCTCATCAAGATATTAGTGGAAAAGTAAATAGAACTGGTGATTATCTAGATACTGATAGTGATAGATGGTGGATTTCAAACTCTGAGTTTGGCATAAATTTACATAATTCTGATATTGTTGGTGTAAATAGTATATATACTTCTGATGTTTCAAATGGACCAGAAGAAAGTATATCCTTTAAGAGAAGTAATGGTAATTATGATACTCTAAGAATGGCTGATGGAGTAATATGGTTTGGTACTGATTATGCACTCAATAAGACAATTAATGAATATCAAATATTACATACTAATAATATAAGGATAACTGGAAAGAGTAACGGTTTTATTGATATGTCAGCAGGTGGTGTTATAAAACAAGCATATATTTATGCTATAGGTAGCATAGATGGATATGAGAGTTATCCTGATGGTAGAACTACATCTATTAATGATTATGATAAAGGTTTAAATAGATTGTTCTTAACTCATTCTACAAGCTCTCTTCCTGCGTCACAACGTCCATTAGGAAATGATGGTCACATTTTACACTTTGGCTGGGATAATTCTTCTGGTTGGGATGCTCAATTAGCCATATCAGCTAATGGTGATAACCCTTATATCGCAATTCGAGCACAATATAGTGGAACTTGGAGAAATTGGTATGGTGCAGCGTTACTTAAATGTACTAATTATATTAGTGGTAACGGTGGATTAATGGTAGAACGAACTGATAAAAATTTAGATACTTATATAGGAGTTAGTAATGGAACTTATGATATAAGATTAATGATTGGTTCTGGAAATGTAAATAGAGGTATTTATGATGTTGTACGTGATAATTGGATGCTATATCGTGATAGCTCTACGAACATATATATGAATGGTAATGTTCTTGCTACTGGCGGCATCACCGCATACTCATCCTCGGACATCCGTCTGAAGCAGGATTTGCGGAAGCTGGACTACTTGGGCATCATCAAGGCAATGGGTGGCACGTTCAGCTTTGCTTGGAAGAAGGACAACACAAGGTCTATCGGTTGGATTGCCCAACACGTCTTGTGTAACCCTCACTTAAAGGACATCGTGGAGACTGACGAGAAGGGCTACTACAAGATTAACTACTGGTCTCCGAAGCTGATTGCAACGGCATTCGGTGCTATCGAGCAGGTGGGCGATGAGATCAGCAGGTTGAAGGCTCGAGTGGTCTTCCTCGAATCCGAGGTTCAGCGATTGAGCGGAAAGCAGGACGGCAATAACAAGAAGAGATTAGATAACAAGAATATTAATTTATTAAATTAGTTAAGAAAATGGAGAATTTAAAGATTAACAAGAAGAGTGAACAGACAACCGCTACTTACACAAATGACGGTTATCGTGTAGAAATCACCTACAACGTCGATAAGACAGGCGGTAACATCGAGAGTATCAATATGACCATTTACTCAGATGCGAATGGTAATTATCTCGGCAATGCCAACGCCAGCTCCAACGGCAGTGAGCTGACCTACAACATCAGCGGCATTCCTCAGAGCAAGCTCAGTGAGGTGTCAGCCTTGATTGAAGAGGTTGATTCCGCTATCGCTACCAATATGGCTAGCGAGGCGGCAGAGTAAGTATTAACGCAGGGTGGCTCTTCGAGAGCTGCCTTGCCTAGTGTTTAATGTTTAAAAGATTAAGCTATGGCTTTGGCAAACAATAAAATCACCGCTCCCGTGAGCGTGGATGACGTGAAATCATTGCTCGGAGAATCAAGCAACGACCTTGCCACGCTGTGCAAGTCCTCCAAGATAAACATGTGGGCGAAGTATAAGCCCGTTGACTCAGACAACGCTTTCCTTGATATCAATACTGGGTGGAAGGGTAAGAGGAATGACTGCAACATCAATTATCCTAAAGCAACAAGTATCTATGATATAAAGGGCTATTATTCGCAAGCGGACAACGGCTTCACCCATAGGACGACATCTGCACCTTACAGACTAGGAGATTTTCGTGGGTATAATCATAACGCAAGAAGTGAATACCTAGGAATTGGCACGACAAGTCCATCAGCGGAAGATGCCGTAAGTATTAGCGCAGCATATAATCTGCAAAGTGTCGATTCTGACTGGATAAGCATGAAAGACTTGTTGAATGATGGTAACATAACCTATCACTTTGGTGTGTTGCTCTATAACAACAATGGCGACAAGCTACAGTATATGAGAACATCAGATACGAACACCGTTAAGTTTACAAAGGTCAACGCAGGCACATACACAGTCTATCCGTTTATGAGCAGCGTGGCTTATACAAGCAGTGATTTTCCTCAGTTACAACAGGGTTCGTATATCCCTATACCAGTATTACAGCCAATCACTCTTGTGGTGAAAACCAGAACAGAGGTTAATGCTAGCAAGGTTACACTAAGACAAAGTGGTCTTGGAAGCGCAACGATTAAGAATGTTGATAGTGTGTCTCATGTTGTCTCATTGCAACTACGTTTTTCTTCGAGCAAGGAAAATAGTAGTATGCAGGTTGGTGAATCTATTCTTATGAGCAATACAACACTGGCTGGCGGTGCTAGTGAAACCGTTCTTTTCAAAAGCAAAATGCAGAGTGGAAAAACTTACGCTTTATGGCTGTATGTGGACTATGTTTTGACTACTAAGCAAGCGGTATTTAGCCAAGGAATTATTGATTAAGAATAATATTTGATTTTCTTGCCAGTTTGGGATATATTTCTTATCTTTGTAACGGAAATAGAAATGTATTCTGTATAGCAAGTTAATTGGAGAAAATATTTAGTTTAAACATATAAATAAAGAAACAATTATGAAGAAGATTAAGACAATCGAGGCTGTTGCAGCCTACAAGACATTGAAGGCGTTGAAGACATCATCAATGAACGATGATGCCGCTATGCGAGTATGGAAGAATATGAAGGCATTGCGCTCAGTTGCCGCCACTTACGACAAGGATGTTGAGGAAGCGCAGGAGAGCTTGAAGGACGATAAGTTCGAGGAGATGCAGCGCAAGCTCCAGGAGTGCCAGCAGTTGGAGCAGAAGCACGCCGATGATGGCTACGAATACAACAAAGACGATTCCGCCAAGTTTGCGGAGGTCAATGAGTATTTCTTCAATCAGAAGCAGAAGACCGAGAAGTATTTCAAGGAACTTGCCGACAAGGAGGTAGAGGTTGCTATTGAGGAGGTAGATGAGAAGGAGCTTTTCAAGGCAGCGAAGGATTGCGGTTTGAAGTTCGCTGATATGGAGAGCCTTGAAGTAGTGATAGCATAATACAAGTAGCAGATATAGGAAATAGCGTTGGAACGGCATTCTTACCCGATTCTAACGCTATTTTTGTTGTCGTGTTACCAAATTCGCATAAAATGGTAACAAAAAATCGGTAACAGAACTTTCAGATTGTTACTTTAGCAAAGTTTAACTATAAAAATATTGCACAAAATTATTCATTTTGAGCAAAATTGTTTATTTTTGCATCACTTTCCTTATTATTAAGAATGAGGAACTAAGAAAAAATAATAAACCCAAAAACAAAAGGAGGAGAATTTATGACTAAAGAGGAAGAAGATGAAGTCCATCGGTTAGTTCAATCAGTC
>ERZ1026892.101-NODE-101-length-40296-cov-15.344151_pt1 | contig 40296 bp, 35 predicted proteins | sample MGYA00380176_ERZ1026892 | MGnify/ENA primary metagenome ERZ1026892 (study PRJEB33269, sample SAMEA4719812) | human gut metagenome | biome: human-associated habitat; feature: organic feature; material: feces | place: Cameroon | collected 2013-10 ... | reverse complement strand
GTTCAAGTCTTGAGCGAACTACTCGAAGAAGACGGAGATTTTATTAAACATCGACGGATCGGACTGGTTGCGGGCCACTTTCACCACATCTTCCAGTTTGTCGATCTGGCTCATCATCTGCTCAAGGCGCTGGTCGTCATTCACCAATAGCCAGATCCGGCTATGGTCGCTGCCGTGGATCGGCAGACAGAGAATGCCCTCCACGTTAAACGCACGGCGGGCAAATAGCCCGCAGACGTGAGTCATTACGCCAGGGTGGTTGCGCACGGTAAGCTCCAGAATAACGTTGTCATGAGTTTGTTTTTGCATGGCTTATTCCCCCACCATTTCGCTATTCGCCGCACCCGGCGGAACCATCGGATACACTTTTTCTTCCGCGTCGATACGCACGTGGATCAGCGCCGGGCCAGGGCGGTTGATAATCGCCTGCAGCGCCGCCTGCGGATCCGCTTCGTTGTTCAAATCGCAGGTTTCAAGGCCGAAACCGGCGGCAATTTGCATAAAGTTAATCATGCCCGGATAGGTGGCGGCAAATACCCCCTGCTTGTAGAACAGGCTCTGCTGCTGATGCACCAGCCCCAGCGCCTGGTTGTTCATCAGGATAATCTTCACGTCGAGCTGGTTTTCCGCCGCCGTCGCCATCTCCTGAATATTCATCATCAGGCTGCCGTCGCCGGAAAAGCACAGCACTTTCTTGTCCGGGTTCGCCAGCGCCACGCCAATCGCCGCAGGCAGACCGAAGCCCATGGTTCCCAGGCCGCCGGAGGTCAGCCACTGACGCGGACGGTTCAGCGGGTAGGCCTGCGCCGCCCACATCTGATGCTGGCCCACGTCGGTGGTGATGATCGCGTTGTCGTCTACGCAGGCGGCTACAGCGTTGATCAGGCCGTAATGGCTGAGCGGGTCGCCCGCTTGCGGAATCGCCCCCGGGAACTCTTGTTGCAGCTCGGCGACTTTACCGCGCCACTCGATACGCGGCTGCGCGTCAATCTGCGGCAGCAGCTGTGCCAGAACGTCATCCACATCTGCCTGAATCGCCACGTGCGCCTGCTTGATTTTACCCAGCTCGGCGCGGTCGATATCCACGTGAATAATTTTCGCGTTCGGGCAGAACTCCGCCACTTTACCCGTCGCCCGGTCATCAAAACGCGCGCCTAAAACCACCAGTAAATCAGATTGTTGCAGAATAAAGTTGGTGCTGCGCGCGCCGTGCATGCCCAGCATGCCTAACGACAGCGGGTGCGCTTTCGGCAGCATGCCCAGCGCCATCAGGGTCATGGTGGTTGGCAGGTTGGCTTTCTCGGCCAGTTCGCGTACGCGTTCCGGAGCGTTAATCACCCCGCCGCCCAGATAAAGCACCGGACGCTGCGCGGCGTTAATCATCGCCGCCGCTTCGCTGACGCTCCCGGCGCTGAATTCCGGCGTGGCGGCGCGGCCGCCCGGTTCCGGCAGCTCGCTGATGTCGATTTCGGCAGTCTGCACATCCTTAGGAATGTCTATCCACACCGGGCCAGGGCGACCCGACTGCGCAATCCGGAAGGCATCAGCAATAACCTGCGGTAATTCATTGATGTTGCGGACTAAGTAGTTGTGTTTGGTGATGGGGATAGAGATACCGTAGGTGTCGACTTCCTGGAACGCGTCGGTACCGATTAACGAGGAGGCCACCTGGCCGGTGATACACACCAGCGGAATAGAGTCGAGGCGCGCATCGGCAATGGCGGTCACCAGGTTGGTGGCGCCGGGGCCGCTACAGGCCATACACACCGCCGGTTTACCCTGGGTGCGCGCCATGCCCTGGGCAATAAAGCCCGCGCCCTGCTCGTGTCGCGCCAGAATATGACGGATTTGCGTGCTCTGGCTTAACGCGTCATACAGCGGAAGCACCGTGCCGCCGGGGATGCCGGTCACCATGGTGATACCCTGACGCTCCAGTAAATGAACGATTAACTGCGCGCCCGTAAACCGGGTCGGTTGTGATGTTGTGCCCGAACTTGCCATGCTCCAGTCCTTTTATTCTGGGCCGACCATCCGGGAAGGGGCTAGAAACTAAAAACCCCGCCCGGTTTGCGCCGGCGGGGTTTGGAATCGTGTGTGTTCCTGACCCTACGGCGCATTGCCGACGACCACCACCACACGCACGACGACCACCGCGGCTGGTAGCGCGGTTTTTAGTAGGGTCGAAGTCATCATGGATGGAGTCATTCAGGGTCTGTCTCATCATTCGTTAAGTGAATTTATACAAACACAGCTTTTTCAGGCTGACAATGGAAATATTTTCATCTGCGTAAAAATGCAGCAAAGATCACATTTCCGCGCGGAGGGAAATCCTCTGAACTGTCCCGATTCTCCCCTATTTCTGGCCCTGTTTTCCGCCAGTGGGTTGTGTTACGTTTTGGTGAATTCTCCCTACACCACGCATGATCATGACGCTTTCTGTTTTCTGCATTTTGCTGTTTGCCGCGCTGCTGCACGCGAGCTGGAACGCCATCGTCAAGGCGGGAAACGATAAACTCTATTCGGCGATCGGCGTCACAGGCTCCGCCGCATTGATAGCACTGGTACTCATTCCCTTCGCGCCTGCGCCATCGGCGGCCAGCGTACCGTTTATGATCGCTTCGACGGTTTTACAGGTGATCTACACCGTGCTGGTGGCGAAAACCTATCAAATTTCCGATATGAGCCAAACCTACCCACTGATGCGTGGCACCGCGCCGCTGCTGGTCGCCATCATCAGCGTGCTGTTTCTGGGCGATCGTCTTTCTATGCTGGCCTGGTGCGGCATTGCGGTGATTTGTACGGCAATATTAGGGATGGCGCTTAATGGCCGCGGCGGTTCGCAGCGAGGCGTGGTGTTAGCACTGCTGAACGCCTGGATTATTGCCGGATATACGCTGATTGACGGCACCGGCGTCCGTCTCTCCGACACGGCGCTGGGCTATACGCTATGGTCCTTTTTCCTTAACGGCGCCAGCCTGCTCTGCTGGGCGATGCTTGCCCGCCGTCGCGAGGCGTCGAGATATCTGGCGCAGAACTGGAAAAAGGGCATGCTCGGCGGAATGGGCACCATGGGTTCGTACGGGCTGGCGCTGTGGGCCATGACTCAGGCGCCGCTGGCGGTCGTCGCCGCGCTGCGCGAAACCTCAATTTTGTTTGGCGCGCTGATCGCCTGGCTGCTGCTGAAAGAACGGGTGGCGGGTATTCGCCTGGTCGCCGCCTGCGGCATTGCCGCCGGGGCGATCGTGCTGCGGCTATCCTGAAAAACTGGCAACTATTGTTGCCGATCGACGTGTATAAATCCTGCCTGCGTCACACATTTCATTTACATGACGCATGATTAAATCGCCACCGCAGTGTGGTAGATTCCTCTCCGATTTGGCGCATAGCCTGGATGTTTATTCTTACCAACCTAAATTCCATAAAGTAATCAGCGAAATGAAAAGAGATAGAAACGTCAACATCCTGGTGATGCTGGTGTTGCTGGTGGCTGTCGGCCAAATGGCGCAGACCATTTATATTCCCGCTATCGCCCAGATGGCGAGCGACCTCAACGTGCGTGAAGGGGCAGTGCAGAGCGTGATGGCGGCGTACCTGCTGACCTACGGCGTTTCCCAGCTGTTTTACGGCCCATTGTCCGACCGCGTGGGACGTCGTCCTGTGATCCTCGCGGGAATGTCGATTTTTATGCTGGCGACGCTGGTTGCCATCACCACCCACAGCCTGACGGTGCTGATTGCCGCCAGCGCCTTACAGGGAATGGGCACCGGCGTCGGCGGCGTGATGGCGCGGACGCTGCCGCGCGATCTGTATGAAGGCAGCCAGCTGCGTCACGCCAACAGCCTGTTAAACATGGGTATTCTGGTAAGCCCCCTGCTGGCGCCGCTGATTGGCGGCGTGCTGGAAACGCTGATTAACTGGCGGGCCTGCTACGGTTTCCTGCTGGTGCTGTGTGCGGGCGTCACCTTCAGTATGGCGCGATGGATGCCGGAGACGCGTCCGAGTGGCGCGCCCAAAACCCGGCTTATCAGCAGCTATAAAACGCTGTTCGGCAACAGCGGCTTTAACTGCTACCTGCTCATGCTGATTGGCGGTCTGGCCGGAATTGCGGTGTTTGAAGCGAGCTCGGGCGTGCTGATGGGCGGCGTGTTGGGCCTCAGCAGCATGACGGTCAGCATCCTGTTTATCCTGCCGATTCCGGCGGCATTCTTTGGCGCCTGGTTTGCCGGGCGGCCAAAAAAACGCTTCCCGACGCTCATGTGGCAGTCGGTAGTGAGCTGCCTGTTAGCCGGGCTGATGATGTGGATCCCAGGCCTGTTTGGCGTGATGAATATCTGGACGCTGCTGGTCCCCGCGGCGCTGTTCTTCTTCGGCGCAGGTATGCTGTTCCCGCTGGCCACCAGCGGCGCGATGGAGCCGTTCCCGTTCCTCGCCGGTACCGCCGGGGCGCTGGTGGGCGGGCTGCAAAACATCGGCTCTGGCGTGCTGGCCTGGCTGTCGGCGATGATGCCGCAAACCGGGCAGAGCAGCATCGGCCTGCTGATGACGCTGATGGGGCTGCTGATTTTCCTCTGCTGGCTGCCGCTGGCGTCACGCTTTGCGCATCAGGGCCAGGCGGTGTAATCGCGTCTGACCGTTGCCTGATGGCGCTTCGCTTATCAGGCCTACATTGGGCATGAGTAGGCCGGGTAAGGCGGAGCCGCCACCCGGCATAAAACGCCTATTTAACCTGCTCCTGAAGCCAGCCAATAAACGCCTCGATTTTCGGCCACTGCCTGCCGGGCAGCGTGGTGATGTAGTAATGCTGATGGCATTTCAGCGCCAGATCGCCAAACGGCGCGACCAGCTCTCCGCTGTCGAGGCGTTTTTGCACCAGCCTTTTGCGGCCCATCGCCACGCCGATGTGGTTCATTGCCGCAATCACCGCTAAATCAGAACGATCGAAGCCAATGCCCGACGATGTCGGCAAATTCACCGCAAAATGCTGCGCCCAGCTGTGCCATTCATCGGTCCCGGAGTCGTTGCTCCACGCCTGCCTGTCGTGCAGCAACGTACAGTGCGGCAAATTCACCAGCGAGCCTGTGAGGCCATAACGAGAGGCATAGTCCGGACTGCAGACCGGCAAAATCTCTTCATCCATCAGGAAATGATGCGTAAGCTGCGCGGACGGCGCATCGTCAAAATAGAGCGCCAGATCGACCCCGGCACGCTGTAAATTGACGTTGTCGTTCCCGGTCAGGATGGTCAGTGAAATGGACGGGTAGCGGCGGGTAAAGTCGCCGAGCGCCGGAACCAGCCAACACTGGGCGATAGAGGGCCGTGAGTACACGGTGAGCGTCCCCGACAGTTCCTGATTTTTGATATCAAGAATTTCCTGGTTAAGCGTGTCCAGCGACGATTTCAGGGCCCAGAAAACCCGTTTGCCTTCGTGGGTGAGTTCCACTTTACGGTGCGAGCGGACAAACAGCTGAATGCCTAACTCCTCTTCCAGCTGATTAATTCGATGGCTGACGGCGCTGGGGCTTAATGACAGCTCGTCCGCCGCCAGCGCAAATGACTGATGCCGGGCCGCCACTTCAAAGGTATACAGCTTCGACAGCTGCCAGCCGTTCAGCAGCCGATTTCTGACCTCGCGCAGGGGATCCATACTCACCTCTTTCATCCTGATTCTCTTCGCCAGAGTGTAAAAAAAACCGCGCTGAAAATCAGCACATAGGTGACACAGAGTGAATCATGTCGCATAAAAGCAGCGTAGTTAGACGCAAATCACCCATTTGATTCAATCTGGCTCATGTGAGTGGGAATTTATATCGTTTGTCAGACCCTGCCTTATTTTTGTCCAATAACCCCAGGTTAATCACAGGGCAAGGTGAGTTATGCACTCTCAAATCTGGGTTGTGAGCACGCTGCTGATAAGCATCGTGTTAATCGTTTTGACCATCGTGAAGTTCAAATTCCACCCGTTTCTGGCGCTGCTGCTGGCCAGCTTCTTCGTGGGTACGATGATGGGTATGGGGCCGCTGGATATGGTCAATGCCATTGAGAGCGGCATCGGCGGTACGCTGGGCTTCCTCGCCGCGGTTATCGGCCTGGGAACCATTCTGGGCAAAATGATGGAAGTGTCCGGCGCGGCAGAACGCATTGGCCTGACGTTACAGCGCTGCCGCTGGCTTTCCGCTGATGTCATTATGGTGCTGGTCGGGCTGATTTGCGGGATCACGCTGTTTGTTGAAGTCGGCGTGGTGCTGTTGATTCCGCTGGCTTTTTCGATTGCCAAAAAGACCAATACCTCACTGCTGAAGCTGGCAATCCCGCTCTGTACGGCGCTGATGGCGGTGCACTGCGTAGTGCCGCCGCATCCGGCGGCACTCTTTGTGGCCAACAAACTGGGCGCGGATCTTGGCACCGTGATTGTCTACGGTTTACTGGTGGGCTTAATGGCTTCGCTTATCGGCGGGCCGCTGTACCTGAAATTCCTCGGTAACCGTCTGCCGTTTAAACCGGTGCCGGCTGAGTTTTCCGACCTGAAAGTGCGTGACGAAAGTACGCTGCCGTCGCTCAGCGCCACGCTGTTTACCGTACTGCTGCCGATTGGCCTGATGCTGGTGAAAACCGTTGCTGAGCTGAACATGGCGAAAGGCAGCACGGTGTATACGCTGCTGGAGTTTATTGGTAACCCGATCACCGCGATGTTTATTGCCGTCTTCGTGGCCTACTACATTCTCGGCCTGCGTCAGCACATCGGCATGGGCGCGCTGCTGACCCACACTGAAAACGGGTTTGGTTCGATTGCCAACATTTTGCTGATTATCGGCGCAGGCGGCGCGTTCAACGCTATCCTCAAGAGCAGCGGGCTGGCAGACATCCTTGCGCAGCTCCTCTCGAACATGCATATGCACCCGATTCTGCTGGCGTGGCTGGTGGCGTTAATTCTGCATGCCGCGGTGGGTTCCGCCACGGTGGCGATGATGGGCGCGACGGCAATCGTGGCACCAATGCTGCCGCTCTATCCTAACGTTAGCCCGGAGATCATCGCCATTGCCATCGGTTCCGGCGCTATTGGCTGCACGATCGTGACCGATTCCCTCTTCTGGCTGGTGAAGCAGTACTGCGGCGCCACCCTGAATGAGACGTTCAAATACTATACAACCGCGACATTTATCGCCTCGGTTATTGCACTGGCGTGCACATTCCTGCTTTCCTTTATTATCTAAGCGCAAAGAGACTGACTATGGAAAACATTCAAACACTTATCGCCCAGCATCCTTTAGTGGAAGACCTGGTCGCTCTCAAGGAGACGACCTGGTTTAACCCTGGCACTACCTCTCTTGCGGAAGGTTTACCCTATGTTGGCCTGACCGAGCACGATGTTCAGGATGCCCATGCCCGGCTGAAGCGCTTCGCGCCGTACCTGGCACAGGCCTTCCCGGAAACCGCAGCCACCGGCGGCATTATTGAGTCTGAGCTGGCTGCAATCCCATTGATGCAAAAACGCCTGGAAAAAGCATTCGGACAGCACATCTGCGGCGAACTGTTGCTGAAGAAAGACAGCCACCTGCCGATTTCCGGCTCAATTAAAGCGCGCGGCGGCATTTATGAGGTCCTGACCCACGCGGAAAAACTGGCGCTGGAAGCCGGTCTGCTGACGACAGAAGATGATTACAGCATTCTGCTTTCACCTGAATTTAAACAGTTTTTCAGCCAGTACAGCATCGCGGTAGGCTCTACCGGCAACCTCGGGATGTCTATCGGCATCATGAGCGCCCGCATCGGCTTTAAGGTGACGGTACATATGTCTGCCGACGCGCGCGCATGGAAAAAAGCCAAACTACGCAGCCACGGCGTAACGGTTGTGGAGTACGAAGAAGATTACGGCGTAGCGGTTGAGCAGGGCCGTAAAGCGGCACAGTCCGATCCGAACTGCTTCTTTATTGATGATGAAAACTCCCGCACGCTGTTTTTAGGTTACGCGGTGGCTGGTCAGCGTCTGAAGGCGCAGTTCGCGCAGCAGGGTCGCGTGGTGGATTCGGACCATCCGCTGTTTGTCTACCTGCCGTGCGGCGTCGGCGGCGGTCCTGGCGGGGTGGCGTTTGGTCTGAAGCTGGCGTTTGGCGATAACGTACACTGCTTCTTCGCCGAGCCGACCCATTCACCCTGCATGCTGCTGGGGATTTATACCGGGCTGCACGATACCATTTCCGTGCAGGACATTGGCATCGACAACCTGACGGCGGCGGATGGGCTGGCGGTGGGCCGCGCTTCGGGGTTTGTCGGCCGGGCGATGGAACGTCTGCTCGACGGTCTGTACACCCTGGACGATCAGACGATGTACGACATGCTGGGCTGGCTGGCGCAGGAAGAAGGGATTCGCCTTGAGCCTTCAGCGCTGGCGGGGATGGCCGGTCCGCAGCACGTTTGCGCCTCTGCTGACTATCAGCAGATGCACGGCTTCAGCGCCGACCAGCTCAATAACGCCACTCATCTGGTGTGGGCGACCGGCGGCGGCATGGTGCCGGAAGCCGAAATGGCGCAGTATCTGGCGAAAGGGCGCTAAGCCACGCTAACCCCAAGCAGCATCGCCGCCGTTGCGCGATGCTGCTTTATCACAATCGTGCCACTTATCCCGCCATTGTGGCATCTCAGGTCAAAGCGTATTGCCGCGCGTCACACTCCATTCTTCTGCGTCCCCGGCATTAAAACGGCGTCGATATACTCCGGTTTATCTCGTAACCCTACGATAAACCGGAGAACACAATGCAACAGGCTGATAAATCTGTCGGCCGGGGCGGCTTCACCCTGCTCATCTGGGTGCTGCTTTTGCTTCTCGGCTGCGTACTGTTTTTCTTTTCGCTCGACCGACAAATTGTTTCCATTCTCAAAACCACGCTGATGCAGGAGCTGGGGCTGGATAACAGCGATTATTCGGTGCTGATCAGCGCCTTTATGATCCCCTACACCTTCATGTATTTCTTCGTCGGCGGCATCGTTGACCGCTTCGGCAGCCGCTACGTGCTGTGCGCGCTGATGGTGTTAATGTCGCTCGCCACGCTGATTACCGGCCTTTCCCACTCCATGACCGGCCTCATTACAGGCCGCATTTTACTGGGGCTGGCGGAATCCGGGATTGTGCCCGCGCTGACGCTGGCGGTTTTCACCTGGTTTCGCGCCGAGCAGCGTGCGTTTGCCTTCCAGTTAACCAATATCATTCAGTCGCTGGGGCTAATTATCGCCCCGCCATTCGTGGCGTGGGTGACGCTGTCCACCGGCTGGCGCTGGGCGTTTTTTATTCCGGCGATGGCGGGCGTGGTGGTCGGCGTTCTGTGGTTTATCTCCAGCCGCAAAACGCCGCCGGCGGCGGAAGATGTGGTGCAGGATACTGCCGCTGGCGTACCGCTGGTTGAACGCTACAAAATGGTGCTCACCTCAAAGCCTATCTGGGCGCTGCTGATTGCACGCCTGCTGACCGACCCGTTCTGGTTCTTCTACCAGTACTGGCAGGTGGGCTTTATGCAGGAGAAAATCGGCCTGACGCTGGCGGAGGTGGGCAAGTTGATGTGGCTGCCGCCGCTGGTGGCCGTGTTCGGCGTGCTGGCGGTGTGCTGGGCTTCAGACCGTCTCGTCGCGCGCGGTATGGACGCCACCCGCGCCCGTTTAACCATCATCTGGTCGGTAACCTGTCTTGCGCCGCTGGTGTTCCTGCTGCCGTCCATCAGCAATGCCTGGGCCGCCGTCGCCATCATGACGGTGATTAATTTCATGTGCACCGCCTGGCTCAGCATGGCGACCATCATGATGGGCGGTCTGGCCCCGCGCGTGGCGATTGCCACCGCCATCGGCGTGATGAGCGCATTGGGCGGCGTCACCTCGATTATCTTTAACGGCTTTGTCGGTTCTATCATCGACCACTTTGGCTACTCGATGCCGATTTACGCCGGTGCGACGCTGCATCCGATTGGCGCACTGGTGCTGGCCGCCTTTTTCTTACGTCGTAAAAAATCCTTTATTGCTCGTCCGGAGACCGTCTGATGACTGATATCGTTGTTGCGCCCGTGGCCCACGCCTGCGCAGATTTCACCGTACTCTATTGCCTGATGAACCACGAAAACCACCAGTTTGCCGCGTGGTATGACGCGGCCCACCGCATCACCGTCGGCCAGCGTCGTCTGCCCGATGGCCCGTGGCAGACGTTTCAGCCGCAAGGTTTCTGGTTACCCGAGCGTGAACGTTACGCCCATATAACGGATTTCGATTCCCACAATTACCTGACGATGGCCGTCGATAGCGCCGGATACCTGCATCTTTCCGGCAATATGCACGTCGATCCGTTAATTTACTTCCGCAGCCGCCGGCCGCTGGACATCACTACGCTGGAGTGCGTTCCGGCGATGACCGGCGAGCGGGAAGCACGCGCCACCTACCCGGTATTCTTTAAGGACGTGCAGGGGCGGTTGATATTCCGCTACCGCGACGGCTGCAGCGGCAACGGCGACGATCTGTACAATATTTTCGACACCGAATGCCAGCAATGGTCACGCCTGTTAGAAACCCCGCTGCTGAACGGTGAAGGGGCGCGCAACGGCTACGCCCGCCAGCCGCTGCTGGGGCCGGACGGCTACTGGCATATGGTGTGGATGTGGCGCGAAACGCCGCACTGCGAAACCAACAATAATCTCTCCTACGTGCGCAGCCGTGACCTGCAACGCTGGGAGAAATCAGACGGTACGCCGCTCGCGCTGCCGATTGCTCGCCACCAGGGTGAAATTGTCGATAACGCCGGGATCGGCGGCGGGTTAATCAACATGGTGCAGGAGGTGGGTTTCGATAACGATGCCCGCCCGGTGTTAATTTACCATCGTTATGATGATCGGGGGCTATCGCAAGCGTATCTGGCGCGCCCGGATGGCAAAGGCAACTGGCAAAAAGCGCAGATAAGTCAGTGGGATTTTCGCTGGGACTTCAACGGCGGCGGATCTATCCCGCCCGACGTGACTCTCAGCGCGCCGCGGGCGATTGGCGGCGGGAAAATGGCAGTGGAATGGACCTCGACGTGGGCCGGAAGCGGCGTGTGGATTATTGATGACCGGACGCTTACCGTTGTGGAAACTCGCCCTCTCACGCCGCCGCTGTCAGCCGATCAATGGCAACCCCGACAGAACGTTGCGCCACAGGCGGAAGTACAACTGGTGGCGGCGCAGAACAGCGATTACAGCCCACAAAACCGCTATTGGTTGCGCTGGGAAGCGCTGCCTATTTTCCGCGACGTGCCGCACGAGGCGAAAACCGGATCCACGCTGCTGGAGGTGATAGAAGTGCGGCACTAAAAAAGCGCGCCAGCCAGGACAGTGGCTGGCGCGTATTCTTGCGCATCAGGCGTTCGCCAACTGCTTCGCCTTCTCCTCTTCTTCCTGCTGAGCCTGCTGCGTTTCCAGCATTTTCTTCTCATACACCTTGAAGAACGGGTAGTAGATCGCCAGCGAGATAAAGAAGCAGATAAACACCAGACCGCAGGCAATCAGGTTCCAGTTGGTGGTGATCAACGCCCCCAGCGGGGCCGGAATAGTAAACGGCGGTTTGACCATCATGCGTGGGATCAGCCCGCTGATGGTAAAGAGATACACCACCACCGTATTAACCATCGGCGCCAGGATAAACGGCACCGCCAGAATCGGGTTCATGACGATCGGCGCGCCGAAAATCATCGGCTCATTGATGTTGAACAGGCCGGGAATAAACGACAGCTTCCCAAGTGATTTCAGATAGATAACTTTCGATCGTATAAACAATACCACCAGCGCCAACGTGGAGCCGGTACCGCCCATCTGCGCGTACCACTGGAAGAACTGCTCGGTGAAGATATTCGGCAGATCGTAAGCGCTGGTCCCGGCCTGGAACAGCTCCATATTCTGCACGATCGCCTGGTCCCACAGCGGGCGAATCAGCGGCCCCATCACCGCGTGTCCGTGAATCCCAAACACCCAGAACAGGTCGATAAAGAACTGCGTGACGATACCGCCGAACAGGTTAGTACCGGTCATAAAGCCCTTCAGGGGCATGATGATGTAGCTGATGATGGCGTTAATATCAATATTCAGGAAGTGTCGCGGTACCCAGAAAATCAGCACCACCGCCAGCGTCGGGAACAGCGCCGAGAAGGAGCTGGCAACCACCGGAGGGACGCCTGCCGGCATCTTGATTTCAATATTGCGGACTTTAATAAAGCGATAGATTTCAATGGCAATCAGTGAGGAAATGATCGCCCCAAATAGCCCCTGCGAGCTGAGCGAGGCCACGGGAATATAGCGTCCGGATATCGCCTCACCGGCCACGGTGACACCCTCTTTAATATTCACCGGCACAATCATCAGCAGCGTGGCGAGCATCGCCAGCAGCCCGCTGGTCACATCGTTGAGTTTATAGCTTTTCCCCAAAAACGAACCGATGGTAAACGCGGCGTACAGCGACATCAGGCCGACGGTAAAGCGGAAAGGGACATCAAGAATATCGCGCCATGGCGCAATAAAATCCATGTATCCTTTAATCGGAATATTGAGCAGAATAACGAAAAATGACCCGACAATCGTCAGCGGTAAAATAGAGATTAAGCCGTTTCGAATCGCCTGCATATGGCGCTGGTTGCCAATGGCATTGGCTACCGGCAACATTTTTTCGGCCAGCCGTTCAAAGAAAGACATGTTACTCCTCCTGGAAACCGTTATTGGCAATCACCGTGGAGAACCACTGCCCGGACTTTTTCAGCGACCGCTGCTGGGTCGCTAAATCAAGACGGTAGAATCCGTAGCGATTTTTATAGGCGTTTTGCCACGACCAGCAGTCAATAAACGTCCACATGTGGTAGCCCAGGCAATTGCTGCCGTCGGCCATCGCCTGATGGAGATATCCCAGATGTTCTTTCAGGAATGCAATGCGGTAATCGTCCTGGACCTGGCCGTTCACCATAAATTGCTCTTCGTCCTGAATGCCAATGCCATTTTCAGAAACGAACCACGGTAAATTGCCGTAGCGTTCTTTCACCACCATGGCGATGTCATAAAGCGCTGCAGGGTAAATCTCAATACCGCGCGAGGTATTCATCCTGCGTCCCGGCATGATGTATTCTTCGAAGAAACGTTCCGGAACAAAACCGTGCGGTTCTGCCAGCGGCGTTTCACGCGCTTTTACACGGCGTGGACGGTAGTAGTTAATGCCCAGCAGATCGATACGCGTATTGGCAATCAACGTACAATCTTCCGCCAAATATTCCGGCAGTTGGTCATGTTCGCGCAAAATAGCCACCAGCTCTTCCGGATAGCGCCCCAGTAAAATAGGCTCGTTGATGCTGCGGGTATAAAAGAGATCGGCCATCGCCGCGGCCTGCAAATCCTCCGGTGAGTCGCTGCGCGGATAGACCGGAATAACGTCCATAATAATGCCAATCTGCCCGGCCAGGCCCAGCTCGCGCCACGCCGCCACCGCTTTGCAGTGCGCCAGCACAATGTGGTGCAGCACCTGGGCCGCGCGGCGGAAATCGGTAACATAAGGATAATGGCGAGGGTGTAAATACCCGGCTTCCGCCGGAATTAACGGTTCATTGAAGGTGAACCAATAACGCACGCGGTCGCCGAACAGTTGATAGCAAATACGCGCATAGCGAGCAAAGGCGTCAATCACTTCACGATTTTCAAAGCCGCCCTTTTCCTGCAGCGCCATCGGCATATCGAAGTGATAGAGATTAATAAAAGGTTCAATGCCTTGCGCGTGTAATTCATCAATCACCGCGTTATAAAAGACGACCGCCTGCGGATTCACCTCACCGTCACCATCGGGAATCAGACGTGACCAGGAAATAGAGGTGCGAAATGAGTTCAGGCCAATGTCTTTGGCACGTTGAATGTCTTCCCGATAATGCTGATAAAACGTCGAGGTATCATCTGCCGTGACGCCCTGAAAAAAACGCTCATTAAAGTGGTGTGAAGCATAATCCCAGATATTATCGCCTTTGCCGTCGCCGGGAATACGGCCTTCAGACTGGGTCGCGCTGGTCGCCGTCCCCCACCAGAAATTATCAGGAAAACGATATTCCATAATCGCTGTCCTTATTGTGCTTTGGCTAATAAAGACAGCGCATGATCCAGAACTTTATCGCCCTGCATCGAGCCATATTGCATCATATCAATGGCGGCCACCGGCACCCCTTGCGGCTCGGCGACGGCAGATAAACGCTGAAGCTGGAATTTCACCTGCGGGCCTAACAAAATAACGTCGGCGTCCTCAATAATCTGCTCGAATTCAGAAACCGGGACGGCGGTAATGTCCACATCAATATCGCGGCTGGCGGCAGATTGTTTCATTCTTTCAACTAACATACTGGTCGACATGCCCGCAGCGCAGCATAAAAAGATCTTTTTCATCATTTTCCCCTGGCGTTATATGCGTGGTATTCCGCAAAAATGCGGCCAAATATATTCTGCGTAGTCGACCCGGGGGCGGCAAGTGAAGGCAGGCACAAAACCGATTTATATCGCTGGTACTTTTGTTGTTTCAAATGAGAGAAAAGATAATTTACCTCTTATAAACATCAGGATAGGAATGTTACTTTTATTTCCCTTAGTGTTATTTTTATTCGTTTTTATGCGTTACCTCCCACTCTGGTCAGCTAGCGGCACTGATTCGGCGAAATACCAAACTGACGGCGAAAGGCACGAGAAAAGTAGCTCACGTCGCCGAATCCACAACGTGCGGCAATCTCATTTACCGAGTCGCTGGTAAAACGTAGCTGATAGCGTGATTGCAGCAGCCGCAGGCGGACGAGATACTGCTGTGGTGAAACACCGGTATAGTCGCTGAAACCGCGCTGTAAGGTGCGCCGCGAGAGACTAAACGTCTGGCACAACGCGTCCAGATCGAGCGGCTGCTGCCATTGACCGTTCAGATGAATCAGCACCTGGCTGATGCGATCTGCGCTGGAGTGAAAATCTTGCGTTTTATAGCGCCAGAGGTTCAGCGTGTGCAACACTTCGAGAAAAATCATCTCCTTGTGACTTTCTGCCAATATTGGGTCGCTAAACTCCTCTGCCTTATGGCTCGCCAGACGCTCAAATACGCGCTGCATAATGCCGATGTCCAGCTGCCAGACGTTGCTTTCCCCCTCCTGCGGCAGCAGATAATCGATATGCTTGATAAAGTTGAAGCTGTCGCGCCCCAGATAAAGCAGGTTTACCTGCTGCAAATCCTTCATCTCTTCGAACAGGTGATAGTCCTGGCGATTGAGGTAACACAGCGTGCCGCTGCTCAGCAGGTAGGGTTTTTCATTGATGACATGAATCCCACTACCGCTGCCCACCAGAAACAGTTCGCAGTACTCATGGCTATGCTCGTGGCTGATGCTTTTCTCCGGATGCCAGAAATGAAAGACCACGCTCTCCTGCGGATGGCGAAAATGGGTATCACGGGGTAGCACAAGCGACATAGACACTCCTGGCGGATTTTCACTCAGAGTGATAGTGATACCAGAATGAACGGAAGGTACCTTGAGCTGTTTGCCACCCTGCAACGGCAGTTGGCAAACAGAGAAAGCTTATCGGCCCTGATTTAACATCACCATTAATTCCATCGGCGAGCGTCGTTGTTTAAGCAAGTCGCGCATGGCCTTCATATGCGGTGCGCTATGGTTAAAGAAACGATGATAGCCCGCGCAAAGCACGCTTTTTCCGTCAGCATTACGATGTTTGGGACAGTCGCCATGGCAAAAACGCAGCACTGAACACTGGCGGCACGACGCCGTTAATCCACGCTGCTTTTGCTGACCAAAGTCGTCTACTTCCGGCCTGGCGTTCAGAGTTTGTAGCGTCTGCTGGTGAATATTGCCCAGAAGGTATTCGGGGGAAACGTAGTGATCGCACTGGTAGAGATCGCCGTTAGCCTCCAGCGCAAAAGCGTGGCCGCAGGTTTCGCTGAACGCGCACATTTGCGATGGATAACCGCTCCACACGCCGAGCGTCGAATCAAACAACTGGATATACACTCGACCAATATCTTCACGTACCCAGAGATCGAATACACCGGTCAGAAAGACGCCCCATTCCTCCGCGCTAACCGATTCCGCAGTGAGTTTGCCGGACTCATCGCACTCCACCAGCGGAATAAATTGTACGAACGGCGTGCCGAGCTCGCGCAGATAGCGGTACAGGCGCTGTGGTTGCTGGCTATTGAGGCTGTTAACTACCACCAGCAGGTTAAACTCAACGCGATATTGCACCAGCATATCAATGGCTTTCACCACTTTGTGATGGGAGGGCTTACCGCTGCGGTTGACGCGGAAGGCGTCGTGGAGATCGGCGGGACCGTCCAGCGAAATCCCAACCAGCCAACCGTTTTCACTAAAAAAACGACACCATGCATCGTTGAGCAGCAGGCCGTTGGTCTGGAACGCATTGTGGATCTGCTTACCGTTGGCATATTGCTTTTGCAGCGCCAGCGCGCGCTGGAAAAATGCCAGCCCGCACAGCGTGGGCTCCCCGCCCTGCCAGGCAAAGATCACCTCCGGCCCCGGCTGCGCCGCGATGTGCTGGCTGATAAAACGCTCCAACGTGGCCTCATCCATCATCGGTTGTTGCGGTTTTTCAATGTAGAAGCAGTAGCGGCAGCTGAGGTTACAGCGAGAGCAGGCCGCTGTGGCCATTACCTGACATCCTGTCATGTAAAATCCCTGATAAAAATAATAAGTTGGCGAATATGGGTAACAGCAAACAATATTGCGAGTGATAACACCGCGAGGGAGATCAAAAATTTGTCACGCACCACCCGCGGCTGCGCAAAATCGTTCTGTGTGACATCCATGATGTTGCGGTTACGGGTGTACTGCCAGAGGATAAGCGCGACGATTGCCAGCACGACGATTGAAATCCAGAACAGCATACCGGCCTGATGCCAGTTGTGCTTCAGGGCCAGCGCCATCAGCGCGCCATAGCCCAACAGCGTGCGAAACCAGGCCAGCGAGGTGCGTTCTGGCTGTAGCCCCGGGTCCGCCTGACGGCGGGCTTTACGGCTATCCGGCATACAGCACCAGCAACATGACGACTGCCGCCACGAAGACCAGCATCATGCTGATCACCAGCAAACTGCGGGTATAGGGCAAATCTTCCTTCAAGCGCATCGCCTTTTCATTGCGCAGCCAGCGCAAATAACCGTAAATCGCCAGGCCACCGGCAAACAGGCACAGCATCAAGGCCAGCGCCTCACGAATGGCCGGCGTTGCGAAGTCTGGCGCCAGCTGGTCAAGCCCAACGCCCGCGGCAAGAAACCCCAGCGAGGTGCGGATCCAGGCGAGAAAGGTGCGTTCGTTAGCCAGCGAAAAGCGGTAGTCGGGCGCTTCTCCGAGGCGGGAAATTTTCATGACGGTTCCTTGTGATCGCAATAGTCAGCGGCATAACCTTAACGCAATTGGTGCTACTATGCCGCTGAGTTTGTCATCAATATGCTGATAATACAGCCATAATCAAAATTTCTGCTTTTTCTTCTCCACCTTCACTCCCTGTGTTGGCAAGCCGGTATCGTAATCGCGAACCACCGGCGAATAACCATCTTTCGGGCGCGGACGAAACGCGCCCATCCACCGCGGCTGCGCATTCGCTCGCCAGGGTCGCAGGCTCCACTGGTAGGTTCGGAACGGATCGCGAATTTTATCCATATAGTCCAGCAGAGCATCGTGCAAAACATCGCGTACCTGCGCATGCTGCGGGTCATTAATCAGGTTATGCATCTCATGCGGATCAGTGTGCCGGTCGTAGAGCTCGTCGCTGGTAAACAAGTTGAGCACTAGCTTGTAGTGGTCCGTTACCCAACAGCGCACCGGGATGAAGCCGCCAAAGCTGTCATGCTCAATCTCATAGCGGTTAAATTCAACCATCACCCCGCGATCGAGTACGGCATCCAGCACATTATCGCCGGGCAAGATCTCCGGTTTTTCAATACCCGCCAGCGCCATCATCGTCGGTAGTAGGTCAATGTGGCTAACCGGTGCATCCACCTGCGCACGCTCTCCGTGGGGCGAACGCATAATCAGTGGAATTCGTGTGATGTCGTCGTACATCGCAGCGCCTTTGCTGATCAGTCTATGTGCGCCCATCATCTCGCCATGATCGGAGGTGTAGATAACCCAAGTGTTGTCCCGCTGCTCGGGCGTCAGCGCATTGATTACCCGACCAATCTGATCGTCAACAAAGTCGTTGCAGGCGAAATACATCGGATGATGGTAGAGGCCATCTTGCCCAACCGGTGACGGCATGGCCTCCGCCCACAGCCGCTGGTGCAGCGGCTTGTCCGCTAAATTATCTTGCGCTTTGTCACCCAGATCGTAGTAAAAATCCTGATACTTTTGCAGGTACTCTACCGGGCAGGTAAACGGGTGATGCGGCTCATCATACGAGATGACCATCAGAAACGGTTCATCACATTGCGGGGCTTTCGCAAGATAATCCACCGCGCGCTCGCTGATACGATGCGCCCAGGTGAAGGTCTCATCAATACCGTGCTGCTGTAAGTCCTCCACGCTATTCAAGCCATTACGCCACAGGCCAATCTGTTCTTTGCTAAGCTCGCTAAGGTAATTCGCGCCGTCGTACCAGTAGTCCGCATCCCACTCCGGTGGACATTCACCTGTGCCAAAATAGTCATGACCATCCAGATGCCATTTGCCGATATAGCAGGTGCGGTAGCCTGCGTCCTTAAAATAGCGGCCCATGGTGGAGATATTTTTTCCTGGCGCGACGTTATTAGTCCACGGCCCGGACTGATTGGCGTAAATGCCAGTAAACAGCCCAGCTCGGGCGGGCGTGCACACAGGGCTACAGGTATATGCGGAATTAAAGCGAATACCTTCCGCAGCCAGCGCATCAATATTATTGGTATTCAATGGCTTGCCACTATAGCAGCCCACCATATTGGTGGCCTGTGTATCGGTCATAATGAACAGGAAATTGGGACGGCTCATGGTTTTTCCTTAACGTCGGCAGAACAAAACACCGGGAGGGAAAGACGCTCCCGTCGGTGGCAATAAATCAGGTACAGCACAACAGCGGCGGCGATCCCATAGCTGATGATCGCCAACCAACGAGAGCTATAGCCGCCAAACGTCGCCAGCCCGGCGTAGACGCCGATCATCGCGAAAAGAATACCAATGGAGGCAATCTTCACGTGTTTATAGGGCGTCATGTCGACGGCGAACGCGTCCTGGAACTTAAACGGCGTTGCCCGCGGCCAGATGGCGCCGATAATCAGCATCACCACTACGTTGATGCAGAAGGTGCATGCAAGCACGTAGAGGAAATGAAAATTGAAGTGCACCAGATAGTTAATGGTGATGTAGCTGACGATGCCCAGGCCCATTGCCACTTTGGCGGCAATCGCCGGAATGCGAGGGAAGAAAAAGCCCATGATGATGATGGTCACCAGCGGCACGTTGTAAATGCCGTTCAGCTGCTTCATCCAGCTGTACAGCCCCTGCGGCGCGTTGGCTATCCACGGCGCGACCAGCATTGAGATCACCGCCACAATAAGGCCAAAACGGCGGCCAACCTTCACCAGACTTTCGGGGGAAGCCTGTTCGTTGATGACCCGACGATAGATGCCCATGCTGAAGAGCGTCGAGGCGCTGTTAAGGAAGCCGCAAAATGCGCTGATAATCGCGCCGAATAGCACCGCGCTAAAGAAGCCGATCAGCGGTAGCGGCATCACCTTATTAACCAGCGCGGGGTAGGCCATGTCAGCCTTTGGTAAATCCTGAAAAAGATGGAAAGCGATAACGCCGGGCAGCACCAGAATCAACGGATCGAGCATTTTTAATACCGCCGTCAACAGCGCGCCTTTTTGCCCTTCCGCGAGGCTTTTTGAGGCCAGCGTCCGCTGAACGATGCCCTGGTTAGTACACCAGTAGAAGGTATTTACCAGGATTAGCCCGGTGAAGGCAGCACCGATGGGGAGCGGGTCGGCGTTGGTGCCCACTGAGTTAAGCATATGACTATGGTCGCTGGTGAGTCGCGCAATGCCCTGCGCAAAGCTCCCGTGCCCCATGGCAAGCAGGCCAAAATAAGGCACCATCAGACCGCCAATCACCAGGCCAATACCGTTAATCACATCGGCCACCGCGATAGCGCGCATCCCGCCAACCACCGCGTACAGAATGCCGCAAATCCCCAGCACAATCACCATTGCCCAAATGGCCATACCCTCTGAAATCCCAAATGTTTCAGTCACGTGGAACATTCTTTCAAATGCCAGTGCGCCGGAGTAAAGGATGATCGGCAAAAAGCAGATTCCGGTGGCAATCAGGAAACAGAAATCGATGATGATACGGGTCGTCTTGTCGTAGCGTTCTTCCAGGAAATCGGGGATCGTCGCAATGCCGCGCTGTAAATAGCGCGGCAGGAAAATCAGCGCCAGAAAAATCAGTGTGACGTCGGAGGTCACTTCCCAGCCCATTACCGACATTCCACTCTTGTAGGCCTGGCCGGTCAGGCCAACCAGCTGCTCGGTGGAGAGGTTAGTCAGCATCAGCGATGCAGCGATAACCGGCGCTTTAAGCGAGCGCCCAGCCAGAAAATACCCCTGCTGCGATCCCGTATCAACTTTGTGGACTTTCCACCAGGTAATTACCGCCACCAGCAGGGTAAATCCAATAAAACTCACTATTTGTATAGTATTCATCTTGCAGCCCTTTTGATTATACCCCGGCGCTAATAGGTTCAGAGGAATAGCGCGTTATCGGGTTAAGGCGATGAAAATCATAAAACACGAAGCAATGTATCCCTGAGCAATAAAAATTTTGCTAGATTTATCATTTCAGGTTGAGAGCATCATTCGCCGAAGAGAAAATAAAATGAATGGAAAAATACTTAATTCGAATGTAAAAAACGAAACTACGTATAATATTCCGTTAGTTCTGGATGAAAATGTGATCTCAAGCGGAATTTCCCTGCTCTCGCTATGGCATACGTTGGCTGATGAAAGCTACCGTGTGAGCTGGCCACGGGATAAGAAAAAACCGCTGATTGCCAACTCCTGGGTTGCTATCTATACCTTACAGGGCTGCGGTAAGATTTATCTGAGAAACGATACAGAAATTACTTTAAATGGAAACTGTATTATTTTTCTGAAACCTATTGAGATAAAATCCTATCATTGCGTCGGACTTATCTGGGAACAATACTGGATGGAATTTATTCCTACCACTCTGATGCCCATTCCAATATTACAACCAGGAATAATTTATAACGGCGATGTTTATAATAAAGAAATGAATGAAGTTGCCACTTTGATTACCAGCCCCGACCCATTAAAAAACAATCTGGCCGTCGCCTACCTCACCAAAATTATTTATCAATGGATTTGCCTTATTGCCGAAAATGGCAAGAAAGACCGCCAACTTCTCAAACTGGAAAAGCTGATCGCCCTGCTGCATGCTAATCCACAGAAGCGCTGGAGCGTCGCCGATATGGCTAACGTGATGCAGTGCAGTGAACCCTGGCTACGCCGTCTGTTTGTGCGCTATACCGGCAAAACGCCGAAGGAATATTATCTGGATGCGCAGCTTGAACTGGCGCTGTCACTGCTTAAGCAAGAAGGGAATACGGTGGGTAAGGTCGCGGGAATGCTGAACTTTTTTGACTCATTTCATTTTAGCAAGGCGTTTAAGCATAAGTTTGGTTACGCGCCTTCGACGATACGGAAAATCGACAGCCCGCAGCCAAAAACTGCGGGCTCGCCTGATTAGCGCAACTCTGGCCAATACTCTTTGTTGGCCTCCATTAAATCATCCAGAATTGCCTTCGCCACCGAGGCGCTCGGCACGGTTTTCGACAGCGTAATCGCCTGCCACAACTTCTGGTATGAGCGCTGCTCCCAGGCATCCACCACCAGTTTTTCCACCATCACCTGCTGGCTCATCATCCCTTTCTGGAAGTGCGGAATATCGCCCACTGTCAGCGGCTCCGGACCGTTGTGGCCCACCAGACAGGGGATTTCCACCATCGCATCGGCGTCAAAGTTATGAATCGCACCGTTGTTAGGGACAATCAGCAGCATCCGCTCCTGGGTGTTGAAGGCGATGGCCGCGGCCAGATCGACGATATAAGAGGCATGTTCGTCAATTTCCAGTTCCCCTGCGGAAGCATCGCCTGCCGCAATAATGGCCCGACAAGCATTGAAAACATGCTTTTCACGGTGATCCATCACCTCATTGGCGCGGGTACGCTCTGGGTTTGAATGCGCGACCACGTAGTCCGGAAACAGGTAGTATTTCAGATAGGTGTTCGGCAATGTGTCAGGGTCAAGCAAGCATGCATCCTTCATTTTCACAAAAGTGTCGTTCCAGCTAGCTTCCGTTGGCGGCACGTCTGTTTGCGGGACATAGCCATATTTTTCAGTATGTTCCCGCAGCACAGGCATCAGGTTGTTGCCCTGTAAATCTTCAATCGATGTCCACCAGCCAAAATGGTTGAGGCCGTAATAGCGCGTACGCAGCTGTTTGCGATCCTCGAGGCCCGCTATCTGCGCAAAGCGGCTTTCAATACCAATAGGCATATCGCAGATATTGAGGATTCTGGCGTTTGGACGCAGACGGTTCGTCGCTTCCGCCACAATCGCCGCCGGGTTGGAGTAGTTCAGCATCCAGGCGTTCGGCGAGTATTTTTCCATATAATCCACCAGCTCCAGCACGCCGCCGATGGAACGCATGCCGTAGGCAATACCGCCCGGTCCGCAGGTTTCCTGGCCCAGCACGCCGTGGCGCAGCGGAATTTTTTCGTCTTTTTCACGCATCGGGTATTTGCCCACGCGGATATGCGCCATCACAAAATCGACATCGGTAAAAGCCGTTTCCGGGTCCGTGGTGTAGCTGAATTCGATATCCGGCGCTTGCTCATTGAGAATCACTTTACAGGCCTCGGCGATCGTCTCCTGGCGCGCGCCGTCGTTGTCGTAAAATTTCAGCGATCGCAGTGGAAACCGCTGCTGGTTTGCCAGCAGCATTAAAACAATACCTGGGGTGAAGGTACTGCCGCCACCTGCGATAACAACTGAGAACTTCTTCATGATACTGCCTCCGTCATGGTAGGTTTTTCGATCGCTGATGCGTCTTTCATCAACGTTTCTATCTGGTCACGAATTTGCGGGACATGCAGGCCAACAATGACCTGAATCGCATTGCCATGGCGTACGACGCCATGCGCACCCAGCGCTTTAAACACCTCGTCGCCTTGCGTATTTGTCATATCAGCTAGCGTGATACGCAGCCGTGTCGCACAGTTGTTGAGGCTTACAATATTGGCGGGGCCGCCAAGCGCCTGCAGATATCCCGCAGCCTGATCAACCTGCGTCGTCCGGGCATGTGCAGCCTTATAATCGGCTTTGGTATAGAGCTTAATCTCGCTGTCCTCACGGCCAGGCGTCTTCAGGTTGAAACGCAGGATCAGCGTGCGAAATACCACGAAATAGATCACGGTGAAGCACAATCCAATCCCCACCTGAGTGAAAATCATTGAGGCATGGTTGTGGAACATCGGGATCCAGTCCTGCGGCAGCAGGGTATCAATCAGGCCTCCCCCCATATTTCCCACCACGCCGCACATGTACATCACCGTCGCCATCGTGGCCGCCAGTACCGCATGAACGGCGAATAACATGGGTGAGATAAACAGAAAGGTGAATTCGAGCGGTTCGGTTACGCCAACCAGTACAGCGGTTAATACCGCAGGAATAAGTAACCCGGCGATTTTTTTACGATTTTCTGGCGCAGCAGTGTAATAAAGCGCAAGGGCGATACCCGGCGTACCAAACATTTTCGAATTCCCAAACAGGCCGAAACCGCCCTCAGGGAATAATGTCTTTAACGGCGTGGTCGTCTGGCTGAATTCCAGCAGATGATTTGCCCAATAAACCTGAATGCCGCCTTCTACTGCCGCAGGCCCAAACATGAAGGGACCATAAACAAAGTGATGCAGACCCGTGGGGATCAAAATACGCTCAAGAAAGGTATAAACCCATACGCCCAGCGATCCGGCGGTGCGTAAAAAAGTTTGTAGCGATTCAATGCCCATCTGGACCTTTGGCCAGCCAAGCAGCGTGAGCCAGGCACAGGGAATCATCACCAGGAAGGCAACCATCACAACGAAAGAAGATCCCTGGAATATCCCCAGGAAAACCGGCATCTGTTTGTCGAAATAACGATTATGCAATGCCGTGACAATACCAGAAATAACAATACCACCAATAATACTGGTATCGAGTGTTTTAATCCCGGCAATCATCGTTAACCCACTCCCGGCAGTGGGCTCAAGAGAAAAATCAACGCCGAAAAATCCGCCCCAGGTCGTCCCCATAACGTTAATAAAATAGTTCCAGGCTAAAAAACTCACCAACACGGCCAGACAGGCACGCGCCTGAGCTTTATTAGCAAGACCAATTGGCAAACCAACAGCAAAAACCAAAGCCATATTTCTGAATACTGTCCAACCGCCATCACCAATAACATGCACAATTTGTGCGAATAGTGAATCTGGCGCTGTTAATGCCTCACCAACAAATGTTGGATTTTGTAACAAAATAGAAATACCAACAACAATACCAGCAAAAGGAAATAAGAGGACCGGGGTGAACATTGCCCCCCCAAAGCGTTGTACTTGACTAAGAATTTTTTAATCCTTATATATTACGCATTAATCCACCGTAAGATTAATAATCCACAAGACAGCACAGCGACGATAAACACTCGGGAAAATTAAATATATTGCTAAAAAAATCTTTGTGACGCAGTTCATGATTTTATTTGGCTAAACCTGTATAGATTTTTTCGTTTTCGCAGACAGGAAAAAAACCGTTATGAGCCTGAAACACATAAAGTCTTTTTGTTACATGGCATTACGCATAAAACACACACGGTTTATGCCAGGAGGAGAGGTCTAGTTATGATCTACAAATCCATTGCTAACCAGCTCAGGATTCGCATTGGCACAGCGGAATATGCCATCGGTAGCGCTCTGCCCGGCGAGCACAAACTTGCAGAAGAGTTTTGTGTTTCAAGAATGAATATTCGTAAAGCCGTTGATTTATTAGTCAGTTGGGGACTCGTTTTTCGTAAGAATGGTAGTGGTACTTATATTTCCCATAAAAATGTTTATCCGGGAACGGAAAATCTCGCTGGATTTTTTGAGTCGATGAAAACACTTAATGATAACTTAACCAGCCAGGTTCTTATTTTTCAGATTCAGCCAGCGACAGAAGCGATTGCAATGCAATTAAAAATGCCTGCAGGTAATAATGTTTATTACTCCCGGAGAATGCGTTTTGTGAATGGTACGCCATTAATGTTAGAGGACAGTTATATGCCAGTGCGCCTTTTCCGCAATCTCTCTGTATCCCACCTGGAAGGGTCAAAATTCAGATATATTGAGGAAAGCTGTCGTGTCGGAATTAGTGGCAACTATGAATGTTTAACTCCCGTACTGGCAGACAGTTATATAGCAGAACTGCTTCAGGTAAAAGAGAACTCGCCAATACTTTGCATTACCTCCTTAACCTACAGCGAGAAAAATGAGTTTATTAACTACTCAATTATGTATCGTAATACCAGTGAATATCGTATCGATCATTATGCTTAGGCCGCATGCAACGCAGACGGCCTAAGCTGCCAGGGTTAGCGCAGTTCCGGCCAATACTCTTTGTTGGCTTCAATCAAATCATCAAGGATAGCCTTCGCCACCGAGGCGCTCGGCACGGTTTTCGACAGCGTTATCGCCTGCCACAACTTCTGGTATGAGCGCTGCTCCCAGGCATCCACCACCAGTTTTTCCACCATCACCTGCTGGCTCATCATCCCTTTCTGGAAGTGCGGAATATCGCCCACTGTCAGCGGCTCCGGACCGTTGTGGCCCACCAGACAGGGGATTTCCACCATCGCATCGGCGTCAAAGTTATGAATCGCACCGTTGTTAGGGACAATCAGCAGCATCCGCTCCTGGGTGTTGAAGGCGATGGCCGTGGCCAGATCGACGATATAAGAAGCATGCTCATCAATCTCTAAATCGCCCGCGGAGGCGTTGCCGGCGTCGATAATCGCCCGGCAGGCGCTGAACACGTTTTTCTCGCGGTGATCCATCACTTCATTGGCGCGGGTACGTTCCGGGTTGGAGTGCGCCACCACGTAGTCCGGGAACAGGTAGTATTTCAGGTAGGTGTTCGGCATGGTGTCTGGATCCAGCGCCTGCACATCTTTTGCCTTCGCAAAGGTATCGTTCCAGCTGGCTTCGGTATGTGGATCGTTTGATGGCGGAACATAGCCGTATTTAGCGACATGTTCGCGTAATTTAGGCATTAAATCATTGCCTTCTAAATCCTCAATCGATGTCCACCAGCCAAAGTGATTCAGACCATAGTAGCGAACGCGCATCTGTTTACGATCCTGAAGGCCGACAATCTGTGCCATTCGTCCTTCAATACCGATAGGCATATCGCAGATATTGAGGATTTTAGCGTTCGGGCGCAGACGGTTCGTCGCTTCCGCCACAATCGCCGCCGGGTTGGAGTAGTTCAGCATCCAGGCGTTCGGCGAGTATTTTTCCATATAATCCACCAGCTCCAGCACGCCGCCGATGGAACGCATGCCGTAGGCAATACCGCCCGGTCCGCAGGTTTCCTGGCCCAGCACGCCGTGGCGCAGCGGAATTTTTTCGTCTTTTTCACGCATCGGGTATTTGCCCACGCGGATATGCGCCATCACAAAATCGACATCGGTAAAAGCCGTTTCCGGGTCCGTGGTGTAGCTGAATTCGATATCCGGCGCCTGTTCCTTGAGAACAATTTTGCACGCCTCAGCGATCACTTCCTGGCGAGCGCCGTCGTTGTCATAAAACTTCAGTGAGCGGAGTGGAAAACGATCCTGATTCGCCAGCAACATCAGGACGATACCGGGTGTAAATGTGCTGCCGCCGCCTGCGATAACAACTGAGAATTTTTTCATGATACTGCCTCTGTCAGAGTGGATTGTTCGGTCGGAGAAGATGATTTCATTAACATTTCAAGCTGATCGCGCACCTGGGGAACGTGTAGGCCAACAATGACCTGAATCGCGTTGCCGTGACGCACAACACCGTGTGCCCCCAGCGCTTTAAAGACGTCATCCGTTTGCGTTTTCGCCATGTCCTTCAGCCCAATACGCAGTCGGGTCGCACAGTTGTTGATGCTTTCGATATTGGCTGCGCCGCCCAGCGCCTCCAGGAAACCGGCGGCCTGACCCTGCTTAGCGTCAGAGGCGGCGCTGGTTTTACCGCGTGCGGCCTGATAGTCGGCCTTGCTGTAGAGTTTAATTTCGCTGTCTTCGCGGCCCGGTGTTTTGAGGTTGAACCGCAGGATGAGCGTCCGGAAGACCAGGAAGTAAAGCGCGGTGAAGCAGAGCCCAATGCCTATCTGGATAAACATCATCGAGGCATGGTTATGGAACATCGGGATCCAGTTCTGCGGCAGGAATTGGTCCAGCAGACCGCCGCCCATATTCCCCACCACGCCGCACATGTACATCACCGTCGCCATCGTCGCGGCCAGAACGGCGTGAATGGCAAACAGCAGAGGAGAGATAAACAGGAACGTAAACTCCAGCGGTTCAGTGATGCCCACCAGCACCGCCGTCAACGTTGCCGGGATCAGCAGACCCGCCACTTTCATCCGGTTTTCAGGCGCGGTTGTGAAGTACATGGCCAGCGCAATCCCCACGGAACCAAACACTTTGGAGTTACCGTGCAGCGCGAATCCACCTTCAGGGAACAGCGCTTTCAGCGGTTCAGTGCTTTGGCTGAAGGCCTGCAGATGCTCCGCCCAGTAGACCTGGATACCGCCTTCAACAACGGCGGGCCCAAAAATAAATGGCCCATAAACAAAGTGATGAAGCCCGGTTGGGATAAGAATGCGTTCAAGAAAGGTGTACACCCAAACGCCCAGCGCGCCCGCGCTACGCAAGAAGGCTTGTAGCGACTCAATCCCCATCTGAACTTTTGGCCAGCCGAGCAACGTCAGCCAGGCGCAGGGAATCATCACCAGGAAAGCGACGATCACCACAAATGATGAGCCCTGGAAGATGCCGAGAAACACCGGGAGAGGTTTATCGAAATAGCGGTTATGGAGCGCAGTGACGATACCGGAAATCACGATCGCACCGATAATGCTGGTATCGAGCGTTTTGATGCCGGCAATCATCGTCAGGCCGCTGCCCGCAGTCGGATCGATGGAGAAATCGACGCCGAAGAAGTGGCCCCAGGTCATCCCCATGGCGTTAATAAAGTAGTTCCACGTCAGGAAACTCACCAGCACCGCCAGGCAAGCGCGCCCCTGGGCCTGTTTTGCCAGGCCAATTGGCAGGCCGACGGCAAAAATCAGGGGCATATTGCGAAAGACCGTCCAGCCGCCTTCTTCAATAATATGAACAATCTGGGCAAATAAATTATCAGGAGCAGTGAGCGCTTCGCCGACAAACATCGGGTTGCGTAGCATGATGGCGATACCCACCACGATCCCGGCAAAAGGAAACAACAATACCGGGGTAAACATGGCGCCGCCAAAGCGTTGTATTTGACTGAGCATTGAGCAATCCTCATTTAACAACTCGTAGGGTAAGTGGCCTTGTTATGTTCATCTTCGGCCTGCTACGAGAATAAGAATTCGCCCTCCTGACAACATTCAGCCGGGTTGTGATTCGTGATCGCTTTCATGGTTTTAATTGGTGCAATGTTGTCTACTTTTTTGAAAATTAATAGACATCTTCAATCGCGCTATTTTTGATTTTTAGGTTGTTACAGCCTAATTGTCTGTAATGAATTAGTTTTAAATAAGAAACAGTGGTTCATTTATTTCGTCCCGGAGACGATAAGAGGTCTGGTTGTGATCTATAAATCCATTGCCGACAGATTGCGTTTACGGCTTAACTCATCAGATTTCAATATTGGTAGCCCGTTGCCGGGTGAGAAAAAGCTGGCGGAAGAGTTCGGCGTCGCGCGGATGACCATTCGAAAAGCCATCGACTTGCTCATTGAGTGGGGACTGGTTGTCAGACGGCACGGCAGCGGAACCTATGTGGCGCATAAAGATATTCACCATGAAACCACGAATCTCACCGGCCTGGCGGAGATACTGCGCCAACAAGGGAAAGAGGTAGCCAGCAAAGTTTTGGTTTTTGAGATGATGCCCGCACCGCCAGCGATTGCCAGCCAGCTAAGAATTCAGATTAACGAACGGATCTATTTCTCACGCCGGGTGCGCTGCGTGGAGGGTAAACCGCTCATGCTGGAGGACAGCTATATGCCGGTGAAATTGTTTCGCAACCTGTCGCTGGTGCATCTGGAAGGCTCGAAGTTTGATTATATTGAGAAAGATTGCGGGATCACCATCAGCGGCAACTATGAGAGCCTGGCGCCCGTGCTGGCCGATAAGCAGCTGGCGCAGTGCTTAAATGTCCCGGAACAGACGCCGCTGCTCCGTATCACCTCCCTTTCCTACAGCGACAGCGGCGAGTTTCTTAACTATTCCGTGATGTTCCGCAACGCCAGTGAGTATCAGGTGGATTACCACCTGCGTCGCGTGCAGGCCGTTAACCCATCCCCCAGAACAATACCGCCAGCAGCTGAGGCGTGATAATGCGCAGGAACATCACCAGCGGATACACCGTGGCGTAGGAGAGCGCGGCCGCGCCGCTGGTCGCGTGCAGGTTGTTGGCAAAGGCTAGTGCCGGAGGGTCCGTCATGGAACCAGCCAGCATGCCGCACAGGGTCAGGTAGTTCATTTTGGCAAAAATTCGCGCCAGAATACCGACCGTCAGCAGCGGGATACCGGTGATGAAAATGCCGTAGCCAATCCAGCTTAGCCCTTCTCCGTGAATCAGCGTAGCAACAAAATCGCCGCCGGACTTCAGCCCCACCACCGAGAGGAACAGCACAATCCCCAGTTCGCGCAGCGCCAGGTTAGCGCTCGGCGGCATAAACCAGTAGAGCTTGCCGATGCTGCCGATACGCCCGAGGATCAGCGCCATAATCAGCGGCCCGCCCGCTAGCCCCAGCTTCAATGCCACCGGGAAACCGGGAATAAACAGCGGTACAGAGCCAAGCAGTACGCCGAGTCCGATGCCGATAAACACCGGCAGCATCTGCACCTGCTGCAATTTCTGCTGCGCGTTACCCAGCTCTGACGCTACCGCGTCAATCGCCGCAGGGCGGCCGACCAGATTGAGGATATCACCAAACTGCAGGCTGGCATTGCTGCTGGCCACCAGCTCCACCCCAGCACGGTTCAGGCGTGAGATCACGACGTCATAGCGCTGTTTATAGTGCAGATCGCGGATTTTCTTGCCTAAAACCTTCTCGTTGGTAACAACAACCCTTTCCACTTTCAGGTCGGTCCCACGCGTCGACAGCGAGGTCTCCACCTCTTTACCGATCACCAGCTGTGCGTTATGCAGATCCGCCGCTTCCCCCACCAGGTGCAGCAGGTCCCCGGTTTCAATCAGCGTCGTCGGCGACGGCACCATCAGCGTTTCACCCCGTTTCAGTCGCGAACAGATAATGTTATCGCTATTGATGACCGGGATATCCTGAATCGCCATGCGATTCAGGTTCGTATTTTCGACGCGAATATTGATGGTTTTGAGGTGCGAATGGCCGGAACCGGCCTGTTCGTCAAACTGTTGAGCCTCTTTTTCTACGTTAATACGAAAGAACAGGCGCACCAGCCACATGGTCAGCAAAATGCCGCAGATACCAAACGGGTAGGCCATGGCATAGCTCATCCCCATTTGATCGACCACGCTGAATGGCTCGCCGAGATCGCGCAGTATTTGCTGCCCGGCCCCTAACGCGGGGGTGTTGGTGACCGCGCCGGAGAAAATGCCCAGCACCACGGGAAGCGGAATAGCGAAGATTTTATGCAGCACCGTGGTGACCAGACCACCGAGGATGACAATCAGAATAGCGAAGAGATTCAGCCGCAGGCCGGAGACGCGCAGCGAGGCAAAAAAACCAGGCCCCACCTGAATACCAATAGTGTAGACGAACAGAATCAGGCCGAATTCCTGAATGAAATGCAGCATCGGGCTGCTCAACGTGATGCCCGCCTGATCAACAAAGTGGCCGACGATAATCCCACCAAACAGCACGCCGCCAATGCCAAAACCAATGCCGCGAATTTTGATATTACCAATCCACAGTCCGACCACCGCCACCAGAGCCAGTACGCTGACCGTCAATGCTATATCACTCATAGTATGTTCCCTGTGAATAACATTAATAACACTATGGATTATGTCTGAGTTGTGGGGGGTTGTATGTAGTGCGGCGCACATTACTCAGCCAAATGGGGCTCACTATTTGGGCACCGCTTTTCCCTTAGCAGCGATTTGTAATTGCTGGATACTTTTCTCGGGGGACGGAAGTGATTCAGGCATGGTGCCGCCGAGATCCTGAATAGTCTGACGCACCTTCTGACCCACTTCGTAGTGCGTTTGATTGGCGATTTGCTTGCTATCCACTTCATCGCGACGGAGCTTTTCTTCGGTTTGAGTTGCGCGAAATAGATTGGCGGCTAACTCAGTTGAACCCATATGGTCGAGGATTTTCTGGCTTTTCTTCAAACCTTTACGCTCGTGAATGGCTTTCTGATCAAGACCACCATAAAGACCTTTGTAGCCATGGTTCTGGAAGATTGCGAAATCAAGCGCGGTTTCAACCCCTGCCTGCTGGGCCGTTTCCACCAGGTGTTTATTGTGTTCTTTAAGCTCATTGCGCAGAAAAAGGCGCTTCTCATCTTCCCGTAGAGACTTAAAGGTATTGTCGTCCTGAAGCTCCTGACGTCGGGTTTGCAAAGCGAAATAGGTTTGCCCGGCAGCGATAACCGGTTTGGACGGATCGCCATTTTGTACCACCAGGTAACAGGCGTAGCGAGATAGCTTCACGTCCCTCAATTCCCGCTGTGCTCCCGAGCCTATTTTCACCATAGCGAGGATCTCCTCGAAATGGTCCTGAACCGCCTGACCACTGTTAATACATGCCTCAGTTGCCCGAACTAAAACCGGTGAAAAATGGCGAAATTCAGAGTATTCAAGCAACTTAGATAGCGCTCTAGCCGACCAGAACTCCATGCCGTTATCCCCGATTTGTTTTATTGCCTCAAAGGGTTGGTGATCGTTCATAACATGTCCTTTTGTCTTGTTTGAATGTGATCATTTTTTAATCTGAAACACGCGTTGCAGCAAGGGGGATTAATGAGGCGTCACACGCAAAAAAAAGCCCCGATTTCTCGGGGCTAATTGGGCAAATAGCGTTAGCTATTCAGCGCCGGGCGCTCGCTAATGGCGATGCGCTGCGGAGCGATAGCTTCCGGCTCGTTGCGGGTTAAATCGATATGCAGCAAGCCGTTAGTAAAGGTGGCGCCGGAGACTTCCATATTTTCCGCAAGGGTAAAGCTCAGGCTAAAGGCTTGCATCACCAGCCCCTGGTGCAGCCATTTGGTCTCTTTTTCCTGTGGCTGCGGCGTGCCCTTAACGGTCAGGCGAGTACCTTCCAGCTGTACGTCCAGATCTTCCTGACGGAATCCCGCTAACGCCAGCGTAATGCGGTAGTGGTTATCGTCGCTTTTTTCGATGTTGTACGGCGGGAAGCTCTGACCTTCGCTGCTGCTTTGCAGCGCATTCGCCAGTTTGTCGAAGCCGATCCATTGACGCAGCAGAGGGGATAAATCGTAGTTACGCATTGTGTTTCTCCTTCTAAGAAGCGAGTAAATACCTTCCGGCTCCCAATCGGCAAGCCAGTTGATGCACAGGGCCGCGCGGGCGGCCCGCTAGAATTAGTTAATTTCGATACGGCGCGGTTTGTTCGCTTCCGGAATCACGCGTTCCAGTTCGATATACAGCAGGCCGTTCACCAGGTTAGCGCCACGCACGTGGATGTTTTCCGCTAGCTGGAATTTGCGTTCAAAGTTGCGCTCGGCAATACCTTGATAGAGGTAAGTCCGTTCTTTCTGTTCTGCGGCATGCGCGCCTTTTACCACCAGCATGTTGTCCTGGGCGGTAATTTCCAGCTCGCTTTCGGCAAAACCGGCCACGGCAATCGCGATGCGATAGTGGTTTTCGTCAACCAGTTCAACGTTATACGGAGGATAGCCGCCGTTGCTTTGCGTTTGATTGTTTTCTAACAGGTTGAACAGACGGTCAAAACCAATGGCAGAACGGTATAACGGGGATAAGTCGAAGTTACGCATAATCAAATAGCTCCTGAAAATCAGCGAGAATAGTAGACCTTCCATCGTGGACAGGTCGTGAAGCCCGAACACCCCGCAGGCGTATTCTTCCCGGCTACACCTATAAAATGAGGGGGAAAGAACCTTTTTCAAGCCCCAATGTCTGCCTTTTTTTGCACTTTCCCGGAGAAGGCTTACACTGGGTGAGAGCACGAAAGGCCAAATTGCGACAGCCGCCACAGAGCGGTAAGTCTGGGCTTTCTATTTTGGCAACGGGTGGCTATAACCCGGAGGAGGAGCTTTTTTATGCTCATAACAACGAAGAGCTCATGATGAAAAATCTGCTGATTAAAACGGCGTTGGTTGGGGGAATCTTCTTGTCAGGAGGATGTTCCAGCGTCATGTCACACACCGGCGGTAAAGAAGGCACTTATCCCGGCACGCGCGCCAGCGCGGAGATGCTGAGCGACGGTGATAACGGCTGGGCCACCAAATCACTGGTCGCCCTTGATATGCCGTTTACGGCGGTGATGGATACCGTGCTGCTGCCGTGGGACTTCTTCCGCAAGGACAGTTCGGTCCGTTCACGGGTTGAAAAGAGCGAGCAGGAGACGCTGGCCACCAATTCGGTGATCCCGCCGGCCCCGATGCCCGCCCAGTAACTCAGTAGCCGGTTCCGGTTACCCACAGCTGGCGAAAGCCAGCCGTTTCCTCCATCCAGGCAATCGATCGTCCGTCGGGCGAGAAAACGACGGCATCCGCCGATGGCTGATTGGCGTGCTTGTCAGTTAAAAAAGTGATTTCGCCACTCGAAGCATCACACCAGGCAATACGCCCTTCCAGCACCATACCCAGCCCATTTCCGGATGGATGCCAGTTAAACGCCGACTGAATGTCGGAGGTATTGTGCGTCAGCTGGCGCGGTTCTCCACCGTCTGGCGAAATCAACCACAACTGCACGACACCGCTGTCATCACGCATTAAAAAGGCAATCTGCGTTCCCTGCGGATCGCTGCGCACCCAGTGGCGCGGAACGTTCACCAGCCCCGGAAATGCACGCTGATGCGTGAAGGTTAGCCGTCGCTGGCGAACGCCCGCGGGCGGCGCAGGAAGCGTGGTGTCGGTCCCCTGCAGCGGCGCATCACCCGCCTGTTTCCAGCCCTGCTCGTCAAACGGTAGCTCAACGAGGAACAGCTCCGGCACTTTCTCACCGGCAAGCGAAACGGTATCGCCAATAAATGCCAGCGCTCGCGAGCCCACCCACCCCTCTTCATAGGCGCGGTTGATGTCATCACTGCCGGGCTGCGGCTGGGCGGTCGTCTGACTGACCAGCACGCACCAGTGGCTGCCGCCGTATTCCCGGGGATGCTGACCGTGGGGCGCTACCGGGCCATAAGGTACGGCGACGCCGACGTTACGCAGGTCCAGCGCCGGATCATATTCGTGCATCACATGGTCATTGTAGGTAAAACTCACGAACTGCCCACAGGGGCTGTAAACGTGAACATGACTCCCGCCGCGCAGTGCGCCGGGCGTATAGGGCGCGGTGATATCCATTGCGTCGAGATTGCGCGTTTCTCCCTGCGCGGTCACCACGCCGCGTCGGTGATGGAAATCATACTGCCAGTCTGCGTCTGGATTTTCCGGCCCATGAATAAAGACGTACTGCTCGGCGGTAGGATGTACCGTCACCACGCCGACGTGCGCACCATGATGGGCGCGATAAATCACCTCAACGTCACCGCTATTGACGTTCACGCGCTCAATCGTTTCGCCGGTAAATGAAGCTCCGGAAGGGCGGACGTCGTAAACCAGCCACTGGCTGTCCGGCGTCCACGTACGGGTATTGGTAAGCTGATGATTACGCGGCGCAAAGGTGATTTGTTTCATGGCGGAGTCCCGTTCAAAAGATACCTCGTGGTTTTACCACGCGAACGGACTATTCCATAAATATTTAGCGAAGCTGGTGACTATCCGCCTGCTGTGCGCTGGCCGCCAGCACGGGAAAATCCACCTGCGTGTAATAACGCGCTGGCAACGGCAAATGAGCCATATCGGTCGTCGGCCACAGCTGCAGTTCACCCAGCGCGTTGAGCGCCATTCCGTGCCAGCGATGCGGCAGCATCAAGCGCTGCGGCGTCGTCCGTTCACCGGGCACCGGCGTTGGTAGCCGATTATCGCCCATCTGGTAATTACGCTTTAGCACCAGATACTTCTCTGGCACCCGCTTCTGGCTGTTCCACCAGTGGCCGTTGAGCATATCAAAATGAAAGCGAGTGATAGCCGGGGACTGCGCGCCAAGATGCGTCAGTGCCTGGGTAAGAGCCGTCCCCATTGCGGCTTCGTAGACGCCCTGGGAAACCGTCTGACCATCAAGAATCAGGGAGGCCGCCAGGCGCGCGCCCAGCAAGTTAGAATAGAGATCTTCCGGCGAAAAAGCGGAAATACCTTCTGAAAATCCAGGAACAGACTCAAACCCGTACCATTGGGCAATTTCATGCCACTCTGCCACCTGAAACGCCAGATGTGCCGCCAGCCAGGCCGCCAACGTGTAGCGTTCCGCAGGATCTGACGGAGGGGTAAAGGCATTAAAAACCACCCGACGTTGGGCCAGTTCGCTATCCAAATCAAGGGTAAATCGCTGGCCCAATTTCGGCAGCAGCTGGCTGAAGAGATACACCGTCATATCCGCCGTATCGCGCACGTGCGCGGTATCGATAAAACCGCCGCGGGTGGTGTAAAGAATACCGTTGTTCTCACGACTTAAACCGGTAAGATTTTCCAACCCTGCCAGCATCTTATCGTTGTACTGATGCTGCCCAAGGTGCTCTGCGCTCACCACGTTATCCAACTGATATAGCGGTACCGATATCCCCCACAGCGCGGCGTGCAGGTTATAGCCAAAGGCACAGCAAGGGCGAAGCCCTTTTGGTAACGGCTGCGGTGGCATCGCGGGCCACGCGCGAGTCGCCCGGACGGTCGCCTGTGTCGCTAAATCAAGCGGTACCGGCAGCATCGCGTAGCTGCGTGAGACCACGCACAGCGCCAGAAGCAAAAGGGTGTGAATAAACGCCTTCAAAATGCCTCCCCAACCTGAAAATAGAACCCGCTGCTGCCTTTACCGATGCCGTAATCCAGGCGCACGTTCACCCGTGGTTTAAATTCAAAGCGATAGCCGACGCCCGCCGAGGGAAGCCAACGTCCGTTATCCAGCGCGTGAAACGACGGCCCCATAGTGCCCGCGCCAAGCCAGCCAACAACGCCGTGCCGCCAGTCAAGCTTGCGCCGATATTCCAGCTGGCCGCTGACGACATTTTTGTCCCGATAGCGTCCCTCGTAATAACCACGCATTCGCTGGTTGCTGCCAAGTAGCGGCATCATGCTCCATGGCACATCGCCCTGGGTAAACGCGCCATCCATCTCCCACGCCAGCACGTTTTTATCGTCCAGCGAGTGGTAGCGGCTATAGTGCAGCTGATATTCATCAAAGCGGGTATCACTGCCGGTGTCAGGCGTGAAGCGGGTATAGCGCACATCGGCATACTGCCCCTGACGCGGATTGGGAACAAAATCCCGGTCATCCCAGCTCAATTCGATACTGCCGCCGGAGCTCAGCACCGATGCTCCCTGCGCCGTGTGCTCGATTTTCGGCGGATCGCTATCATCCATCTGGGCTGCGTGCTGGGCATTCAGCGACCAGCCGACGCCCAGGTAAACGTTCGGCGCCAGCCGACGGTATAGCGTGGGACGTAAATCCAGAACCTGCGCGGTGTACTGTTCTTTCTGACTGTCTTTATCGCCCGCGGTAAATCCCTGACCCCAGTAGTATGTTGGGGTGTCGGTTAACGCACCATCCAGAAAGAAACGCCAGCGATCGTCGGCGAAAAAGGCATAATTTTGCATCGTCAGGCCAAATGCGCCGGTTGAGCTAAAATAACCGCTAAGCGTCAGCGTCGAATTCTGGCTGACCGTGTCGTTGGGGTCAGGGCGATACATGCCGACGACCGCGGTACCGATCCCCAGCCCCAATTCAGGGGTGTAGAACGGCCCCGGCATGACGCCCCAGTCGATACCTTTGCTGGCATCGAAGTTATCGCTGGCTCCTAGCTTTTGCAGCCAGCCATCAACCTCGCTGCGGCTTGGCAGCGCGGCCTGCGTCAAGGACGCAAACAGGCAGAGACAAAAGAGGAGGCCAGCGCGGATCAAAAGCGATACTCTCCGGCAACAAAGAAGCTGTTACGTTCCGCGAAGCCTATCTCGGTGGTGACGTTAAAGTTAGGCGTCAGCTCGTACTGCGCGCCCACCAGCATGTTCCACGGGGACTGTAGATGCTGTTTCACATCAAAGCGGCCTTTACCCTCTTTGTTGGCCAGATTCACCATATCCTGTAGGGCGGTTGATGGCATCGTCAGATCATTGAGGCTGCCTTTAAATTCCTGCTGCACGTCCTGATACATGCTGCCAACCCACAGGTTTAATTTACCCGCGGGGAGATGCAGTGCATCACTGCCCGGCGTACTGAAGCGGTAGCCAAGGCGCGGAGAAAGGGTAAAGGCATTAATGCTACCGTCCAGGATATCGAACCGAGTTTGCGTGTAGTTAGCGTCGAAAGCGGTAAACCAGTTACCTATCCCGCCAACCAGCGTGGTGCCCACTCCGTAAGTCGTGCCTTTAAAGTCGAGCTGGAAAGCCAGATTTTGCAAATTGCCGGGATAGTGGTACTTACGCAGCCCTTTAATCCCCACGCCAATCTGCGACACAGAGTGCCCATCGGTATAGCCAACCAGCCCATAAACATTCATAAACGGCAGCAGCCAGGCGTCCAGCTTGAGCGTTTCGGTTTTGCTGCGTTCGCGAGTTTTACCGACGTTGATTTTAAAGGCATTGTCCAGCGAGTGGCCGCGCAGAGACAATCCGTTAAAGTTGATACTATCTACATCAATATTCTGTCGAATATTCATGTAGTTAATATTCACACCAAAGGTTTGCGGTAATTCATAACCGCGCTGACGCGCTTCGTCACCCCAAAACGGTAAAACGTGATGTTTCACTTCAGCAACTTGCGTTGTGTTTTCGGGCAAAGGCGTGGCCTGGTTATCATCCTGATAGCTATACAGGGGCGTCAAATCCGTGGCGGCAGTGGCCTGAAATACCATGCAGGATGACGTCATCAGCACCAGGCAGATGCATTTGTTATTCATAGAAAAAACGTAATTACAGGCAGAAGATACCTGGGGGATAAAAGAGGGGGTGGAGATTATAGAAGTTACGTCTTATTTGGAGGGATTTATGTGCGATTTCACACCTGATAATACAAAGATGCGTTTTATAACATTCTTAATATTGATGCCCGACGAACGCCGGGCATCATAAGGATTACGCGAGAACGTATTTCTCGATGGCCCAGGCTACGCCGTCTTCCAGGTTCGATTTAGTCACAAAGTTCGCCGCTTCTTTGACTGCCGGAATCGCGTTATCCATCGCCACGCCAACGCCAGCGTACTCGATCATCGCAATGTCGTTTTCCTGGTCGCCAATGGCCATGATCTCTTCTTGCTTAATACCCAGCACCTCGGCCAGCGACTTCACGCCGGTCCCCTTATTGACGCGCTTATCAAGAATTTCGAGGAAGTACGGCGAGCTTTTCAGTACGGTGTATTTTTCTTTTACTTCCGCCGGAATACGGGCTATCGCCTGGTCGAGGATGGCCGGCTCGTCGATCATCATCACCTTCAGAAACTCGATGGAGGGATCCATTTTCTCGGCTTCGCAGAACACTAGCGGGATAGTGGCAACAAAGGATTCATGCACCGTGTAATAGCTGATATCACGGTTGGCAGTGTACAGCGTGTTGCGATCCAGCGCGTGGAAGTGGGAGCCGACCTTGCGGGACAGCTCTTCCAGGAAGCGATAGTCATCGTACTTAAGCGCGGTCTGCGCCACGGTGCTACCGTCGCCAGCCTTCTGAACCAGCGCGCCGTTGTAGGTGATGCAGTAATCTCCCGGCTCGTTCATGCCCAGTTCTTTCAGGTAGCTGTGCACGCCAGCGTAGGGGCGCCCGGTGGTCAGAACCACGTTAACCCCTTTTGCGCGTGCTGCCGCAAGGGCGTTTTTCACCGCAGGAGAGATAGTGTGGTCCGGCAACAGCAATGTTCCGTCCATGTCGATTGCGATCAGTTTAATAGCCATGAGATCCCCAGGTTAAATGAGCCTACCCTCATGCTAACTCGATTTAGCGCAAAAAACAGCAGCAAAGACGGCCTAAAACGGGGATACAACGCATTGCGCGTTCTCCCCTTTTGTATGGCCTAGCCAAATAACTTACCGCCCTTGAGCAGGTCCATTCCGGCGGACAACAGGTCGTTGTGCGCCTGTGGATCGACCTCACCCTTTGGCGAGAGCGCATCAACAATTTTTGGCAGATATTCCGCCAGCATCGTTGAGGCGGAACTGGCGTCCGTACCGAGTTTTTCGCCCAAATCCGACACGGCGGACGTTCCGAACGCCGACACCACCTGGTCACTGCTAATAGGTTGATTGTTATGCTGATTACTGATCCAGGATGATACTATGTCACCCAAGCCACCGTTTTGTAGCTTCTCCAACAGTACCTGAATTCCACCCTGCTCATTCACCCAGTTCAGGATAGCCTGGTATTTACCCGCATCACCGTTGAGAAGCGAGCCGACAACATCATCAAACAGCCCCATTTTCCACCTCGAATTACGCAAAAGAGAAGACGTAGTGAAGTATAGTTCGCGTACGCAAGGCATAAAAAAACGCCTGAAAAAATTCAGGCGTTTTTAATCTGTAGGCCTGATAAGCGTAGCGCCACCAGGCTCAATGCAGCACATTGCCGGATGGCGGCGTAAACGCCTTATCCGACCTACAGCGTTAGATATCGATGTTCGCCGCTTTCAGGGCGTTCTCTTCGATAAACGCACGACGCGGTTCAACCGCATCGCCCATCAGGGTGGTGAACAGCTGGTCAGCGGCAATCGCGTCTTTCACGGTAACGCGCAGCATGCGGCGGCTGTCCGG
>ERZ1026892.98-NODE-98-length-41235-cov-8.931739_pt1 | contig 41235 bp, 38 predicted proteins | sample MGYA00380176_ERZ1026892 | MGnify/ENA primary metagenome ERZ1026892 (study PRJEB33269, sample SAMEA4719812) | human gut metagenome | biome: human-associated habitat; feature: organic feature; material: feces | place: Cameroon | collected 2013-10 ... | reverse complement strand
CTTAACTTATGAATTTATATTTACGATACTTTGATAGAGAGGTTTTTGTATCTAATGCAGAACAAGCTATAGATTTTTTGAGAAGTATTCCAGAAATTTCAGTTGATGCCGAATTGGAGGCAGATATTCGGGAATATGCAGCAAGTGATGTTTGTTATCCAAAGCGTTATAAGGTACGCCCTCGTGTCTATTTTATCGTTATCAAGACAGCTGCAGCCAATATGCAAGATTTCAAAGATAAGAAAGCTGTACGTCCTGTTGCCGCTGTTCGTGAGGCGGCTGAAGGAATGTACAATCGACTTACCGAAGAACGTCCAGGTTGGTATGAAGGAAGTTTGGACTTTAAGCGCGTTGTCTTGATTCCTTCAACAGGAAAATTTGAATATCGAGATACTCATTTTGTTGCTAATCTAAAGGCAGTATCAGGACAAGATTGCTACGATCGTTTGATAGAACATCTTCGCGAGCGTGTCGATTCTCGTAGTCAATTTCCATCTGTAAAAGGTAAAAACTTCCATTTCCGTTATTTAGGAATGTGGAAATAAAGCATTTTGAGTTATGAATAAGGTAATGTTGATTGGTAATGTAGGTAAAGAGCCTGATGTGCGCTATTATGAAGCTGATCAGGCTGTGGCTCAGGTTTCCTTAGCAACTACGGAGAAGGGTTATACGTTGCCTAATGGTACTCAGATACCAGATCGCACCGAATGGCATAATCTTGTGTTTTATCGCAGTTTGGCTAAAATCGTAGAAAAGTATGTACACAAGGGTGATAAACTCTATGTAGAAGGAAAAATACGTTATCGTTTCTACGATGACAAGCAGGGAAAGCGTCGCTTTGTTACAGAAATCTATGTTGATAATATGGAGTTGCTTACCCCTAAGTCAGCGTCTACTCATGCTACAGATGCGTCAACTTCAACTGTCGAATCTCATACTGTTGGCTCTCAGGCAGAGACATCTTCTACCTCAGACAATAGTAATCTCCCTTTCTAATTCTTAAAGTTATTTATAACCTTGGATATATCAACTTTAACAGAAGCATTTAGTGATGTCAGCGTACAAGCGCCATCATTGGGTGTTTATCTTGCAGGACTATTGGCCATTGCTTTAGTTTTTCTTTCAGCATTTGCCAGTGGTTCTGAAATTGCATTTTTTAGTTTGTCGCCTACTGATGTAGCAGAGCTTGAGGATGAAAAGACATCAAGCGACTCAAAGATTCAGATGCTGCGTGAAGATTCTGAGCGCACCTTGGCGACGATATTGATTACCAACAACTTTGTCAATGTCATGATAGTTATGTTGTTGAGTAATATTTTTGTCAGCATCGTTAAGTTCGGGCCTATGGCTTATTGGCTTGAATTCTTGATAATGACGGTTTTCCTTACCTTCCTCTTATTGCTTTTTGGTGAAATCATGCCGAAGGTATATTGTCGTCAGAATCCGCTACGTTTTTGTCGTCGCAGTGTTGATGCCATTCTCTTTGCTCGCAAGATATTTTGGCCCATAGAGACCATTCTTCTTAAGAGTGGAATGCTTGCAGAAAAGGTAATGAAGAAAGAGTCGCATGTATTGAGTGTAGACGAACTTGAACAGGCATTGGAGCTTACCGACAAGGATGATATCAAGAATGAGCAAAGTATGCTCCAAGGTATTATTCGTTTTGGCGACGAAACAGCCAAAGAGGTTATGACCAGTCGTCAGAATATTGTAGATCTTGATATTCACAGCAACTATGCAGATGTATTGAAATGTATTGTAGAGAATAACTATAGTCGTATACCTGTTTATCAAGACAATACCGATAATATCCGTGGCATCTTATATATCAAGGACTTGTTGCCTCATTTAGGTAAGCCTGCTAATTTCCGTTGGCAGAGTTTGATTCGTCCACCTTATTTTGTTCCCGAAACAAAGAAGATCGACGATTTGCTACGTGAGTTTCAAGAAAACAAAGTACATATTGCCATTGTTGTGGATGAGTTTGGAGGCACCAGTGGAATCGTTACCTTAGAGGATATTCTCGAAGAGATTGTCGGTGAGATCAATGATGAATATGATGAGGAAGAAAAGTTCTACTCAAAATTGAATTATAACACATTCGTTTTTGAGGGTAAGACATTGCTTACCGATTTTTGTCGCATTTTGAATATCGATGATGAAGAGTTTGTAGAGGTGGAAGGTGATGCAGATACCTTAGCGGGCTTATTGTTGGAGATAAAAGGAGACTTCCCAAGTATCCACGAGAAATTGGATTACAAGAATTACTCTTTTGAGGTGATGGAAATAGAAGAGCGTCGCATCAGCAAAATCAAGGTAACGGTACATCCCGTAAGAAACGTTTTGGATGCCGATCAATAGAGGAGAGAGGGATTATGGCGGTTGTAAACATACGAGAAGTTTATCCAGGTGTTAGTTTAGGACTTTGGCAGTTGGAAGAAACGACAGAGGAAATGTTTGACAAGTATCCTCATCTTTTGCCTTATCGTTCTACACTGGATAAGAAATATAAGAGTGAAGATCGTAAGCTCGAGTTCCTTGCCATCCGTGCATTGATGTACGAGATGCTTCGTTTGAATGGTGCTTCTAAAGGTTTACTTTCCCATGCAGGTGATTTCACTCATAACGAGTCTGGTAAACCGTTGTTTCGAGGTTACCATGTCAGTATTTCTCATACCAGGGGTTATGCAGCTCTTATCATTTCCAAGACTCATGAAGTTGCTGTAGACATTGAGTATATGAGTGACCGGGTAGAGCGTATTACTTCCAAGTATCTGCGTAACGATGAGCGAGCAGACAGCTTGGATGCCAAGTTGGTGCATTGGTGTGCCAAGGAGACAGTCTATAAATTGTTTTCTGAGGATAAACTTCAGTTTGAAGAAATGCGAGTGAAACCTTTCGACACGATGACAGATTGGGCTTGCGATGTAGAGAATCTTAAGAATCATCATACAGCTCATGTGGATTTTGAACTGGCCATAGATTTTGTTTTGACCTATTCGATATGGAACCCCAAAATATGCAAATGACCAAGATAAAAATAGTGAGAGGAGTGCTGTTGTGTGCTTCTCTCTTTTTCGTTTTTAAGTCTGAGGGACAAGAGCTTCAGACAATAAATCGTTCGACGGAATGGCACGTAGTAAGAGAACACGGGCAGAAGTGTTTTCCTAAGACCGTTCCGCCAGGAAACTATAGTGGTATAACTCATCTGCATGATGACATTTATGCTGTTGTCAGTGATAAGTCTGACAGTGCATTGTATTTCAACTTTCGCATCCAGGTGAATCCCCAGACAGGAGAGCTTGAGAACGTAGAAAACTTAGGTTTTACTCAGATGGTTCATGAGCGGGGACTCGACCATGAAGCCATAGCTAAAGTTTCCGATTCTACTTTAGTTTTAGCCAGCGAAGGATTGTTTCGTATTGCAGAATATCCCATAAATGGCAATGAATTCATTTGGTCGTATAGTCAACCTTCGGCAGATTTTCATCCCAACTATGGTTACGAGTCTTTAGCTTACGACTCAGTTCGTCATTACCTATGGACTATAACAGAGAGTACATTGCGTAAGGATGGTGAGGCATCTTCATGGCGCAATGGTTTGACCAACCGATTACGACTTTTTGCCTTCGATTGGCGTGAGAATCAGGATCAAGATTCTGAATGTCGTGTTGGCGAGCACCCTATAGCAGTATCTTATGCTTACCAAATGGACAAGCCCAAAGCCCGTAAACAAGCATTGCACTATGCTATGGGTGTAAGCGAATTATGTGTACTCCCTGATGGACAACTATTGGTGTTAGAGCGTGAAGTGTTTGTACCCAAAGCTAAGATAGGAGCCTTTTGCCAATGCAAGCTTTATCTTGTCAATCCCAGTGTCGAGCATCCTTTTGACATGTCTGCTTCATTCCAGACGGACGAAGTGCCAACTATGAGAAAGACATTACTTACTCAGTGGACAACTCGTCTCACTTTTTGGGGACGTTCTTTTGCCAACTATGAGGGGATGTGCCTTGGTCCGCAGTTGGCAGATGGTTCTTGGGTTTTGATATTACTTTCCGATTCCCAAGATCAATATGCTGGTGTTTTAAAAGACTGGTTTAAGACTATCGTTATTGCTCCTTTGCAAGATGTAGAGAACCAGAAGTAAAAACATACAAACCCAACTAACAGAAGAGGGGTATACCATCATCGGTATACCCCTCTCGATTAACTCTCTAATTTGTTTAAAAGTTTCGCATATAATATTTAGTTTTGATATATCTGCTATTGTTTTTATCTTCTGCCGCCGAAAGAACTACCTCCTGCATTTCCGCGACTTCCTCCGAAAGATCCACTATGGTTTCCGAATGAGCGGTTAGAACCACTTGAACTACCTCCGAACGAGCGGAAACCTTCTCTTGAACTATTACCAAAAGAGCGGTTGGGCGTGGTTGATGGTGTGCCAAACGAACGATTGTTGTCCCTCGAATTGCTGCCGAACGAACGATTGGTTTCTCTTGAACCACTGCCGAATGAGCGGTTGTTGTCTCTCGAACCACTACCAAACGAACGATTAGGCGTGTTTGATGGTGTGCCGAACGAGCGGTTGTTGTTTCTTGAAGCATTGCCGAACGAGCGGTTGTTGCCCCATTGACGGTCTTGTGTGACCGTAGTGCGGGTGCTGCTCTGTCGCGTCATATTGCCGAAACTCTTTCCTCTACCATAGTCTCCGCGGTTGAATCCATCTCTCATACCCACTCGTGGATTGCCGTTAGTGTGTGGTCTTCCATAAGAACGGCCACAATACCAACTTCTTCCACCATTCATGTGCCAGCTATGTCCGCCTCTGTATACGGTGTAGAAGTGAGGACGTCCGAAGAAATAGTAGTCTCTGCGAGGGTATCTTGCATAGATGCCGAAGTGCCAATAACCACCATCCCAGTAGAGTGGGCGGTAGAAGTAAGCAGCATTCAGATAGGTTCTGTACTGCCAGTCGAGAAGTATGTAGCTTAAGTCAGCATTGCGCTGTCTCCAGTAAGCCCCATACAGATCGTCGTAGCTATTTATCCCCATGAGGTAGTCGAGATTTACTTCGTATGCAGCTTCGTACTGGTCGTCTGTAAGATTCAACTCGTATGCCATTTTATCAGTCAAGAAAAGAGCCTGCTGACGTGCCTGCTCATAGCTCATGGCTGATGCGGTAGAAACTGTCACGACCAACAGTGTAACCATAGCTAATATAAACTTCTTCATAATTTTATTGTTTTAAAGAGTTGTTATTCTTGTTCTTGTTGTTTTACGTTGCAAAGATAGCCTAAAAGGATTTATGAAGAAAAGGATTTTCCCTAAACAGGTGTGGGAAATTCCCTAAACCCTTGTTTTATGCCTCAAAATAAGGTCGAAGTCTATGAAAAGTATCCTTTTTCTTGGCTAAAAGTAAACTTTTTCCTATTTTTGCAGAGAAATATAAATCTTTAATTGATATGAAATTTGTTAATAAGATACACCTTATTATAATCTTGTTAGTTTTGTGGATGATACCTCGTGCTACATTCGCTCAGTATGCGTGGCAAGATGGTGCAGAACCAGGTAACCTTGATTTAGGGCATGACATACGATATAATATAGAACTGCAAGGCTCTTTCTCTCATGGCAAGACCCCACTATGGCTTAATGCCAATAAGTATGGTCTATCTTCGCTTTCTTCCACGAATGGTTATCTACGGGGTAGTGCAGTTCGTCCGCTGTCTGTCGATTCGGCACGTCGATGGGGGATAGGTTATGGTGTCGATATAGCAGTACCCCTTCATTATACCAGTCATGTCGTCGTGCAGCAAGCCTTTGTTGAGGCACGTTGGCTTCATGGCGTACTGAGTGTGGGGGCTAAGGAATATCCTATGGAGCTGAAGAATCAGACACTGAGTAGCGGTAGTCAGACATTGGGTATCAATGCCCGTCCTGTGCCACAAGTTCGACTTGCGCTTCCTGAATATTGGACGATTCCAGCTTTGGGGCGCTGGTTACAACTGAAAGGTCATGTGGCTTTTGGTGTGATGACTGACGACAACTGGCAGAAAGACTTCACTCAGTGTCGCAGCAAGTATGCCGAGCGTGTGCTCTATCACAGCAAAGCTGGTTTTCTGCGTATCGGCAATGAGGAGCGCTTCTGTCCTTGGAGTATAGAGTTAGGTCTTGAGATGGCAGCCGAGTTTGGTGGCAATCTCTATCATTATGGTGCCAATGGTGAGATGGAACAGATCCCTACAGGTTCGGGCTTCAAGGATTTCTTTCATGCCTTTATTCCCAGTGGCGCTGATGCCACCGATGGTGCCTATGCCAATGTAGAGGGCAATCACTTAGGAAGTTGGCTGATGCGTGTAAACTATAAGGCTGACACCTGGCATGTCGGTATTTATGCCGATCATTTCTTCGAGGATCACAGTCAGATGTTCTTCCTCGACTATGATGGTTATGGCGAGGGTGATGAATGGCAAGACCGTAAGAAGAACAGATATTATAGATATAAGTTGAAGGACATCATGCTTGGTGCCGAACTGAATCTTCCTTATGGGCGATGGCTTCGCAATGTAGTGTTCGAGTATCTCTACACCAAGTATCAGAGTGGACCTTTCAATCACGACCATACGATGAACATTCCTGACCACCTGGCTGGCATGGACGACTATTACAATCACGGCAACTATCCAGGCTGGCAGCACTGGGGACAGGTGATAGGCAATCCGCTCTATCGTTCGCCCATCTACAATACAGCAGGCGACCTTTACGTACACAACAACCGTTTCGTAGCCTTCCATCTTGGTTTTGACGGTCAGCCTACTTCTCGCTTGGGTTATCGCGTGTTGGCCACTTATCAGAAGGGTTGGGGAACCTATCAAGACCCTTTTACCAAGCCCCACCACAATGTAAGCTTCCTTGCTGAGGCCCATTATCGCTTTGCTCATGGCTGGCATGCCAAGGGTGGATATGCCATGGATTTTGGTAGCGACAAGATGTTGGGCCATAATGCTGGTTTTCAGTTCACTGTGGGCAAGTCGGGTGTTTTTGATTTGGGTAAAAAGAAGAAGTAACGCATAGACATAGAAGTAACAATATGGAAATGAAAAAGCAAAACCGAAATATGAAATCGAATGTAAGACGACAGCACTCTATGGCAGCTGTAGGTTTGGCAGCAGTGGCAGGCTTGCTGTTGGCGTTGGGCTCACTATCCTCATGTACCCTCGAGGCAAGTAGTAATGGTGATCTTGATGGTTACTGGCATCTTGAGAGCATTGATACATTGGCAACAGGGCATACAGGCGACTACTCCAATCGTCGTTTCTTTTGGGGTATAGAACATCGCCTGATCAGTGTTTCTGACATCGATCGTGAGGGAAGAACAGGCTATTATTTCCGCTTCGAGCAGACAGGTGACAGTCTTTTCTTAGGTAAGGCCTATAAGAATAATTGGCATCAGGATAATGGCGAGAATGGTGGCGATATTCCTGTCGATGATGTAGAGGTTTTACGCTATTATGGTGTCAACGAACTTGAGGAGCATTTTGCCAAAGAAGCCCTTAGTGGGAGCAAGATGGTGCTTCGTTCAAAAACTCTTCGCCTGAAGTTCCGTAAGTTCTGATGTTTTTCTTCTTCTGTAGTTTTCTAAAAAACTCCCTCTTCAAATTATTACCATGAGAGTAATTAAGAAAACGTTTGCGTTCCTTTTTTTTTGAAAATATCACATTTTTGTTTGCCAATTATAAATAATGTATTATCTTTGCAAGTAAAATAACTTTGTAAACTCGACTTAGCAAAATAGCTAATGAAGTGGAGTAAGCAAAAGATATAAGAACAAGAATTACTACATGAACAACAAGATAAAACATTCGGGTGTAGTAGACGGAGTAGAAGGAAGTTGTGTGCGTGTGCGCATCCTTCAGTCGTCTGCCTGTAGCGCCTGCAAAGTGGCTTCGCACTGCAATGCCTCCGAAACTAAGGAAAAACTGATAGAGGTATCTACAGCAGAAGCAGAAAAGTACCATGTGGGCGAACATGTCAGGGTGGTTGCCGATGCAGGTGTTGGTTTTCGAGCCAGTTGGTATGGCTATCTTCTGCCCTTGTTGCTGATGGTTATCGCTTTGGTGACAACTCTGAAGATGACAAGCTCCGAAGGTGTGGCAGCACTCTTTTCTTTAGGCATATTGATTCCTTATTATATATGTCTTTATATGCTACGCAGCAAGCTGAAGCGTAGCCTAAGTTTCTTCATAGAGAAGTAAGCCATATTTTGAAAAATCCAATAGTTAACAATATTAATAACTAAAACAAATACAAAGATTATGAATTTTATTTTGATTGCAATCTTGGTACTTGGAGTCATTGCGCTTATTGCTGCATTAGTACTCTTCGTAGTATCCAAGAAGTTTGCCGTCGAAGAGGACCCTCGATTAGGTCAGGTGGCTGAGATTCTGCCTGGAGCCAATTGTGGTGGTTGCGGCTTTGCTGGATGTTCTGGCATGGCAGCAGCCCTTGTCAAGGGAGCCGATGCCGGTAGCATCGAAGGGCTGATGTGTCCTGTAGGTGGTGCCGACGTGATGGGCAAAGTGGCTGACCTCTTAGGCATTGCAGTGGCTAACACCGAACCTATGGTGGCAGTAGTGCGTTGTAATGGTTCTTGTGAGCATCGTCCTCGCATCGCCGAGTATGATGGTTTGCACACCTGTGCAGCCATGCACTCTTGTGGAGCAGGCGAGACAGGTTGCGGATTTGGCTGCTTGGGCTGTGGCGATTGCGTTTCAGCTTGCCAGTTTGGAGCCCTCTCTATCAATCCTGAGACAGGTCTTCCTGAGGTAGACGAAGAGAAGTGTACAGGCTGTGGTGCATGTGCCAAGGCTTGTCCACGTCACATCATAGAACTTCGCAAGAAGGGTCCTAAGGGACGTCGTGTGTATGTTCAGTGTGTCAATCACGACAAGGGTGCTGTAGCCAAGAAGGCTTGTAGCGTTGCTTGTATCGGCTGCGGTAAGTGCCAGAAAGTCTGCAAGTTTGATGCTATCACTATTGAGAATAATGTGGCTTATGTAGACTTCAATAAGTGTCGCATGTGTACCAAGTGTGTTGATGAGTGCCCCACAGGTGCTCTCGTGAAAGTTAATTTCCCTGTTAAGAAGGCTAAGCCAGTAGAGGCAGCTCCTGCAGAGACTCCTGTAGTAGCTCCAGTAGCGCCCAAGGCGGAGACTTCAGAAGTAAAGAAGGAGGAACAAGCATGAAGTTGAGAACATTTAGAATAGGTGGAGTTCATCCAGAAGAGAATAAGATTACAGCCGAGATGCCCACCCAGGTGGCAGCCCTTCCTAAGCAAGCCATATTTCCACTCGGTCAGCACATCGGTGCTCCTGCCAAACCTGTAGTTGCCAAGGGTGACAAGGTGAAGGTAGGTACTCTGCTTGCTGAGGCTGGTGGTTTTGTGAGTGCTCCCATCTACAGTTCTGTTTCAGGAACTGTCTTCAAGGTAGACCAGTCTATCGACGCTACCGGTTATCGCAAACCCTGCATTATCATCAATGTAGAAGGCGACGAGTGGGAGGAGAGTATCGACCGTACCGACAAGTTGGAAACGGTGGAGGCGCATCCCGAACTGACCCCCGAAGAGATTGTCAACCGCATCAAGGTGGCAGGTGTGACAGGTATGGGTGGTGCAGGTTTCCCCACTTTCATCAAGTTGTGTCCACCCCCAGGAGCCAAGGCCGAGTGTGTCATCATCAATGGCGTGGAGTGCGAGCCTTATATTACAGCCGACTATCGCCTGATGATGGAGCATGCCGATGAGATTCTCGTAGGTTTGAACCTCTTGATGAAGGCAGCCAAAGTAGAAAAAGGTTACATCGGTATTGAGGACAACAAACCAGCTGCCATCCAACTCTTCGAGGAAAAGACAGCCGACGATTCTCGTATCGAGATTGTTCCATTGGCCAAGAAATACCCACAGGGAGGTGAGAAGCAGTTGGTTGATGCCGTTATCCGTCGTCAGGTGCCGGCACCTCCTGCTATCCCTGTCAATGTAGGAGCCATTGTCCAAAACGTAGGTACTGCCTTTGCTGTATATCAGGCAGTTATGAAGAACAAGCCTTTGTTCGAGCGTTATACCACAGTCACAGGTAAGCAGGTAAAGAATCCAGGCAACTTCCTTGTTCGTATGGGCACACCATTCTCTCAGATGATAGAGGCTTGTGGCGGTTTGCCAGAGGGCGACAACAAAGTATTGGCAGGAGGACCTATGATGGGTAAGGCTGTTATCAGCTTGGATGTTCCTGTAACCAAAGGTACCAACTCCATCACCGTCCTGACCGATGCCGACGCTCACCGCAAGAAGGCAGAGCCATGTATCCGTTGTGCCAAGTGTGTGGAGGCTTGTCCTATGGGCTTAGAGCCATACCTGCTTGCCACATTGAGCGTGATGAAGGAGTATGAGCGCTTAGAGTCAGAAGAGGTAACCTCTTGTATCGCCTGCGGTTCATGCCAGTTTACCTGTCCTTCACACCGTCCTATCCTCGACAACATTATCGGCGGTAAGGCAGCAGTGATGGGCATCATCCGTGCTCGCAACACCAAGAAGTAATCTATTGTTAACTTCCCAACACAAAATAAAAAATGAGTAAATTAATCGTTTCATTATCGCCACATGCCCATGGCAACGAGTCGGTGGAGAAGAACATGTACGGAGTGATTGTAGCTCTCGTACCCGCCATCTTGGCCTCCATCTATTTCTTCGGATTGGGTTCAGCAGTAGTACTGCTTACCTCTGTGGCAGCCTGCGTCTTCTTCGAGTGGGCTATAACAAAATATATTCTCAAGGCAGAGACCAGCTTGCTTGATGGTTCTGCCATCATCACAGGTCTCTTGCTCGGCATGAACCTACCCAGCAACCTTCCTCTTTGGATTATCATCATCGGTGCCTTGTTTGCCATTGGCGTTGGTAAGATGAGCTTTGGAGGTTTAGGCAATAACCCTTTCAACCCCGCTTTGGTAGGCCGTTGTTTCCTGCTCGTTAGTTTCCCGGCGCAGATGACTTCATGGCCAGTGGCAGGTCAGCTGTTCAGCTATACCGATGCTACGACAGCAGCCACCCCTTTGGCCATCATGAAGACAGCCATCAAGACAGGCGACAGCTCTGTGCTTCAACAGTTGCCCGACTCTCTTAGTCTTCTCTTTGGAGCTACAGGCGAAGGCTTCGGAGCAGGTACTACAGGTGAGGTTTGCGCCATCGCCCTCCTGCTCGGTTTGGCATACATGCTCTGGAAGAAGGTCATCACCTGGCACATTCCTGTAAGCATCATCGCTACCGTGTTTATCTTCAGCGGATTGATGCACCTGGCCAATCCCGTATATGCCAATCCATTTGCCGTTATCCTTAGCGGAGGTTTGATGTTGGGTGCCATCTTCATGGCCACCGACTATGTCACATCGCCCATGACTCACAAGGGAATGATCATCTATGGTGTGTGCATTGGTTTGCTGACGGTCATCATTCGCAACTGGGGAAGCTATCCCGAAGGAATGTCGTTCGCCATTCTCATCATGAATGCGTTTACACCTCTTATTAACACCTATGTTAAACCCAAGCGCTTCGGCGAGAAGCCTGCAAAGAAATAAGGAGGAAAAGTCATGCAGAAATTAGAATCATCATTAAAGAACATGGTTCTCGTGCTGGTGGGTGTGGCACTCGTTGTAGGTGCAGTGCTCGCTTATGTGAATCATATCACATCTGGACCTATCGCTCAGAAGGCCGAGCAGTCATTGGCAGCCGGTATCAAGAGTGTAATGGGAACCGACGAACTCCAGGTGGCAGCTCCCGAGCAGGTTCAGCAGACCCTCGACGGCAAGGCAGTTACATTTGTCGTGCATCCCTGTTCCGACAAGAGTGGCCATTCTCTTGGAGCAGCCGTAGAGAGTGTTACAGGTGGCTTTGGTGGCGACCTGAAGGTATTGGTAGGTTTCGACAAGGAGGGCAAGATATTGGGTTACACCATTCTTCAGCACTCAGAGACACCAGGACTTGGTGCCAAGGCCGATACTTGGTTTCAGAAAGACGGCAAGGGTAGCATCATTGGTAAGACACCAAAGGATGGCAATCTTCATGTGAGCAAGGACGACAAGGGCGGCAATGCTGTCGATGCCATCACAGCATCTACCATCACGAGCCGTGCTTTCCTCAAGGCTATTAACCAGGCATACTCAGCCTATACCCAGCAGGGTACAGATGGTGAGAGTGGTGCCACAAAAGTAAAGAAAGGATAAGCCACTATGAGTAATATAAAAATTTTGATGAATGGTATTATCAAGGAGAATCCAACTTTCGTGTTGCTCCTTGGTATGTGTCCTACTTTGGCAACCACCACCAGCGCCATCAACGGTCTCTCTATGGGATTGGCAACCATGGCTGTACTCATTTGTACCAACTTTGTGATTTCCTGCATCAAGAAGATCACTCCCGATATGGTTCGCATCCCTGTGTTCATTGTAGTAATAGCAGCTTTCGTAACCATCCTTCAGATGTTTATGAGCGCTTATGCCCCCGATAGCATCAACCAGGCGTTGGGTATCTATATACCACTGATTGTGGTCAACTGTATCATCCTGGGTCGTGCAGAGAGTTTTGCAGCCAAGAACTCGCCTGTGGCAAGTTTGTTCGATGGTATTGGTGTAGGATTAGGTTTCACCCTCGGTCTTACCGTTTTGGGCTGTGCCCGCGAGATACTCGGCTCAGGCAGCCTCTTCGGAGTAACCCTTTTGCCAGAGACCACCAACATCTTGGTGTTCATCTTGCCTCCAGGAGCCTTCCTCACCCTGGGTTACATCATTGCAATATTTAATAAGGTAAAGAAATAAGGAGGAGTAGTATATGGAATATTTATTGATATTTATCTCTGCGATATTCGTCAACAACATTGTATTGTCGCAGTTCCTCGGTATCTGTCCATTCTTGGGTGTATCTAAGAAGATAGATACAGCCATCGGTATGGGTGGTGCCATAGCCTTCGTGTTGACTTTGGCAACTATTATTACATGGTGTGTTCAGAAGTACGTGCTCGATGCTTTCGGATTGCAGTATCTTCAGACCCTTTCATTCATCCTTGTCATTGCAGCGTTGGTGCAGATGGTAGAAATCATCCTCAAGAAGGTTTCACCAGCTCTCTATCAGGCATTGGGTATTTTCCTGCCTTTGATTACCACCAACTGTGCCGTTTTAGGTGTAGCCATCTTGGTTATTCAGAAAGACTTCAATCTGTTGCAGAGCGTAGTGTATGCATTCTCCACAGCCTTAGGCTTTGCTTTGGCACTCATCGTCTTTGCTGGCATCCGCGAGCAGCAGGCTTTGGTTCGCATCCCTAAGGGCATGCAGGGCATTGCCATTGTCATGGTAACAGCAGCCTTGTTGAGTCTTGCCTTCATGGGCTTCTCTGGTGTCGACGGCGGTTTGAAGGCATTGTTCGGTATCGAGTAAGGTTAGTTTTTTTAATAAAAAGATATAAGTCCCACAGCAGCAGTCTTACGACTGAGCTGTGGGACTTTTTTTGTCGTTCACAAAGAGCAAACAGCCATAGTGTTTAGAAAGAATATGATTTGTTTAACCCAAACTGGGGTAGTAGATTGCGTATGGGGGCTCTCCCCAGTGCACACCCCCATAAGCAATCCACTAAACACTGAAACAGATGCCTTGCTTCTTTATTATAAACGAATCGTAGTATTTGTAGATGAACGATGTGTTTCATGCACATTCTTTCCCCCCTCTATCTACTTCATAAAGACGAAGTAGACGGCAGCAATGAGGCAGATGAAGGCTGCCAAATGATTCCAATGTAGACTCTGCCCCTGGAAGAGAATATTGGCTATGATGGCGAAGACGATAAGGGAAATACATTCCTGTATCACCTTGAGCTGAACCAACGAGAATGGTCCGCCATTGTCCACGAAGCCCATGCGGTTGGCTGGCACTTGACAACAGTATTCAAAGAAGGCTATCGCCCAACTGAAGGCTATCACGCCTACTAATGGCCAGTTACTGCTGACGCCTGTCTGTTGTAGTTTGAGGTGGCCATACCATGCTATGGTCATGAAGATGTTGCTTAATACTAAGAGTAGTATGGTGTATATTCCGTTCATTGTTTTGTTTAGTGTTTTATGTTTATTTGTATAATGTTAAGTGTTAAATTTAATGTTTGGAGGTTGGGACATTTTTTTATGGGCGGGCAAGATGCCACGCCCTCCCAGTGCAGACTTGCTTATGGGTAGGAACGCTTTACTCCTCTCACCGCTTCACTCTCTAAGGGATTCTCGGGCCAGAAGTGTTTGGGGTAACGTCGCTTTAGCTCCTTGCGTACGTCAAAGTAAGTGCCTTGCCAGAAGCTGGCGAGGTCTTGCGTGAGTTGCACGGGTTTGAAACCAGGAGACAGGAGCTCCATCAAGAGAGGTTGCCTACCGTTGTCGATCTTGGGCGTTTGGTTCATACCGAAACATTCCTGCAATCGTACACTTAGTACGGGTGCCTCTGCTCCTGGCCGATAGTCGATGCGGATGCGGCTTCCTGAAGGAACTTCGATATGTGTGGGGGCTAAATGGTCTATTTCTTCTTGCAGTTCGTAGGGTATTTGCGCCCATAGTATTTCGGCAAGGTCAAGCTTCTTGAGCTCGGCAATGGTTGTTTTCAACTTTCCCTCTTGTTCCAGATAGAAGGGCAACCATTCTGTGGCTGTCTTCATCAGATGTTCGGTACTAAGGTCGGGCACGTTCATCTCAGGGTGCCACTGTTTTATCTTTGCCACTCTCTGCTGTAGACGTTTCACCTGCTCATTCCAGTCGAACATACTGAGTCCGTCTTTCTTTACTGCTGAACAGATGATGTCTATCACTTCTTCTTTGTCGGCATCATGGATGGGATGGGTATCTATGATGAGTTGTCCTATTCGGTTTTCCCTTTGCATTCGCACCATTCCTGCTTTGCTGTCCCATGAGAGGTTGGTGTATGTGGACGTGGGTAGGTCGTCGATGCTGACGGGTGCAGAGAGGAAGACTCTGCTTTTGTGGCCTGCTGAGTTGAGCGAAGCTATGGCGAGCCATGTGTGCGTGGCCATGGGGTCTTCTTTGTTGATGAATAGGGTTTGTCCGCCCGACATTCTGTAGTTGCCGATGTTGTCGAGAGCCATAGCGATTCGCTCTGGATAAGCTGAGGCTATCAGGCTTCCTACTGCTTCGGGGGCAACGGGATGGTTGTCCTCTTTTACCTGGAGTAGCTTGCGGTATTCTTGTGCTATCTGTGCGATGCGTGCCCATCTACCCAAGTTCTTCTTTTCTCTCTGTGAACGTAGCATGGTGATGCGTAGGGTCATGTCTGAATCCGCGTTTTCGCTCATAGGGTCTTTTTCTTCCAAGAGAGCAGCCATGTCGCAGGCCAAAGCTTTTTGGGCATCAGTGTCTGAACAGAGTATCATCTTGGCGATACGAGGATGGCAGGGGAGAGCTGCCATCTTCTTGCCAAGGAGTCTGGCGCTTCCGTCCTCGCTGATGGCTTGCAGCGAAAGGAGTAAGTGTTTCGCATTGTAGATGTTGCTATGGGATGGTGGCGTGAGCCATGGGAGCGACATGGGGTCTTTCTCTCCGAAGGCAGCAATATCGAGAACCATCGAGGTAAGGTCGGCCTCTTCGATCTCGGGTTTGCGTTGTTCCTGCATGAGGTGTTCTGAGGTTTGCGTCCATAGCCGGTAGCAGATGCCCTCAGCCACTCTGCCAGCTCGCCCTCTTCGTTGGATGGCCATGTCCTTGCTGATGCGCACGGTGGTGAGATGACTGAGTCCTGTGTGAGCGTCAAACACCAACTGACGGCAGAGTCCTGAGTCGACAACGATTCTTACGCCCTCGATGGTGAGCGATGTTTCGGCAATGGGCGTTGCGAGAACGATCTTTCGCTCGCCATGGCGTGACGGAGCTATGGCTTGACGTTGTTTCTCGGGTGAGAGATTGCCGTAGAGTGGGAATATCTGTGTCGGCGTGCCAGCAAGACTATTGGCAAGGAGTTCTTCGCATCTCAGTATGTCTGCTTGTCCTGGCAGGAAGGCAAGGATGTCGCCCTCATGGTCGCGATGAGCTCGCATCACAATGGCTGCCACCTCTTTATGTATGTTGTACTTGTCTACGTCAGCTTCGGCATAGACTGTTCGAACAGGAAACATTCTTCCTGCACACTCGATGAGCGGTGCTTGGAGCTTCTGGCAGATGAAGGAAGTGTCGATGGTAGCCGACATGATGATGATTTTCAAATCGGGGCGGATGATGTGCTGCGCTTGCAGGGTGAGTGCCAGTGCTAAATCGGAATGGATGCTTCTTTCGTGAAACTCGTCGAAGATGATAGCGTCTATGCCCTCGAGAGTGGCGTCGTTGACCAACATTCTGGTGAGTATGCCTTCTGTGAGAACTTCGATGCGGGTTTCTGCAGATACTTTGTTTTCAAAGCGTACACGGTAGCCCACCGTCTTGCCTGTTGGCTCTCCTATGAGACTTGCCATTCGCTCGGCAATTTGTCGGGCTGCAAGTCGTCTTGGTTCCAGCATGAGGATTTTTCCCTTGCTGTTCATCCCTTCAAGGATGGTAAGAGGGAGCAACGTAGACTTGCCCGCTCCTGGGGGTGCTGTGACTACAAGATTAGCCGACTCTTTCAACGTCTGATTGATAGAGTCGGCTATGCTGAGGGCAGGCAGTGTGCTTGCCTGAGAGTTTATGCTTGTGAAATCTGTCATGCAGGAGGTTTACATACGGGGTGATGGCTATTTGACGTATTGGAGAATCTTGCGACTCTTTCTGCCATCTTTTGCTGGCAGTGGCATGAATCCCTCGGTGAGTCCTGTCTTCTCGGTCATGACCTGGAAGACTGCAGCTGCGTAGTTATTGAGTTTCCATTTGGCGAGTTCGGCATTGATGGCATCCTCGTCGTAGTTGTCGGCATAGAGCAGGGTGTGCAGGTCGTCAAGATATTGTTGTGGTATGTTCTTGTGCGGCATACGGCTCTTAATTTGCATGATTTGCGCGATGATGGCTTCTTGGGTTTTGGCAGCGATGGCTTCCGCCTTACGCTTCTCATAGTTGGCAAAGATGGTTTCATCAGTGCTCTGCCAGTCTTCTGACATGGTGTTTTCAGATGTGAGATGGCTGTACCCGTAATAGCGAATGAGTATCACGTGATGATTCCATCCCAACGATTCGAGATATGCTTTCTCTAAGGGGGTTGTTGCTACGAGCACTTCGGCTTGTCTACACATATTGCGTAGGTAGATCATGCTTTGGAGGCTTCGTTTGATGCCTGGGTTGTTAAGATTTCTTTCCGATATATCGCCAAGTGGACATACGATATAAGGTATGCCCATCTTCTTGGAGCATCGAGCCAGACGGGCTCCTTGCTGTGTCCATCCCCCCAGCAACACTACCACATCGGCATCTTCCATGCAGGTGGTGATGTCGAGTCTTTGTTGTAAAGTCTCGATGTAGGCATGGTACATGATGTGTTGCTTTTTTGCCTTAGATATGAATAGATATACTTTCATCGTTGTTCACTTTTTAAGAAAAAACTCTTCTACAGCTTGTGGCTTGTGAAATCATTCTTGTCTGCATGCCAGTAGCGCACTTTGTTGGCTAAGTTTCGCCAGATGACTCCATACTCATAGAAGGGTAGCTTGTAAGTGGCGATGTCTCTGTCGAAATGCGAGATGGCTTTGTGGGCAATGATGACTCTCAGGATGATGAGCAAGAGTAGGGAAAAGCCCGCACAAGCTGTAAGAATCCAGTCTTGCGTCATGATGGCATAAGCTAAGGTGACAAGGGATGCTGTAAGACTGAGGTGGGGCATGAGATGGTCGAAGAACATCAAGGTGCGCATGGAACGATGTCGAAGCATAGACTTGCGCGAAGCCTGTAGATAGAGATGTGCGTTGTGCCAGCTCTTGTCTGTTGGTGTTTCCTGAGTAAGCCAGGCTGCTTCATTCAGTTCGACTGCCGTACCTCCCTCTTGTCCATATTTATTGACCAAGAAGTCATATTCGCTGCGTAGGTATTCTAAGTTGCCTTGAAAACCTTGCTGGTTCATGAAATCACTTTTGCGGAAGAGTACGTTAGGCAGGTTGGTGCGATAACCATAGGAGCGTTGTGCGCGACGCAGCAGATAGTAAGCTTCTCGGATGGTGTCAAAGCGTCTTACACCCTTGCAGGTGTCTTCTGTGCAGACATAGCCCAACACGAGATGGGTGGGGGCTTGACATTGACGTGTCATAGCAGCAAGCCACTCATCGTTGTTGGCTCTACAGGTGGGTTCGGTCAGCAAGATCCACTCGTACTTAGAGGCTTTCACACCCACGGTGATTTGCAGTTTCTTGCGACTCATATAGCGTGAACTGTCGGGTATGAAGGTGTAATAGAGGTGTGTGTGTTCTGCTGACAGGCGTTTCAAGAAGTCGATGGTGTCGCCATCGCTATTTTGGCAAACTACGACTACCTGATAGTCGTTGGGGTATTTCTGCTTGAGGAATGATGGCAGATTGCGTTCCAACTCAGGCAGATTGTCGTGAGCTGTGATAAGAACCGTGACAGACGGTGAGAGCGTGGCTTTCTGTTCTGCTTGTTGTTCTTCTGTTTCGGTATCATTACCTTGTTGTTCACTCACTGTATGCAAACGCAACGAGCGCAGAAATGGATTTATCAGCGATCCGAGGATAGCCAATAAAAACACTACTGCGCCTGCGATGATAGTTGTAGTACTGATAATCATCATTATTTTTCTTTCTCGTAATTTTTTCCGTCTTACATATCTTCTGTCATGTAGCCTTTAGGCATCTGTCGGCAGTTGTACTGACTTGCCATGATTTCACCATAGGCTCCAGCAGAACGGATGGCTATGAGGTCGCCACGATGGGTCTTGTTGAGGTCGATAGCTTTAGCAAAGACATCGCTCGATTCACAGATGGGGCCTACAACGTCGTAAGTCTCTACGGGTTCGTCACTCGAAATGTTTTCTATCTTGTGATAAGCCTGGTAGAGTGCTGGTCGTATCAAGTCGGTCATTCCGGCATCTACGATAGCAAACTGCTTGGCTGTTCCTTGTTTGATGTAGAGCGTACGGGTGATGAGCGATCCCATTTGTCCCACTACTGAGCGTCCCAGTTCGAAATGTACCTTTTGACCGTCACGTAGTTTGAGATGCTTGGCGTAAGTGTCGAAGTAGGATTTGAAGTCGGGTATGGGCACGCGGTTGGGATGTTTGTAGTCAATGCCAAGACCTCCGCCCACGTTGATGTTCTTTACCTCAATGTGGTGAGCTTCCAGCTGATTCTGCAGTTCATTGATGCGATTGCAGAGTGCTTCGAAGTCTCCCATGTCAAGTATCTGACTACCGATGTGGAAGTGTAGGCCGAGAACCTTGATATGCTTCATACCTGCTGCTTCAGCCATTACGTTCTCCATATCGTGCATGGCAATTCCAAATTTGTTTTCAGCCAATCCTGTTGTAATATTGGCATGGGTGTGAGCCCCCACGTTGGGATTGATTCTGAAGCAGACCTGTGCAGTCTTGTTTTGCTGCTCTGCCAACTCGTTGATAATCTCGAGTTCAGGGATGCTTTCTACGTTAAAGCAGAAAATGCCTTTCTGCAGTCCGAGATTTATCTCCCAGTCGCTTTTTCCTACTCCAGCATAAACGATTTTGTCGGCTGGAAATCCTGCATTAAGGGCTGCTTGTATTTCTCCTCCGCTCACACAGTCGGCTCCCAACCCTGCGTGGCTGATAACGCCCAACACTTTGGCATTGGCATTGGCTTTTACGGCATAGTGCACCTCAAAGCCTGGATGTTTGCTGGCTTCCTCGCAGATGGTTCTGAGAGTTTGTCTCAGCAGGGCTGTGTCGTAATAGTAGAACGGAGTCTGTATCTCCTGAAACTTATCTATAGGAAATGTTCCTTTCATTTACCTGTTTTTGCTTTATAGTTAAATTAAAATCTGAAAGTTTCGCAGGTGATTGAAACCATTTAGCTTCAGGGGATTTTGTCCCTCCATTGCTTATGATTCTTACCTGCGAAACTTTTCCATATTATTTATCGAATAGGCTGTCGCTCAAGTTCTGCAATGCCTGCTTCTTGTCTCTCTCCTTGATGAGGAATGAGATGTTATAGTTAGAACCACCATAAGAAATCATTCTAACAGGAATGTTCTTCATCGCTTCTGTAGCGAGGGTTTCGAAGCCTACGTTGCTCCAGTCAAGGTCGCCCACGACACAAATGATACACATATCGGAGTCGACTGTCACAGTGCCATATTTCTTGAGTTCGTTGACGATATCGTTGAGGTGTGCATCGTTGTCGATACTCATGCTGACACCCACCTCTGAAGTAGCAATCATGTCGATAGGAGTCTGGTAGCTCTCGAAGATTTCGAATACCTTGCGCAAGAAACCTGTGGCAAGCAACATTCGACTACTCTTGATCTTGATGGCTGTGATATTGTCTTTGGCAGCTACAGCCTTGATTTTTCCACGTACGATGACATTGTCGATGATGGTGCCATCTGCCTTGGGGTCGAGGGTGTTCTTCAAGCGTACAGGAATGCCTGCGTATTTGGCGGGCTGTACACAGGTGGGGTGCAGAATCTTAGCACCAAAGTAAGCCAACTCGGCAGCCTCCTCGAAGTTGAGCTGATGTACTGCTTCTGTGTGGTCAACGATGCGTGGATCGTTGTTGTGCATACCATCAATGTCGGTCCAAATCTGTATCTCGTCAGCAGGGAGAGCAGCACCGATGAGAGAGGCTGTATAGTCGCTGCCACCACGTTGCAGGTTGTCTACTTCGCCGTAAGCGTTGCGGCAGATGAATCCCTGTGTGATATATATCTGCTGGCCCTGGTTCTTCTCCATGATGTCAGCGAGTTTCTCCTTGATGTATTGTGGGTCGGGTTCAGCGTTCTTGTCTGTGCGCATGAAGTCGAGTGCATTGAGCAGAACGGCCTTGATGCCCAGTTCCTTCATGTAGTTTACCACCATGTTGGTGCTCATAATCTCACCTTGTGCCACGATGCTTTTCTCCTCAAAGGAAGTGAAGAGGTCTTTTGTGAAAGAGCGCAGGTAATCGAATTCGCCACGGAGGAACTCGCTGGTGGTCTTTTTCATCTCCTCGGTGGAGTAGAGATCTTCCACATGCTGCATGTATTTTTTCTCCAGGTTGTTGATTACTTCGTTGGCTCCCTCTGGATTCTTCTTGTAGAGATAGTCAGAGATCTCAACGAGTGAGTTTGTTGTACCGCTCATCGCAGAAAGTACGATGAAAGTAGGTTCACCTGATTCTGTAACCAAGGAGGTTACTCCCTTCATGCGCTCAGGTGAGCCAACCGAAGTACCTCCAAATTTCATTACCTTCATAGTCTTATTATTTTAAATCATTTATAATTTTGTTCCAGTTTAGCTATTCTCTTTTTTTAGCTTTCCTCAGCGTCCTCGGTGAGGTCGATGTGATTGTACTCGTTGGTCACATCGTGCAAATGACCCTCTTTGCATCGGTATACGATGCCTGGGTATTTGTCGAGCATGGGTATGTTGTGGGTCGACATGACGACAGCCGTACCCTGCTTGGTGATGTCTTTGAGTATGCCTACGATATGGCTTGCTGTCTCAGGGTCGAGATTACCTGTAGGTTCATCAGCAATGATGAGCTTAGGGTTGTTGAGCAACGCTCGCGCAATGGCGATACGCTGCTGTTCGCCACCAGATAGCTCATGCGGCATTTTGTCTATTTTCTCGCTCATTCCTACCACTTCAAGAACCTCCTTGATGCGTTCTTCGCGTTCCTGTTTGTCCTTCCAGCCTGTAGCTTTCAGTACAAACTCGAAGTTCTTGTGTACGCAGCGGTCGTGCAGTAGTTGGAAGTCTTGAAAGATGATGCCCAGCTCTTTTCTTAATGCAGGTACATCTTTGCGCCGGATGGTAGTGAGGTCTCTGCCTAATATTTCTGCTTTTTCAGTCTCTCCTTCCACGAGGTCGAGCTCGCAGTATAGGGTTTTGAGCAACGAACTCTTGCCCGAGCCCACCTTTCCGATGAGATAAGTGAATTCTCCTTCATCCACATGGAAGTCGACATCGTGGAGAATGCACTTGTCTGCTTGGTAGATACTTACGTTTTTATATTCTATCAGCATTGTGTTACGTTTTTATGGTTTAGTGCTTATTGCTTATTGCAAAAGATCTGTCTCTTGACGATTGTCGCCTTCCGACAGCTCTTTGTAGGGTTACTTCATTTCACCTTTACTTTTTGCCACCCTGCGTTTCTTGTCCCAATCGGGGTCGTGACGTTTCTGCAACTCGCTTACCACGTCTTCTATGCGCAGATTCTTGCTGGTGAGAAGTACGATGAGGTGATAGAGCAGGTCGGAAGATTCGTAGATGAGTTTTTCGTCGTTGCCATTGGTGGCCTCGATGATGGTTTCTACAGCTTCTTCGCCTACCTTCTGTGCCATCTTGTTGACTCCTTTTCGGAATAGGCTTGTGGTGTAGCTTCCCTCGGGCATTTCCTCGTGTCGCTTATTGATGAAATCTTGCAGTTCTGAGAGGAAGAGGATAGGGTTGAGTGTATTCTCTTCAGCCCAACAAGTGTCAGTACCTTTATGGCATGTAGGACCATCGGGATGCACCTTGATGAGCAAAGTGTCGTTGTCACAGTCGTTCTGTATGCTGACGAGGTTTAGATAGTTGCCAGACGTTTCTCCCTTGGTCCACAGGCAGTTGCGCGAGCGGCTCCAAAAGGTGACTTTCTTGGTTTCTATGGTTTTGTCGTATGCTTCTTGGTTCATGAATCCCAACATCAGCACGTTCTTAGTTACAGCGTCCTGTATGATGGCTGGAACAAGTCCGTCCATTTTCTTGAAATCTATTTCCATGATTGTTTGATTCTGCTATTTATTCACATTCTGCTATTTTATTCACATTCTGTTATTCTTCATATTCTCACGTTGACGCCTTCTTCACGCAAGTATTTCTTGAGATCGGGGATGGCTATTTCTCCGAAGTGGAACACGCTGGCAGCTAATGCTGCGTCTGCTTTTCCTATGGTAAAGGCATCGCGGAAGTGTGCCATACTGCCTGCACCTCCCGAAGCAATAATAGGAATGCTTAGTTCCTCAGCAAGCTGTGCCAATGCTTCATTGGCAAACCCCTGTTTCACGCCATCGTGGTCCATGCTGGTGAAAAGGATTTCTCCTGCACCTCTGTCGGCCACCTCTTTAGCCCAGTCGAAGAGCCGCAATTCCACTCGTTCTCTACCTCCTTTTACATAGCAGTGCCATCCGTCGTGGTCAAGTCGGGCGTCGATGGCACATACACACACTTGTGAACCATAATGTCCTGCTATCTCGTCAATAAGTTGTGGGTTGCGAATGGCTGCACTGTTGATGCTCACCTTGTCAGCTCCCGCATTGAGTAGTCTATCTACATCGCTCAACTCGTTGATGCCTCCACCTACAGTAAAGGGGATGTTTATCTTTTCGGCCACACGTGTTACCATATCTGCAAAAGTCTTTCTGCCTTCAAAGCTGGCAGTGATGTCGAGAAAAACAAGTTCGTCGGCGCCAGCATCGCTATATGCTTTGCCTAACTCTACAGGGTCTCCTGCACTTCTTAAGTTTACGAAGTTAGTACCCTTTACCGTTTCACCATTTTTCACGTCGAGACATGGGATGATTCTTTTGGCCAGGCCTTTGCTCTGAGGTTGAGATGTATGATTCATCTGTCGAAAATTATGTTTTGCTATGCGATTTTTTATAGTGAACTATGTGTTAGTCGAACTTAGAGATTCCTTTTTTCTTATTCCTCGTTCTTACTCTTCGTCTTTACGCTTAGAATAGTTCTTCAACATTGATTTTACCCTCATAGAATGCTTTTCCGAACACCACGGCAGGAATGTCAGCAGTCTCCAAGGCACGGATGTCGTCATTGCAACTAACGCCACCTGAGGCGATGAGGTGCATATCAGGATAAGCCTTCATGATTTGCTGGTAGAGGTCTATGGCAGGACCCTGCAGCGTGCCGTCCTTACTGATTTCTGTGCAGAGTACATTACGCACGCCCTTGTCAGTGTACTGTTTAAGGAAGGGGAGTAGGTCTTCGGAAGAGTCTTCTTTCCAACCATTGATAGATATTTTCCCATTTCTTACATCAGCACCCAGGATAAGTTTTTCTGCGCCATATTGTTCTATCCAGTTGAGAAAAAGCTGTGGGTTGGTAACGGCTATGCTTCCTACTGTCACCATAGCGGCTCCTGCATCGAAGGCTTTCTCTATGTCTTCTTCGGTCTTGATACCTCCACCAAAGTCGACAACGAGTGATGTAGCAGCCGTGATAGCTCTCAGCACATCGTCATTGACGATATGCTTTGATTTAGCTCCATCGAGGTCTACCACGTGTAGTCGCTTGAAGCCCAAGCTCTCAAAATGCTGGGCCACTTCGACGGGATTTTCGTTGTATACCTTTTTCTGGTCATAGTCTCCTTTGGTGAGTCTGACACATTTTCCATCAATGATGTCGATAGCGGGAATGAGTTCTATATTCATAGTTCCAGGAAGTTCTTGAGGATTTGTTCACCTACTTTGCCACTCTTTTCGGGGTGGAACTGGCAAGTGTAGAAATTGTCTTTGTGCAGAGCAGCACTATATGGCTGAATGTAGTGAGCCGTAGCGATGGTTTCCTTGCATAGTGGTACATAGTAACTATGCACAAAATAAGTATAAGGATTTTCGCCCAAGTCTTTCATTAAGGGTGAGCTGAGGTCGTAAATTTCGTTCCATCCCATGGCTGGTACTTTGTCTTGATGTTGTTGGGGAACGAAACGCTTTACATCGGCGTCAAAAATACCAATGCAGTCTACGTCTCCTTCTTCAGAGTGACGGCAGAGTAATTGCTGGCCTACGCAGATGCCCAGTACGGGTTGAGTGAGAGACTTGATGGTTTCGTCGAGCCTATGCTCTCTAAGATAGAGCATAGCTTCTTTGGCTTGACCTTGTCCAGGGAAGAGCACACGGTCGGCCTTACGCAGGGTTTCTGCGTCGTCTGTGAGGATGGGGGTAATGCCGAGCCTCTTCATGGCGTTGACCACGGAGTAGATATTTCCGGCGTTATATTTTACGATGGCTACATCCATAAGCTGACGTTTATCTTGAGTTTACAGATGCAAAGGTACGCATTTTCTTGCAATTTAAAGAAAAATAGGGCAAAAAGATTGCAAAAGTGTGCGAATTTCTTTCAGATAGTAAGCGAAAAGGGTATATTTATTCGTCTTTATTATCTGCGGAGCGTAAAATGATGGATGTAGCTCCTATGGTAAAGAGAGTTCCGTCCTCAATAACGCGACGCTCTCTATCACCTAAGATGACATTGTCGACAAATGTACCCGTGTAGCTTGGTCCATCTCGAAGGGTGTATTTTAGGTTGCCTTTTTTGTCGCGACTTACGTTGATGACGCAGTGGTTCATATCGACACTGGGGTCGACGGTCTCAATGGGGCAGTTGATGCCGCTGTTTTTCATGTATCTGCCTATGATGTTATCGCCCATCTGCAAGGGTATCACCTGTTTGTAGGCGAAGACGTTCTCGATAACAACAATCGAACCATATCCGTTCTCGTTGGCATGCTCGTCGAGCTGTTCTTCCTTTCTGGTCTCGCGTAGTTTGGATACACCCATGCGTATGCCAAACTGCTTATTGCATTGTGGGCATACGAAAACGAGACTTTGTCCTGCTTGGTACTTGGTCTCGTCGAATGTGATAAAGTTATCACACTTGGGGCATCTTACTCTTTTCATGCTTTTATTCTTTTACGAGAGTTACCCATCCGTCGGCAAAGGCCTCGTGATGGTGTAGTTTGTTGAGGGCAGCATAAGCCTGCTGCTCTGTATCATAGATACCGTAAATAACCTTTACGTTGTTTGATGTAATCAGTACTCTTGTGTCTTTAAAGCCCTTTGCCTGCAGACTTTCGGTGTAGGTGGCTGCGTTACGCTTGGTGACGCGGCTTGCCAATACGATGCAATAGTGAGGCTTCGCAATTTCCTGTTGCTCGATTTCTGACAAGTCGGCACTTTTGGTCTTGACAGCGCTGGGAGCTACAGAAGCGAGTGCTTCCATATTGTTATCTTTTACCATCTCCTTAGGCATAAGTCGATTGAGCATACTGAGATCTATCTGACTCTTCTGTACCTTTGGAGTGTCGAGTGGGGTGGAAAGAGTGAAGAAAACAAGGAGTGCAATGCAAGCTGCTACGGCATTGCGCAGCCAGCTCTTCTTGATTTGTACGAAGTCGCTGTGGACCTCCTCGTCGATTTCTGAATCGTTAGTGAATACTGAGTTTACAGTAGTATACTTTTCAGCCTTTTCTTCTTCTGCTGACGCGTTGGCTGGGTTGTTAATGGATACGATTTCTGCGGCAGCGGTAGTTTCCTCGCTGTCTGTTAGGGTGCTGAGCTCCTTGAGTGGCTGCATGACGAATCCATCCAAACCATAGTAGTTAGGTGTAAGCAGTCCTGCCTCGCAAGGCTCAAAAGAATAGTTGCCCTGGCTGTTGAGGTAGAGAGTACCTATGTCTGATAATTCGTATTTTCCGTTGATGTCGAGCTCTGCACGAATCTCTCTTACGTCTTCCGCTATGCGGCTGAGAGCATCAGGATAGCTGATGTCATAAGCCTCTACATAGGAGAGAGCCAAGAGTGAATCGTTCATTGTGAGCTGTGGGTTGAAGCCAATGGTTCTTAGTGGTGGCAAAAACATGTTGTCTCTGCCATCATATCTTGCGTCTACATGATGAGTCATGAAGCCACCAAACTCGGGTACTATCACGCAATCGTTGCTCAAAAGTAGGATTTCTATATGTCTTTCTAATTCAATCACGTTTGCAAAGGTAGTTATTTTTTTTATACCTTCCAACATTTTTATACTAAAAAAAAGTTATAGGTGATAAAAAGGTTTATTTGTTTTGTCAGTTCAAAAAAAAGCATTATCTTTGTCCCATATATATTAAATAAGGTGTTTGCTTCTTCGTATGTGTGAGGGGCGAAAAACATAGTAAAATGGAATATTTAAAAACAGAGATTGAGGGCGTTTATATCTTAGAGCCCAAGGTTTTTCATGATGCACGCGGCTATTTCTTTGAGTCGTGGCGACAGGAAGATTTCGACCAGCATATCGGGCGTCATGTAGAGTTTATTCAAGACAATGAGTCTAAGTCGAGTTATGGCGTGTTGCGTGGATTGCATTATCAGAAAGGTGAATACTCACAAGCTAAGTTAGTGCGCGTCATTCGTGGTCGTGTGCTGGATGTGGCTGTCGATATTCGCAAGAGTAGTCCTACTTTTGGTAAGTATGTTGCTGTAGAACTGAGTGAGGAAAACAAGCGCCAGCTCTTCATTCCTCGTGGTTTTGCACATGGCTTCTTAGTACTCAGTCCTGAGGCTGTTTTTACTTATAAGGTTGACAATGTGTATGCTCCTCAGCAGGAAGCGAGCATTCGTTGGAATGATGAAGATATCCACATAGAGTGGCCCATTTCTGCCGACGATGTTCTTACTTCAGAGAAGGATCTTCTCAAAGCTACCTCTTTGAAAGATGCAGAGGTGTTTGAGTAAATGGAGAAATAGAAAAGGAAAATTAAAACATTGATGAATCGCAATATTTTATTATTGTTTGTAGGATGCTTGTTGCTTTTTGCTGCTTGTCAAGAACGTGCTCCGAAGACTGAATTTCGCGAAGATGCGAAGGCTAAACAGATGCTACAGGGTATGTGGATAGACGAAGATGGCGAAGATGTAGTCTTTCGGGTGAAGGGCGACACCCTCTATTATCCTGACTCTACCAGCATGCCAGCTTACTTCTATATCTCTGCCGATACCTTTGTAGTGAAAGGTGCTAATGAGATACGTTATGCTATTGTCAAACAGGCGGCTCATCTCTTTGAGTTTAAGACGCAGAATGGTGATATACTCAAGTTGGTGAAAACTACAGATAAGGCTTATCTCAACTCGTTTAAGCACCAACATCCTGTAGTACTCAACCAAGGACAGCTTGTGCGTCGCGACACGATAGTAGCTTTCGGTGCAGAGAAATATCATCTTTATACACAAGTCAACCCCACTACCTACAAAGTACTTAAGAGTACCTATAATGAAGATGGAGTGGGGGTAGACAATGTGTATTATGATAATATCGTCAACGTGAATGTCTATCATGGAGCTTCACGTCTTTTTGGGCGAGATTTTCGTAAGCAAGATTTTATTCGTCAAGTTCCTGCTTCTTTCTTGGAACAGGCTGTGCTGAGCGATATGGTTTTCCGTGCAATAGATAAGACGGGCATTCATTTCCGTGCTGTCCTTGCTATGCCAGATAGTTCGGTGAGCTATCAAGTTGAAGTGACCATCTCATTTGATGGTCACCTCGATATCCGTACAGCAGGCGCTTGATGTGCCTACATAGATTTTGTATTTCCCTGGTACTACCCTCATGGTGTTGGTATCAGGGTCCCAACATTCAAAACTGTTTTGTGGCAGAGGGATGCTAACAGTTTTTCTCTCTTTTGCCTTGAGGGTTACACGTTGGAAGGCTTTTAGGCTTTTTATAGGGCCTTCTGCATCTGCCATTTGTCGGATGTATACCTGTGCTACTTCTGTTCCATCGCGTTTGCCTTTGTTTTGTATTGTAAAGGTCAGATAGCCATCTTTATAAGTTGGTTTGCCGTAGTCGAAGGTTGTGTAACTCAATCCATGTCCGAAGGGGAATAGAGCTTCACCCTCAAAGTAGCGATAGGTGCGGTTCTTCATAGAGTAGTCGAGGAAGTCGGGCAAGTCGTTGGTGCTCTTATAGAATGTAACAGGTAGTTTGCCTGATGGGTTTACCTCTCCAAAGAGTACTTTGGCCACCGCTTCACCACCTCGTTCGCCAGGATACCATGCTTGCAGTATAGCTTGTACATTCTTTGTCTCTGGCACTAAAGCTACTGCCGATCCCGAGCAGTTGATGAGTATAACCTTCTTACCAGCCTCATGGAGCATGGCTATGATTTCTCGTTGCACCTGTGGCAGTTCTATATCTGTACGGTCTCCACCTTTAAAGCCAGGCTCTGAGACTTTCATTTCTTCACCTTCAAGCTTAGGCGATATGCCACCAACAAAGATGATGGTGCGTGTATTGCCTATTTCGGCAAGTAGCTGTTCTCGTTGGCTGTTGTCGATATTGGTTTTTCCGTCCAATGTACGAGTCAGTGTGCAGGCAGGAATGTATTTCACTTCTTTTCCTACTTGCTGTCTGATACCTTGAAGGATGGTAATGGTTTCGGTGGGAGTTCCGTTGTAGTTCCCCCATTGCATGATCGAGTCGTTAGCGTTGGGTCCCATCACCACCAAGTCGATACTTCTGTCGAGTGGCAGGATCTTGTTGTGGTTCTGTAGTAGCACAATGCCTTCTTCTGCCATCTTCAGTGCCATTTGTTTATGTTCTTTGCTCGCTATGACACTTGCAGGAATGTGTGTCCAACTTACCTGTTCGTCCTTGTCAAAGTCGCCCAATTCTATTCGTGCTTTGAGTAGCCTTTTAAGACAAGTGTTCACTTTTTCCTCACTGACAAGACCTGTTCTCACCGCCTCGGGCAATGAGCGATATGAATGTCCACATTCTACATCCGTTCCTGTGGCTATAGCCTGTGCCGTAGCTTCGGCTGCATTGTCGGCGGTGCCGTGTCGCCCTGGTTTGTAGAAGTCGTCTATGGCTCCACAGTCAGAGGTGATAAGTCCGTCAAATCCCCATTCCTCTCGCAGAATGAAGCGTTCCAACTGTGCATTAGAACAACAGGGTTGACCATTAAACCGCTGATAGGCACACATCACTTCTGCTACATGCGCATCTTGCACGAGCGACTTGAAGGCTGGTAGATAGGTCTCCCATAAATCGCGTGCTGGCAGATGTTCTATATTGAAGTTGTGACGATTCCATTCAGGTCCGCTGTGTACTGCAAAGTGCTTGGCACAAGCCAGTAGTTTTCGGTATTTATTGTTGGCTGGTGTTCCGTCAAAGGCTTGTCCTTGCAGACCATTCACCACGGCCCTTCCCATACGTGCCGTCAGATATGGGTCCTCACCATAGGTTTCTTGTCCACGTCCCCATCTTGGATCGCGGAAAATATTGATGTTGGGTGTCCAGAAGCTGAGACACTGGTATCTCTTTATCTTTCCTGTAGCTTTTGCTTGTTGTGCCTTGGCTCTTGCCTCATCGCTCACGGCTGTAAAAACCTGGTAGAGCAGTTGGTCGTCGAAAGACGAAGCCATCGCCATCGTGATGGGGAAGACGGTAGCATAGCCATTGCGGCCTACGCCATGCAAGGCCTCGTTCCACCATTGGAACTGCGGAATACCCAATCTGTCTATGGCAGGTGAAGTGTCCATCATCAGCAGAGTCTTTTCTTCGAGGGTAAGTCTTGTCAGCAGATCGTTGGCTCTTTCTTCTGATGTAAGACTTGGATCTTGATAGGGTAATAACCTCTGCTGTGCCTTAGTGTCTGGTGCTGCTATGGCAGTCAAGGCAATGGCAAAAAGTAGTTTTTTCATCATAGTTTTATGTTTTAGTTTTATAAAAGGTATATACTTGCCGACAAAGTTACAAAAAAATGCGAAAAAAACTTCCTGCAGATTTTATAATTTGATATTTTCTTCAGGCTTCTTAATTTTTTTTCAACATCATTTCTTTTGTCATTTAGAAAAAAATAAGTAGCTTTGCACACATGACAGTAACGCTTATTATTTTAATCATTACCGTTGCCATGTTTATATGGGGCAGAGTGAGGGCCGACATTGTGGCACTTACTGCCTTGGCAGCACTCCTTGTTTTCGGAATACTTACTCCAGCCGAAGCCCTTGCAGGTTTTTCTTCACCCATCGTCATCATGATGATAGGACTCTTTGTTGTGGGAGGTGCCATCATGCAAACTGGTTTGGCGAAGCTCACGGGTAACAAATTGATGGCACTTTCACGGGGCAACGAAACCATTACCTTTCTCTTGGTCATGCTCGTCACCTCGTTTATCGGAGCCTTTGTCAGCAATACTGGCACCGTGGCCCTGATGATGCCCATCATCGTAAGCCTTGCCGCAGCATCAGGCTTACAGTCCTCACGTTTCCTCATGCCTTTGGCCTTCGCGGGTAGCTTAGGTGGCATGCTTACGCTCATTGGTACACCGCCCAACTTGGTTATCGACGAAGTGCTCACAGAGGCAGGTTATCAGTCGCTTAGCTTCTTCTCGTTCTTGCCAGTAGGTCTCATTGTTATTGCTATAGGCATCGTTGTACTGATGCCTTTGAGCCGACTTTTCCTGAGTCGTAAGCAGAGTGGAAAGAAAAAGCAGAGTAGCAAATCGCTCGACGACTTAGTGATGGAATATCAATTGCTTGACAATCTGCATAGATACATCGTGCCAAGCCATCGTTCTTCTGCAGCTATCGACGAAAAGGGCGAGAAGCTTGAGATAGTGGGCAAGACACTCAAACAACTCTCAGTGCAGAAGGACTATGGCGTGAGTGTCATCGAGATAAGAAACGAGAAGAAGTCGCGCTTAGGACTGATGAAAGACGTCAATCAGAACATGGCCAAGAGCAGTAGCGTCATTGGCGAGCACGACATCTTATATATAATAGGTGACGAGGAGAAGATGCAGCGATTTGCTGCAGACTATGATCTGCGAAAGATGAAAGATGTGAAGATAGATTTCTACGATCTCGGACTTTCCGAGATTGTCGTTATGCCTACTTCTCATTTTGCAGGTTTGCGTATTGGTGATGCTAACCTGAGAAAACGTTTTGGTATTAACGTACTGGGTGTAAAACGTGGCGACGAATATATAACAGATAATCTTATAGCCACTCGTCTGCATGTGGGCGATATGCTATTAGTGCAAGGTGAATGGACTAACTTAGCGCACCTGGCAAGTGATACGACCAACTGGGTGGTGCTCGATCAACCAGAGAAGACTGCCGATAAGGTTCTTCTCGATTATAAGGCTCCCGTTGCTGCTGCCATCATGTTGCTGATGGTGGCGATGATGGTTTTCGACTTTATTCCTGTTGCTCCTGTAACTGCGGTTATCATAGCAGGTCTGCTGACTGTTTTTGCAGGATGTTTCCGAAATGTTGAAGCGGCCTATAAGACCATCAACTGGGAGAGCATCGTGCTTATTGCTGCCATGATGCCTATGTCTACAGCCCTCGAGAAGACTGGAGCTTCGGCTTTGGTGTCGCAGACCTTGGTAGATAGCTTGGGTGTTTTAGGCCCAACAGTTCTTTTGGCAGGCATTTATTTCACTACCTCGCTCATGACGATGTTTATCAGCAACACGGCCACAGCAGTCCTCATGGCGCCTATCGCTCTGGTAGCAGCCCAGCAAGTAGGGGTGAGTCCTTATGCTTTCCTCTTTGCTGTTACCTTAGGAGCCAGTATGTGTTTTGCTTCGCCTTTTTCTACTCCTCCCAATGCGCTTGTGATGAAAGCCGGAGGCTATACGTTTATGGATTATGTCAAGGTGGGACTACCTTTACAGATTATCATAGGCATCGTGATGACTTTTGTCTTGCCGTGCCTGTTCCCTTATTAATTGATTTGCTAATGTCAATAGACGACCATGCTTGGGCCATCTATTGACGTTTTTTTTATGCTCTCATAAACCTTTATCTTTTAAACTTTCGTCGACTTAGAAATTTCAAAAGGTTTATGTATTTTGTAAGTTACTGAACTTTCGCAAGTAATAGAAGTTATAGAATTTAAAGAAGTTAGGAGTAGTTAAAGCCATCAGTTTTGAGGCAAGATATAGCAAAATAAGCTATTGTCTTTAACTTCTAACGACCATAGGGAGTGATAACTTCTTTAACTCCTTTAACTTCCGTACATGCGAAACTTTAATAAGTTATAGTTTCTTAGAGTACTCATGGCTATTAGTCGATAGCATGAGAAGTGAAGATGCATCCGTAATTTATATCAGTAGATAGGTTTTTTACAAACGTTTTCTTGTGTGCCTTTTTGTATTGGCAGAGGGTGATGTTTTGTTTCTTTTGTGGGTGCGATTTGTACTTATGCTTGATTTTCTGATAGTTAAGTCTTTGAATTCTACTGTGCTTTTTCTAATTTTGCATCGTGAAACTTAACGAATAGCTTCTATCGTTATAGAACTAAGAACTTAAATATGATGGTGTTATAATAGCGATAGAAGTCTATTAAAAGGTGTAATACCTTAATGATGAAATATAAATATGTATAATTGTGTAAATGCTTTACTTTAATAAATTTCGACAGAATGAAAAAGAATTTATTTTTTTTGTTGCTGATGCTCATGAGCATTGGAGCAGAAGCTGCAACCCACATTTCTTTGAATTTGGGCGCAAAAGCAGAAATCAATACTGAATGGAGTTACCAGGTGGTATTGAATGCTAAAGACCAATTGCAAGTTGCCGATAAACTGATTATTTCGTTTGATCCGGCTACAGCGACAGACCAGTATGCCATCTGTAATGTGAATGGTGATAAAATTTTCACCGATAATGCAGATCCTGTGTATAAGTGTTATACATGTAACGCTGGGCAGACGGATTTTACGATTGATGTTACGCAGGACTTGTTGAATGCCATCCAAACTGGTGGCTTGCGCATTGAATATAAGGGATTGAAAAATCTCAAAGCTGAAATCAAGCGATATGATTTGGATATAACTGATTATATTCCTAAAAATCATGATGGCACCGCCGTTCAGAGCCTTGGTTCCAAGGAAATCGCTGACTGGTATGAAAAACCTCTAACCCTGAAAACTACTTCAAGTAATTTGGGAAAAACATTGCGTGTGGTTTGCTGTGAAACGGGTCATGATGCTTATGCTTTTCTAAAGAAAAATGATAATGATTGGAATTCCATTATGTCAGGCTCTGACAAGTTTAGTATTGCTGGATGGAAATATTTTGAGATTAAAATCAATAGCACACTGGATGGGATTCTTCAAGGTGATGGTCTTCTCATAGGTGGAAACAACTATTATATAGCAGGTACATATATATATGACAGTGGAGACAATACTACTTCTGATTGGAATGAAGAAGACACAGATGTCATAGATATTTATACTTTTGGAAACGGAACTTTTCAAAATGTAGGAACTGATGGATGGAAAGAAGCAACTATTGCTGGCTCTTTCTTCGAATATAAAGGACAGACGAGTGGTCAGGCAGAAAAGATTGCCAATACCAAAAACAATATCATACGTATTATCTTTAGTGGAACGGCTGGCGATAATGCGGAGGTATCTGCTAAGGATGCAGCCAATACCAATGCTGCCTATATAAGAGCGCGTCGTTATAACAGTGACGGTGGCAATTTCTATTATACGAACTATGCTAATTGTGCAGGAAAAAACTATTATGACTTTGAGCTGAGCGATGCCATCACAATCTTTGAAAATTATAATAAGCCGAAGACTGGTGCGGAAGGTGTACAGAAGGGTATGTTGTCTTATCTTCTGAAAAATGGTATGCTGATTGGTGCTCATAATGTCGAAGTCACGAAGGTGCAGATTCGTAAATCTTTAGTTTCAAAGTATGTGAAGGGTTATGCTATACTTAAAGATCATAAGTTGAGCAGTAGCTTATGGCGTACTATCACCTTCCCTTATAATTTAACTCGAGAGCAGTTGACCAAGGCTTTTGGTTCTGATGTGCGTATTTGCGAGTTAGGTAAATCGGAAGTGATAAAGACAAAGATAACAGAGGGAGTTAATAAAGGTTCCTACCACTATAGTATTAATTTCAACTTTACCAAGATAGGTGATAAGGATGGTATCAATGCCAACTATCCTTATTTGATCAGATTGGGGAATGGTGTTAATACTAACGATAGTTATCCTATCAAAGATGTAAAGGCTGATGTTCGCGACTTCCAATCCTACGAGTTCCGTACAGCAAAGTTTAACCTTGATGCGCTTGATGAAGCAAAAAAAACTGAAGGCAATCAGGATATTATAAATTTTGAAGCGCAGATAGTTTCAAAATTGAATAATGACAATGTTTGTATGAAGTTTGTGTCAACAGCTCCAGTCTTCGATATTATCAATAAGTCTGATGGTGAGGTGGAAAATATCCGAGGTGTCCTCAATGATGGTAGAACCATCCTTAAAATAAAGGCGAATAACGGTGGCAACACCAACTATTATCTGTCTAAGAACTGGCTGTATCCTGTTACGGAAAATGCTGTTGCACTGAAGTCAGGATTGGCTTACATCGTACTTCCTGCGGAGACTGATTTGCTCTTCAAGCATAATGAACAGCAAGGTAGTACGTCATCCGCGAGCAAAGCAATTACTTTCTCTATAGATGGTGAGGGTGATAGTACTACAGCTATAGATGATTTGGAGGTGGTTACCCCAGTCGCTCGTCAGACACAAAGCAATATATACAGTCTCAACGGTCAACTGATCAGAAAGGGACTCTCAACTCAAGGACTGCCTAAGGGAATCTACATCGTGGGTGGTAAGAAACTGATTATCAAATAACAATTTAAGACTTAAAAAATGAAAAAGAAAAAATATTGTGCTCCACAGATTGTGGTACAAAACGTAGAATTGAATAATACTCTTTTGGCGGGTTCGCCACAACCTTCTTCCGATGTAGGCGTAAAAGCTGACGGAGAAGGTATTGGCGTAGCAAGCGGTCCGGAAACCGGTCGCACGCCGAGTAGTGATGGCTATATACATGTCGATGAGGCCAAGGGTTTCAATGCCTGGGAGACTTGGGACAATTATTGATTAACAATAAAATATGAGAAAAATCTTTTTGATGACATTGTGCCTGTTCTGCATGCACGTATTGGCCGTGACCGAAAAGGTGACGGTATGGAAGGCGTCCGTAGCGGGCTCCTCGGGTAATGAAAATGTGGTAGGTCTGAAAAGCGATGGCTCTGATGGGGCGGATGCTTTTCAGTGCTCTGATGGTAGCTTTTATTTCAATACGGGAGCTGCTCCTTCGTGGGGGTGGGACCGTTATATGAAAATTCTTCCTGCAGCCTTTTCTGCTTTAAGTTTGCAGGAGGGTGATGTTCTGAGCGTGTCACTTAAATACACGGATGGTAGTAGTCAGATAGCTTTCCGTCAGGCTGATGCTAAAAGCTTTAATGTCTGTACAACCATCAAAGCCGCAACAGGAGTAAGCGGATCAAGTCATTCGCTGAAGCTTACCCAGAGTATAATTTCTGTCATCAAAGAGAAAGGTCTTGCTATAGGTGGAGTAAACCTTAACTGGAATGAAATTTCCATTTCGCCAGCAGGTTATACTCCACCTGTTGCTGTACTTGAAAAAACAGGTTTTCATACAGAAGGTACCAAACTCCTCGATGCCAACGGCAAGGAGTTTGTGATGCGCGGATTTAATTATTCATATACTTGGCAAAAAGATTTGTGGGGAGCCGCTTTCTCTACGGCAGCTAAGTATAAGTGCAATGCGCTCCGCATACAGTTGAGTAATGGGCAGGCTGACGGCTTGGGTGGCTGGACCGCCCAAGAGACCGTTAGCGAACTTATCAAATCCTGCAAGGATAATCACTTTATCGGTGTCTTCAATGTTCAGGATACAGGTGGTGGCAGCGATCCAAACAAACTTGTAAAGGCTGTAGATTACTGGGTGTCCATTGCAGGAGCTGTCAAAGGACAGGAGAACTATTGCATTGTGAATATTGCCAATGAGTGGATGGAAACTCCCGTACGTTACAGCAATGGTGAATGGGGCGAATATCAGGAAAACTTATGGTCGGATAGCTATATTGAAGCTGTACGCCGTATCCGTGGTGCCGGCATCAAGAACACTTTGATGATTGACTGCAATGGTTATGGACAGTATGCTGACATTATATGGAAGGAGGGAAAGCGCATTCTTGAAGAAGATGCTAAATATTTTACTGATGGTAAACCTAATATTATCTTCTCTATTCACTTCTATGAGAAGGCTTGTTACTGGGATTATGAAAATGGAACAGGCTCTCGCGTAGCTTACTCTATAGATAAGGCGCTGACGGTGGGTGCACCTGTCTGCATCGGTGAATATGCTTATTCTCGTAAGAGCGAACAATGGAAGATGGACTGGGAAACCATTCAAGATTATTCCAAGACCATGAACGTGGGTTATCTCGGTTGGTCGTTTACGGGCAATGGCGATGCAGACTCGCAAGGTCTCGATATGTTTGATAGTTCTGGCAATACGATGTATAAGAATGGTGAGTGCATCATCAATCATCCCAACGATGGAATCTTAGCTACTTCGGTGACTTGCTCTGTGTATGATAACACCGTGACAGACGGAAAGCACATTACCCCAAGATATGTGTCGGGTGGAGTTGCTTCTACGGATGCGTTGAAGTATCTTCAGGATGCTGATGGTAAGTCTTTGGAATATGTTAAACTTAATATCCCAGAGGCATCGCTTTCTCTCAACGAGAATGGACTCACACTTCAGGGTGCTGATTTGAAGCGAGCAGGTGCTTTGGAAGGTAGATATTTCCGCATCATTCTCCAACCTGGTAAATCGAGTACCAATGGGGCTGAGACACCACTCAACGGCGCTGCCTATACAGCAACAGCCAATATATCTTATGGTTCTTTAAACACAGGCAATCGCTCCTTGGCAGAATGGAAATATATCGATTTGCCATGTGATGCTAACAGCGCTGACCTTACTATCAAGGGTTATAACTGCACACTTGAAGGTATTTATCTCATCAAACCAGAATATCTCTATAAGGCTGGTCAGGCAGAGACGGAGCTGAAGGCTACCTATGATGCTCTGGGTAATGGATATGAGTTCAAGAATAGTGAGTGGGGTGAGGAACTCCTTGTCCCTGGTTCTTTCTTCAAGGATGTTCAAGCGAATGGTTGGTCGATGGTGCTCTCTTATGCTGATGCAAACGGACAGATTAGTGTCAAGGATGGTAAATATTGTTCAGCTACCCATGCTCTTGATGGCAACTACTTCGTTTGGTTGACAGGATATGATAGCTACAACGGAAAGGTAGATTATAGCTCTGTTTCGGGTAGTGGCACCCTATCGATTGCTTTGGGGGATGAGGCAAACATGTTCAGTGACTATAAAACTTGCAATGGTACAGTCACAGGGATGTTAGAAAAATTGAAGGCTAATGGTTTGCGTATCAACGGACATGACTGGAAACTGACAGCCATTCAACTTTATGGTCCGAAGGCTTCGGCTGGTAGCACAGGCTTGACAGGTCGTATTGAGTTTAAGCGCAACTTGATTTCATCAGAATGGAAAACTCTGTCATTGCCTTTTAACCTCAATGCTGAGCAAATAGGCACGGTATTCCCTGCGGGAACTAAGATAACAACTCTGACGAATGTAGAACAGAATGATAAATCTCTGAACATCAGTTTTGATAGAGTTGAACAGATAGAGGCCAATAAACCTTATCTCGTGAAGGTAGGTTCTAATCAGAGTGAGTTTGCTCTGAATGGAGTTGCCAACGATGTTGAGACTTTTATGTCCCAAACCATTAGTAAAAGTACAGGCAACACCACCGTTAAACTCGTGTCTACTGCTCCAACAGCTAATTCTGACTATAGTATTCTGCCTGTGGGTAGTTATTATCTGAGTCATAACGTTTTCTATCCTAACCAATCGGAAAAGAGTAGAATAAAAGCTGGTCTTTGCTATATGTTGATGGAATCGAATGAGGCTCATGCCAAAAACTTCAGTATCCGATATGATGGTGAAGAAGATGGTAATATCAGCACCAGTATTCAGGGTGTTTTTGACGAGTCTGCAACTACTGTTCCTGCTGCCATATATACATTACAAGGCGTGAGAGTGCAGAAACCAGGTAAGGGCATCTATATCGTGAATGGTAAGAAAAGAATGTTCTAAGTTTCTGCTTGGCGAAGCGGAAGACAATTAAGAATAGGGTTTAGTTAGTGTTTGTTTTTGTTGTCAATGGGGGTGTGTTTTATCCAATAGCTGAAAATAATCCGTTTTTTCCCTTTTCTTTTCAAAATATATATCTACTTTTGCCAACGAAAAAATCAATAACATTAAACAAAATTATTTTAATCTATTATGAGTAAATTACTAATTAGTTTGATTATGTTTTTAGCGATGGCCTTTAGTAATATGAAGGCGGCAACGCAAGTATGGAGTGGTACTTTCACCGCGAATAATTGGAGCAATTTTCTCGAGTTGAATGGTTCGATATTTTCCTCTTTGAAGAGTGGAGATAAGGTTGTTCTTAAAGGAACAACGTCTGGAGCTGCTCAGATTCAGATAGCCAACAGTAGTTGGTCTTCATATATTCCAGATAATTCCAATCATTGTGATGATTTTAACGGTCAATATACAATCTCTATTACCCAAAGTAATCTGAACTTCTTTCAGGGTGGCATCAATGTCAAAGGGCAGAACTTTACGCTTACTTCTGTAAGCATCGAAAGCGTAGGCGGTTCTACTGGAGGCGGCTCTACCAGTGGCTCAAAGATATGGAGTGGCTCTTTTGATAGTGCTAATTGGGCAAAATTCCTGGATATTGATGGCTCGAAGTTTTCAGCTTTGCAGGTTGGTGACAAGGTCGTCTTTCAGGCTACCACTACGGGTGAAGCTAAGATACAGCTTAACGATAATGGTTGGACTTCAACTATCCCAGAAAATCAATATAACTGTGCTGCATTTAATGGCACTTATACCGTTACTATTACCAATAGTAATCTGAATTTCTTTCAGGGTGGTATTCATGTGAAGGGTGAAAACTTCATTCTTACTTCTGTTAGCATTGAGAGTAATGGAGGTGGTTCTACTGGAGGCTCAACAGGAGGTCAAACTTCTGTGGCTACAGGAGCTTTCCATATACAAAGTACCAAACTTATAGATGCCAAGGGTTACGAGTTCATTATGCGCGGTTGTAACTATTCTTATGCATGGCAGAAAGGTAATGAAAATAGTGTGATTCCTGCAGCTAAGCGTATTGGTTGTAATACTATCAGAATTAATATTAGTAATGGTAAAAAATTTAGCTATTGCTCCAAATCAGAAATAGAAAAACTTATTAAATTATGTGAGGATAACAAATTGGTGTGTGTGCTTTGTGTGCATGATGCATTGGGTAGCGACAAATATGAACCCCTACAAAAGACAGTAGACTATTGGAAAAGCATCAAGGATGCCATTATTGGTCATGAAAACACCGTTATTATCAATATCGCCAATGAATGGGTAGCAGGTTGGCAAGCTAAGTCTTCTATCTGGCAGGAGGGTTATGTGAAGGCTGTGAAGGAATTGCGTGATGCAGGTTTCAAGAACACACTGATGATTGACTGTGCTGGTTATGGTCAGTATCCAGGTGTTATTGGTACTCATGGTGCTGCTGTTGTCAATGCAGACCCATTGAAGAACCTTATGTTCTCTATTCACATGTATCAGTATGATGCAGGTACTGCTGATGATGTACGCAATAATATCGATCAGGCTCTTGCTGTCAATGTTCCTCTTTGTATTGGTGAATTTTCTTACTCTCATCAGGGATCATCAGTTGCTTATCAGACAATCATGGACTACTGCCAAGAGAAGCGTGTAAGTTATTTGGTTTGGTCATGGACTGGTAATGGCGGTGGCGCCGAGGCTTGTGATATGTTTGGCGGTTATGATGAGAATGATGTGAAGGAAAATGGTAAACGTACAATTTGGGGGCGAAATGGTATCAAGGAAACCTCCAAGGAATGTACAATTTTCGATAACTCTATCAGTGCAGGTATAGAGAATGAACAAATAGAAACGGAGAAAAAGTTTGATTTCAATCGTCCTTATACAGCATACGACCTTATGGGTCGTATGGTGAAAGATATGTCAGCACACGGTGTCTACATTCTCCGTCAAGGTACGGTAACAATAAAAGTATATAAATGATTAGGTTTTTGTGGCTTAGTTAGTACGATTGTCCAGACATAAGTCTGGCAGGATAACAGAAAAAACAGGGACTATCTTTAGCTTAGCGTAGCTAAAGCTTAGGCTCTGTTTTAATTAATATTAAAACCTCATTTACCATTTGTATCTTTTCTTTTATTTCAGTATCTTTGTATACGTTGTTTTTTTGATTATTAAGCCTCAAAACTAAAAATTAAAATGAATATAATACCTGTATAT
>ERZ1026892.96-NODE-96-length-41585-cov-10.859860_pt1 | contig 41585 bp, 42 predicted proteins | sample MGYA00380176_ERZ1026892 | MGnify/ENA primary metagenome ERZ1026892 (study PRJEB33269, sample SAMEA4719812) | human gut metagenome | biome: human-associated habitat; feature: organic feature; material: feces | place: Cameroon | collected 2013-10 ... | reverse complement strand
TAGTGCCGCAGTTTAAGGATCGGTCAACCGATCCTTAACTGATCGGCATTGCGCCGAAGCGGGGATTTTGTTTTATGGCGGCGAGACACGAAGGAGGTTCTTGCGTAAAGCCGCTTCACTTACCGCTTGTCATCTCATTCTTTACAGCGCATTCGGCCTTGGCGGGCAACGTTCAAGCAGCTCAATACTACCGTCGGCGTTCTGCTGCTCCAGATGTACATCAAACCCCCACAGGCGATGGACATGTTTCAGCACCTCTTTGCGCCCTTTATCCAGCGGCGCGCGGTTGTGCGGGACGTAACGCAGGGTGAGCGAGCGGTCGCCGCGCAGGTCGACATTCCACACCTGTATATTCGGCTCAAGATTACTGAGATTATATTGGGAAGAGAGCTGGGAGCGGATTTCCCGATAGCCCTCTTCGTTGTGAATAGCCGAAATCTCCAGATAATTATTGCGATCGTCGTCCAGAACGGTAAACAGCCGGAAGTCACGCATGATTTTCGGCGACAGGAACTGGCTGATAAAACTCTCGTCTTTGAAGTCACGCATTGCAAAGTGCAGGGTGGTCAACCAGTCGGAACCGGCGATGTCCGGGAACCAGTACTTGTCCTCATCGGTCGGGTTCTGACAGATGCGCTTAATATCCTGGAACATGGCAAAGCCCAGCGCATACGGGTTGATACCGCTATACCAGGGGCTATTGTACGGCGGCTGGAACACCACGTTAGTGTGACTGTGCAGGAATTCCAGCATAAAGCGCTCGGTCACTTTGCCTTCATCATACAGGTGGTTAAGGATGGTATAGTGCCAGAAGGTCGCCCAGCCTTCGTTCATCACCTGCGTCTGTTTCTGCGGGTAGAAATACTGGCTCACCTTGCGCACGATACGCAGAATCTCGCGCTGCCACGGTTCCAGCAGCGGCGCGTTCTTTTCCATAAAGTACAGCAGGTTCTCCTGCGGCTCGGAAGGGTAGCGGCGCGCGGACTCGACGGCTTTCTCTTCATCGCGCTTCGGTAGCGTGCGCCACAGGGTATTCACCTGGCTTTGCAGGTACTCTTCACGGCTCTTCTGCCGCGCCTTTTCTTCCTGCAGCGAGATTTTTGACGGCCGTTTATAGCGGTCAACGCCGTAGTTCATCAGCGCATGGCACGAGTCGAGCAGGCGTTCCACTTCATCCACGCCGTAGCGCTCTTCGCATTCGGTAATGTATTTGCGCGCGAACAGCAGATAGTCGACGATCGAACTGGCATCGGTCCAGCTGCGGAACAGATAGTTGTTTTTAAAGAAAGAGTTGTGTCCGTAGCAGGCATGCGCCATCACCAGCGCCTGCATGGTGATGGTGTTCTCTTCCATCAGATAGGCAATACAGGGGTTGGAGTTAATAACAATTTCATAGGCCAGACCCTGCTGCCCGTGCTTATACTGGCGCTCGGTTTCAATAAACTTTTTACCAAACGACCAGTGGGGGTAGTTAATCGGCATCCCGACGCTGGAGTAGGCATCCATCATCTGCTCGGAGGTAATGACTTCAATCTGATGCGGATAGGTATCCAGTCGGTATAGCTTCGCCACCCGGTCAATTTCCGCCAGGTAGGTTTCCAGCAGCGAAAACGTCCAGTCGGGTCCATCGCTCAGACGAGTTGCATCCTTATTCATCGAGTCAATCGTAGCCATTAGCGCGCCCTCATTGTTGGCGACTCTCTCTGTCTGGAGAGCCTCTCTTCAAGAATAGAACACCGCAGAAATTCTGTAACAACCACGTTTTCTAAACTTCATGATTTATTCATTTTACTGGCGATATTTTTGCCCATTCTCAGCATTTTATGCTGACAAAAAATAGCGCACAGCAGGAGATATCAACTTCACCGCTACCCCGCGGCATGCGTGCTGTGTGAAGTCAGTCACCATAAAAAAAGCGTATGTTGAATAATATTTTCATCTGGGTTATCAATTTGTAATTAGAAGATTGTTCTTTTACTCATTCTGGATTGGAGTGGCTATGCACATTGTCATACTGGGAAGTGGCGTGGTGGGCGTGACCAGCGCCTGGTATTTAAGTCAGGCGGGGCATCAGGTAACGGTTATCGACCGTGAGGCCGGTCCGGCGCTCGAGACCAGCGCCGCCAACGCCGGGCAAATCTCTCCGGGCTATGCCGCGCCCTGGGCGGCACCGGGCGTGCCGCTTAAGGCGATTAAATGGATGTTCCAGCGCCATGCGCCGCTGGCGATTCGCCTGGACGGCACCGGTTTCCAGCTGAAGTGGATGTGGCAAATGCTGCGCAACTGCGACACGCGACACTATATGGAAAACAAAGGGCGGATGGTGCGCCTGGCGGAGTACAGCCGCGACTGTCTGAAAACCCTGCGTGAAACCACCGGTATTGCCTACGAGGGCCGTCAGGGCGGAACGTTGCAACTGTTCCGCACCGCCCAACAGTATGAGAACGCCACCCGCGATATCGCCGTGCTGGAAGATGCGGGGGTGCCGTATCAACTGCTGGAAGCCTCGCGTCTCGCCGAGGTTGAACCGGCGCTGGCGGAGGTTGCCCACAAGCTGACCGGCGGCCTGCGCTTGCCCAACGATGAAACCGGCGACTGCCAGCTGTTTACCCAGCGGTTGGCGAAAATGGCCGAGCAGGCGGGCGTGCAGTTCCGCTTCAATACGCCTGTAGACAGCCTGATTAAAGAGGGCGAACGCATTGTCGGTGTGAAGTGCGGCGACGAAGTGGTCAAAGCCGATGCCTATGTGATGGCCTTTGGTTCTTACTCTACCGCCATGCTCAAAGGGCTGGTGGATATCCCGGTTTATCCGTTGAAGGGCTACTCGCTGACCATTCCGATCGTTGAAGAGAGCGGGGCGCCGGTATCCACGATCCTTGATGAGACCTATAAAATCGCGATTACCCGCTTTGACAACCGTATCCGCGTTGGCGGTATGGCGGAGATCGTAGGCTTTAATACCGAGCTGCTCCAGCCGCGTCGCGAGACGCTGGAGATGGTCGTGCGCGATCTGTTCCCGCGCGGCGGCCACGTGGAAGAGGCTACGTTCTGGACCGGACTGCGTCCGATGACCCCGGACGGCACGCCGGTGGTAGGCAAAACGGCGTTCAAAAATCTGTGGCTTAATACCGGCCACGGGACGCTGGGCTGGACCATGTCCTGCGGTTCCGGCCAGCTGCTGAGCGATCTGATGTCTGGCAGAATGCCGGCTATCCCCTATGATGATCTCAGCGTCGCACGTTATTCGCCGGGCTTCACGCCCACTCGTTTGCAGCACTTGCATGGTGCGCACCACTAAGGAGAACGCATGTCACGTCCCGTGCTCGCCAGCATTAATCTGCAGGCGCTGAGAGACAATCTTGCTATTGCCCGACGGGCCGCTAATGGGGCCCGCGTGTGGTCGGTGGTGAAGGCCAACGCCTACGGCCATGGCCTGGATCGGGTATGGAATGCCCTGAAGGAAACCGACGGTTTTGCGATGCTCAACCTGGAGGAGGCGATTCTGCTGCGTGAACGCGGCTGGAAAGGGCCGATTCTGCTGCTGGAAGGTTTTTTCCATGCCGACGAACTGGAGCTGTTTGATAAATATCGGCTGACCACCAGCGTGCACAGCAACTGGCAGATTAAAGCGCTACAGAATGCCAGGCTGCATGCGCCAATTGACGTTTATCTAAAGGTGAACAGCGGGATGAACCGTCTCGGTTTTGCACCGGAGCGGATACATACGGTCTGGCAACAGCTGCGCGGTATGAAGAACGTCGGCGCGATGACCCTCATGTCGCACTTTGCACAAGCGGAAAATACCGACGGGGTTATCGAGCCAATGCGCCTGATCGAGCAGGCGGCTGAAGGGCTGGATTGTCCGCGCTCGCTAGCCAACTCGGCGGCCACGATGTGGCATCCGGAAACCCATTTCGACTGGGTACGGCCCGGTATTGTGCTCTACGGCGCGTCGCCTTCCGGCCAGTGGCAGGATATCGCGAACACCGGCCTCAAGCCGGTGATGACGCTGAGCAGCCAGATTATCGGCGTGCAGAACCTCAAACCCGGCGATGCGGTGGGGTATGGCAGTCGCTATCGCGCCAAAGAAGAGCAGCGTATTGGGATTGTTGCCTGCGGTTACGCCGACGGCTACCCGCGTATTGCCGCCAACGGCACCCCGGTGCTGGTAGATGGGATTCGTACCGGTACGGTTGGCGCAATCTCGATGGATATGCTGGCAGTGGACTTAACGCCGTGCCCGCAGGCAGGAATTGGTACTGCCGTTGAGCTGTGGGGGCAGGATATTAAGATTGATGAAGTGGCGGCCAGCGCGGGCACCGTCGGCTATGAGCTGATGTGCGCGCTGGCGCCGCGAGTCCCTGTCGTGACAGTGTAACGTTTGTGCGTTTGCCCGGTGGCGCTGCGCTTACCGGGCCTACAGCCGTTTGCTACTCTCGCAAGCCAGCGCCATCGGGCAACAACCAGGCTACTCCGATTCTTCCTCGGCCACCCGCACGCCGACTTTTAACACCTGATTCTCTTCTTTTTCCGCGACCGTCCACACCATTCCGGCAAACTCCACCTGGTCACCCACTACCGGCGCTGCGCCCAGCAGATGCTCCACGATATCACCCAAAGACTGCTGGTTATCGCGGTACTCTTCACCGCCATCGAGGCCGTAAATCAGCGCGACGTCGGCAAACTTGGCGCCAGCTTCCAGAATAAAGTCGCCAAAAAAGCGCTGATCCAGCGATATCGGCGGCGACTGGCTAAACAGTTTGCCCAATAGCGGCAGGTCGCGTTCGCGGCCAATCACGCACAGAATGTCATTTTCGCGCAGGCGCGTGCTGCCGGTGGGGTGCAGCAGCGCGTTATCGCGAAACAGCGCGGCAATACGCGTTTCCGGCGGCATATGCAGATCGCGCAGCGCCGCACCCACGCACCATTTTTCGGCGCTGAGCTGGTAGACAAACTGTTCCCATGGATTCTCCGGGTGAATATCCAGCCCCACGCGGGAGATAGGCCAGCCGACCGGCGGTACCACCACTTTGGCTTTCTTCGCCGCCCACGACAGCGAGGTGCCTTGCAGAAGCAGTGATATCAGGACCACGAAGAAGGCGACATTAAAGAACAGTCGCGCATTCTCCAGACCGGCCATCATCGGAAACACCGCGAGGATAATCGGTACCGCGCCGCGCAGCCCCACCCAGCTGATAAAGGTGCGCTCGCGCAGGTTAAAGCCGCGGAACGGCAGCAGCCCGGCGAAAACCGAAAGCGGGCGGGCAATAAAGATCATCCAGATAGAGAGTAGCAGCGCCGGAATGGCTATCGGCAACAGGTCAGACGGCGTGACCAGCAGCCCCAGCACGAGGAACATGGCAATCTGCGCCAGCCAGGCCAGGCCATCGAAGTTTTGCAGAATACCAAACCGGTTGCGGATCGGTCGGTTACCGAGCAGGAAGCCGCACAGGTACACCGCCAGGATACCGCTGCCGTCGAGCGTGGTGGTGACGGCAAAAATCATGATCCCGCCGCTCAGCGCCAGCAGCGGATACAGCCCGGCGGGCAGCGCGATACGGTTGATCATTTGCAGCAGCAGATAGCCGCCGCCAAGACCAATCACAATCCCCAAGCCGAACTGCTGAATGATATGTACAAGGAACATCCAGCTCAGGCCCGTCTCATGCTGCTGAATCATCTCAATCAGCGTGATGGTCAGAAACACCGCCATCGGGTCGTTACTGCCGGACTCAATCTCCAGCGTGGAACCCACGCGTTCGTTCAGCCCTTTGCCGCCGAGCAGCGAGAATACCGCCGCGGCGTCGGTCGACCCGACAATCGCGCCGATCAGCAGCCCTTCCATCATGTCCAGCTTAAATAGCCAGGCCGCCATCATCCCGGTCAGGCCGGAGGTGATGAGCACGCCCAGCGTCGCCAGCGACAGCGCCGGGCCGAGCGCCACGCGAAAAGAACTGGCCTGGGTGCGCATCCCACCGTCCAGCAGGATCACCGCCAGCGCCAGGTTACTGACCATATACGCGAAAGGGTAGTTGTCGAACGGAATGCCGCCAATGCCATCAACACCTGCGAGCATACCAATAGCCAAAAAGATAACCAGTATCGGGATGCCGAGGCGGGAAGAAAATGAGCTTAAGAGAATACTGCAGGTTACTAAGACCGAACCCAAAATAAAGAGACTAATGACTGCCGTGGCGTCCAATGTTCACGCACTCCCCTAATCGTGCTTGCTGGTAACAAAACGTTACCATAATTAGGGCGTGAGCATTGGACTAATAAGCGGTGTTTATTGTTTTTTTATTCACTTAATACCGGATGACCGCTCAGCGTGAGCGTTGAATGACCAGACGCATGGATCAACTGCGCCTGTGCGCCCAGCGCCAGCGTCACCGTGCGCTGCTCATGGCCAAAATCGAGACCGGTAATCAGCGGAATCGCCAGCCGTGAACGCAGGTAATCATACATGGCGTTGAGATCGTAGCCTGCGTCGTAATCGTTCGGCGCCGCGCCGGTAAAACTACCCAGCACAACGGCTCGCTGGCGTGACAAAATGCCCGCGTGTAGCAGCTGTAACAGCATGCGTTCAACGCGGAACGGATGCTCGTTGATGTCTTCCAGCACCAGAATGCCGTCGCGAATCTCCGGGAGCCACGGCGTACCTATCAGCGAAACGATCATAGCCAGGTTTCCTCCCCACAGCGTACCCTGCGCCTCACAGGCCGGGCCGTCGCCACGCCACTCGACGGAATAGGTCGGATTTTTCAGAGCCTGCCAGAAGTGCCTTTCGGTAAAATCGTTTAGCGTTTCGGCACCGAAGTTCCCGGCCAGCATCGGCCCGCTAAAGGTAATGACGTTGCCGTGGGCCAGTAGCCCCATCTGGATGGCGGTAAAATCGCTGTGGCCGCAGATAAGCAGCGGATCGCGCTGTTGGCGAGCCGCCAGCCCCTGCCAGTCGATGCGATCAAGTAATCGGCTCGCGCCGTAGCCGCCGCGTACCGGCATCACAATCTGATTTTTACCCGTCAGCGAAACAAGACCGTTAAGATCGCCCAGTCTTTCGCTTTCCGTGCCGGCAAAACGGCGGTCGCGACGGGCGATAACCTGCTGATGGGTGACCTGATGTCCGGCCTCTTCTAATCGCGACACCCCGCGCAGCGCGGCGGACTGGTTAATGCAATAGCCGGAAGGGGCGATAAGATGAAACTGAGACATGGCATTTCCTTGCTGAGTACGAAACGAGTATCATGCCGCCTGAGCCAGTGGTTGTCATTAACGGCAGCAAAGTTCAGCTAAAAGGATAGATGCGTGAAATTAAGATGGTTTGCTTTTTTAATTGTATTACTCGCCGGATGTAGCTCTAAATCGGATTACCGTAATCCGCCATGGAACCCTGAAGTGCCGGTAAAGCGAGCGATGCAGTGGATGCCCATTAGCGAAAAAGCCGGTGCGGCATGGGGCGTTAGCCCACGCTTGATCACCGCGATTATTGCCGTAGAGTCCGGCGGGAATCCGACCCTGGTCAGCAAATCAAACGCGGTTGGCCTGATGCAGCTGAAGGCCTCCACCTCCGGGCTGGACGTTTACCGTTATATGGGCTGGAGCGGCCAGCCGTCGACCAGCGAGTTGAAAAATCCGGAGCGTAATATCTCAATGGGGGCAGCCTATCTGAGCATTCTGGAACACGGTTCGCTGGCGGGTATTAGCGACCCGGAAGTGATGCAGTATGCGCTGGTGGTGTCCTACGCGAACGGCGCAGGTGCGCTGCTGCGCACCTTCTCATCAGACCGCAAAAAGGCGATTGCCGAAATTAACGAACTGGATAAGGATGAATTCTTCGAGCATGTTGTGAAGAACCATCCTGCACCGCAGGCGCCGCGCTATATCTGGAAAGTACAGAAAGCAATGGACGCCATGTAGTTAGCGAATGTTTTTGGCCCGTTCGCGGGCCTCTCGCTCCAGCGAAAAAATAATGAGCTGGAGCGAGCGTTCAAGTACCGGCGTCAAATGCAGAAAACGAAAGCTCAGGCGCGGCGTCACAATCGTTTCGTTTTTGTTATCGACCCACTTACGTTCCCCAATTGCCAGCAGTTGCGCATCAAAGCGAAAACGTCCCCACTGTCCCATATCCAGCTCAATCTCTTTCAGTTCGATACCCGGCTGCAGACTCTCCGGCGCGGGGCCTTCCAGAAGCGCGCCCATGCCTCCCAGCGATAAATCAAACAGTCGAAAGCGTAGCGGGCTTTTATCCGGCAGCGTGGCGACGCCATAGTAGGGCGGGTGTAGCGGCGCGGGCATGCGAAAAAACTCACGACGTTGAATAAACCAGAGCGCCGGCGGGGTAGGCATCACAAAGGCCGGTAGCCCTTGAAAATCTTCGACCCGCATTTCCGCAATGGTAAATTCGATTTTTGCGCCGTTGGTTTCCGCCACGATGCTGATATTTTTGGCGGCACGCGCGGCATCGTTGTCTTCTTCACGACTGCCAAAATCAATGACCAGATGCTCCTGGCTGGCGTCGAGAATACGGCTAATAAACTGGCGAGAAGACCAGCTCACGCGCAGCGCGGCGTTGGTGCGCTGAAGATCGCGTAAAATATTGAGTACGGCTAGCGGGTTTTGCTTAAGAAACTGTGCGTTATGCTCACTCACCTGAATGGCTCCTGAAGGGCAGGTTCTTTATAAGATATCGGCGTCGAAAAATAGAACTTAAGCATCTAATTGGAAATATTTAACATCACGACAGATTTGCGCAGTGCAACGGACTTAAGACAGTACCTACATCAATATTCGTATTTATCCGTATAAAATATCATCGTTACGCCAGGTTTTTTAAGAACAATTACCTATACTTGAAACATTAGCGGCGCAGAATGTCGGCGCTTTTATTGCTGTTAATGGAACAGGAGAGGTGGGAAAAATGGGTATTATTACCTGGATTATTTTTGGTCTGATTGCCGGTGTTATTGCCAAATTCATTATGCCGGGACGCGATGGGGGTGGCTTTATCCTCACCTGTATCCTGGGTATTGTGGGTGCGGTAGTGGGCGGTTGGCTTGCGACCACGTTTGGCATCGGCGGCAGCGTCACCGGTTTTAACCTGCACAGCTTCCTGGTCGCCGTGGTTGGCGCCATCGTTGTGCTGGCGGTATTCCGCCTGATTCGCCGCGAATAATGTCTTCTGACGGCCCCGTAAGGGGCCGTTTCTTTTTTCGATAAAATCCGATCTTCATCACATTTTTAAATCCCTTCTTATTTTGTTGTTGAATAGTAAATGCGGATGATAATAATTATCGTTCTTTGTTTTTTGAGCTCAACGATAATGAATAACGCCGTTTTCCGCCTTTGCGCACTCTCCGGGATGATAACATTCGCGCTTGCATCGCAGGCCTATGCCGATAACAACGAAACCACCATGCTGGTAACCGCCTCCGGCGAGGGGAGCGAACTGGCTGACTGGACCAACAGTGCCACCAAATCCGCGGTGGCGGAGAGCAAGACGCCGCAGGTTATCAACACTATCGGCCAGCATGACATCGCCCTGCGTCACGCCACCTCGGTGAATGAGATTCTGCGTTATGCGCCCGGTGTGGCGACTGAGTCTCGCGGCAGCACGACCTACATGAGCGAATACAAGATTCGCGGCTTTAACGTCGACAACGAATTCTATAACGGCCTCCAGTTGCCCTATAACGTGACCGGTAATACCAAAGCGCGGATCGACCCGCTGCTGATTGATAGCGTCGATATCCTTAAAGGGCCGTCCTCGGTGCTCTACGGCAGCGGTTCGCCGGGCGGGTTGGTGAATATTCAAGGGAAGAAACCGCAGACCACGCCGCGCACGGAAGTCGGCTTCAATACCGGGACTCGCAACCTCAAAGAGGGCTACCTTGACTCGACCGGACGCATCGCCGAGAGCGACTGGAGCTATCGCCTGCTGGGCAAAGCGAGCGAGGGTGACGATCAGCCCCATACCACGCGCTATGAAGATTATCTGGTGGCGCCCAGCGTGACCTGGCAGCCAGGCGGGAAAACCCGTCTCACGCTGGATGCGTTGGCGCAAAATACCCCAAGCCTGACGCCATCTAACCCGCTGCCGCTTTCCTATTTGCGCTCCAGCTACGCCAATAAACGCGATTATGCCGGTGACGACTGGAACGGCTTCAAGCAGCGCCAGTGGATGGTGGGCTACAGCTTTGAACACGAATTCGACAGCGGCTGGGGCATTGCGCAGAAGGCGCGTTACTTTGATATCGACACGCATCAGCAGAGCGTCTATTCCACCGGCAATGCAGGTAATCCGGTTTACGAACTGAACCGCTCCGCCTATACCACCGACGAAAATCTGCACAGCTTTAATATCGACAACCAGATTACGCGGACGCTGACGGTGGGCGAGTGGCAGCACCACCTGCTGGCAGGGTTCGACTATCAGAAGCTGAATTCGCACTACCACTATCGCTATGCGTCGACGACCCCGGGTATCGACATGCGCAACCCGGACTTTGCGCAGGTGAATGAAGGGGCGCTGGGACTGTACACCGCGCAGAAAAACCGCCTTTCCTACAACCAGAAGGGTTACTACCTGCAGGACCAGATGGCCTGGGGTGGCCTGAATATTCTTGCCAGCCTACGCTACGACGAATACCAGTCCGCGACGACCGATTACCTGAACAACGACGAGAAAGCGTGGATCTCTCAGGATCGCGTGACCAAGCGCCTTGGCGTGCTGTACGCCTTTGACAACGGGCTGTCGCCGTTTATCAGCTATTCCGAAGGGTTTAAACCGGTATCACCGGCTAACGGCCTGACGGCTGAACAGGTGAAACCTACCACCAGCAAGCAGGTGGAAGGCGGGGTGAAGTACCTGCTGGCGGACTATGCGACCACCTTTACCGCCTCAGTCTTTAACATCCGACAGAAAAACGTGCTGAGCGCGGATCCAAGCTGGGTGTACCGCCAGACCGGGGAAATTGAGTCCAAAGGGGCAGAGCTGTCGGTCATCAGCCGTCCAACCGACAATATTAACCTGATAGCCAACTACGCCTATACCCACGCCATCAATACCGAAGATGAGCGTTATCAGGGCAAACGCCCGACGCAGATCCCCGAAAATGCGTTCAACCTGTGGGGCGACTATACCTTCGATCAAAGCCTGGTGCGCGGGCTGACGATCGGCGCAGGGGCGCGCTATACCGGTCCGATGGAAATCTCGCCGGATAACAAGGCGGGTAAACTGGGGGGCACAACGCAGTACGATATGTCGCTGTCTTACGATATGTCCGCCGTGGACAGCAGCCTTGCTGGGCTCATGCTGAAAGCCAGCGCACAGAACCTGACCAACAAAGAGACGTTGACCTGTTATGACAGCACCAACTGCTGGATTGGTCGCGATCGAACCGTGCAGGTGGGGGCGAGCTATACCTTCTGATGGTAGGCCGGATAAGCGCAGCGCCATCCGGCCGTTACGCATCATGCCGGATGGCGGCGAAACGCCTTATCCGGCCTACGTGATAATTGCTGGTCGCCCGGACGAGGCGTTTACGCCGACTCCGGGGCGGCACTGGCCGTAGCAGACTGACGCTGAGCCCCCTTCATCGGAATGAACGCGACGATAACGGCACCCAGAATCAGGAAGGCGGCCACCATGTAGATCCCGGCGTTGAAGCTGCCGGTGACGTCTTTCATCAACCCCATCAACAAGGGGCCCAGCGCCGCGCCGGTCATGCCGGTGCCGTTGATCACCGCAATGCCCAGCGCACGGGCGCGCAGGGAGAGCGCGCGATCCGGCGTGGTCCAGAAGATAACCATCGCCGCAAAGGCACCCATCGACGCCATCACGATCCCGGTGAATTGCAGGTGCGGGTTCGGGCTGGCAGCGGTGAGGATCCAGCCAGCTGCGGCGAACAGATAGGGCAACAGCGTGTGCAGCTTACGTTCGTTATAGCGATCGGAACGTTTGCTCCACCAGATCATGCCGATGATCGTACAGACCTGCGGAATTGCGCTCAGCAGACCGATGGTCACGTTGCTGCTCTCGGCGTTAAAACTACGCAGAATCAGCGGCGTCCAAACGCTCAGGGCGCTGAGCGTATTGGTCAGGCAGAAGTAGGCCAGGGTGTAGAGAATAATCGCCGGGGTGAGTAGCTCGCGCAGCATACTTTTTTGCCCTGCCGAGGTGGCCTGAATGGCGCTCTGGGTGTGCAATGCGTTGAGTCGATCGGCTTCAAGCATCTCGTTGAGGCAGGCCTTATCATCGTCGGTCAGCCATTTGGCCTTTGCCGGGCTGTCGTCAAGCCAGAACCAGACTACCAGGCCAAGCAGCACCGATGGGAAGCCTTCCAGCAGGAACAGCCACTGCCAACCTTTCAGATTGAGCAGGCCATCCATGTTGAGAATGTACCCAGACGCCAGAGACCCCAACGCCATGGTCACCGGCATGGCAATCATAAACAGCGCGTTGGCGCGAGCGCGATAATGTGCGGGGAACCAATAGGTTAAGTAGTAGAGCAGGCCGGGAAGAAAACCGGCTTCGGCAATACCCACCAGCATGCGCAGGGCGTACAGGCTGTTGGGTCCGGTGGCGAACAGCGTGGCGGTAGAGGCAATACCCCAGACGATCATCAGAATGGCTATCCAGCGCCGCGCGCCAACGAGGGTCAACATCACGTTACTGGGGATCCCACAGACCACGTACATCACATAAAACAACGTGGTGGCGAGGCCGAACATGGTGCTGGTTAACCCGAGGTCTTTCCCCATGGTTAGCCCAGCGAAACCGATGTTGATACGGTCGAGATAGGAGAACACGAACAGCACGAATAAAAATACGATCAATCGGCGAAACAGCTTGTTGATCACCGCCTGCTGCCGCGCGTTGAGCGGCGCTGGCCCGGAGGCCGACGTTGGTTCCAGAGAAGGGCTATCGTTCATGAAAAGCTCCACATTGTGATTATGGTTATGGGTCGTACAGGCTGGCTAACGTATAGAGAACGCCCACTGAAGGTGTCAATTTTATGTGTGAAAAATGATACGCAATTGTTATGTGTGTGGCATTTGTGAATCATAATGCGATCTGCGTCGCTAAAAAGCCCCTGGTGCCGATCGACCTGGCATCACGACGTGGGGACGGGACGAAAGACACAGGGTATAATCGAAAAATCTGCGGCTTGTTTGGTAAGGAAACGCATGAGTTATCTAAAAAAATTATCGGGTGATGGTACTGAAGATGCCGTATTTCATCGTGAAGAGTTTCCGTTCTACTGGATTGTTAACGTCTACGCGCGTTACACCCAAACCGTAGAAATTGCGCTCAAGAAGATTTCCCTGGACGTCTCGCGCTTTCGCGTGTTGATGATTACCCATCAGTACGGCGAGGCGAGCATTTCGCAAATCTCCGAGTATGCGTTAGCGAAAATGCCGACCGTCACCAAAATCGTTGGCCGTCTCCGCGAGGATGGCCTGGTGACAACCGCCATCAGCCCCAGCGATGCGCGCGTGACCGTGGTGATGTTAACGGAAGCGGGCCAGCAGAAGGTGGCGGAAGCGATGCCGCTAATGAGCAAAATATTCGACAAAGGTTTTAAAGGAATGACCGCCAGTCAGGTGGAAAAAATGAACCAGGCATTGGCCAAAGTGCTGGATAACCTCAACGAACTTTAACCCCGCCCCCCACACGATCGTGAAACTGTGACTCGTGTAGAAAAATTTTATAACCAACTGTAAAACAACAAAATATTTCATATCGTCGTCGACAATCCGTTCGACGGCGATACCCGCTATTTTGCTTTTTTTTGCTTTATATTTCATCAATCTGCATAAATAACCATCAACAACAAAAGGTTAATGGATTGTGTGTTTTTGGTAAATATAACGTGAAAAATTACTTGAATATTCATCCAAATTGGCCATAGTAAAAACACGTTAGTCAGGACAAAGACGCCGCATTGACGGCTCGCCTGAATATGATTCATTTTTTCTGTGTAAGGTGTTAATTATGCAGCCAGTTCGTGAGAGCAAGGGTTTTGTCGAACGTTTCACCCTCGGTGACGGCGACCTGCGTTTTGCCGTTAAAGATACGCTGGACGTGGCGGGACACCGTACGCAGGCCGGCTGTCCGGCGCTGGCAGAAAGCCCAGTGGCGGCGCAGCACGCCAGCGTCGTCGCGATGTTGCTGGGCAGCGGCTGCCAGCTGGTAGGCAAAACCACGCTGCATGAGCTGGCGTTTGGCGTCACCGGCATCAATCCGTGGGCGGGGACGCCGGTCAATCCTTGTTACCCTGAACTGATTCCCGGCGGTTCTTCGAGCGGCTCGGCGGCGGTTGTCGCCTCCGCAGAGGTGGATTTTGCGCTCGGTACCGATACCGGCGGTTCCGTGCGCATGCCCGCCGCCTGCTGTGGGATCCTCGGGCTGAAACCCGGCTACGGCGTGCTGAGCCGTCAGGGGGTTCTCCCCGCCGAAAGCTCGCTGGACTGCGTTGGTATTTTCGCCCGCGACGCGGACGTGCTGCGCCAGGTCCTGCGCCGCTTAAATGTGCCCGTGGATGCGCCGCTGACGGCCTTACCGGAGATGGCATTTGTTGCCGCCGCACAGCCGGAAATTGATGCCAGGATTCTTGTGACCCTGGCCCAAAGGGATATCTATCCGCAACCCGCTGAATTGCCCTTGCTTAGCGAAGCCCATCGCGCCGGTCTTACCCTGATCAACCATGAAAACTGGCTGGCCTTTGGCCCGCTACTCGCCAGCGGAAAAGTGTCCGACGACGTTGCCAGCCGCATTCGCCGGGGGGAAACGGTTAGCGCGCAGGACGTGCAGGAAGCGGAAACCGTTCGCCAGCGCTTTAGCGCGCAGGTGGATGAACTGCTGATGAAAACGCCGCTGCTGGCGCTGGCGACCTTACCCGATTTACCGCCAACCTTAGCCGAAGCTAACGATCCGCTGCGTGTGGTTGAGTTAACCCGGCTGGTGCGTCCCTTCAACCTCAGCGGCCATCCGGCTCTGACGCTGCCTATGGGCAGCCTGAACGATCGTCCTGTTGCGCTTCAGCTCGTGGCTCGTAAAGGGGACGAAGGTCTGCTGGTGCAGGCCGCCGAATGGCTGATGCGACGACGCGTCTAGCCGCGATACCCGCTTTTTCGTTATCCCAGATGACTCAGTGAGTACGACTCATTGCGGCTGCGTTCGCCCTGCGAACGGCTGCGTATAACCCTTCCGGAGGAAGCCATGTCTGCCGTACACGTTCGTGAAACGCTGGTGCCGCTGCTGAACGAGGTCTCGACTCGCAGCGCCGATTTTGAACATCAACGTCATATCTCTGACGACATCATTACTCGCTTTAAGCAGGTCGGCGTGTATCGCGCGCTGGTCCCCAAAATCTACGGCGGCGACGAGTGTACACCCGCGCAGTTTTGCGAGCTGATTGAGCAAATCGCCACGGCGGACGGCTCTGCGGGATGGGTGGCAAGCTTTGGCATGAGCCCGTTCTACCTTGGCGCGCTGCCGGTGGAGACGTTGGCTGAACTCTACCGCGACGGCCCGGACGTGGTCTTCGCGGGCGGCATCTTCCCGACGCAGAAAGCGCGTCAGGCCGACGGCGGCTATCGCGTGAGCGGTCGCTGGAGCTTTGCCAGCGGCAGCATGGGCGCATCGGTACTGGGCGTCGGGATCCTGCCGGACGGCGAACAACCGCTGCCGCGCATGGCGGTCCTGCCGCGCGATAGCGTGCAGATCGATCCGGTCTGGGACACGGTCGGCCTCGCCGGAACCGGCAGCCACGACCTGCTGGTGGATGACGTCTTTGTCCCCGAGGCGTGGACCTTTATTCGCGGCGGCGCGCTGAATCTGGAGGGGCCGCTGTACCGCTACCCGGTGCTATCACTGGCCACCCAGGTGCTCTCCGTTGTCGCGCTCGGCGTAGCCCGCGCGGCGCTCAATGAAATTTACGCCATCGCCCATCGTCAGCAGTCGGTGACCGGCGCGCCGCGTCTGGCCGATCGCCCGCAGGCGCAGATGCAGATTGCCCGCTGCGAAGCGGATTTGCGCTCGGCTCGCGCCTGGTTTTACGAGGCGATTGACGATGTCTGGCAGCGTCTGCTGCAGGGCGATGACGCCAGCTGCGAGCAGATTAACGCGCTGCGGCTGTCCTCCACCCACGTGACGCGCGTCGCCGCCGATGTGGCCCGTCAGGCGCTGGCGCTGAACGGTATGGGGGGCGTCACCATGACCAGCCCGCTGCAGCGCTACGTTCGCGACACGATGGTGATTACGCAACACGCCTTTATGGGCGACCTCTCGTACCTCAATGCGGGCACGGTCTTTTTCGGCGGTAAACCGCTGCCGGGTTACCTGTGATTGTTAACTAAGGAGCAACAGATGAGCCAAGCCAACAAACTACGCGTGCTGTTTTGCATCGGCGTAAACCAGAACTTTTTTGACGCCAGCGCGGCGGAAGCCAAACAGGTATGGGCCGCTTTCGGCTTGATGATGAAAGGCATGGAGGAGACGCCGGGGATCCGCGTCATCGGCAATATGGATGATGACCAACTGATGGTCGGCCCGTCGACCACCGCGCCGTGGACCACCTACGTACTGGCCGATGCCGAAGCGCTGGAAAACGTCGCGGCGGTCTGCAATCTGTTCCGTACCACGCCGGTAGGCGACAGCGGCAGTAAGCTGTGGAAGTACTGCAAAATCGAAGCCCGCGTCGGGCGTGAGCTGATTATTCAGGATTAACGGAGCGCGCGATGACTTCTCTGGATGCGCTGCGCCTACAGCAGCTCGAAGATCAGCAGGCCGCCAGGGTGTGCATCAGCAACTATATGCACCTGTGCGACCGCCTTGATGATGCCGACACCGTACGCGCCATCGGCGCGCTGTTTAGCGTCGATGCCTGCTGGGAAGGCGTGGGTGAACCCTACGCCGCGCGTCTGGGGCGCCATCAGGGGCGTGCGGCGATTGTCGCCATGATGGCGAGCTACGTGCGCCAACCCGCACATTTTGCCATGAATGCGCATTTTCTCTGTTCCGAGGCGTTGAGCGTGACGGCAGACGGCGAGCTGCATGGCCGCTGGCTGATGCTGCAAACGTCCGCCTTCAGCGCGGGCGGCGCACACCTCAACGCCGCCGAATTAAACGTCACCTTCCGGCGCGAAGCGGGGGAGATGGTGATGCGCCATTTCACCACCCGCAACCTGTTTAGCCGCCCCGTAAGCCACTGGCACGCCGAGGATCTGCTCCCGGTGCCGGACCAAAATCAGACCGTCGAAGACGTGCAGGAGAATGGACATGCAGTGTGACCACCTCATTAATGTGAAGAATATCGATACCACGACGCCGAACGCGCCGAGCCGCGACGAGATTGCCTCGCTGGTACAGCACGACCGTGTACACACCTCGCTGTACACCTCTGAAGCACTGTTCAATCTGGAGCTGGGCCGCGTGTTCGGCAAAACCTGGGTCTGGGTGGCGCACGCCAGCGAAATCCCGGAGACCGGCAGCTTCAAGACTACCGAGATCGGCACCCAGCCGGTGATTGTGGTACGCGACCGTAAAGGTACCGTCCACACGCTGCTGAACCGCTGTCGCCACCGCGCGGCGACCGTCTGCGAACACCGCAGCGGCAAAACCAACAGCTTCGTGTGCCCGTACCACGGCTGGGGCTACGCGCTCGACGGCAGCCTGCGCGGCGTGCCGCACCCGGAAAGCTATGCCGACCAGTTAGAAAAAGGCGAGCTGGGGCTGGTGTCCCTGCGCACCGAACAGTACGCGGGCATGATTTTCGCCACCTTTAACGACCATATTGAACCGCTGGAAGATTTCCTCGGCGCGGCGAAAAAGTGGATGGATTTATTTATGAAGCAGGGCGCGGGCTATCCGATTAAAACCGGCCCGGCGCACCGTTTCCGCTTCCCGGGCAACTGGAAAATTCAGCTCGAGAACACCACCGATGGCTACCACTTCCCGGTGGTGCATCGCTCGTTCTTAAGCTCGGTCGATAAGCAGACCGAAGAGATGCTCAACTTCGTCGATGGCAGCGGTTATGTCGAAGACCTCGGCAACGGCCATAGCGTGATGGTGATGATCCCGGAACTGGTGGATCTGGAAGCCAATCTTGATGCGCCGATCCCGGAGCGCTTTATCGAACTGGCCGACGCGCTGCGTGCCGATCACGACGAAGAACAGGTGCGTCGCATCGTGCGTGCGGTCGGCGGTTCCGGCTTCAACCTCAATATCTTCCCGAACATTGCCTGCTCGATGGCCTTCTTCCGCGTATTGCAGCCGGTATCGGTGAACGAAACCGAAATTCACCATGCGGTGATCACCATGGACGGCGGCCCGGAAATCGCCAACCAGGCGCGTCTGCGTCTGCACGAGCACTTCCAGGGGCCGATGGGCTTCGGCACGCCGGACGACTCGGAAGCGTGGGAGCGCGTGCAGCGCGGGGCCACCGCCGGAGACGACCTGTGGATCATGCTCAACCGTGGCCTGGCGGGGGAATACCGCACTGACGACGGCCTGCGTAGCGACGTTAGCGCCGAAACCGGCATGCGCGCGGCCTACCAGCAGTGGAAAAAACTGATGACGGAGATGGAATAAATGACAACCGCTGAATCTGTACTGTTTAACGCCATCGCGGTTATCAACCTCGAAGGCGACCTGCTGGATCAGGGCGAGTTCGATGCCTGGCTGGATCTCTGGCAGCACGACGGCCTGTACGTGGTGCCGATCGACCCGACCGAGACCGACTTTAAAAACACGCTCAACTACGCCTGCGACGATCACCACATGCGCGCCAGGCGCGTGAAGCGCCTTTACAGCGGCGAGTCTATCTCCACCACGCCGCGCGCCAGAACGCTGCGCACGCTGTCGCGCTTCCGTCTGCTGGAAGCGAGTGAAAACGAAGTGGTGGTACGCGGCGCGCAGTCGCTGTGGGAACACCGCAAGGGCCACAGCCGTCACTACGCCGCTGACATTACCTGGCATCTGGTGCCGCTGGCCAGCGGTTGGCGGATTCAGCAAAAGGTGATTCGCCTGGTCAACAGCGACGATGTGCTGCACAGCATTGGCTACATCCTGTAAGGAACCGTTTATGACGCAAACCGTATTAGTGACCGGGGCGGCTTCCGGTCTCGGCAACGTGATTGCCGCCCATCTGCTGGCCGAGGGCTTTCAGGTGGTGCTGACCGATGTCGACGCCGCCCGCGCCGAAGCCGCTGCCGCAAACCTGGATAACGGCGAAGGCAAAGTCCTGGCGCTGGGGCTGGATATCCGCCAGCCGGAAGCCTTTGACCGCGCGCTGACGGCGACTATTGAGCGCTTCGGCAGCCTGCAGGTGCTGGTGAATAACGCCGCGCTAACGCTCGCGACCCCGGTAATGGAGATCACCGCCGAGGAGTTTGACCAGGTGATTTCCACCAACCTGCGCGGCACGTTCGTTGGCTGCCAGACGATGGGGCGCTACTTCGCCCGCCGCGGCTATGGCCGAATCATCAACCTGGCGTCGCTCGCCGGGCAGAACGGCGGCACCGCCTCCGGGGCGCACTACGCGGCGTCAAAAGGCGGCATTCTGACGCTGACCAAAGTCTTTGCCCGCGAGCTGGCGAAATCCGGCGTGACGGTCAACGCCATCGCGCCGGGGCCGATGGACCTGCCGACGGTGCACGCGCTGGTGCCGGAAGAGAAGATGCCCGGCCTGTTGCAGATGATCCCGGTGGGTGAGCTTGGCGACGCGGCGTTTGTCGCCCAGGCCGTGGCGCTGCTGGCCTCTCAACAATCGTCGTTTGTCACCGGGGCCACCTGGGACATTAACGGCGGGCTGTTTATGCGCTAAGGGGGCACCGATGCTGACATTACAGGTTATCCGTCGCGAGCTGCAGGGCGAGGTGGTGGTGCTGACGCTGGCGAAAGCCGACGGTGCGGCGCTGCCCGCGTTCACCGCCGGGGCGCATATCGACCTGCATCTGGGCGACGATCTGGTGCGTCCGTACTCGCTGTGCGGCGATCCGCGCGAGCGCCATCACTACCAGCTTGGCGTGCTGAAAGACAGCCAGTCAAAAGGCGGTTCGCTCGCCGTTCACCGGCTACAGGTTGGCGATGAGATTCAGGTGAGCGAGCCGCGTAACCTCTTTGCGCTGGATGAAAAGGCGAGCCACAGCCTGCTTATCGGCGGCGGTATCGGCATTACGCCGATGCTGGCGATGGCGGCGGAGCTGCTGGCGGTCGGGCGCTCTTTCAGCCTGCATTACTGCGCGCGCAGCCGCGCCCAGGCGGCGTTTGTCGCCCAGTTAACGGCGTCTTCTTATGCCCCGCAGGTGCATCTGCACTTCAGCGATGAACAGCGTATCAACCTTGATGCGGTGCTGTGCGACGTGCCCGCAGGCACGCATGTCTACGTCTGCGGCCCGACGCGGCTGATGGATGCGGTCAGCGAGCGGGCCGTCGCACAGGGCTACGCGCCGGAGCAGATCCACCAGGAGTGCTTTAGCGCTGAGGTGGAAACCGGCGGTCAGCCGTTTGAAGTGGTGGCGGCCGCCAGCGGCATCACCGTTCAGGTGGCGGCAAATCAGACCATCGTTGAAGCGCTGGCGCTGGCGGGGCTCAAGGTGTGCGTCTCCTGTAAACAGGGGATCTGCGGCAGTTGCCTGACCGACGTGCTGGAAGGTGAGCCGGATCATCGTGACCACTATCTGACCGACGAAGAGAAGGCCGATGGCGATCAGATCCTGATGTGCTGCTCCCGGGCGAAAAGCGCCCGTCTGATAATCGATCTTTGAGGATCTCTCTATGACTCTGCAAACCGAGTTTCGTAACGCTATGGCGCAATTGGGCAGCGCGGTATCGGTGATCACCACCGATGGCCCTGCGGGCAAATTTGGCTTCACCGCCTCCGCCGTATGTAGCGTGACCGACCAGCCGCCGACGCTGCTGGTCTGCATGAACCGCAACTCCTTCGCCCACGCACACTTCAAGCACAACGGCGCGCTGTGCGTCAACGTGCTGTCGAGCGAGCACCAGGCGCTGTCGGGCATTTTTGCCAACGCCAGTCTGCGCTCCGAAGAGCGTTTCTGCCACGACAGCTGGCAGGTGATGGCCAGCGGCGCGCCGGTACTGAGCTCCGCAGTGGCGAGCTTTGACTGCCTGATTGACGACTGCCACGAAGTGGGCAGCCACTCGGTCTTTTATTGCCGGGTGCAGGCCATTCGCATCAGCGAGCAACCGCGCGGGCTGGTCTATTTCAACCGCCGCTACCACACGGTTGGCTGCGACGTGGAAGCCTGATAACGAAAGGGGGAATGCCGGATGAGCAATGTCGTTTCTGAAACTGCCGTCACATCAACGACCGTCCGCCAGGACGCGCAGCAGATGCGCAAGCTGGTGGTCGCGTCGGTACTGGGTAATGCGCTGGAATGGTATGACTTCTTTCTCTACGGCACCGCCGCGGCGCTGGTGTTTGGCCCGCTGTTCTTCCCGGTGGGCGGCGACCCGCTACAGGGTACGCTGCTGGCGTTTTCCGGCTTCGCGGTCGGCTTTCTGGCGCGCCCGCTTGGCGGCATCCTGTTCGGCCATATCGGCGACCGCTACAGCCGTAAGATGACGCTGATCATGACGCTGACGCTGATGGGGGCAACGACCTTTGTTATTGGCCTGCTGCCGACCTACGCGCAGATAGGCATCTGGGCGCCGCTGTCGCTCATCATCCTGCGCTTCTTACAGGGCGTGGCGTCCGGCGGCGAGTGGGGCGGCGGCGTGCTGATGCTGAGCGAAAACGCGCCAGCTTCACGCCGTGGCTTCTATACCGCGTGGAGCCAGATGGGCGTCTCCGGCGGTTTTGTGCTCTCGGCCTTCGCCTTTTACCTCGTCCAGCAGCTGCCGGAAAACGATTTCCTGGGCTGGGGTTGGCGCGTGCCGTTCTTACTGAGCATCGTCATCTTCCTGGTGGGCGTTTATATCCGCAAAAACATTCGCGAGAGCAAAGCCTTTACCCAGGCGAAGGCGGAAGGCAAGCATGAAAAGATCCCGCTGCTGGTGCTGGTACGCGAACACCCGAAAGCGCTGCTGCAGGCCATTGCCCTGCGGCTGCCGGAAAACGGGGCTTCCTATATTTTCTTCACCTTCTCGGTGGTCTACGCCAAACACATTGGTATCGGCACCGGGGAGATCATCAGCGCGGTGACGCTGGCGATGCTGATTGAGTTTTTCTCGATCCTCTTCTGGGGCGCGCTGTCGGACAAGATTGGCCTGAAGCCCGTTTACTACATCGGCGTGATTGGCCTGCTGGTGATGGCATTCCCCTTCTTCTGGCTACTCTCCACCGGCAGCTATGGCGCGGTGATGCTGGCGATGTTCCTCGGCCTGCCGGTGTGTCACGGCGCGATGATTGGCACCCAGCCGTGCATCATGAGCGATCTCTTCCCGGTGCGGGTGCGCTACTCCGGGCTGGCGCTGGGTCACGAAGTGGGGTCCATCTTCTCCGGCGGCCTCGGCCCGATGCTGGCGGTGGCGCTGCTGATGGCCTTCGATTCCTCCTGTCCGGTCTCTTTACTGTTGATGGCCTATGCGTTGCTGGCATGGATTGCCCTGAGAAGCCTGCCTTCAACCCCCTTACAACACAAACATGCAGGAGCAACGGATGTTAACGATTGAATCACTGACCTGCTGGCTGGTGGATATTCCCACCATTCGCCCGCACAAGCTGTCGATGGCCACCATGGGCTGCCAGACCCTGACCCTCGTGCGCATGCAGTGCGCGCAGGGCGTGGTCGGCTGGGGCGAAGCCACCACCATCGGCGGGCTGAGCTACGGCGCGGAAAGCCCGGAGGCCATTCGCTCGGCTATCGAAACCTATCTCGTACCGCTGCTGTGCGGGCAGACCTTCAGCGGCGTGGCGGCGCTTGCCGACAAAATGAATGCCAGCGTGAAGGGCAACACCTTTGCGAAGTCGGCGCTGGAAACCGCGTTTCTGGATGCCCAGGGCAAGCTGCTGGGGCTGCCGATAAGCGCGCTGCTCGGCGGGGCGATAACCGACCGCCTGCCGGTGCTGTGGACGCTGGCGAGCGGCGATACCGACAAAGACATTGAAGAAGGCAAGCGACTACTGGCAGAAGGGCGGCACGACACCTTCAAGCTAAAAATTGGTGCCCGATCGCTAAAAACCGATATCCAGCATGCGCTGGCGATCAAAGCCGCGCTGGGCGATGGCGTGAGCATTCGCGTGGACGTTAACCAGGCGTGGGATTTCACCACCGCGGTGAAGGGCATGAGTGAATTACAGGCCGGCGGTATCGACCTCGTTGAACAGCCAACCCCGCTCTGGGACCGGCAGGGGCTGATTACCCTGAGCCAGCGTTTTGACGTTCCGATTCTCGCCGATGAAGCGGTGGCAACCAGCCACGACGGTTTTGCTCTGGCGCACGGCGGGTTTAGCGGTGCCTATGCGCTGAAGATTGCCAAAGCGGGCGGTCCGGCGCAGGCGCTGAAGCTGGCGCACGTCGCGCAGGCGGCGGGGGTGGCGCTGTACGGCGGCACCATGCTGGAAGGCTCGCTCGGTACGGTGGCCTCGCTGCACGCCTGGTCCACCGTACGGATGCAGTGGGGAACCGAGATGTTCGGCCCGCTGCTGCTGAAAGACGACATCGTGGTCACGCCGCTCGATTTCAGCCAGGGGCAGGTTTCGCTGCCGCAGGGGCCGGGGCTGGGCGTGGAGATTGACCTCGACAAACTGCGTTATTACGCGCGCCACTAAAAGGACATCCCGATGCTGTTCAAAGTTGAAATGACCGTCAATATCCCGTCGTCGCTGCCCAAAGCCGAAGCCGATGAGATCAAAGCGAAAGAAAAAGCCTACTCCCAGCAGCTGCAGCGCGAAGGGAAATGGATGCACATCTGGCGCGTCGCCGGGCTGTACGCCAACGTCAGTATTTTTGACGTGGCCGATAACCAGGAACTCCACGACCTCTTAACCGCGCTGCCGCTGTATCCGTATATGGATATCAGCGTGCAGGCGTTATGCCGACACCCGTCGGCCATTGATTAAAACAACAAACCTTACCCTACAAAAAGAGGAACACGCAATGTCCGTTAATCCAGCAAAACAAACCGAACTGGAATCGTTACTGGCGATCAGCAGCGGCTTAAATTCCGAGCAGGGCAATGAACGCTTCAAAGCTATCATGCATCAACTGCTCAGCGACCTGTGTCAGACCATCCGTAAATTTGATATCACCGACGAAGAATTCTGGCTGGCCGTCAACTACCTGAACGAGCTGGGCGAGCGCAAAGAAGCGGCGCTGCTCGCCGCCGGGCTGGGGTTAGAGCATTACCTTGACATGCGCGCTGACGAAAAAGAGGCCGCGGCGGGTCTCGACGTTGGCACGCCGCGCACCATTGAAGGGCCGCTGTACGTGGCGGGCGCGCCGCTGAGCAAACAGTTTGCGCGGATGGATGATGGCAGCGAAGCGGGAGAGCCGATGTGGCTGCACGGGCAGGTGACCGATCTTCAAGGGCAACCGGTGGCGGGGGCGATTGTCGATATCTGGCATGCTAACACTCTCGGCGGTTATTCGTTCTTCGATCAATCACAAAGTGAATATCACCTGCGTCGCCGTGTGGAAACCGGGGCGGACGGACGTTATGCGGTGCGCAGTATCGTCCCCTGTGGCTACGGTTGCCCGCCGGATGGCCCGACCCAGAAGCTGTTGAATCAGCTTGGCCGTCACGGTAATCGCCCGGCACACGTGCATTTCTTTGTCTCGGCGCCGGGCTATAAACACCTGACGACGCAAATTAACCTCAACGGCGACGCCTACCTGTGGGATGACTTCGCCTTTGCTACCCGCGAAGAGCTGATTGCCGATCCGGTCAAAATTACCGACGACAAGCTGGCGAAGGAACGCGATATCCACCAGCCGCACACGGAAGTGAGCTTTAACTTTACGCTGGTGGAATCCGCGCAGGCGGGGGAAGAAAACCGCATCAAACGCGCGCGCGTAATGGAGTAAATAAGCCGCCCGGCCAGCCCTGGCGAGGCCGGGCGTTGACTGCTTACTGCGCCGCCAATGCCTGCTTTATCCAGCCGTCAAAGGTTTGCTGGTGAGCGTGGATCCAGCCGTCCACATGACGCTGAATATCCGCAGCGGTCGATTCCCCTTTATGCATCAGCTGATTCTGCGCATTAACGTCGGCCAGCGGCAGCTTCGCGATAGCAAACAGTTTCGCCGCGGCGGGGTTTTTCTCCGCCCAGGCTTTATTGGCCACGATGTACTCGTTGTTGACCGCAAAACCGTAGTTCTTGCCGTTCGGCAGTTCGGTATTCTGATCTTTCAGCGAGCCAGGGTTAGCAGAGAAGGGGACGGTTAACCAGACCACATCTTTACCGGGTTTCAGTTCATCACTGACCCAATAAGGCGTCCAGGTATAATAGATAACCGGTTTGCCTGCTTTATAGCGGGCGAGGGTGTCAGCAATAATCGCTGCATAATTTCCCTGATTCTGCGTAACCGTATTGCTTAGGCCGTAAGCTTTTATTTGTGTATCAATTACCGAGCCGCAAACCCACCCTGGATTACAGCCGGCTAAATCCGCTTTACCGTCGCCGTTGGCGTCAAATAATTTCGCAAGTTCAGGATTTTTTAGCTGAGAAATATCCGTAATGTTATATTTCTCAGCGGTTTTTTTATCGATCATATAGCCCTGTGCGGCGTTACTAATATAAGTACCCTGACGGTAGAATTTCCGATCGCCGCCGCTGGCGTCGTACATATCCTGTTGCATCGGCAGCCAGTTGGCGGCCATAAAGGTTGCGTCACCGGCAGCAATCGCCGTATAGGCTACGTTGTACTCCACCTCTTCAATTGGGGTGACATCATAGCCCAGCTGCTTCAGCGCGCGGTTGATAATCTCGGTCTGGAACGTTTCTTCCGGTAGGGTGCTTTGCACAGGGTGAACGGTAATGCCTTTGCCGGGAAGGTCCGCGGCAAAAAGAGTGGGGGAGGTTAATAACGCAGCCAGCGTAAGGGTGCGCAGAGTTGTTGTTTGCATAATGATAACCTTGTTATTTTCGCGTATTAAGCCAGAGGTGGCATATTATTCCCGCTTGGATAAAAGGTGGAAATAAAGGATGGTAGGGTGATTAATCTCTCCGGGTTTTGTTGGCAACATTAACTTACCCTAACATAATAAAGCGTATATGCAATCCTCAATACTCCTCAGCATTCTTTTTTATCCTTATATTTATCTAAGGATATTCTTAAAATTAATCATATTGGCTCGATGTTTACGCTGGTGAATACGACAAATGACGGATTCAAGCCTGGTAAGGACGTACGCTATAGTGTTTAGCCTGATTCTCATGAAAAATGAGGGTGCCAGGAGGCAAAACGAGCTGCATCGATAAGAGTAGGCGATGCGGATTCATTCTCACAGGAAGTGGGGGAAGCATGAAGAAAATAGTACGTGTAGTATGCCTGTCGTTGATCGGCCTGGCGTTATCCGGTGTAGCGCAAGCGCAGAGTCGGTCAAACTCCGGCACTATTCATTTTATCGGGCAGGTGGTTGAAGGGGGTTGTAACGTCTCGCCATCGGGTCAGGGTTTGCAGATTGCCTGCTATCGTGATGGTGCGATTCGCGCGCAGTATGTCGCGATGTCGACAGCGTCCAGTACGCCATTTAAGATAATCAGCCGAATCGATCGCCGTACGCTGCCGGGGAATCCTCATCTTCAGGAAGTGGTCATCAGTTATCTTTAAGTCTTTTCTCCTGACGCTGCCTGTCTGAACGACTGGAAATGCAGGTAGCGCCTCCTCTACGCAAGTTATGACTCGCTAAATCAGTCAGTCATAACGGAATGAGATATAGCATATCTTGCCAAAGTGAAATATTCATTTGTATAAATTAAATATGCACTTTGGGGCCCTTTTGGAATTATTTTGCGGGTAGAAAAAATGAACTTTCCGCACAAATAATTAGCTGTCTATGCATTTTATTAATTACTCCCTTATGGGTATAAAAACAAAAAATTAACATTCATTAACGATTGGATTTGCTTTAATAACAATAATATACGCACATCTCTTCGTATGATTTCGGTTCCATACAAAAATAACTGTCCACTATCGGAAAAAATCGGCGTTGTAAAACATTAATCGCATTGTGGATAATCTGCGGCGTCGGATCGGGACGATCTGAAGACAAAATATTATTTTTAGCGATGCTATTGGTAAAAATAAACTCATTTTAAATGACGCGGTGAACCATTTAATTAATATTTAATGGGAACGTTCCCTATTTTTGTCTTAATTATCATGGAAATATTCGTTTGGACTATTAAGGGCAATAAGCAATGAAAAATTTTACGATTAAAGGACTGGCGCTGGCATTAATGATGGTGGGGAGCTCAGCGATGGCGGCATCAATGGGCGGCAGCGGCGCCACGGGCCCAACGACGGTGACCGGGGGGTCGGTACACTTTACGGGCTCGGTGGTTAACGCCGCCTGTGCGGTAGCGGAAGACTCCATTAATAAAACCGTGGATATGGGCCAGGTACGCCTTGCCGCGTTTGGTGAAACGCCGGCTGCCGGTAACGTTGCCAATCAAAAAACCCCGTTCAGCATCAAGCTAACGGATTGCGACACCAATGTGTCAACGCAGGCCTCTGTCACCTTTAACGGAACCGCAGCGGCAGGCTATTCCAGCGTGCTGGATAACACGGCTGGCGCAGGTGGCGCGCAGGGTGTGGGGATTCAGATTTACGATACCGATGGGACCGCGCTGGACCTCGGCAAAGCCTCCAAAGCGGCGACGCTCATCGACGGTGATAACACCATGAGCTTCTCCGCTGACTATATCGCGACGACCAGTACGCTGGCGGCCGGTAACGTGGACGCAACGGCGACGTTTAACGTCACCTACCAGTAATCGGGACAGGAACCACGATGCCATGGACGGCAATGTCGATTTGGGGAGGTTGTCATGAAAGTGATGCCGTCGGGCCTTGCGCTTGCGTTCATCGCCTGCCTGCCATCGCTTGCACAGGCAGGTCACCACCACGTTGTCACCGTACCCGGTGGCGACGTGCATTTTATCGGCGCGGTAGTGGAAGCGGCCTGCGTTGTGGATACCCACAGCGATGCGCAGACCGTCGAAATGGGGCAGGTGCGATCCAGTCTTTTTAGCGGCACCGGAACCTGGGGCAATCCCCAACCGTTCAGCATTGTGCTTAAGGATTGCGATACCACCATCAGCAAACAGGTCGGCGTGGCTTTCAACGGCGTGACGGATGCCAGGGATCCTACGGTTCTGGCGGTGACCAGCGGCGCAGGCAGCGCCGGGAATGTCGGTATCGGCATATTTGATAGCGCCGGAAATTTGATTATCCCTAACGCTCAGCCTCAGCGTTTTTCCGCGTTGAAGGATGACACCAACGTATTGAGTTTTATCGCCAAATACAGGGCAACGGCGGCCAATGTTTCGCCCGGCGAGGCTGACGCGCAAACCTGGTTCACGCTGACCTACATGTAATTTCCCGCTGCGGCGGCCGTATTTTTATAGGTAAATCATGTTCATTTATTCTCGTACCCGCGCACTGTTGACGGCGTTAACGCTTATCACGCTATCCCCGCTAGCGCATGCCGCTGATTATGGCGGTATTGCTCTGGGATCCACTCGCGTTATTTATCCGCAGGGGAGCGAGCAGATCTCACTATCGGTGAATAATACCGACGGTAAGGGCGTGTTTTTAATTCAGTCATGGGTTGAGAATGCCGATAGCCATAAAAGCAGCGATTTTGTCGTCACGCCGCCGCTATTTGTGATTAAACCGCAGAAAGAAAATACGCTCCGGGTGATGTTTATCGGCCAGCAGAATGCGTTACCTAAAGATCGTGAAAGTCTTTACTGGATGAACGTGAAGGCGATTCCGGCGGCGAGCAAAGATTCACAGAATAAGAATACCCTGCAAATTGCTGTGCTGAATCGCATCAAAATGTTTATCCGCCCGACAGGGTTAGCCATGAAGTCTGCTGACGCGCCTGACCACCTGCGTTTTCATCAGTCAGGCACGCAACTGATTGTTAAAAATCCGACGCCGTATTACATCACGCTGGTACAGCTGATGGACGGTGCCGCCGAGCTGCCCGCCACGATGGTTCCCCCAATGGGGCAAAGTACGGTATCTGTCCCACATAACGCTCACGGTCAGATTACTTTCCAGACGGTGAATGACTACGGGGCGAATACGCCAAAACAAAATGCAGTGATGGAATAATTACCAGGACAGGTCGGCAAAATAATGGCATTCCGTATTCGTATTTCCGTACAAGCGTGGTTGGAATATAAACAACGCTACCTCTTTATTTTGCCGATCGCGCTGGGCGGCATGCCTTCTATGGCCTGCGCGGATAATTACTTCAATCCCGCTTTCCTTTCCGGCGACAGTTCGGCGGTGGCGGATCTCTCGCGTTTTGAAAATAGCAACGGACAGGCACCGGGTAAATATCGCGTTGATATTTCGGTGAACCAGCAGTTTGTCGCTAGCGAAGATGTCACTTTTCAGGCCGACAAAAAGAGCCTGGATGATACTGGCCTGACGCCCTGTTTTACGCTTGCCCGCCTGGAGGCGATGGGGCTGAATAAAAATGCGTTTCCGGCGTTGAAAGCGCTGCCGAAAGACAGCTGCGTGCCGTTTGCCGCTATTCCAGACGCCAGCACCCGCTTTGACTTCGAACACCAGACGCTCGAGATCAGTATTCCGCAGGCCGGTATGAAGCAAAGCGCGCGCGGCTATATTCCGCCGGAGCAGTGGGATCAGGGGATTAACGCCCTGACGCTGAACTATGATTTTTCCGGCAGCAGCAGCGGCGGTACCAGCCACCAGGATAGCGATTATCTCAATTTGCAGAGCGGCCTCAATCTGGGGGCCTGGCGTTTGCGCGACTATTCGACGTGGAACTACAGCCACGGCGAGGGCAGTACGCAGAACTCGTGGCAGCATATCAGTACCTACGCAGAACGGACGATTATCCCGTTAAAAGCGGAAATGACGCTGGGCGAGAGCTATACCCCCTCCGACGTGTTTGACTCCCTGAGTTTTCGCGGCGTACAGCTAGTCTCGGACGATAATATGCTGCCCGATAGCCTGAAAGGCTTTGCGCCGACGGTGCGCGGCATCGCGCGCAGTAATGCCAAAGTCACTATCAAGCAGAACGGCTATGTTATTTATCAAACCTACGTTTCGCCCGGCGCCTTTGCGATTACCGATTTGTATCCCACCTCGTCCAGCGGCGATCTGCTGGTGACGGTACAGGAAACCGATGGCAGCGAGAACAGCTACAGCGTGCCTTATTCGGCCGTACCGCTGTTGCAGCGCGAAGGGCGCCTCAAATATGCCCTTACCGCAGGGAAATATCGCAGCAGCAACGATCAGCAGGAAGAGGTGAATTTTGCCCAGGGAACGCTAATTTGGGGCCTTCCAAAGGGGTTCACCGCCTATGGCGGCAGCCAGGCTAGCGATGATTATCGGGCATTTGCGCTGGGACTGGGGCTGAATATGGGCGATGTCGGGGCGCTATCGGTTGATGTAACCCAGGCCAATAGCACGCTGATTGACGGTAGCCAGCATGAAGGGCAGTCCGTTCGTTTCCTGTATGCCAAAGCGCTGAACTCGCTGGGCACCAACTTCCAGCTATTAGGGTATCGCTACTCGACGCAGGGATTTTATACCCTTGATGAAACCACCTATCGTCATATGGAGGGGTATACCGGTGACGATAGCGGCCAGGATGGCGATCATGACGGTCAGCAGGATAAGCCGGAATGGACCGATTTTTACAATCTCTATTACACCAAAAAGGGCAAGGTCCAGCTCAATATCTCGCAGACGGTGGGCGAGCACGGCTCGCTGTTTGTCACCGGTTCCGAGCAAAGCTACTGGCATACCGATGAAACCGACAGATTGATTCAGGTGGGCTACAACGGTACCTGGAACGATATTTCCTTCGGACTGACCTGGAACTATGACCGTTCACCGGGTGAGAGCGAAGCCGACCAGGTCTATGCGTTTACGCTGTCACTGCCGCTCGGGGAATGGCTATCCAGCGGCAATGCCGATATGTATCACGCCGCCAATTCGCTGAATGCGTCTTATAACATGAGCACCGATCGCCACGGCAAAACGTCACAAACCGCCGGGGTTAACGGTACGCTGCTGGCTGAAAACAACCTCAGCTATAACGTCCAGGAAAGCTACGCCAACCACGGTACGGGTGACAGCGGTAACGCCAGCCTGAACTACCAGGGAACCTACGGCAACCTGAAAGCGGGATACAACTATAGCGACGGTTATCACCAGCGTAACTACGGGATGAGCGGCGGCGTTGTGGTTCATCGTGACGGTGTCACGTTAAGTCAGCCGCTGGGAGACACCAACATTCTGGTGAAGGCACCGGGCGCGGCGGGCGTTGAGCTGGAAAATACCACCGGAATTAAAACCGACTGGCGCGGCTACGCGGTGGTGCCCTACGCCACGACCTATCGGCAGAATCGCGTCGCGCTCGATACCAACTCAATGGGGAGCAACGTCGATATTGATGATGCCGTGGTCAACGTGGTGCCAACGCAGGGGGCGTTAGTGCGTGCCGAGTTTAAGGCCCACGTGGGGGCTCGCGCGCTGATAACGCTGCTGAAAAATCAAAAACCGGTGCCGTTTGGCTCGACGGTCACGCTTGACGATAGCCAGCTCAGTAGCCTGGTGGGGGATGACGGCCAGGTCTATCTCTCCGGCTTGCCGTCGTCCGGATCTTTGACGGTGCAGTGGGGCGATGGTGCCGCCAAACGTTGCTCCGCACATTACCAGCTTTCTTCTGAGCAGATGACGGAATTTAACCGCCTGACGGCAACCTGCCGCTAGTCTTTGGGAAACCAACATGAAATACGTTTTAAAAATAGCATTCTGCTTAATGTGCGTTGTCGCGATGAATACGGCGTACGCTGGCTCGTCCGACAGCTGTACCAACGCCTCTGGCTCAACGCAGAACGAGAACTTTGACGTCTCGACCTCGCTGAATGCCGATACCAACGTGGCGGGCAAAACCACCCAGGTCGTGCGTTCCGGCGATATTCATATGAGTGCCATATGTCCGAAGGTGGTTGGGGAGTCCAGTAACTACACCTATCGTTCCTATGTCTCGAATTATCCGGTGGTAGAGACATCAGGCAACTGGAAATACCTGTCGCTGAACGATTATCTGGAAGGGGCGCTAAGGGTAACGGATGCGGTGGCGGGCGACGTTTATGCTCCAACTAACTATGCGCGGATGGGGCAGGATAACTGTGTCTCCAACGGCTGTCATTTTCCGGTCTCCGATTCCAACATCACGCTGCAGATTAAAATTGCCAAACCGTTTGTGGGCAACGTCACCATCCCGCAGACGCACCTGTTCAACGTCTACGTAAACCGGACTAACAGCTCGCCGTTTGGTACGCCGGTTTACACCATCTCATTTAGCGGCTCCATCACGGTGCCGCAAAGCTGTGAGGTCAACGGTAACCAGGTTATCACCATCAACTTTGGCAATATCGCCTCGGGCAACTTTAAAACCAAAGGGCAAAAGCCGTCAGGTTTTACCCCGATTGCCGAGCAGGTGCCGGTTAAGTGCGCAGGCGGCATTTCTGAGATGGCCAGTCTGAGCTTTCGCTTTCAGGGGCAGGCGGACAGCAATGAACCGTCGGCTATCGCCACCGACAATAAAGATATCGCCGTGCAGTTCACCGATATTCTCGGCAACGTGATTACGCCCAACACCGGCACGATCCCTTTCCAACTGGAGAACTATACGGCGACGGTACCGTTCACCGTGTTTCCCATCAGCGCTACCGGCAACAAACCACAGCAAGGGGTGTTCCATGCGCAGGCGTATATCGTGGTCGATTTTAACTAGGGGGAATGATGAGCAAACGGAGAATAGGGCTGCTGGCGCTAAGCATGATGATGCCCGTCGCTTACGCCTCAGATAACGGCGTCGAGATCGACATGAGCGGCACGGTGATTGCGTCGACCTGCGATGTGGAAACCGCGGATACGCTGCAGACGATTTTTATCGGCAATTTCGCCAGCACCTTGTTTACCACGGTAGGCGATGTTTCACCTACCGCAGATCTGCTGATTCGGCTGAACAACTGCAGCAGCGGTATCAGCGGCGCGACGGTGAAGTTCAGCGGCACGCCCGATAACGATAACAATAAGCTGCTGGCGCTTTCTGACACCTCGGGGAGCGGCGGGATGGCGACAGGCGTGGGCGTGGAAATTCTTGATGCGAATAAAAACAGCGTGGCGATCAACGCCGACAGCGAGAGTCAGCCTTTAAAAGAAGGCGATAACAATACGCTGACCTTTTTCTTGCGCTACAAGGCGACGAAGATCCCGGTGACCGCCGGTAACGCGTCGTCGGTCATGTACTTTGACCTGAGCTATCAGTAATGAAAAATCGTTCTCTTCTCGTGGGTATGCTGCTACTCAGCAGTCTCCCGGTGCTGGCCCATGACGGTCAGGTGTATGTCAGCGGTACAATTCAGGCGAATACCTGCATTGTCGCACCGCAATCGCAGGCGCAAAGCGTGCCTTTGGGCGACATTCCCGACAAACAGTTTTCGGCAAAGGGCAGCGGCTCTCAGCCCGTCGCCTTTGTGATTGACCTGCAAAAATGCGGCGCGGCCGCCAGCGGGGTGGATTTCACCTTTACGGGGGCGGCAGATAGGGCCGATCCGCAACTGCTGGCGCTGGATGGCGCCGAGGCGGCCAGCGGTATTGGCATCGAGCTGCAAAGCGCGGATCACAGCCGATTACCGCTGAATAAAGCATCGGCAACTTTCCCTATCGACCCGACGCTTGCTGACAACACCTTTCTCTTTTACGCCCGCTATTTGTCGACCGCGGGCAGCGTGACCAGCGGTGCGGCGAATGCTACCGCCACCTTTACGCTGACGTGGCAATAAGGCGGGATGCTGATGAACAAATGGATAGCGTTATGGATAGCGGCTTGTACCTGCGGGTATGCGCAGGCTGGCGTGGTGGTTGAGGGAACCCGCTTTATCTTCAGTGCCGACAAAACGAGCATCACTTTTACGGTCAATAACACCTCGCAGCAGCGTTTTCTGCTGCTGTCAAAAGTGCTTGATGCGCAGGGCCAGGCCAGCAGTCAGGTGCCGTTTATGACCACGCCGCCGTTGTTTCCCCTGGCGGCGGGGCACAGCAATATGATTCGCATTATACGTACCGGCGGAGACCTGCCGGACGATCGTGAAAGTCTGTTCTGGCTCAGCGTTGCCAGCATTCCGCAAACGCAGGGTAAGCCATCGCCCAACTCGCTTCAGGTGGCGATTCGTAGCCGTATGAAGCTCTTTTATCGCCCGGTGGGGCTGAAGGGACGCGAAGAGGATGCCTATCGCCAACTCGAGTGGCAACGTGACGGCGCGCAGGTATGGGTCCGCAATCCTACGCCGTATTACGTGACGCTCTTTCATCTTCAACTCAATGGTCGGCCGGTCAATAACGCCGGGATGGTAGCGCCATTTACCCGCGTGACGACATCCGGCTGCCCGGCCACCGGCCGCTGTCTGGCGCAATGGCAAACCATCAATGACTATGGCCGGGTCATGCCCGTGTGGCAACAGGCGTTGAGATAACACCATGGCTAGCGATAAGCGTAAGCTGGCGCGTCGTGCATCGTGGATGATTGTGGGCCTGCTGGCGATCATCTATCTGGGGGCAATGCATGCCGTGATCCCCAATATGGGCGGTAGCGGCAGCGAGCTGCCCACCACGCTGTGGGTATGGCTCATCATGTTGGTGGTGCTGGGCGTGGGGTGGCCAGGCCTGCTTTCAACGGGCATTGTTTTGCCGCCGGGGATGATACCGATGCTGGCGGGCGCGTTGCTGATGGCTCTGCCCCTGGCGTGGTGCCCGCATCAGACCTGGCTGCTTGACGCGCTGCCGCGCTTTGCCGGGCTATGGGTAGGGATGTTATTGCTGGTGCTGTTTGCGCAGTGCCGGTTTAACGTGCAGCAGCAGCAAACATTGTTGTATCTGGTTGCCGCTGCGGCCCTGATGCAAACGGCTTATAGCCTTGCCGGCCTGCACTGGCGTGGCGTACTGCCCGAGTTTGAGCAACAGATACTGGCGGCCAATCCCGGTAACGTCGGCGTTTTTCAGCAGCGTAACGTCACGGCGTCTTTTCTGGCCTGCGGTGGGGCGATATGGCTCTTTATCCTGGGTTCCGCGAGGTTTCGCCTTGCACGTCGGCGTCTTGAGGCTCTGCGTCTGGCGTTGGCTTGTGTTGCGCTGGTGGCTATCTTCTCGGCGCTGACCGAAATAGGCTCGCGAATCGGTTGGCTCAGCGCGTTATGCGTCTATCTCGGTATGGTGGGGCTTCACTGGCGGCACGCTACGCCCGTAAAACGACTGGCGATGATAATTGCGCCCCTGGTCGGCGTGGCGACAGGGGCGTTGGCCATGCCGGATTCGCTGCTGGACGTGCTGAACGCGCATCATGGTTCGAATCTCCAGCGATGGATGATTCTGCGTGAAACCTGGAGCATGATCGTGCTGCATCCGTGGCGAGGCTGGGGTGATGGGGGCTTTCTTTGGAGCTTCAGCCACTTTATTGCCGATCGGCCACATCCGATTGATAACGGTCGGCTGGTTATCCCGCATCCGCACAATGAAATACTCTACTGGTGGGTGGAAGGGGGGATGGTCGCCCTACTGGGGCTGGCGTGCGAGATTTATGCTGGCATGGTGATATTCCTCGGCGCGAAGCGGCGTCGCTCGCTGGCGCTATTGTGCTGCATCTTACCGCTGTTGTTGCATTCACAGGTGGAATATCCATTTTATCAGTCGGCGGTACACTGGTTGTTGTTAGTCATGTTGACCGGAATGGCGGCAGGGTACCGTCAGCCAGCCCACAAAACAGCACACCCTGCGCTGCCGTTGCTCAGCGCCGGGGTGGTTGTCGTGTGCCTGGCGCTGTCGGGCGTGGTTGCGCTGACCCTTCGTCAGCAAAATCTTTTAACTGGTTTTGAACGCCATCCACAGCGCTATGAGGTTGAGGTGCTGGCAATGCGCGAGAGCGGGTTGGGGATTGCGCGCGTCAGGCAAGATCGGGCGCTGGCACAGATAGTGCGATATCAATCGACAGGCGATCGGGCTGCGCTGACAGAATTTATTCGCCAGGGAAATGACTGGCTGACGACGTGGGTCGATGCAGATATGTACGATAATCTTATTAACGTCAATCTGTTCCTGGGAACAACGTTTGCCGGCAAAACGTTAAAAACAGAAGCTGCAAGGATATTTACCGAAGACGCTCGGTTTGATCATCATTAGAATGCGGTCGGTAATTTATCCATATAAACCAGAACTCCTGATTGCACTTCAATATAATGGCCTTTTTTTAATTCGGCGAGCACATCCATTATTCGGCTGCGGGAGATTCGAGTGCGTCGCTGAATAAAGGAAGAGACCTTAATCTGCCGTCGAATGTCTTCCGGGTAGAGCCACAGTTCAATGAGCAGCGAGCGGATTTTACTGTAGGCATCATTGCCAACCATTTCGCTGTCGCGAGCGCTCATCACCATCACGCGCTGGGCGAGGATCCGCGCAATGTCATGCCAGAGATTAAATTCATCGCACTTCTCGACGAAGGTATCCAGCGGAATAATCCAGCCGGTACATTCGGTTTCCGCACGAATGTAGTGCTGCGGCCTGGCCTGCACATCGTAATACAGACTATAGCCATCGATAAGCCCTACAACGGTTGGCGCAAACACCGTTGCCATATGCAAATCAACCTGAGCATGGCTAACAGAAAAGCAGCCGGTCGTGACCAACACAATAAAAGCCGTTTCTCTATCATTACTGAGCAACATTTTGGCGGGGGGACTTAACGTAAATGCGCTGCCAAATGGCGCCAGAATGGTATGCAGCGCCATAATTGCCTTAAGGGGTTTCGTTTTTTGACTAAACTCGAATGCATGTAATGAACGAGACGAATCATCTGATTGCGACATGACTTATTTCTCAATGAATAATATGCGTAAAGTATAGCATGCGTCAGAAAAATGAGTGATTGATATTTTATGCTTATTCTCGTTTTCTATGAGTCCAGGACGAATCTCTTCGTAATACGTGAGAATATATATTGCATATATAAAACAGGCAGTCCAATTATGGACTTTAATTTCGTTGAAATGACATTTCATAATCGTTAGGGTTTTTAATTATAAAGTCGGTATCCGAGGGAGTGGATATTATGGAGGTAGTGAGTTACAGCAATGATGCCTTTCTGAATCTGGGTGTCCAGCAGCTTCTTACGCCAACCCAGGAGGCGGCGCGAGTTTATCGAATAGGGCACGTCACACTTGATTTTATTATCATTCTTAACGACCAGGATATGACCTTGTCAGTGCAGCGGTTGGCCCAGGATGCGCCTCTTTTTTCCTGTAAAAACATCATGGTACTGACAGAGGTCGTCTCTCCGCTGATTATCGGCTATCTGCTCCGTCACGCCTGCGGACTGGTGGTCTATAACATTAAAAACAATCATAGCGAAATGCTGATTGATATATATTCTCCGGTACCGAGCGCCGAGACGGCGAAGTCACTCTCTTTTGCGCTATCGGATAATGAACTGTTTATTTTACTGTCGTTAAGCATGGGCATAAAACCTGAACTGTTGACGCGCATTACCGGTCGTTCAGAGAAACGAATTAGCGCCATTAAACGAGATGTTATGAATAAGTTGGAAATACGAAATAGTAAGGTTTTTTATTCGGTCATCAAGGCGATATTTATTCATGATGCAAATAATTAAAGCGACTCGCGCGCGGCCATATTGACGGTAAAATCCTAACGGATACCCTCACGTTTATTTTTATGGCCGAACGTGGCAATTATACCTCGGACGCGATCTCACTGTTTTCGCGTAGTGCCCCCGGCGAATGGCCGACAACGCGTTTAAATGCCCGACTGAACGCGGCCACTGAGCTATAGCCGAGTTTGAGCGCCACGGTCTCAATGGCCTGCTGCTCCTGGCCGATATACTGCACCGCCAGCCGCATGCGCAGTTCGCCCAGGTATTTAGCCGGCGTGGTGCCGGTTGCGGACAGGAAGCGTTCAGCGAACACCGAGCGCGAGGTACCGGCTTCTTTGGCTAAGTCCGCCACGCTCCAGTTGATGCCGGGCTGCTGATGCATCGCGTAGATGGCGCGGCTGAGGCGCGGATCGCGCAGTACCTGAATCCAACCGGTTGCCTTGCCGCAGCCTGCTTCCACCCAGCCGCGGACGATGAGCGCCGCCACAACATCCGCGAGCCGGGCAAGGATCCCGGCAAACCCCACCTGACGCCCCTGAGATTCACGCTCCATGGCGGAAAGCAAGGGGTGGATTTCCGGCCAGGTCGACATCAGTCGGCTCACCATCATCACTTCTGGCATTGCTTTGACCAGCGGCTGCATGCCGCCAAGATCGAAATCCATACATCCACTGAATATAACCACGTTGCCGCCGTCGGGGCAGGGCTGGCAGTGAATATCGCACACTGAACTGCAAATCGGCTCGCTGGGAAAGTCGGCGAGTGGCGTCACGATGGCGTGATCATCCGACAGCAGCGCGTGGGCATTGCCGTTGGGAATAAACAGCGCATCTCCGCTCTGTAGCTCGAAGCGCGCGCCGCTCTCTGTCTTTAAGAGCGCAGGCCCCTGGCTGACAAAGTGAAACTGCGCTTTGCCCGCTGCCTGACCGAAAGCCACGCCAAAGGGCGCGCTGGCTTCTATACGGCGATATTTGACGCCGGACAGGCGCATTCCACGCAGCAGTTCACTGATTAAATCGGGGCCATGGTGGCTCACAGTCGCAACTCCGGACGAATTATCAATAATTGGAGATTATATGTCATAGATCGTCCAGGCGGAACTTTCTATGCTTTGCGACAGATATCACATTTTCATAACGGGAGAGTAACAGATGAATTCATGCGTCGCTGAAAGCGGGTCTTTAGCCCCGGCCAAACCCGCCTGGCGTGCCGTATGGTCGCTTGGGCTGGGGGTTTTCGGTTTGATTACCGCCGAGTTTTTACCGGCCAGCCTGCTCACGCCGATGGCGGCAAGCCTCGGCGTGAGCGAAGGTATCGCCGGGCAAACGGTGACGGCGACCGCGCTGGTGGCGTTGGTGACCGGGCTGCTGATTACGTCGGCCACCAAAAGTATCGACCGTCGCTGGGTGCTGATGTTCTTTACCCTGCTGCAGATTGTCTCCAGCCTGCTGGTGGCGTTTGCGCCGTCGCTGCACGTGCTGCTATTAGGTCGACTGCTGCTGGGCGTGGCGATTGGCGGCTTCTGGGCGATGTCGACGGCGACCGCGATGCGGCTGGTGCCGGCGAGCGATGTGCCAAAAGCGCTGTCGATTATCTTTGCCGGTGTGTCAATTGCTACCGTGGTCGCCGCACCGCTCGGCAGCTTTCTCGGTAGCCTGATTGGCTGGCGTAACGTTTTTATTCTTTGCGTAGTGCCCGGCGCGCTGGCGCTGCTGTGGCAGCTATGGGTGTTGCCGTCCATGCGCCCGGACAGCGGCGCGAGCCTTGGCACGTTGTTTAAAGTGCTGCGCCGTCCGGGTATGGTGGGCGGACTGCTGGCGACCATTTTTATCTTCAGCGGCCATTTTGCCTTCTTCACCTACCTGCGTCCGTTCCTCGAAACGGTCGGTCAGGCCAGCGTGGAAACCATTTCGCTGATTTTACTGGGTTTTGGCATCGCGAACTTCGTCGGCACATCCATCGCCGGACATCTGCTGGCGCGCAACCTGCGTCTGACGCTGGCGCTGGTACCGTTTGCCATGGGGATTCTGGCGTGGATGATGGTCGCCTTCGGTCATCTGGCGCTGCTGGACGGTCTGCTGGTGAGTCTGTGGGGATTTGCCTTCGGCCTGGTGCCGGTAGGCTGGTCTACCTGGCTTGCCACCACGGTACCGGATGAAGCCGAGAGCGCAGGCGGTCTGCTGGTGGCCTCCATTCAGCTGGCCATCAGCGCTGGCGCGGCAGGGGGCGGGCTGGTCTTCGACCTGAACGGTGCCAGCGGCGTCTTTACCGCCAGTGGCGTGCTGCTGGTGGTGGCGATGATGGTGGTACTGGCAGGCGTGCGGGTGAAAACGGCGGCTGCGGAGTAAACCGACCGTAACATGGCGTTCTGCTGTTGGCAGAACGCCATGTTGCATCAGGAGAGGAGGAAACTGAGCCCGGTAAAAGCCACCATTCCGGCAATGACCGTGGCAAACAGGCTGCGGCTGAGTATGCCGACAAGCGTCGCCGCTGCCGCCGCGAGCAGCGAAATGCTCAGTCCGCCGGACGTGAGCGCCGGTTTGCCGATAAGCTCTGCGGCGATAATAGCCGACATAATGGCGGCCGGGATAAAGCTGAGCCACTGCTGTAGCGCAGGCGGCATGCGAAAGCGCGACAACAGAAGAACCGGCACGGTCCGCATCAGGGCGGTCACCGCCGCCGAGGCAATAATGGCGAGCAGAATATTGCGTTCCATTTTATTGTTCTCCCTTCGCGAACAAGCGCAGCCCCAGCGTGGCAAGGGTTGCGGAGACGGAAGCGGCAACAATCACCACCACGCTGGTGTCGGTATGCCCGGTCATTAACAGCGTAATCAATACCGAGACGGCGATAGCAACAGTCTCCAGTAGCCGACGACGACTGGCGAACCACAGCATCAGCACCAGGCCGATAAACATGGAGACAAGGCTAAAGCTCAATCCTTCCATCAGCGCGGGCGGCAGCGCTGAGGCCAGACCGGCGCCGACGATGCAGGCGAGGATCCAGTTCAGCCACGCGGCGACGTTAATCCCCAGCATCCAGGCGAACGGGACTTTACCGTGCGTGCCGCCGTACTGCACCGCCACGCCAAAGGTTTCGTCGGTCAGCAGTAGGCCGCTGAGGATTTTTTGTACCGTGGTGTGCTCGCGAAAGAAGACGCTCATCGCCGAACTCATCAGCAGATAGCGCAGGTTAACCAGCAGAACGCTGACCACCACCGACGCCACTTCCGCGCCCGCGGCCCATAGCGAGTAGAACAAAAACTGTGCCGACCCGGCGTACAGCAGGCTGGCTAGCAGCGCCGTTTGCAGAGTGGTAAAACCAGAAAGTGTGCCGATGGCTCCGGCGGCAAAACCAATACTCCAGTAGCCGGGGATCGTCGGAAAGCAGGCCACCACCCCGGCGCGAAACTGTGCTCTGACCTCGTGAGGCTCTGAGGCCGTTGTTTTCATCAACATCCATTCTTCCCGTAATATAAAGCGTGATAATCATAAGCGTTTGTAGAAATACGATTATCATATGGCGGGCTTTCGCGCACGCATAAATAAATATCATCCGGGATCGCCCAGTCTCTTATAAAAGAATCCCGGCGACAGTTATCAGAAAGGGGGAGATGTATTTGGATTCATCACTCCATTGCGCTCCTTATCCGTTCTTGCCACATAAATTGCACGGGCGCAGGGGGCGGTCAATCGCCGCCGCCCATGGCACGCCCGGGCTCTGGCGGCAA
>ERZ1026892.92-NODE-92-length-42897-cov-15.844755_pt1 | contig 42897 bp, 52 predicted proteins | sample MGYA00380176_ERZ1026892 | MGnify/ENA primary metagenome ERZ1026892 (study PRJEB33269, sample SAMEA4719812) | human gut metagenome | biome: human-associated habitat; feature: organic feature; material: feces | place: Cameroon | collected 2013-10 ... | reverse complement strand
GCTTACTCGGGACTTCCACCCGTTAGACAATGCTCATGCCGAGCATACAAAAAGGCTGCCACGCTTCACAGCGGAGCAGCCTAGCTAACAATAAATAAAAACTTAAAAACTAACAACTATAATCAACAAAAATTCTATTTCCAACTATTCATTATACATTATTCATTATACATTATTCATTATACATTATTCATTATACATTATCCTTTTCCCTTCATAAACTGATTAGCCTTATTCATACTATCATAGAGATTACCCCTACCATACATATCAATCTTGGCGTTGATAGGCTGGTTCAGTCGCTCCAGGAGCGCATTCACGGCTTGCAGGAGAGCCGCATTGCTTGCTGTGCTGGCTGCTATCAGGTCGCCTGTCGCTGACGCGCCAGACGAAAGATTACCATTGCCTGCTTGCGTGCCTGCTGCAAGAACATCACCCACATTGCCATTATCAAATGCCCTTCTTGCTGAGTTTCTTCCTGAATAGTTGCGGTCGTAGTTCACGAGGGCTTTCAGCAAGCCAGGATTGTTCATCATCATGGCGTGGGTGGTTTCACGGCCAATCACGATTTCCGGTCCATTCTCAGCCACCAAAGATGGATGCCCGTTAACGGTAGTGGCGGTAGGCGATGTGAGCATCTGCACGCCCTGCATCTGCTTGCCGTCATCCTCCTTCGCCCAATATACTTCGCCATTATCAGCCACGAATGGCTTCAAGTCTTGAACGTTACCAGAATCATAGGTAAGCATACCAGTGGTTAGCTTGGTGTTGGTGGAAGAGGAAGACTTCTTCTTACCGCTACTGAAGGCTGAACCGAGTGCCCACTGAAGCAAGCCATTGAGGGTGGCCATGACTACTGCTGCTGCAATAGGACCAGCGATAGGACCCAGGAAGGCAAAACACTTGCCGATAGCGCCTACAATAGAGAAGGTAGTTTGAGCCTGCGTAAGGTCTGCATCAGATTGCAACTGCTCGTCATTACCCTTCTTTTTAAGGCTTATCTGAGTATTCATCAGCGAAGTACCGGCATCCACAAGCGTCTTATTCTTGATCTGGTCTGCCCTTGTCATATCGCTATTGCCTTCATCCGAAGTCTTGACGATAGCATCCGTGCCCTGCTTGTTGATGTTCTTGCGCTCCTTCATGCCCTGCTTGGCAAGGCGCGCCATCTCCTTCTGGTGCTTCTTCTCATTTTTGAGCTGCTTCTTACGTGCAGCTTCGTCATCATCGCCCTTGTCTTTCTTGCCGCCAACATTAAACTCAGTGTTCATCACTCCACCGATGGCAGAGCCAGTGATGCCGGCTGCCATATCGGTCCATGAGCCGTTTCCGGTCATAGCATCAGCTGCTGCCGTACCAGCCGTGCTGGCTGCATCATTATAGAACGCATCGGCATTATCACGATTGCGATGTGCCCACGCATAAGGCGCGCCATTGCCTTGTTCTTGTGTACCCTGCTGCTTGTTATCAACAGGCGCATAAGGCACTACAGGCTGGTTGTTAGGTGTAATAGGCGTACCGTCAGGATTCCACCCGAGAGGCTGCTGCTGTGGAGCCATACCCTCAAAGCTAGACTGAGGTTGCTGGGTAAGATAACCTGCACCCTCATCCACAAGTCGCACATACATCGGATTAGACTTCGTGCCGAGGTCAGAGAAGTCTTCCTTGATAGCGTTGGCATCAGCGTTGGCTCTCGCTGCATCGATACCAGGTTGTGCCTTCTTCTTAGCTCGCTTGGCTCCGGCATCATTGATAGCCTTCCACATCTGCGTATTCACATCATTGATAGCCATGTTGCCCCAGGCCTCCAACATAGATTTGAGAGCGTTCTTGATAGCTTCCTGTGCTCCGGACACATCATTTCGCATCTGCGCAAAAGCCTTGCCTACCTCCGCACCGAAGGTTTCAATAGGCTGCACAAGAGATTGCATCTGGGAAAGGCGGTTCTTCATTGCCGTAGCCATCTGGTTGACATAGGCAAGTTCTGCCTCCTGGCGAGCCCTATCTGCCTCGTCGATGAGCTGCTGATTTCTCGAGTTCTTGAAAACGAAAGCATAATAGTCTTCTGCCATCTGCATCTTCAGCTTCATCAGCTCTACCTCTGGGTCAGCGGTAAGGTCGGCGAGACCGAGGTTAGAAAGGAGATTGGTTCGCTTACCGAAGAGACTGCTTCCCTGCTGCATCTTGCGAAGGGCTTCCTGGTTAGCGAGATTGCGCTGATTTCGTTTCCACATGAAATCAGAAATCTTCTTCGCTTCATCGTATTGTTTCTTTTCCGCCGCAACATACTCATCTGAATACTGAATAAGTTTCTGATAAAACAACTTTACGTCTTCCTCTGTATCATTCAGAAGCGCAAGAAAGACGGAAGGTGTATTCTCGTAATTCTCACCAAAAAGGAATTTCAGTAAGCTATCCTTCTTGCCTTCAGTGGCAAAGAGATCAGCAATCTGCGTTCTTGCCTTTTCGAGAACCTTAATAACATCATTTTTATCCTTCTGAAGTGAATCAAGAGATACATCCGCAAAGCGAGATTTTATCAGACCGAGGAAAGAATTTTCCTGCACTACTTTGGTGTAATCATGCTCCAGCAGTTCCTTTCGGCGCTGCTCCATGCGCTCCTGGATAATGCTAGCATTGCTCTTTTCTCCCTTTGACGCATCAAGCCACTGACGGTCAAGATATGCCCTATCCCGCTCATCGGATTTATAGCCGACAATCTTACCCTTCTTGATTTTTGGCATCTGTTTGAGAAGGTCGGCACGGAGTTTGGAAACACTATAGGCATTGATTTGTTCCAGCAGTGTACGAGATTGAGACTGACCGAACTCATCATCTTTCTCCTTGCGGTCTTTATCCATCGTTTTTTTAAACTCATCCCAAGTGTTCTTACCGAGAACGATAGATTGCTTTGCAGACGCAAGAGCTGCCTTTAACTGTATGTCTATATCATTGACAACCTGTTTCTGTATCTCCTTTTCTACATTATCCTTCGTCATTTGCTCTATCATCGCCGTTTTCTGGCGCTCATAGAAGTTCTTGATTTTAGTAATAAACTCGGAGATATTGTTGCGGGCATCATCTTCAGAGCCGCCTTTAGTTTCGTCGATACGCTGAGGAGTTCCAGTCTCTTTTCCGTCTGCAACATCAAGCTCTGCGCCAAATTTGTCACTTAATGCTTGCTCTTGTGCAAGAATATCATCTAACCTTTGCTGCGCTTTATCTCGGGCGCTTTTTGCCGCAGCCCGCTGTCCTGCCTGGCCAATCGCACCCTGAACCTGAGAAGGCATCATAGCGCCGCCGGAGGTTTGAATGTGATTGCCATTAGGGGTTTCTACCTTAGAATTTGCGTATGCGTCCTCCTTTTTCTGTAAATCAAGAATAGCATCCACTTTTTGGCGACCCAATTCTGCCAACTTAGCACGAGCGCCTTCTAACTCGTAATACTTTTGCAAACGAGTAAAGTTCGCATCCCATGCTTTAGTATTCTCTTTAACCGCTCCGGTTTCCGAATCAATCTTTGCGTTTAGATTAGGGATAGCGCCATTCAGCTTATTCATCGCTTCAAGACGCAGCTTCATGGAAGCGGAAGTATCATTCATTACATTGTGAAGGCGTTTTAATTGCTCCTGCTCCTCCATCGCTTTGCGCTTGCCTTCCTCCTGTACTTCGTTTAATACACGTTGTCCTGCTGAAGCCCGGTTAAGAGATGATGTAAACTCTGCAAGTTTCACAACTAAAATACCTAACAATCCAATAACGCCACCGATAACGCCAGCTTGCTTTACGAACGAAAGCTTATTGAATGTAGTCTGCATCTTAGTCCATACTGCACCCAAAGACAAGGATGCAGCCTCTACGCCCTGAAGGTAAGTAAGAAGCTTGGCAAATCCACCTGCCAATCCTGCCATGCTGATTGTGGTAATCAATGTAGGAAGTATATTAAGCAGCATTTTTACAGATGCAAAGATAAGCGAAATAGCTATGCGCACCTCTGTCATAAAACCAATACTGCTCGTTAATTCCTTCGTTACCTCAAACCATGCTTTTGCTATATCATGTACTGGACCCGATGCCTCACTTGCGGAAACAAACTGCTTTTCCCAAAGATTATTGGCACGCTCCATGTAAGCCATAGCGGTTTCCTGCTGCATGTTGTACTCTACAGTTACAGCAGTGCCGTCATTGAAGGCTCTATTAGATTCCTCTACAGCCTTTGTAAGCATACCATTCTTGGCAGCCATTGTAACCATCGTCTTGACGAGTCGGGCACCATCGGAGCCTAAATCCTTGAATAATCCATCGAGAGCAAATACATTCTTGGTCTCACCCATTCTTCTGAAGATGGTAAGGATGGCATCCATACCCCTTCCACTCTCGATCATCTTTTTCAGGCTTCCAGTAGCGATACCCAAAGATTTTTCAATAGGACTTGTGCCTTTTCGCAATTCAGTTACCAGTTTACCAAAAGCAGTAGCTGCCACCTCTGGCTCCAATGCCATACTATCTACCGCAGAACCGAGGGCGAGAATATCAGGTGTAGTGAGGGCTGCCTGTTCACCAAGGGCGAGCATACGATTCGAGAAATCTACAATTTTACCGCTGGTGGCCGTAGATGTAGAAGCCAAACGGAAGATTGCAGAACCTGTTTTCAGCATGGCTTTTTCTACGCCATATTTGCCAACCAAGCCCATTACCTCGGTAATCTTTGCCAAAGCTGTGAGCGCTTCCTCGCCCAAATCTTCTTTAAGTGCTACATTTACCTGGTCGGCAGCACGTACGAAGCCAGCGAGTGCCATAGTGCCACCCTGCGTTTGAACACCCAACTTGGCACCAGCATAGGCGATGCGGTTCAATTCTTCGAGGCTGGTACGGGTATCAATTTTCGCTAACTCGCGAGAGAGTTTTGCGATTTCATCAGTAGTAGAAAGGGCAACTTTACGTATATCCGTCAACTGATCCGCAAACTTCATATTCAGACGGAATAGATCAACAAAGTAAGTCTTTACCTGGTTGAATACGGCAAACATACCTACGTATGCAGTAAGATTCTTTAATGCCGTATGCCAGGCACCTCCCTGCTTATGCACCGATCCCGTCAGTTTATCAATCTGCGCCTGCAAGGTTCTTACGTCCTGCTGTTTCTTTTTTAGGTTCGGATCATTCTCGAAGGTCTTGCCTAATTCGCTTTTGGCAGCTACGAGCGCACGGCGAAGTTCTTTGAGAGAAGTGCCGGAAAGGTTATTGATAGCCCTTTTTACTCGCTCGGTATTCGTAATATTCTGCGACACAGCAGAATTATAAGAAACCAGTTCTTTCTCCAGTTTCTTATAGTCTCTCTGCCCCTGCTTGGTTGTCACGTCGAGCTGCTGCATCTTCTGCTTGATAGCATCAATGCGCTGCTGCAACTCATCCATCACCTTCTTGGCGACGGCGGCATTGGCCGTGATAACTATCTGAGTTTTTTTTGCTGTTGCCATTTTATTATCGTTTAATGTTTAAAAAAGTTTGATAGGGCTGCAATCGGCAAAGGTGTTAACCAGCTTCACCTCACCCTCGTAACCGTAGAAATCTACCAGGTAGTTGGCTATGCGCTGCTGCAGGTGGCGAAGCTCCATCATGATGGCAGGACGCTGAGAACTACCACGCTTTCTATCCCATTTGGAGATATATCGGGTTTGGAATCGGGCTTTCTTGCCATTCTGCACGTCTTCGTAACTGGTACCCTGACCTACACCCATATCTACAAAGCGCATATAGTCGTTAAACTCGAAAGCCATTGTCACCTTGCCGTAATCGCCAGCCTCTATAATCTTACCGGCAAAGGATTTTGCACCCTCACCGGTAGAATACCATCCACCCATCTCTTTGCGCTTCTGGTTTACTACGGCATAGCCGTTATACACCTCCTTGGGATAGATGCACTGCGTCATGGTATTTACTTCCAACTGATTGATGGTCTGCTGAAAGAAACGTGATGCTACCCTACTGAAGGGGAACATCGGATTCTTGATAGGCTGTCCCATAATATGATACTCCTTTCTTAAAAAAGACTCTCGCCCTACCCCTAACACCATTGGCAAGGATAGGGCGATATAGTCAAGATACAATTATTATTCTTTGATGATGTACTTGTCGTTACCGCCACAACCGAACTTATAAAGCGGTTGCAGACTCTTCCAATCTACTCCGGCTACAAGCCATTGTCCGGAATATAGCTCACCTATCAGTCCGCACGAGATAGTGGAAATGTCGATGGATTGCAATTCGGACATGATAACCGGATCATCGGCAAAGGAACGCCCCGTTACCGGACAGGCTCCTTTTCGTTTCACCTCCACCATCCACGAAACAAGGTCTTTGCAATATTCCATCAAATCGACAGATGCCTGCTCTATCTTTGCGCCATCATATCGCCCGAGGGTCTGAGGTGAGTCTTTTACCTTGGTTAGAAACCACACCTGGTGAGATACCTCCATCTTGCCAGCCGTTTTAAATTCTCCCGTACTCAATACGCTATAGAGCATACAAGGAGAATGCACGATATTAGCATTGCGGGAGAATATATTCTCCAGGTCGATATAGCGGATGCGGAAGAAACTCTGGTTCTCCAGCTTCTTGCTTGTTGGGTCATGGGATAAGGGTTTGTATATCGTGGCCCAATGTTCCAAAACATTTGATAATGTCATAATTCAAAGGGATTTTAACACATTATTAACTGATAGCGTACAGAAATTAAGAGATATTGGCACATTATATATCGTGGTCCTCATCAGGCATTGGCGTTGGAATCCATTCATCTTTATCTGTACCTTCTTTTGGCTTGGCTGCATCATCTGCCTTATCCTTTTCGTCCTTATCGTCCTTACCGGATGTGGTTTCCTCTTCCTCCTTCATCAAGTCTTTCAATTTGACATTGAAATGGCGCTCTGTTTTATCGGCTACAATCTTCTGCATTACTCTTGCCCAGGGTGCACCATTGCAGGTACTCTCGTTTTCGAGGATGCTCACGAGCTGCACGCCGCAGTAGATGGCGGCAAGGTAGTTGGCGAGGTGGAGAGGGTTCTGGAAATCGAGGACTACGGTATCTACCATCGTGGCAAGGAATATCGCAAGGATGAGGACGGAGAAATCTTTCACCATCTTTGCCATTTTCTTGGATTTCAGTTTGCCGTCGATTTTGCATCGGGGGTCTTTCTTGATTGCCTCCCGATAGCGGGAATAGATGCGGCAGTTGCAGCGCCATGCGGTGTAACAATCGCAGATGAGGGCGAAGAAGCACACGGCGATGTAATTAAGGGATGGTTCGAGGGTACACCATACCAGGCCAATGATGGCTGCGATGAACCTTGTGAGGGTGGGAATTAAACTTTGCATTTCTTTTTTTCTTTTTAAAATGTTATCCTATGTTTTTTATATCTTAGGCAAAGGTAGCGGTTTTTTATTGAGGAAGGGGGACAAAGGATTCGAGGGACCAGCGATGAAATCGCTGGGAACGGGGGCGAGAAGGGTGCTATTTCGGGATTTGGGGTTCGGGGATTGTCCCAACCATTTAGGGGAGATTTTGTAATTTTGTGGGCAGATAAAGAAAATTAAAAAGGCGCAAAATGATTAATGAACAATTACAGAAAAAGATAGAGCAATCTATCAGACTCCTGCAAAGCGTACAGAAAAGGTACGATGGAGAGATAGAGTTAGCTTATTCGGGTGGCAAGGATAGTGACGTGATTCTTCAGCTTGCCAAGGAAGCCGGTATCAGATACCGGGCGATATATAAGAACACGACCATCGACCCACCGGGCACTATCGCCCACGTGAAGGAGATGGATGTGGAAATTCTCAGACCGAAAGAGAATTTCTTTCAGCTTATCGCCAAACACGGTTTCCCTTCACGCTCCTATCGCTTCTGTTGTAAAGCTCTGAAAGAATATAAGGTCCTTGATAAAAACGTTATTGGTGTACGCAGAGCTGAGAGCAAAGAACGAAAATCAAGATATAATGAGCCTACCGAATGCCGATACTATGGTGCAAAGAAAGAGGAAAATCATGCCGAACTGATTTATCCTATCTTAGAGTGGACCAATGAGGACGTAAGGGATTTCATTCTTGACCGTGGTTTGAAGCTGGCTCCTGTTTATTATGATCGGGGGGGCAAATCGACGTTACCCGAAGACTCGGCTGTATGTGCTGTCCACTGGCTTCCAGACGCAAGCGCCTTATCGAGTTCAAGAAGCATCCCCGCATAGCGAAGGCTTACCTTCGTGCAGGTCAAAAATATATAGACGCGCATCCTAATTCTTCGGTAACGAAAAGATACGATAGCGTTTATGAATGGTTTACGCATAATGCGTTTTATCCAAGCAGTAAAGAATGGGACAAGGTGAACGGACCGCTATTCGGCAAGCCCGATTACAAGAAGTTCCTGGAAGGACAGTTTGGTATCGACCTTACCATAACCTTACCATGACCTTACCATATAGCCTTCCGGGGTTCGGGGAGAATGTTTTCCTGTCAAATTAACATTTAACATTGAACATTTCCCCACCAAGTTAACATTAAACATTCAACATTTAACATTGCAAAAGCAAAATGAGCCAATTAACACAAAACACCCTGCAGAGGATAGACAAATGGCTATCCAATGGTCTCAGCATGGAGACGATGTTCCCCAAACCGGAACAACGGTATCGTATGCAGTTATGTGCTGAGTTCTATAAGCGCTGGGTGCAGAACAACGACATAGACCCTCGTACCACCTGCCGCAATATCGCAAGGCGCGATTATACACTTTTCGTGAAGCAGGCAGGGCAGGGAAATAAGGAGGCGCAGGATATGGTGATGGCACTGCATATCGACATCGACGAGGAGGGAAACATCAAACCCCGAACCGTTACGGAGCTGAATAACGATGTGGCGGTATGCAATCATATCATCCGCTTCTTTCAGACCGATGAGAGTCCACGCCACAAGGCGATGTATCTGAGCAGTGCCGAATGGCTGATTCGCACCGGTAAGCAGCAGAACAACGACCGAGCCGTGGATAAGGGTATGCAAGCCCTGGCAAATGTTTACGGCAACTTCGTAGAGGATAAGGATGCTACAGACGAAATGCCGGATATGAGCCGCATTGCCATTACCCAGGATGTGAGCATCGTGAAGCACGACCGCATCAACTATACTGATGAGTATAAACGCAAGATGGCTCGCAAGTATGGTCTTACGGTGAAGGATATGCAGCAGATAGCCGATGAGGAGAGTCTGAATGCTACTCCGGAGAAGGCTCCTGATTACTTTGATTATATGGAAGAGGTGATGGAGGAGAAGGAGGCAAAGAAACACGCTGAGGAGAATGAAGCTGAAATGCCATTCCCAGGCAGAGACGAGGAAGGAGGCAGCAATGAGTAAGCGAAAAAGCTGCGCCCGATACTTTAACAAGGTTCCTCCCTTCACTCCTGATCCGGAGCATTACACAAGGAAGCAGCACACCTGGAAAGCCAAGGTTGCCTACGAAACCGAGGATGATGCCTGGGAGTTCCTGAATCAAAAGCCGGAACTGAAGGCAGCAGGATATAAAGCGTACCTATGCAAGACTTGCCAGAAATGGCACGTAGGGAAATTAAGAAATAACGAAAGAAAGAAAGCTGAATAAAGTTTCTTTCTTCAGAAATAAAAAACATAAAGTATGGCAAAAGACTGGGTAGGCGGCAATGCTGCCGTATTTAAGACGTTAGGCGCAAGCAACCATAAAAACGGTGAGCGTCAGCGTGAAGACTACTATGCCACAGAACCCGCAGCCACCGAATGGCTCTGCAAGATAGAGCAGTTTACGGGGGGGTGATTTTGGAACCCTCATGCGGTGAAGGGCATATTAGCGAAGTATTAAAGGCGCACGGCTACAACGTAGTTAGTCGTGATTTGATAGATAGAGGTTACGGCGACGTTGCCGATTTTCTTTCCATCGACAACTTAGAATGGGATGGAGATATTGTTACCAACCCACCATACCGATTTGCCTTAGAGTTCGTAGAAAAGGCCTTGCAGATTATCCCGAAAGGAAGAAAGGTTGCCATGTTCCTGAAACTTACTTTTCTTGAAGGAAAAGGAAGAAGGCATCTATTCAGAACACAGCCACCTTGTAGAGTATGGGTAAGTAGTTCACGGCTGAAATGCGCTGCCAATGGCGATTTCGATGCAATGGCTGGTAGTGCCCAGGCCTATGCCTGGTTTATCTGGGAAAAAGGATATAAAGGAGAAACTATTCTTAAATGGTTTAATTAATAAAAATAGATTTATAGAGGATGGAATTAAATAGGATTTATAATGAGGATTGCCTGGTAGGAATGAAAAAGATTCCGGACGCAAGCGTGGATTGCATTATCTGCGATTTGCCTTATGGCGTTCTCAATAAAAAGAGTGAAGGCGGTGGCTGGGATAGTATTATTCCGCTTGAGCCATTATGGAAGGAATATCTGCGCATAACCAAGCCCAATGCAGCAATTATTCTTTTCTGCCAGGGTATGTTTACCGCACAGCTTATGATGTCGCAGCCGAAACTCTGGAAATATAATCTTATTTGGAGCAAGCAGCGGGTAACAGGCTTTCTGAATGCCAACAAGATGCCTCTGCGCTCGCATGAGGATATTGCCGTATTCTATCGGAAACAACCTATCTACAATCCTCAGATGGTAAAATGTGCGCCACATCAAAGGAATCATCGAAGGGGCGACGGTTCGCATAGTTTGAAGCGAGGTTGTTATGGCGATCATAAAGAAGTGCCTACTATCGTATCAGATGAAAAATTCCCAAAGAGCATTATCTGCTTTGACAAGGAACATTCTGCCGATACCTTCCACCCTACGCAAAAGCCAGTCGCTCTTATCCAGTATCTTATATGTACTTATACTAATGTGGGGGGGTGCGTTCTTGATAACTGCATGGGCAGCGGCACTACCGCCATCGCCTGCATCAGAGAAAAGAGAAACTTCATCGGGTTTGAGTTGAACAAAGAATATTACGACAAGGCTTGCAAGCGCATTCAGCTTGAAATGATGCAGCCTTCTCTGTTTTAAAATCAACATACTTTCAGGATAACATTTTTATTATTATGCAACAACCACATTTGATATACCTAACCAAATTCCAGCAGCAATCTCTGTATATGGCTGCGAAGGATGAAAGGGTGATTGCTGCAAGACGTGTGGGTAAAACCGACGGTCTTGTGGCTCCTTACGTCTGGATGGCTTCTAACTCCATGCCCGGTATGCTGGGAGCCTGGGTAGCCGTTTCACGACAGCAGGGATTCGGCAAAACTATTCCTGGTACTATGGCTGCCATGGAGCGAATGTTTGGCTTTACGCAGGGCATTCACTACGGTTGGGGACGGCCACCGAAGCACGCTCGTGAGGCTATCTTTAAACCGAAAAGTTATGATAACATTATTTGGTTTGCAAACGGCGCGCAGTGGGTTTTGATTTCCCTTTCTCAGACCGCAAGCGCCAACAGCTACACTTTTTCCGCGATGTGTGGCGATGAAGCCAGATTCTTCCCTTACAAGAAAGTAACCGATGAGTTGATGCCTGCGTTATCAGGCCAGACTCACCCTTTGGGTAACATCAATTTTACTGATTACAACCCGCTCTATAAATCGACGAGATTCCTATCTGATGCCTCGCTTACTACCAAGGGCAGTTGGCTAGAACGCGAGGAGGAGAAACTTGACCTTACGATAGAATCGGGTAAATTCCAGGGCAAGACTTATAGATGGGTGCAGGAGCAGTTGGAAGACTATGCCAACAAGATTATCCGCTACAACGACCTTATCTATAATGCCAAGAAGACCGGGCATACTCCCCATGCCGTTCCTCCCGATTTGAGATTGATGATACGTGCCATCGCCCTGAAAATGATTAAGCATGAAGGTCTGTTTAAGATTCTGCCTAACCACGGCAATCAGCTTACAAAAAATATGGTGGATATGGCGGTAAACTATAAGCTGGTGGATGCGGACGATGCAGAACTCATCTATGATTACGAGTATCTGTTTACGGAAGAAGAATGGTGGGAGATGCAGATGTTCGAGAAGGCAGATAAGTTTCGGGATGGCTATCTGAGAGAGCTTCGCCGTTCGGCATTCCTCGTTCGCCGTGCCTCTACCCTCTCTAATGTGGACCTTCTTACTGAGGATTACATCCGTACCATGAGGCGTGACTTGCCTAACTACACCTTCATGGTCAGTATATTGAACGTGAAAATCAAGAACTCGAATGATGGTTTCTACTCTAACCTGGATATAGATCATATCCATGGTTACACCTGCGATGAGATAGACCCTCTGAGCCAAGCCAAATGGAGCACCAAGAAGGCAACGGGCATTATCGGTGGCAAGAAGATTACTTCAGAAAGCTATCAGCCGGACTTTAAGGAGTTATCCGAGAGAAACGACTGCCGTATGGATGCTGACTGCGTGAACGACCTTCCTCTCTATCTCGCATTCGATTATAATGCGAATATCAATACCCTGGTGGTAGGTCAGGTATATCAGCGTGACGGCGTGGAGGCAGTGAATGTTATCAAGAGTTTCTATGTGAAGAACGAGCGGAAGCTGAGAGAACTGGTAGATGATTTCTCGCATTACTATGCTCCGAAGAGAGCCACCAACCGTGACGTGGTTTACTTCTATGATGCTACCGCCAAGCAGGGTGCATCGTATGCGCTGACCGATGAGCGATTCTACCAGGCTGTGATTAAGGAGTTGGAACGCAACGGCTGGAATGTGCAGGCGATAGATATGGGTGTGCCGGAGAAGCATGAGGTGAAGCATCGAATCATCAATAATGCCCTTGCCGGTATCGAATATCCTGCTATCCGTATCAATCAGACGCAAAACCCTGATTTGATTATCGCCATGCAGCTTTGTGAGGTGAGCATCGGCTACCAGGGATTCAGGAAGGATAAGAGTCAGGAGAAGAAAGCAGAAACGGAAAACAACCTGCCTTTGCAGCAGAGAACGGACTTCACCGATGCCTTCGACTCGCTGTATCTGGGATGCAAGTTCTGGCGAGGAAATATCGGCTGGTTCGTACTGCCGGACGGAAGGAACGTCTGAGGAAGTGATTAGTGATTAGTGATTAATCACTACAATAAAGAGGCGATTGTCATCACGACAACCGCCCCTTTTGATTTAAATTGGTATAATTTCGATATTTAACATATATGAGAACTAATGAAGAAAAACGAAAGTCCCCACGTTTCACAACGAAAGGAGCTTTGTGAATTTTCAACTATTAAAACAATAAAATAAAAACTACTATAACTAAAAACGTTAAGTATATATTGACAAAAACATTAGAAGACTATTTTTCGTTATTTCCTGTTTGCAAAGGTAATCATTTTCTTTCGGATGATAGGGACAAAAGTAGTGATTAGTGATTAGTGATTAACCTCACGGACTCAAAGGCGCGAGCCTAATTAATCACTAATCAATAATCACTAAACCTAGAGTTTCTTCACCAGCAACAGACGATTACCTTCGCTTCTTGCCCTTATTCGATAACCAAGGCGCTTATACCATTCGAAAATGAAAGGCTTGCTGCCCTTATCGTCCCACTCTAGCTGTACCGACTTGCAGCCAAGTTTCTTGGCTTCCTGCTCTGCGGTCTCTATCAGGAGGCGAGCTACACCCTTCTTGCGATATTTCTCATCCACCCAAAGGTTGTAGATAGCACAATCCGCATACTGGTAATACTCGTCCTTATAGGGTCCAGGCTTCGGTATCTCCACCTGTACGGTACCGTGATTGATTTCATCTACGATAATAATCTTTTGGGAGGACTCCCAATCTTGAATCTGTATCATCATATCTTTTCTATAAATTACGGAAATTACTTACTAATCATAAAAAGCGTAGGATAAATCTTTCTTTAATTCAATATCCAAGCCATGACTACGCATAAGTTGTAGGCAAGTCTCTTCTGTAAGATTTTGCCAGCCGATACTATCCTCATCCTCTTCGGTCAGCGGTACTGGTAGAAAATCTTTTATCTTCATAAACAGGTCTTGTATTTTCTCTCTACCGATTGGACAGAAATAAGCCTTGTAGTCGAAATAACCGAACACCAGACTTTCCCAAATCTTGTAATTACGGAAAGGATCTACGATGCGTACCCATCTCAACATAGGAAAATGAGAAGGCTCTACCGCCAACAAAGCATGGAAACGCTCCAAAGCTATAGCCTTTGCCTTGCCACGATTAATAGCTGCCAAATAGAAGGAGAAATATCTGTTGTCATCTCCTGTCTTTGAGAACATGACGGCATCAAAAGGTTTATTTCCGGCATTATAGGAGAGCTTCAGCACAAAAAAGTCTTTAGGCTCTAAAGACTCTCCTACATAGATTTTGACCTCATACCAGTTTTCCTGTCGAAGCATCTGTTCATCGTCAATATCATACTCTTCAATACTTCTATCCTCATCTTTATCAGCATAGAACTCGGCTTTCTTCTTGTCAGAAAACACCCCGTCAATATGATAGTCACTATACTCACCCGATGTTACCACGTAGGCGGTTTTAGGCTCATCGATGGGTGCTCTGAATAAAGCACTGACCTGGGTTTCTGAAACTCGATTCAGATTAACAATATACTCTACTTTGTATAATTCAGGATACTTTGCAGCAAAATCCCTGCGCAGGTTAGGGGTCCCATCATAAGCAGGCGTGCCACTCGGTTCGAAGCTGAAACGGTCAAACACCATAGGTCCCGTTTCGTGCATCACGAACAAATGCGGTCTTTCACGATCACCTTTCACGTCTTCGATACACTCGCCCTTTGCCCAGTCTATCGCCTTGTAGAACTCCTCGTCGAGATACATATAGCCGAAATAATTATCTCGAAAATACTCTTTACCTTCCTCAGATAAAGTCTGAGCCTTAAAATCGAATAATTGTTCTTCGTCCATGTAGTTCTCATACAAATCCTGCAAGCCATCTACGATAAAGAGAGATACTTCTTCCGTACAAACGATAAACGGATTGCTAAAGTCAATATTAAAATCCTCATCGGTAACTGGGTGCCAAAGGGATTTTTTCTTTTTCTGTTCTGTGTATATACTCATGATTTTTATTTTGATTTAAAATAATTAATTTATGATAAGATGTATTTTATCCCCATAATCCTTGATAATATCTATCGGACGGAAATGCATATCCAAGTATTCCTCCGGAACTTCATTCAGTGGCCCCTCAAACAACATCTGTAGGTTGCGGGTATCGGGCAGAAATACATCAATGCTTACCTGGCAATATTCGTCGATGATGATACCTACAAGGTCGCCAATCTTTAATGGCGAAGGATGAAGCTTTTTCTCTTCCTCATCGCTAAAACAAGGAGCGAAAGGCTTTCTCTTCTCGCACACCAGATAAGGAGTTACGATACTCTTGTGCTTGGAACTATCCTCTATGAAACCGTTATACTGAATAGTAACAGCATTGAAGTTGCCGAGATAATTAATAGGGCAAGCCTGAATAACCTCTGCAAGACTCGGTTTAAATAAAGCCGACGAGCCAAAAGTATGTACTGCCTCAAAACTAGGCAGTACTTGTTTTACCTCCTTTGGATGCTCCTTGTTATATGAAGGTTCATCCCAGATGCAGGAGTTACCAAACACATCTTTGGGCTTCGGATATTCCAAAAGCACATACTCTTTTGTCTTCGAATCAGAACGGAAACAGATAACGGTGATGCCTTCTGCTATCTTTTCTATCTGTTCCTTTGTAAATTCAATCTTTTCCATAATCTATAAATCTTTAGTTCTTGTTTGCGGACCAGCGATGGAATCGCTGGGAACGGAGGCGAAAGGGGTTAAGGTTCTTTTTACCTTTTTGTCTTTATCAGAATGCGTCCTTAATATCACACCCCGCCACTGCCTTGTATTCAGCCTTGAGGAAGGCGATTTCATCTTTCAGGCGCTTAACGACTGCCGTTGGCTGATTACGCTCTACGTTCTCCTTCCAGTTTCGGTAGGCGTAGTAGAACTTATCGCATAGCTTCAATTCCTCATTGGTGTACTTATGCTGATGAAGGCAATATACTCGCTTTACCTCTTTCAGTCTGCCATCCTCAGTAAGGACGATTAGGCCGGCATAATCGGGAAGAAGGGGAAGTACTTTTCCACTAAGGTACCAAGGTACACAATAGTAGAAGTAGTTCGGGCAGCGATGCTCTCTGTTTTTTACTGCTTGACTCTTGATGTAGATATTCCAAGCCTTGCCAGCCTTCTCAATATGATAGCCTGAATATGACTCATATTTCGATAAGGCTTTCTCGTCTGTTTCTCTACATACAAAAGTAAGAGGATGCCACTCTCCCGTCTTCAGTAATTCATGCTTCTGCCACTTGTGTGTGAAATCATTCTTGAAATCAGCGAAGGAGATTTTGCATTCCACCTCATACCAATATCCGCTTCGGGTCTTGATGAGCATATCGCTCTCCCAATCGAACACATAAAGGTTTTCTACGATATACTTAGGGTTCGATTTCCAGCCGCGCAAATACTGCTGAAGAAGCTGCTCTGTCACCTGCTCCTTAGTAAGGAGCGTTTGTTTACGCTTTGTTCCCATCTATCTTCTGCATTTTACCGTTCCTGAACTCATAGTCTATTTCGTGCAGTTTAGACTCTAGCATCTGGACTTGCGCCTGGGAAGGGTGGTAGATGGAAACATCATCGAAATTGTCAGACACGAGATTGGAACCAATGAAATTGGCGAAACCTTTAGACTGTACGCTGCCGCAATCAGCATCCGGATCATTCACTTTTAGTATAGGACAGAGACCGTCACTTTGCCATGAGAAATGCAAACCAATCATTTTGTTCTCTTTCCACAGATTACATTTCACGCAGATAAAACCCTTAATCGTACTGGTGACAACATTACTTCTCAGGAAGTAAATTCTACCCTCCTGCAAATCTTCAGGAGAGATAGATATAACACCAATATCATCACCATAACCACAAGGCTTAACACGATACTTGCAATTCTCAGTATCAATATCGTATTCCTCTGGGTTAAAATCTCGCCAGTTAGGTTCTTCTAAGGGGCGAAACTCTACATCCCGTCCTTCCTTAATAGCTTGCAGCACTGCCAGCAAGCTATCGACATCGAACAAATAATTTCCTTCCATATCGCTTATAGTTTTTATTTAATAAAGATTACGCAGAAAATGATGAGGAACATATCTGTGTATCAGATAAACAGACACAACGACAATGATAAACATCAACACATACTGGATAATATCTAACACTATCTTAGAAGAAAAGCGAGCTTTATTTTTCTTCTCGACTTCCTTTTCTGCTTCCTTTATAGTGAGATCATATACTTGCTCTGCTTTGGCAAATATATAGTCTGTAATCTCTTTTCTTTCCTCCTCCGTGAGCTTACTTAATGATGCAGGTGGAGGTGGAATAAGATTCAGACGTGACTTTTCGTATAACATCTTAATATCCATATTACTTTCCTTCCTTTTTCCAAGAAATACCCACAGTATTATCACGATTGCGCCATACTTTGTACCCCAAGGCTTTAAAGTAATGACTAACAGGCTCAATATCTTCGGGATTCTCAAATACTACGCCATCAATCTCATTTTTCATATCATTGCAGGCTACAAATATCAGGGCATCAATCATCTCTAATTGTTCCCTATGCTTGTTCTCTATACTATTGAGAACCATCTTTATTGCCGTTTCTGCTGTTGTCATAAGCATTATTGTTTTATGATATGAACTTCGCTTAATTCAAATTCGCCGTAGCTCTTAAACCCTCTTTCCAGTACCCAGTCTTTCGTAAAATCCATGTTATCTATGATCGAATCGTAATCACAATGATAGTCATCAGCGAAACCAACAAAAAGGGTGGCACTATCACTATCATATCCAGCGAGCGTACCTATCGGCATAACAGAATTACCATCATTTGGGTCTTCTACATAAACCTTTCTTCCTCTATAGAGATGCCAAATCTCTTTAGCTGTCAATCCGGAAATATCCTCAAACTCAAAGTTATCGAATGCAGACGTATTCTTCTGCTCTACCCTCTCCTCGATAGGCTCTACTTCCAACTTAATATGTAGCTCTAATTCTTCCCGCTCCTTATTGCCCTTCAGGACTCTGAGCTTTGCCTTTCGCCAATTATCTGCCCAGGCGATGAGCAAGAAGCCTATGATGAAACCAACCAATACTGTGGTGATAGCAGACAAACAGCAATCGTATATCTCCTGAGATACGATGCCAGGATGAAAATAGATATTATTCAACTTGCCGAATCCATAGATAAGGATAATGACAAGAATGGGTACCAACGCTGCCAGCAGGTTTACACCAAAAACCTGAGCATAATACTTCACTTTACTTTTCATAATTTTCTTCTTTTATTTTTTCTCTAATTATGATATTTCCGTTTGAATCAATATCAACGCTACATTCTCCCGTTTCGTGCCAACCATTGGGGTATTGGAAGGTTAAAACTTTATCTCCCCTTGAATGGCGAAAAGAAAGATTTGCTAACAGACATATTTTACTAATCAGCGGCTTGAACGAACGGAAACGAATACAATCCCTAGTTTGATCCTCCTTCTTAGGAGCTGAAACATATCTTATCCATGGACTGCCATCGAACCACGCTACGAGATAGATAATAGCATCATCCCTTGCCGTCTGAAAAGCATGACTTGCTAATAATTCTTGCTTTGTCATACGCTATTCTTTTTTATCTTCCGACTTTTCTATCAAGAACCCGATGCCAGCATGGATGTTACCTAGCTTATACCATTTCTGGCTAAGAGTCATCACGTAACTGCTGAAGGCATTATCCTCAATATCTAACTCGAAATCTTCATCAGTATCAGATTTACCATACCTTACATAACCTTTGCCAGGAGTATAGACAAGACGATAATAAACACCATCCTTACATAAGTACAAACCGCTATTCTCGTAATCTGATGACCAAAACTCCGGATTACTTACATAGCAGAGCATTACATCGCCATCGTAGATAGGGATACGAGTTTTCTTATCATCGTTCTTACCTACATAATCTATGGTATCGACGCTATCTACCTGACGGGCAATAGTCATCAATGTGTAGCCATTTTTTATCATTTCGGCTATCTCGATAAACGTAGTCTGCCATTGCAGGTTAAACTCCTGCTGAAAATACTTACCATCCTTATTAATAAAGATTGCGAGAATATTCTGATTTCTATCCTCGTCGTTGGCAGGTGCTTTTTTGATAAGACTATTCAACATCTGCAGTTTATGAGCTTCCTGCGCCATGCTTATCATGGAGTAGAAATAGCCTTCTGATTTATCATTGACACACCAATACTGGCCGGAAGCTATCTTGCGAATGTAGCCATACATATTCATCGCCTCACGCTCCGGTATATCATGCTGCTGACATACGAACTTGTATTGGTCTGGAAAAATGCGCTCTACCATATTGCTGAATGCCTGCATATTCTTAATAATGCTTACATATTCTTCTGTTTTCATACGCTATTTTTTTATTTTTCAGTTGTTTTGTCTGTACTCAGTCTGTACTGAGTCTGTACTGGAACTATACTGGACCACCCAATAATATCCATATATCTTATTAATCACTATTAACGAAATCCTCATACTCTCCCATCGTGATTTCTCTGAAATCAGGATTGCACTTCTCAGCTCGGATGCTATCATCAAAGAAGGCAAAAATACGGTCTTTGTGACGGAGAAGCTGAGTGATGGAAAAGCTGCGGAAATCAGGCTCGCATAGGCTCAATTCTCTCATCAAATCCCAGAAGTTGGTTACTGGCTTGAAGGATTCGAGGACAGCAGCGAGAATCTTGCCTTGCTTATATCGCTTGTTAGGCGCTACGGCAACATAACGGCCATCATCAAACAACTGGCTATCTACCTTTCGCCATAACTTCTTATCCAGCTTTTCATATTGCGCTGTCGGCAACCAGATATTGACTATCTCATACTCGCGCAACAGACTGCGGTTAGGCTGATAACCTTGATACTTCTTAAACTCAAAGCCTACGGCTTCTTCTACTCGTTTGATATAGGCTTGACGCTCTTTTTCTTCAGCATCGAGAATACCCTTAATGTATTCGTAAGCCTTTGTTCCTGGTTTGGTTTCGTATAACATATCTTCTTCTTTTTATATTCTTTACTCTTGACCTGCGATGGAATCGCAGGGAACGGTGGTTTCCTTCTTTTCTAAGTCTTCACTCTGTTCAAAGTTCTCATTCCAACAGATGATAGTACCATTTTCGGGTATTCTGCATACGAAACCTGGGCAGCACCAGCATTCGGTGGAGTCTGTTCTAACAGGGCAGCCGTTTACCTCGTCCTTTTCGCCGTGAGGACACGGGATATTTTTAGGGTATTCCGTAGCTACGACTTTTACCTTATTGCAAAGAAAGCGAAGTCTGTAGTGCAAAGTATTGATCTCTTTATTCAGCTTACTAATCTCTTTTTCTAAATAGCAGTTGCGGTTATACATCCTAACTGCAGAAGTGCCAGATAACCGTTCATACTGCTTGCGGAAACGATGATTGGTATACTTACGAAAGAACTTAGATTTGCTTCCGTACTCTATGATAAGGTCGAAAATAAAGCCTGCTATTTTCTCCTTTATCTATTCTATCTTTATTTTCATACACATTCGTTTTTAATATCTATCAACTAATCTTTTGTGCATCATATAGTAATGGAATGGTCGAGGGTCATTTGGCTCGTCTTGATGATAGCCCATACCAGTAAGCCACTTATCTGCCCAAGTGCCAGGTTTTGGCTTAATATCCCAATCCACAAACAGAATATGCACTCCATGACCTTTGGCTCTAGCCTCTAAGGTTTTTATCATTAGAGTGCCAATGCCCTTCTGTCTGTCCTCCTCGCTAACGGTGAAATGTTTGATGTAGCCACATACCGGGTCCTTTGCTATCGGGTTATAATATGGATCATACTCCATTAAAGTAAATGCGGTACCTGTCAGATTTGTAATGGTAAGGATATTTTCTTTCCAGGAACCATCGTGTTCATTCCGGCAAGTTAGCTGTTTAAGATAGGATATAAAGACAAACTCCGGCTCTTTAGCTTCCTCATCTGATAGAATTGCAGTTTAATATTCTGCCTGATGAATGAGATTATCTAATATTCCATCGAGATAATTTTTCCCGGTCGCCTTTAAAAAGGCATCATATCTCGCAGTCAAAGCTGCACTATCTTCTTCTTTCATACGCTTACTTATTAACTATGTAACATTCTGGTCGAAGAATATAGGCATTCTTCTCCATACACCGCCATTGGGCTGAAACTCCTTCTGAAATTCTCGATTCTCAATACTAAACTTGCAGGAATAACGCTGTTCGTTTTCCAACTCATCCAAGCGTAAATCTTTGATGAAACTAGCATCATTCGTCATTTTGCCGGGATAGTCCATCAAGATAAAGCGAGAAGACTTCAGATAACCCATCAAATTCCGATGGAAGCTATTACTGAAAAGCTGTCTGATAGCGAACTCATCCATTCTATTCTTCGGACTAAAATTTATACCGTCCACATAAGCGACAAAACCTGCATTTGCCCAACCATCTCTTGCTCTGTACATTCCTGCGCCAGACGTGTAGATATATAATCGCTCAATGTTCTCAAACTGCTTGCGCAAACTTTGAACAAAAGAGAGTAAGCCAGGAATCAGAAAAGGCTCGCCACCAGTCAGCAGTACTACCTTTGCAGCCTTCAGCTCCTCTACCGTTACCACAGGAACGGTATCTAAATCGTACTGATGATTGCAGCAATCTGCACAATGATTAGTGCATTGAGAGTTAACCATCAGATGAATAACGGAATGATCCGCATTCTCTTCGTCTTTATATATTCTTTTCATACGCTACTTCTTCTTTCTTTTACGTTTATTCTGTAGATACTGCCCAAAGTCTTTTGGTGTAGGAACCATCATTTCCATTGGCTCCGGATGCTTATAGATACTTCGGGGATAATAATCTCTAAGATTTGTTTCCATACGCTTATCCAAATTTATGTTTCTTACATACGTCAAAACATGAGGTTTTGCATTTACGTTCTGCACACCAGCCACTAGCTCGATGGTCATCGTCAACGTCGTACCAATAGCAATTGCCGCAGAACTGATATACTTCATCGTGCATACGGCTATTGCTTCTTGGGTTTATAAAAATTTTTCCAGACCATTCTTTTTAAGATACTCCTCAGCTGCATCTAAGCTATCGAACTTCATTGGACGGGTGAAGCAGTCCTCCAGGTATCTGTATTTCTGCCACCAATGCTTTTTATACATGATGAAATACTTGACTTCATCCGTAAAACTAGAAAGTCGCATTACGTTGAAAAACTTAGGAATGCGCGACGATATAATCTTTATCTTCATACGTTTATCTTTTTTAAAGTAATAATACTCATCTATCTGCTCCATCAACACGATAAGGGATATGACAAATATCGCTAGAAGTACGAGCTGTAAATCTAAACATTGCACAAGTGTCATACGGCTATCTGTAATTATGATTATCGCAAACCAAATCGCATGATGTTTCTTCTTGATTGTCGATGCACCAGCCTTGGCCGTAAGCATCCTCGTTATCAAACCAGAAGCAGTTGCCACAACATTTATCTTCTTTCTTTGTCATACGCTTATCTATTTAAATCTGATTACGAACATATTCTTTTTTAACCACGCATCCGGGCACATACCCTTCTTTGGTTTATCCACCGTTATCTCGTCGATTTCCTTCTCGATATACGGCTGGTTATCTTTCGGATAACCGAGGAGGAAACGAACGTGAGTGAAAGGCTCCAGCACCTCTTTGCGAAAAGCTCTATCTTCAGGGCTATCCGAAGTGTGCTTGAGTCCTCCAGTGAGATAACCTTGCACGAAAATGGCTCTATCGGAAGCACTATGATATTTGGCTACGCCAGCTATCACGTCTGGCCTATTCGGTATATCCTTTCTTAACAAACGCGTCATCCAGTATAAAGAGCATTCACGATACTCCTCTGTCTTCTCTCCGCTTGCTATCTTCTGATACCACTCATCGGTAAGATGAATGGTGAGTATTTTCTTTTCTGCCATATTACTTACTTTATAACCAGCGATGGAAAAACCGGGAACGGAGGCTAGAGGCACTTACTCCTAGCGCTGTTTCCAGCTTTTCGAACAACTGATATTCTTCTTCAGATTCCTTTCGGAGGAAAAGAGAATAGATGTTTCCCATTGCTGAATAGAAGAAATTATGAGGGTTTCGGTATAGATTAGTGTAGCTATCACGCAGTTGGAATGGGGTATGAGGAAGCGTGATAGGCAGCATCGACTTGCTGAATACCGGCAACACCGTTACTGCTAACATCTGAGCATGATAACGCTTCAGGGCTTCATCTACCAACGTGAAAGAACACTTAAAGCTTCTTCTTGGCTCCTTTGCCTGAATTGTCGTATCACTAGTGAGATCAACCGGAATGAAATGAGATTTATCTGCCACCAAAGTGCCATCCTCATTTGTTAGCTTTTCGAGATCTTCCTTCTTAATGATGAAGCATTTATCGCCTAAACCCGCAGGTACACGAGGCTTTTCTTCACCAAGTGTTTCTTCTAACATTTTTGTTTTATCATCCATACGCTATAACTTTAAATGATTTTTCTGACAACAGAAATATACGTTTTTGATAATCTCACGGAAAACGGAACTTATCTCGCAGTTGTGATATAAAATTTCCGCGATATTAGCCTTCTCTTCTGGGGAGGCTTCGTCTTCCAAGATATTAGTAAGGCAATGACCGATGTCCTGCTTGCCACGAGTATCTTTTGATACATGATCGCCTTCGATATGATAGATGGCGAGAGTGGTAAGCTGCAAAGGGTGTTGCTTCTGGAAGGCTTCCACCTTTGCCTTGATTTCGTTCATTAACTGGTTGAAATCTTCGGTAAGATGATTTAAGCCTTTGACGTAGGCAATGAACTCATCTAAGGTTTCACGACTATCAAACTGCTTCTTCAACTCTTCGCGAGAGATAACTATATCGGGTTTCTGACGGAGCAGAGCATCTATCTGCTCGTCGATGTATTTCTTTACTTCTTTGCTCATTTCTTCTTTCTTTTTAGGACCAGCGATGAAATCGCTGGGAACGGGGGTTCATTAACAATTATAGAGCTTGATGCCGTAGCGGTCCTTCATCAGGGTTCCTGCCCAATCGGGATAGCCGCCTTTATGCTGCTCCTGATAGATTTCTATCTCTCGGATATAGCGCTTTACCAAGGTGAGAAAACGGGGGTCGGGGGTTTCTCCACCTTTGATGTGGTATTTCTCCTGGGCAAACAGCACTTCTACCATCAGCTTATAGCTATGCGTAAACTGCTCGTTGCCTCCCTCGTTGTAGATGATTGCCATCGCTCTTGCCAGGTCATCCTTCTTTACTACTGCCATACCTACTGCATCAGCTGTGCGGATGGTGGAAAGATAGAACTGAAAATCGAAATCTGATTTTTCCATACTATTTTGCTTTTACCTGTTTACCATACTTCTTTTCCATTCTCTCAAGACTGCTTTCCAGAGTCTCCTTGACAACATCTTCGGGCAAATGCTCGATATTCAAATCATCTTCGGATACGTAGCGCTGAAGCAACTCATGATAGAACTCCTTGATTCTGTCCCGCTCAAATGTTTCGTAGGCAAAAAAATCTATCAACTCTACAGAAGTCATTTCACCATCCTTGATAGTACATTTGGAAATATCGATGCCACCAGGACATACGGCAAGAACGTAATTTTCATAGACTACCATCTTGCTCTTGAATGCCGGAACCTGAGCTAACTCCTGCGCTATCTGAAATTCAGAAAGCTTCTTGTAACCATAAATCGACGAGATATAGGTGCTCACGAAGTTAGGGTGAAAACGGACCTTGCTGCGATAGAACGACCAAACGCCATTTTTCGCCTTAACTAACATATCGGAATCTACTCTGTCATCCCGATAATGATATACCACAGCATAAATGCTGCCAGTTTCGTTACGGAAAACAAATTCAACATCCGTTTCTGTATGTTCTACTTCTCTCGGCTCAGACATGCGCTTAATGGCATTATTGAATTTCAGGTATGCTGTATTATCTGTGTATTCTTCGCCATAGAAAGTAGGTGCCAATGCGATAGGGTCCTTATCATTTCCTTTTGGAAGAGGCAGTTGCATATCAATTATTCTATGTTCCATACGCTATGCCTCCTATCGGTTATAGTCTACTACGATGTTGTACTTGGCAAGGACGGGTACCAAGCCGGTCATTACTCCCTTGCCCAGGAGAGGGACAGCATCTAAAACGCTGTATGGGATGACCTTTTTCTTTGGAAGCTGCTCACGATTGGCTTCTTCTTCGAGAAGCTTCTTGTAGGTTTCCAACTCCTTGTCGGCATCATCTCGCTCATCGAGGGTCTTCTTGTATTTGGCGTTCAGCTCATCGTATTGCTTCTGAGCTTCCTTTGCCTGCTGCTTCTGCTTGGCGATGTAATCGCTGGCTTTGAGCATGGTGTCATTGGCTTCATCAGCTTTCTGCTGAAGGGTTTTTACTTCTTCCTCATGTGCGGATTTCTGGTCTTCTAGCTGCTGCTGAAGAGAGGCTATCTCTTTGCGCAAGGCATCGGTATCGGTGGCGGTATGGACGAAATCGAACAGGCGCTCGATGTTCTGCTTTAACTGGGCGCAGGTATCGGAAGTGGTACCGATAAGGGTTACGGCTTCCTCGGCGGTGAGGGCGCAGCCGGACTTCTGCCCAGCGATGGAATCGCTGGGAACGGGGGCGAGAGGGGGACATGGCGAGGCGGCTGCTTTTGCTGCCTCTGCTTGCTGCTGGGCGGCTTGCTCCTGGGCTTTCTTTTCCTCGGCTTGCTGATGTTCCTGCACGATGGCGATAGCGGAAGGCATATCTTCCAGCTTGTCGTAGTAATTATCTTCCTGGGCATCTAGGGATAGGCGGCCTTCGTAGGATTCCCATAGGCCGTTGTCGATGAGGTAGTAGATGGCTGAGAGCACCGTGCGCTCGCCGTGCTCCTCGATGTAGGCGTTGAGAGGAGCTACCCAGGCTTTCTCCACTACGTCCTTGAGCCATTCTTTGTAGACTATGCCATTCAGCTTTGCTTTGTCCTGCTCTTCGGTGTAGCAGGAAGCGATGCGGGGGATGATGTAAAGGGGTTCCGTCTTCTGCAGGAAGTTCTCGAAGTTGATTCCGAGTGCCTGACGGACGATATTGCTTGTGCTCTTGAATTTATACTTCTTCAAGAGTGTTCGAAGGATATTTTGTTGTTTCGTGTTCATGTTTCGTTGTTATTTTATTGTTTATTGTTACTTGCCGTAGCTGCCTGCTGCTGGACTTGCTGCTGCCCAGCGATGGAATCGCTGGGAACGGGGGCTTCATCCTCTCCTTCAATAATCTCAAAGCCATGCTTGCGGGCGGTTGCCTCACTGCGCTCCGAACGGTCGGTTTGGCTGTCGTAGGCTATCCACCAGGTATGACCGGGAACAGCGAAGTAATTACGCTTATGTATCATCATGTACTTGAACGATGCAGCAGAAAGGGTAATCGGTCGCTGCGAAAGATTCAGCTTGGTTTTGCGTTTCAGACCATATTCTTCACGCAACCGTTCTTTCCGGATGAGTTCCTTGCGATCCTCTGCCCTGCGACGGAGAACTGCTTTATATCGGCGGGGACGTTTTTCTTTAAGCGCCTTCATGGGTTGAAAGCCAGATTCACGCAATCGACGGCATCCTTCCTGACAGGCTTCACTCAATGGTTTGCCTCGAAGGGAGGCATAATAACCGTTCTCCTCGCAGGTTTTCTTGACATCCTTTGCCAGTTGCTTGCGGATGGCTTTCATATCTTTCTTCAGTCCAAGTTTGGTTTTGAAACGACGGAGAGTAGAAAAGGATATGCCGAACCATTCCATCATTCTGCGGTTGGAGTTCTTGGGGAAGAGCTTGATAAACTTCTTCTCCAGTTCGCCTTCGAGCACGTAGGTTTTCATACCGTTGCTCTCTGGCGTTACTCTCATCGGTAACTGATACTTCGCCTTGCCGGTGGGTTTTAGAGGAGTTTTCGTGTTTCCGAAACTCATGGCTCTGCCTCCGAGGTTGGGGTGGAACCAGCGATGGAATCGCTGGGAACGGGGGTTAGAGGAGGACAAGGAGAGGCGGCTGATGGCTGGCGCTCTTCGGCGATTCCTCTGCAGTTGTCATAAGATACTGGCTGTTCGCCGGCTGCTACTCGCTCCTTATTGTACTCAGCAAAGGCAATACCTATCTTATCCATATACTCCTCGTTGGCTCTACGGTTGGCTGTCTTGCTATCATATTGGGCTTTCTGATACTGGGCATGGGCATCGGTACGCTCGGCATCCATCAAGACAAAGAAAGATTTTTTTTCCAAGGTCTGCTTGCCCAAAAACTCTTTCAGACAGGCTTTCTGATGCGCCTTAAATTCTACCTCTTTCTCCATAATGTCCTTCTTGCGCTTCATGAATACTGCACCAGCCTTGGTCTTAATTTCCAAAGCTGCATCCTGCTTCTTGTTTCTCTCCTCACACAATGGCGCGAGGACTTCCTTCTGGAACTCTTCTAATGTTCTCATTTCTAATAATCTTTAATGTATTAAACTTATAATGTTCTTATCATTAAATCTCAGGTAACGGCGAAAATGCAGCCTCGGTGGAAAATAGAAACCAAAACCACAATTCGGTTTACCTAAAATTATATCTAATCGAAAAACGAAGGATTTTGTCTCTTCTCTTTTTCTTTTCTTACTTTCTTCTCCAACTCCTCACCCCGCTTTTTCACATCGGCAGCCTCGGTAAGGATATTCTTCAGTTCCCCACGGGAAACTAAAGGATTTGCATTGACGATGGCGATAAACAAGTCTCTGCCCAGCTTCTTGTAGAGCGGGATAAACTCCTTATCTACCAAGTCGGCAGGGTCGCCAAGGGGAATGCCCAGCTGAAACAGGTCTTTACCCTCCTTATTCACGATGAGGAGAGTTCTCTTCTTACCACCTTCACCGATAACCTGCACGCCACCGGAATATTTTGCCACACTCAGTTGGCTATTCATCCAAGATTCCTTCGTGAGCAGGATGGTTTTAAATTCTTTTGCCATATCTTTACCTTATTATATATTACTAACTTACCTGTTCCATTTCCTTATCCGGGCAGTTGATGGTGTTCTGATACTGCACATACCGTTTCTGCTTGCAGCAGTACAATCCACCGATGCAATACCTACCATGCAGGCATACCCAGCAAGGCTTGGCATCAGGTTTCTGTAAACAATGGGTGAAATTAATCATCTTGTTTTCATTTAAAAAGTATATCTTACATATCTTTTCGATTGCAAAGATACAAAAATATTTCAAACAATGATAGGTCAGCTATTGTTTAATTTATAATTTGGTCTAAATTTAAGAATTATTATATATTAGGTACTAAAAAAGGTATAGTTTTTACGTCTATACCTTTTTATTATAGAGCCAAACGGAAAATAGCACGTCTAAGCTCTATCATATCCAAACGTGAGAGCCACATATCTTTATCGCCTACGAAAACGTGATAGAGGTTATCGCTCTCTTTTACGATATTCATCTGTTTCATTTTTCTTCTTTCAGATCATTCTTGATTTCGTCCCACATTGCCATTTCCACCTTCTTTCCGTCGAAGTGGCCTACGGCTACGAGTTGGCCTCCTTCCTCGGTGGCATCAGCAGAAGAGATAGCGTTGCTGCGGATAATCATGATGTCGAACTCATGAATGGCATCATGGATGCTCTCCATGTCGATATGCTGCATATCCTTGCGTGCATCCAGACGGATACGCTGAATGTCAATATCGGTGAGTTTGGTCTGGGTCTGTTCCTGTGCCTTGCGAACGGCTGCCGTCTCAAGATCAATGCGCTGTTGTTCGTAGGCATTACCTATCAGTTCAGTATTCTTAAACTGCGCTAAGAGATCGAGGAATTTCTTGAATTTCTCAGGTCCCAACGACATCACGAAGACTGCGAGGCTCTGCTCCAGCAAAAGAGTCTTGCCCTTCACCTGCCAATGAAGCAAGCCTGAACGCTCCCACTTCGTAATCAAAGCGGCGAGGGCGCTTAAATCTTTTAACGCGTTCCCTGCCTTTTTCCGCTTAAACCTTTTTAAGATGAGAGCTACGATGCCAGCCACTATCAGGATGAGAGCGAGGGCTTTTACTAAAAATGGAATTTCTGCCATAATCTATATCTTGTTAAAAAATGAATATTCTGATTAAAAAGCGCCCTATGCTCACGCACCGGGGAGGTATAGGGAAAATGAGTAAAAGACCCTACATTGCTTTGAATTACACATAGTATCACGGTTTTACCTTTCGCTAAAGGGACTGACGTAATAACCATTTCCAATAATTTCACCTAAAAAGATGAACAGCTTAGAGTTTTAAAAATCTATTCTAAATATTAAAACATGAAGAATTATCATTAATGGGTGATGAACCTGGTGCCATCTACTTCGAGTACAAGAATATCGTTAACCACACGGATTTCTCCGCTGTTGACGAACTGCACCTTTCGCTGATGACGCAGCACATCTACCTTCAGGCAGACGCATACACCTTCATCCACATGCCCCGTCTTGGTGAGGAACTTGATGTAGAACGGCTTGCGCTCTACCTTCCTCGCCGTCTGCGGATGCACGTAGCCAGTTACCTGCTGACCGCTGCGTGGATCTATCCACTGCCACTTTTCGCAGAACTGGCGAAGGTTCTGATAAGACTGATGATATTTTGCCATAACTCACATTTACTGGTTTATGAATGCTTACACGTTGCCGCTGAAGTCGTGATAGTCACGATGGCTTTCCTGCTCCTTGTCTTCCGGATAAGGAGGCATCTGGGCATGCAGGAAACGGTCCAGGATAATGCTCTTTACCTTTTGTTTCTCCTTGGCCACCCTTTGCCGATGTCGCAATATATCGGGTAAACAGATATTCCTTAAAGGGTTAGACCAGTCGGACGAATTATCCCAGGCTGCATAGTCAGGATAGAGTACCATCGAATAATGCGACAGCTTGCCCGTTGGCGTATCGAGCATCGGGCCAGCTACTGTAAAAGCCTTTTCCTCGTTGTAAAGAACCATGTGCGAGGTCTGTACGGTTACGTCCTTATGATTCACATAAAGGATTCTGTCCTTATACTCCTGCAGATGGGTATCCAGCCAATCCTCTACGCTCTTGTCGGTAGAGAGCACCAGGTGAGTGATCCATTCACGCTCAAAACAAGTCTGCAGGTAGTTGATGATATAACCGGTGGCAGAAGTCCTGCTTACGGTCATCGCCAGCACCATCACGCAGAAATGGTTCTTTGTTCCACGGCTCGAAGTCGTGTCGGCCATACATCCGATGGCGTGGAAGAATTTATCCACAAGCACATCGCCGTGAGTATAGAAACTCAATGCCCGCCGTGGTGCCTGCATCACTGCCTGTGGCAATTTTCTGTCCACGCAGCAGGGAGGGATAAAGAGCAATGTATCGTCCATAATCTTATCAGTTTAATGTAAGTTTAATCATTGATAATCATCGGCATGAGCAGGGTCAATGCTCTTGGCGATGATTCATTGGCAGTGATAACTGCTGCACGGCTAGGGTCGCTCAGATGCAGACAGATGCTATCATCAGGAATAGGTGCAAGAACATCGAGCAGACTACTTGCCTTGAATCCGATGCTATGACCTTCCGGACAGGTACTGTCGTTGATAAGTACCTGGTCGTTGGCTGCCATACTGAAGTCGAGGTCCTGCGCAGTAATATCGAGGAACATGCCATCTTTCTTCAGCACAATAAGGTTGCAGCTCTCACTGGCGAAGAGAGCTACACGCTTCACCACACTTGCCAACTCCCGCTTATCTACTGTAACCTTATAAGGGTTGTTGCGAGGAATCACGGAGTTGTAGTTAGGGTACTGGCCCTCGGCCTTCTTGCAGACGAAGGTAATATCATCTCCTGATGTAAAGCGTACCACCTTCTCGTTTGCCTCAATATCAATATCCTCGCAGTCGTCGAAAACGGAAAGGGTCTTGAAGAAGGAGCTATATACGAGAATCTTTCCCGGTGTTCCACTACGGAAGAAATTGCTGCCTCCTGTATAAGGATTGTTGGTATGAATCAGTTTGATAAGGACGTGGCCGTTGGAAGCTACGAAGATAACTTCACTTCTATCCTCGGCTACATCGATGCAGAGGCATCTCATCACTGGGCGAAGATCGGAATCAGATACGAACTTGCCGGCATGAGAAAGTACATTGCTGAAGGTTGTCATCGGCAGGGAGATATGGAGACTGGCATTATCGGGCTGTGCAGCACGAGGGAATGCCTCTGCGCTGAAATAAACCAGACTCACATTACCTTTTTTTACATTTTCGCCGTTCTGGGTGCAGTACTCGATGTTCATGTTGCGCTCCTTGTCCTGAGACAGATCCATGGTGACTACGCAGTCGGCAGGGAGGGTGGAGAGGAGGGATAGTAATAATGTAATAGGCAGAACGGCATCTTCTTTGAAGCTTCCTTCTACGATGGTGAGGGGTGCAGGAATGATAAGTTCCGAATCAGTGGTAGCTGATACGAAAAAGAATTTGCCGTCTTCCTTGCGCTGGGTAAGGAGTACGTTGGCCAATATGGCGACGGATGACTTGCTGTCGATACACTTCGCTGCTTTTTGTAAAGCCTGGCGAAGCAAGAGGGATGATTGCGCTTGTATCTTCATTTTATTATTAACTATTATCTATTAACTATTAACTAGAATGGCAGGTCGCTGTTCGGATCGTCGTAACCTGGCATTGATGAATAATCATTGCCTCCTTCAGCTGGCGGTACATAGGCGGTGGCATTGCCGGCAGCGCCGTAGGCTTGCTGCGGATATGGCTGCTGCTGGGTCGCGGTCTGTGGCTGATAGAGGCTGGCGATTCGCTTGTTCATACGGGTGCGGATTGCCTTAAAGAGGTGAGAGTTCTCATCGTTGAAATCCTGATTTACGATTTCCGGATCTCGTTCCTTGTTGGCTTCCTTCACCGACTCTACGAGCTTCGGAAATGCCTTGGCTACTGCCTTGACGTACTCGGTGGAGAACGAGAGCTGCATTTCGTGGGTAGGTACACTCACCTGGGTATCGCCACGCTCGGCTGCACTCTGGCGTATCTTATTCTTATACGCCTCATTGAAAGGCCAGATGTTGACTCTCAGTTTTGCCTGAGTTTTACTTGCATCATTCTTAGATGCTTCTACTCTAATTTCGTTCACATCGAGAGGAATGCAAACGTAAGGACGCTTTGCATTCTTCTCGTCGATACCAACTAAGACCTTGGCTCCATTCAGAGCCAGAAGGTCGACATTTCCACTAAAACTAGCCATAATTTAAATATTATTTTTATAAAAATTCAATTTCCTTGTTTACAAATTTAATATATGTTTGGAGGAACTGCTTCACCTGCTCGCAGGCTCCGCTACCCGTGTAGGTGCATCTGCCCGTGCAGTTGGTTCGGGTGCCGTCGGGAGCCTCGCAATACTCACCGGGACCTGTACCGCCTCGATGCTGCGGGCAGAGATACACGAAGGTATCTACCCAGGCTTGACGATTGGCTATCCGGATGCCTTTCTTCTTTGTTTCTTCTTTCTTTACCATAACCTTTTTCTTAGTTTATAGTTTATAGTCTATAGAGCAAGACTGCCACTATTAACTATTAACTCTTAACTATCAACTGCCTAAAATGGGAGGTTGCTCTTATCTATTTCATCTACGGTAGCAGCAGCATTGCTGCCATCGCTAGCGTTCGGTATAGCTTGCCTTCTGCCCTGCTTGCGGGAGGTGAATGTCTTCCAGCGTTCTTCCTCTTCTGAGGTGAGGGAAACGATATTTCCGTCATCATCACGATATGGCAATGGGTCGGGACCTTCCACATATTCCTTCGCTATCCGTTTCAGCTCGTCATAGCTTTCAGGAATATGATCCTTACCCTTGCGGAAGAAGAAATAGACGTGCTTGCTCGTCTTCACCCTGCGGATATGCTTCGGCTCAACACTTTCATCATTCTCCCATTCCCGTCCTACGAAGTACTCCTCCGTTATCCAGGCTCGAAGCTTGAAACAGCCATGGCGCTTGTTATCCTCGCCAATCAGAAGATTCTCCGGATTGCAGTCAATATTCATATTCTCACAATACTTCCTGATTTTCTTCTTGAAGGTGGCTCGGCTGTATTCCTTGCTCTTACCCTCGCTGGCATCAGCCCAATCTCGCATGAACTCATTAAACATTTCGTCTGCACAGATAGGTGCTGAATATACCTCATTACGGCTGAAGAACCACTCAAAGTAGTTCACCGTGTTCTCGGTCAACTCTCTTACCATCAGTCTTCGCTGAACGTTCTTCTGAGGAGCAACCGCAAAGGTATGATAGCGCATGATGAACTGCACGGCAAGGGCACAGATATATATCGCCTGATTGCGGTCTCGCTCGTTCAGTTTTTCTGGGTCCGAGGCGAGATTCTTCATTACCTCTTTAGGAGAGCGCGCCAACTTATGTTTCATGGGGTTCTCCCCACAAAATCTGTCGGATAATGACACCAATGGGAAACGTCTGAGCGTACTATCTTCACTATCACTTAGCTGATAGTTACTGGTAATCACGTTCGATGGCGATTCCTCCAGTTTGAATACAATCGGGTCGCCGAACTTTCGCTCAACCTTGGCACCCGCCGTTACCTTAATATAGAAGTACTTCATCGGGAACCCCGAAGGCTTATCTTCCCAGTGTATTACTCTAAACTTACCGGGATATATCAGTAAATCAGAAAGAGCAAACTTTGCGTCGGCAATCGTTACAAACTCTTTCATATCGACACGCAACACATTCACTGCTGAACCTACCACAAGGTTTATCATCAAAGATTTGCCCGAGCCGCCACTTGCCTGCTTTTCGTCCTCCACCGCATCTTCGAGGAGATAGGGACAGATACTCTGCATGTCAGCCCATGAGCGATAGCAGATTCTTCCCAAGCAGGAAATCATGTTGGCGAAATGAGAGTTGATGTCGGCGATGGCTTCAGCGGGCATCGGCTTCTTGTTGCGAATACTATCCTGCTCCAGTCTCCACTGCACATTGCAGCAACCGCGTATCACTCTCAGTACAGGCCAAAGTTCCTTCTCCTGCTTGCCTTGCCAATCCACCTGCCAGCGGAAGGTCTGCGCCCAATCTTTGAGGTCTTTCTTCTTCTGTTCAATTTCGGCTCTCGTAAAGACAGGAGAACCGTCCTCGTTAACCTGCGCTTCATCTTGGGCGATGGCTGCCACCTTATCCTTATATTCCTGGCTCTCGCTGATAACAAAAGGAGGATTGAATACCCTCATCGTGAAATCATACGGTTTCTTTGCCAGGGCTGGGATAAAGAAATTCAGCTTCTCGTAGCTGACTGGCATGATGGTTTCTGGCGTAATCTTCAGCGCCACATTGCGAAAGAAGAAATATTCCGTATGGGCATCGAAACTCTCGGTGAAATCTATCACCATGCTCTGCAAGCCTCCAGCCGATTTCTCACAGAAATTCTTGTCTATCAGGTTAGCACAATCTGACATCATCTTGCGCTCCTTGTCATTATACCGCCAACTCTGCTCAGTAAACTGCAGAAGTTGAACCTTCGTAGCCTGGATGATACTCTTCTGGTCGATGTATTCCACGAAACATCTATCCAGATGAATATACTGACCTACGAGGTCGGTACTCTCAGGGTCTACCATTCGGTAATAACCATGGCAGGTCATAAAGAGCCACACCTTGGTAGGCGATACCTTGCAGGTAGGCGGTTTAGGTTTGCCACTTCGAGGGTCACGGGGATATTCTATCTCGAATGGGTCCGTATTGTTGGCTCCCCGCAATCTCGAATATAGCGGCAACCTTATATCGTGGTCGAACTTGAAGTTGTCGGCATCATCCATGTGATAGCACATCAGATAATCTCTCACGCTTCGTGGTGAGCAACCATACAACCAGTTCCACCTTTGGTTATATCTACTTCTAAAGCCATCTGGCAGCGTGGCATAGCAAATATCGCAATACTTGGTTGCGATGGCTCCACAATCCCTTTGGCTGGCGATGTCATTAGGGTAAATCATAATGACCCTTTCGGCAAATCGCTTCATCTTCTGATACTGCAAAGCATTGAAGTCGAGCTTTTCCTGCCTCCACTGCCCCCGCTCGATATACCAGAAGTTTCTTCTACCTAATGAGAAGGCTACGTGGTACCAGCAGTATTTCTGAAAATGCTTATCCTGCGCCTTATCCTGACGCAGGGAACGCATGGCATAATAAATGCTCAATGCGTCTTCGGGGGTCCGGCAGAACACGATGTTCTGAGCCTTGATGTCGCCCACTTCTATGGGTTCCTCTTCACTATGATAAGTACCTTTCGGCGCTCCTTCCTTCGTTTCATTCTCCACCCATATCTCCTTAGTCTCTGTATAAGGCTCATCGGGTTGCAGCTTTTCTATTGCCGAGTGAACGGCAGTAGAGTTATTACTCCGATGGTCCATCGCATAGGTGAAAACCTTATCACCCATCAGCCACTTACTCACCTTTCTCACGCTGTGATCCTCGCAGGTGGAGAAGACGATAGGGTCTTGCTGCATCGCCGGACGGAAAAAACATCCGCAGCTCCCCTGCGGCGCTATCACGTCAGTGGCAAAGCAGACGAACAGCGGGTTCCATGGAGTGCCGTAAATGATTTCGCTCATCAGTTGTCCATTCCTCACCACATTTGGCAGGGTTACTTTATCTACGGCAAAGATGCGGAAATCTTCGTTCAGCATTCTTGTGTTGAAGTCCTTTCCGAAACCGTATTGCGGAATGCCTTTTACAGATGTGACCTCGCACCCCAGGGCGGCAAGCTCCTGGGGGTTGAAGTCAGTTTTGGGCATAAATGAGAAAGTTTCTATCGTCTGTGCGGCAATAGTTCGATAGTCCATCTTAGCAAAGAGCATCGGCCATTTGGCTCTCGTCTTCTCGTTGTCGCCATAAACCCTTACGATGAGGTCATGGCACAGACGCAGCAGACTGGCTCCGTGCATCGGAAGTTTGCGCATGGCTGCATAGAGTTCTAAAGCTCCGTAGCCATACTTGCCTGTCTTGGTACACATCCAGCGCAGGGCACCATGCTCTGCCTTGGAATTGTCTTCCACCCCTACACCGTTATACATACCGCCCCGCTCATTATTGTATATAATGAGATGGGGAGTCTGCTTTGCCTTGCCCTGCTCGCCATCGTCTGCCTCTTCCTTCTGGCAGAACGGACAGAAACAGGCTGTCTGTCCCTCGATGTGCTGCTCATCGGCAGGCTTTACGAGGAAAGCCATGTCGAGATTGGCTAGCTGGTTAAGTATAGGATGGAATAACATATCTTATATAAAGAGTTTATAAAGTTAAAAGAGAAAAGGGAGACCCCACTTTTTTACCAGCGATGGAATCGCTGGGAACGGTGGCTAGAGGGGGTAGGCCAAACTTCAAGTGTTCACTTCTTGCCGGATTGTATTCTGGGGCGAGCGGTCGGAGCATTTTATAAATCTGTGGTACTCGCCCGATGAATATTCCTAGCGCCAAGATGCAGCAATGAAGCAACCTGCATCTTTCCAATTCCGGCAAAGAGATGTGGTGTATGCGTAGTCGTGGGGCATTACTGCTCCCACTACCCCACCCTATGGCGTTCAAGTGTTTCCAGATGGTCTCCCAATTATCTCTTTATATCAATATTTTCAAAGAAAGGAAGACATTCGGGGCGATCCGCCAAATTTTGAGAATGCTTCGCATACAAAAGGGATTCCCAGGCTTTTTAATCAGACTTTTTCCCTATTGTTTCCGAGGATGCGAAGGTATGAGATATGTGGTGAATGTTTCCAAGTCCACCTATCGCCCGTCCTGTCTTCCTGCCATTTTAACCGATGGCTCGGTTGTCTAATAAAATAAAGTCGGAATCGAAGTGTATATCGTACCGAAGTTGCATGATGTCATGCAGAATATCTTTTATTTCTTCATATCTTCACGTTTTATAAATTCAAGAATGTTTCCAGGCGATAATGCCTGATTTTGCAGTTGCAGATGGTTTCCATACGGTGTACGATCATCTGCGAGAGACTTTCCATCGTGAGGAAATCGGTATCAAGACCGATTATCTGCACCTCCTGCCTCCAGTATATCTTGCCGTTCTTGCGGCGGCAACTGTGCGAAGGTGTGATGATCATATCTTCCACGCTGCCCGTCATCATCCTGCAAAGATACTCGCAGGTATCTTTCAGCAGAGCAAAAGGCGCATAGAAGAGAAGGGTCGGAATATCATCCCTCAGTCCGCTCATCGTCTCGGTATAGGCGAAGCGATGCAGCATTCTGTATCGGGATAGGTTCCTATGCCTCTGCTGTATGCCCGTCCGGTTGGGGATATAGGGCAAATCAAATAGCCTTGGCATAGCCTTCTCTTATTTTCTTCATCATCTGCCAGGTGGAGTAAATGCTTCGCTTGCAGTCGAAGAGCGGGTCATGTGCTACACCCTCGTCATCGGCGATGTCCTTATAGTCTGTAGTCAGGGCGTAAGCCTTGTCTAGGTCGAAACGTTCCTCGTTTGGCTCGGCTGCATCCCAGATGATTCTCGCAAGTTCAAGATAGAACGTGCGATGGTCTCTCAACTGGGTATGCTTAATCTGGAACTTGATGCCCAGCTTGTAACAGATATATCTCAGGATAGCCGGATCGAAGTCGGTACCCTGTGCCCAAAGGCAGAGGTCTTCATCTCCGAGTTTCTTCTTGATATATTCTATCCATCCGAAGAGGTCGTTCACTACCACATCAATAGGCTGGCAGGGCGACTCGTCGCTATCGCTATCGAGCAAGGCGGCTTTTGCCTCGTCACTCTGTTTTGCCCACCAGTCTGCCGTGCTCTGGTCGAAGGTGAACCCATTCAGGAACATGCTTCGCAGGTCAACGTGGGCAGAAAATGTGGAATTTCTCAAAACGCCGTCTCCTTCATCGAAGAAAGGCGACTCTTTACCGTAGCGCTTCCACGCCACCGCGCCGATACTCATTACGGCTGCGGTGGGAGAAAGCGAACAGGTTTCCAAATCAACAGTTACATCTATCATTTGTAGTTATGAATTTTTAAATAGAAGACCAGCGATAGAATCGCTGGGAACAGAAGCGAGAGGGGTAAGGCTTTTTTACCCTTTTACCCTTAAAAGCAGTAGCGCTTTAATTCCTTCCTGCTCCCATGGCTTCCAATCATCTGCGGTGAAACGCTTGATGATTGTTGTACGGCTCATGCCCCGCGCTTCCATAAAGGCAAAGAACTTCATGCAGAGGCCGTTGTTAGCCTTCTTCAGACAGGTGTAGAACACACCTGGCTCATCGGTCTGGGCAGCCTCTACCAGATAACCTTTCTTTCCAATCTCGTTACCCAGGGCATCGGTCTCTACATACTCGGATAATAGGTTAGCTACTTCCGGTATAGCTAAGAACTGCTTTTTGCAGTTTTTAATGCCTTGGATTTCCCAAGCATCGAAACCCTTCTGAAAGAAACGAAGGTAAAAAGTAGATATAGTGAAGCCTTTTGCTGATAAAAACTCAGCTAAGTTCTTCTTTTCATCAGCAGAAATATCATTTACCTCTAAAGGAGTATTATTCTGCGTAACTTTTTCTATAATTTCCTTTGTCATTTCAATTTTATTTCTTAATTTTGGTGCAAATTTAAAGAATAAAATCAAAACCACCAAATGTTACCTATATTTTCTGCTGAAAATTAGGGGAATTTAACATAGGTAAGATATATTAATTAATTTTCTGATGAAGAGAATAGAGTTTTTTACCTTTTAAATATAGTTGAGATATGAAGTACTTTTATAATTACAGCTTCCTTGACAAGTGGATGGAAGCAAACGGGGATATAACAAACAAGCAAATCATGAAGGCTTTGGGTACTACTAGCAATACCTGCCTGGATAGCTGGGTACAGATGAAGTCGCCGCTGCCAACCATCGCCCTGCTGCGCTTCTGCAATGCGTTCCACGTTCCGCTGTCGGCATTTATCGTAGATGCGGATTCTCAGATGGAAGAGGGCGATGATGGCATGGAGCACGTGCGCCCTGGCATTGATGATCAGTTTGAGCCGGATGGCGGCTATATCGACAATGACGAAAAGCGCAAGCTGGGCACACGTGCCCTGCGCAATCCGCTCGATGTGGATAGAATCAAGTCGGTGGTGCCGGGGTTGACCAGCGATGAAATCGCTGGGAAAGGGGGCGATCCGGAGCATAGACACGGGAGAAAGGAAGAGCACAGTGAGGCTGCTGCTTCTGCGCCTATGAATGAGAATGTGGCTATGCTGCCTGCTGCCGATAAGGGGGAGGCTATGCTGCCTGCTGCAGGTGCAGAACAGGACATCAGCATGGCTACCCTTAATCGCATGCTTGATATTATAGCCGAGCAGCAGAAGCAGATAGGCGACCAGCAGAAGCTCATCAGCGAACTGACCCGCCGCCTGGAGTCTCAGCAGCCTAGCTATAATATGGTGGCAGAAGAGATTCGCCGCGAGAAGTAATAAACATAGAAAACAGCCAGCTATCCATCACGGACGGCTGGCTGAAAATTTAACCTTAAAAACTTAAAACCTAATAAGGCCTAAACATATATATATAATAAAAATAAAATAGTACTTTAGCCTTCGTTTATTGCTGCCATCTTACGGCGAAGGAACTCCTTCTCCGTGATTACCTGGCAGTCATCACTCGTGCTCTCGTAAGGCACATCGGTATAAAAGAAACCGTGATGCAGAAAGAGCACAGGCGTAGTGTTGCCGAAGGTGAACGGAAGCAGCACTTCCTTTCCGTCCTTGTTTTTCGCCATCTTTGGCTTGAACTGCAGGATAGCGATAAGAGCTGCTTCGCTTACCAGCGGAAGAGCCATCATTTCCTTCTCCAGGTCACTGTTCTCTTCTGGGATAAAAAGCGATGTACTCTGCATTCCGTCCTTGGTAGGCTCCTGAATGTTGGTCCATCCTTCCTTGCTGATGGTGTTCTTGAACTCTACCATAGCCACGCCACCGGCAAAGCCTTCGGGTGACTCGTAGTAGGTATCGGCTTCCTGCTTCTCTGCCCAGGCACGAGCTTTCTCGCTTGCTTTACTGCACTCGGCAAAAAATGCTTTCAGCTTCTTGCCTGTTTCACTCTCCTCTGCTATCTTCAGATAGTTGTGAGGTCTTTTATCTTTACCCATAAATCCTTGTATTTTAAGTAATTAGAAATCTATTGTATAATTTTCGAGAAAAATTGTATATATTTTCGGCGAAATATTGTATTTTTGAGAATGGAACCAGCGATAGAATCGCTGGGAACGAAGGCGGCTATTTCGCCCTGCAATAGATGACCGGCTCGCCACTCTCATCATTCTGCATGTGGAAACCTTTATAGCCTAGCTCCTGAAGATAGAGTGAAAGCGGGTCGCCCAGCGGACAGACTATCGCCTTGAAGTACTCACGAAGTCGGGCATCATTGAATACCTCGCAACCGTCAGTCCAATGATTCTGCGGCTCATACTGATTACCGAAGGCTTCTATCTTTGCCGGGATGACGAAATCCTGCAGCGTTACTTCTGCCTGCTCGTCATTATCCACGATGTCATAACCACGCTGCTTAGATTTTCCCTTTCCCATTGTCGGTATGTTTTTTAATTGCCGTGAGCAATAAGACTATTACGAGTATCAAGAACAGGGCAAAGGCATTTTGTCTGGCTTTCTTCTGCCAGGTTACCTTTCTCGTTTCTGCGGTATTCTTTTCCTGCGTATCTGACAAGCTGTCGGTGGCTTCCCAGTGGGTACCAACATCATTGCGGTTGCTGACAGCGAGGCTGTCAATGGTTTTCTGCATCTGATTGATTTCCTGCTGCTGTCTCTGTAAACGCTCATCGTAGGATGATTGGCTGTTATAGCTGCCCTTGCGGTGGGTGGTGCGGTTAGTGGTAGTCTGCTTGTTGCCGGAAGAATCGGTGGTCTCAGTAACCTGCTCCTCGATAGTTTCCTCATACTCGCCCGATTCTGCGGAGGTGGCAGATACGTGCTTATCCTCGCTCACCTTCGTGGCTGCGCTATCGCTCACCGCTACCTGCTTATGCACGCTGTCGGTCTGCTCTGTCTTTACGCTGTCCTTCACTTCCTGATGGTTATCAGTAGTCACTCGTCGAGAGGATGCGCAAGCCGTGAGCATCATCATCACTACCCCTATCAAGAGTAGATGCAAAATCTCTTTTCTTTTCATATATTGTCATTTCTTTTAATGTTTCTGATGCAAAGGTACGAAAAAGGGGGAAAAGGTATGGGACAAAAAAAAGGTAAAAAGGCGATTTTACCTTTTTACCTTTAGAACTATCCTCGATAAAAGACCGGAGCAAGCGAGCCTTTGCAATCGAAGAACTCCTTAGCCTTCTCCTCGATACCAAGTTTTCGGATCATATCGAAATCATCATCGCTACACTCCACACAGAACCTTCCGTTCTTCATGCCAACGAAAGAGATGCGGGAAACCAGTGATTTCTCAGCGTCGCCTATAATGAGCTTGCAGAATGCCTTCCACTTGTCGGCTCCCTGCCCGCTCTCAGTTGCAATTTTGCTTTCAGTAGGCTGATGCACATGAGCGAATATATCACCTTCTATCGGTTTACCGGTATTCAGAACACTGTTCTGTTTATATCGCTCATTCAGAGTGGCAGCAATATCGGTGTTCTTATCCTTAGATAGATGATTCTCACCAACCACCGTGCGCTTGACGTGAAACCTGATAAACTCAGGATCACCTTTTCGCTTGCCCGATTTATAGATGATGTCATCGTCTTTCAGCTCATCAAATACAATGTCCGTCTGCGATAACTTCTCCATTCTCTGCAAATCCCTACACACCACATCAAGAACTTGCTTTCTGAACTGCGAGAACTTGGGGTATTTGTTCATAACCGGTTCGCCCAGCTCATTTAGCAGAATCTCCTTCTTGTTGTTATCTAGTTCTACCAAACCGAGATAAGACTTCAGTTCCAGGAAAGGCACTGATATATCCATGCTGCGGTTCAAACCTATCTGACGCAAGAGATAGATATATACGCGTGGAGTGTTCACGTTCTTGGCAAACTTTGCTATCATGGATATATGGTGAATATACCCCTGCCCCATATCGAATACACGCTTAGAAAGTTTCGGGTCAATCTCAAGCAGAATATATCCCAATATGCGGTCCACCTTCTTTCCGTCCTTAGTCGTATATCCGTTCTTTGATAACGGTATACGCATTCGGCTGAATATATGCGTAAATTCCTCGCTACCATCGGGCAGTGTACTCTTCACCGCCATATCAAGAATACTTGTCTTCAGCTCCGCTCTCAACTTCTGATAGCTCATATTCTCGTAAGTAATGAAATCGTGAATATCTATCTTGATAGGCGGGATATTCATAACAGCATGGTCCACGCCTTGCTCAAACAGAAAATCAGAACGAGCGTCGCCCAACTGTCTTTTCTCCAGAAAGTACTCATCCACAAATTTTTGGAGGTGGGTACTCGTTAGCATCAACACGTTCTGCTGGAACAAAGTGTATTGCTTATCCAGTTTCGTGAGCGAAAAAGGAGTATTTATCCAGGCTAAACCCTTGTTTTCATTATCTTCATTCATATCAAATCTGACTTTTCGTTTACCTAAATCTGACTTTTCGTTTACCTAAATCTGACTTTTCGTTTACCTAAATCTGACTT
>ERZ1026892.88-NODE-88-length-43122-cov-13.365825_pt1 | contig 43122 bp, 40 predicted proteins | sample MGYA00380176_ERZ1026892 | MGnify/ENA primary metagenome ERZ1026892 (study PRJEB33269, sample SAMEA4719812) | human gut metagenome | biome: human-associated habitat; feature: organic feature; material: feces | place: Cameroon | collected 2013-10 ... | reverse complement strand
CCGACGAGCAGAGTGCTAAGTATATTGGCGACAAGAAGGTTGTGAAGGTGATTGTGGTGCCGAAGAAGATTGTGAACATTGTATTAAAGTAATGACTTAGGTCGTACTAAATAAAAACGAGAAAAGAGACAATAGAAAAACATCATCGTATGTTGTTTTCTATTGTCTCTTTTCTCGTTTATTCTTTCCTATAATTGATAAACTCAAATATTTCCTACAGCCACCTCATCATTATATCCCACACAGCAATGATGTGGCACACAGAACCTGCAAGCACAAAGAAGTGGAACACGGTGTGCATAAACCTCCGCTTGCGCAAACAATAGAAGGTTGCACCTGTGATGTAGGCTACGCCCTCGGCTATAATCCATACTATTGCCGACGGGTCGACACAGTGCATAAGCGGACCAAACGCCACAAGCACGCTCAATCCCATCACAACATAACATATTGTCTCCACATAGCTATGTTCCTTGAGTCCGGTGAAGCTCTTTACGGTTCCGGCTATTGCCGCCAACCAAATGAAAATGAACAATGCCCATCCCCAATAACCGTATTCACGCAATGCCACAAGCGTTATTGGCGAGTAGGAGCCTGCTATATGCCAATAGATGGCTGCATGGTCCCACTTGCGCAGCCGCTCCTTCCATGGCGACCAGGCAGAGATAGCATGATAGACAGTCGAGGCAATGTAGCTTGACAACATACCAAAGAGATAAAGGATGATGCCTGCAGTAGCCCAACCATTGCGTGCCCAACCGCACCATACAAGAAATGCAGTGCCGGCAACAAGACCAAGAACGATGCCGATGCCATGCGACCAAGAGTTCCAAACCTCCTCCTTATGATTGAAATAAATCTTCATACACCTTTTATATATTATATATTCTCGTCCACAAAGGTAATCATAAATTTCAATTATCGCCGCACTACTCTCAAATAAATTAATTACTTCACTCGGTGTATAGCCCTCCTACCAATTTTCCCACACCTTATTTTTTCTTTTATAATAAAACCCTCCATTAAGCTTGTAATTCAGGATTTTTATTTAATTTTGCACTCGCAACGGTTCGCCTCCCCATAACATTATGGACAAGAGACGATTAAAAGGGAATGGGGTGAGAGTCCCCAACTGTCCCGCAGCTGTGAACCGCCCTTATTATCGGGCACGAACAATATATAGCCACTTGCATTTAAAGAATTGAAGCAGGGAAGGTGTTCGCGTCTGGGTGGTAAGTCAGAAGACCTGCCGAAAACATCTCACATGGATATTGCTGAAAGAGTGTCATCAACATGCGCCTCGTGGACTGGGCGAGTATGGCAATAGAAAAACAATGTATGGAAAATAATATTCACAACAAGCAATGCGAGCGTTCATATCCTATATGATATGAACCAACCCATAATGCCCTTTAGTACAAAAGAATATAAATACATAAAACACAATATAGTTTATGAAACAATTCAACTTCACTCACATCTTTTCAGCCGCCATTCTTGCCGGCTTGTTCATGACCACAAATGCCTCTGCACAGCAGAAGGAATACACCGACGGCGTATTCATGCTCAATGAGGGCAGCTTCGGCAACGAGCGCGCTACCGTGAACTTCCTCGACCACAACGGCAACTGGGATTATCGTCTGCCTATCACCATGAACGGTGAGACCATACAGCTTGGCACAACCGGCTGCTATGCCACTATCTGCGGCGAGAACATGTATATCGTAAGCAAGAAGATGGCAACCAACAAGCCCGACAACAGCGACCCTACACTCGTGGTTTGCGACGCTAAGACTATGGAGGGCAAGGCCGTAATCAACAGCATAAAGACTGCCGACGGTGTGGCAGCCGACGGACGTGCATTCCTTCCTGTAGCAGAACTCAAGAAGGGTTATCTCAGCACTACCAACGGTGTATACGTCATCAGTCTTGAGAACTATGAGGTTCTTTCGCACATCGAGGGCACAGACGGACTGACCAACAACCAGACTGGCAATATGCTCTACCGCAACGGCAAGGTATATGCCGTAGACAATAAGCGTGGACTGCTCGTTATCAACGCCGAGAGCGACAAACTCGTAAACACCATCAACAACGAGGGAGAGAACGGCACCTATTGCTCTATCGTAGAGGCTAAGGACGGCTCAATATGGCTCACAGCAGGAACTCCTTCAGGAAACTCTGCCGACCACCTTGTGAAGTTTGACCCGGAAAACGAAACCACAGAGAACATCACTCTGCCCGAAGGCACAAAACTGCCTACCAACAACTGGGGTGCATGGAATCCTGACTGCTTTACAGCCTCTACCACAGAGAACGCTCTGTTCTGGAACGGTGCCACTGGTGCTTGGACCAACGGTCAGCACATCTACAAATTTGATGTAGACAGCCACGAGACTACCCTATTGCTCGACTTCACAACAGCAGAAGCTCCACAGCCTTACGTCTACGGTGCTGCATGCCGTGTGAACCCAGAGACAGGCGACCTTTATCTCAGCATCACTAAAGGCTCTGCATGGGGCGACGAGTCGGAGTTGCGCGTATACAGCACTACCGACGCCACAATGAAGGCTTCCTATCCTATGGAAAAGCACTACTGGTTCCCAGAGATGCCTGTATTCTCACTCAAGAGTTCTGCCACAGCCATCACCTCAACACAGACCACTGCCAACCGCTACGAGGTGGCTCGCTACACCATCGATGGCCGACTCATCAATCAGCCTCAGCAGGGCTTGAACATCGTGAAGTACTCTGACGGAACGGTGAAGAAGGTCGTGGTGAAATAACAAAAGCGATATGGTATCGCTATCCAATCCATATAATTAGGTTAGATTCTACAAGGCGGCTGTACGCGTGAGCGCATAGCCGCCTTTATTTCACAAACAAAATATTACACTCCAGTAGACCGACAAATGAATACAACCCATATACTCTGCACAACAGCCCTATTATTCTCACTTCCCAACACATCACACGCACAACAACGCCTCGACTCCATCCACACTCTTCAGAATGTAGCCGTAGTAGGCGTGCGCCCCCACTATCTCACCCCATCACAAACACTCAAAGGCACGATGTTGCAGAACCTTTCAACAACATCCGTTGCCGACGCGCTGAAATATTTCTCGGGAGTACAGATTAAGGACTATGGCGGATTGGGTGGATTGAAGACTGTAAATGTGCGCTCATTGGGTTCGCAGCACGTGGGAGTATATCTCGACGGAATACGCATCACCAATGCACAGAACGGACAGATAGACCTCGGACGCTACTCGTTGAGCAACATGGAGTCGGTGTCATTGTACAATGCCAACCGCAACGAGCGACTGCAGTCGGCATCGGAATATGCCTCGGCTGCCACTGTTTATATGCAGACAAAGCGACCGACAGAGACTACATGCACCGTGGAATACGGCAACGGCTCATTCGGACTGAACAAAGTGAAAGGCTACTTCTCGTTGAAGAACATTCTATTCGTAGATGCCGAATATCAGCATACCGACGGCGACTATAAATTCCGCTTCCACTCAGAAGCGGAGGACACCATAGGCACACGCCACAACTCCGACATCACTTTCTACCGACTGGAGGCAGCAGGATTCTATAAAGGATTGTCCACACATATATATTATTACAACTCCGAGCGTGGACTGCCCGGACCAGTCATACGTCGCCTTTCCGACCAATGGGACTCTACCGACCGACAGTGGGACCAGAACTTCTTCATACAATCTTCTTACAAGCATTCGTGGGAACACTTCGGATTGAAAGCCAATCTGAAATACGCCTACGACTATCTGCACTACTTGCAGGACCCGCAGACCAACGCATCGACCATGTACTGCAACAACCATTATGCCCAGCAGGACATCTACGGTTCGGTGGCAGGAGCATGGAACACACGCTACCTATCCCTCACGGCAAGCACAGACTTAAGGTGGAGCGACCTCAACGCCGATGTGTATAAGTTTGCCTATGTCTACCGTCTCGACTCCAAGTCGCTACTCTCTGCCATAGCCTCCTACCGTGGTTTTGAGGGCAACATTGCCCTGCTCTACACACACATCTCCGACCATACACGTGGAGCAGCCTCGCCACTGAGCCAATTCACCCCAATGTATCTCGCCTCATGGCATGGCGGCCCGTGGACAGTACGCGCCTTCCACAAACGCATATTCCGTGCGCCTACGCTCAACGACCTTTACTACACACTCGTTGGCAACGCACAACTCAAACCAGAGTATACATCGCAATGGGATCTTGGTGCCGACTATAAGGACAGCCATCTGCACCTCGCGCTCGACCTCTACTACAATCGCATAGAGGACAAGATTGTGGCAATACCTATGAAATGCCAGTTCCGCTGGTCGATGGTAAACTTCGGACTCGTAAAGTCGTTAGGACTAAGCACTACTGCCGGCTACGACCGCACATGGGGAAAGTTCTCCCTCTCAGCCAACGCCAACTACACATGCCAGAGAGACCGTGACTATTCATCGCCCAACGACCCAGAGTACAAGAACACCATACCCTACTCGCCCCTACACTCAGCCTCCATAATCCTCGACCTTGGATATGACGGCTATTCGCTCTGCACGTCATGGCTATACACTGGCGACCGCTTCTCGCTCATATCCAATAATAAAGAAGACATGCTCGGGGCGTGGCAGACAATAGACTTGAAACTCAACAAAAGCTTCAGCATAGGCAAACAGTCGTTGCAGACAACAATAGAGTGCAACAATCTGACCGACTCACGGCATGAAGTAGTAAAACGCTACCCCATGCCGGGTCGCAACTGGAAGTTCACAATCCAGTGGAAGATATAAAAGGATTTTATAGCGATGCCATTACAGACTGATGCCGAACTGACGAAGCAAATCGCGTATTAAGAAGAAAAATATCGGCATAAACAGCGACGGCAGCAGATTGATGGTCTTGCAGTCCTTGATATGCAGCACGCCCAAGCCCGAGGCAGTAATAAGAATACCTCCGACAAGCGAAACCTCAGAAATGAGTTCGGTGGAAATGAGCGAGCGCGAGAGCAAGGCTATGCCGTAAATAGACGACATCCACACAAACACGGCAACACCCGTGAGCGCAATGCCAAAACCATAGGAAGAAGCCAACACCAGGACAGTGACAAAGTTGAGTGTGGCAGCAGTCATAAGATAAGTATTGTCGTCGTACAACGCACTCATCACAGGACCCATCATGGCAAGCGTGCCTACGCAGCAAAGCAATATGCCGGTAGTGATGCCCTCCGAAAGATTGGTCTTGGAGATGCTATGCGTGGCTTTCTCCATGCGCTGGTCCATCTTGAGCAGAGTGCCCACAAGTCCGCCAAGCGACAGACAGAAGATGAAGAGCACCGGGTAATGCGTCTTCTGCATACTCTCAAAGGCTACGTTCATGCCCAATGTGATGGCACAAAGACCCATGGCAGTGTTTAGCACATTGACATACTTCTCGCTAATGCCTCGCTGGAACAAGGCTCCGATTGCGCTGCCAACAACAATGGCTACGGCGTTGATGATAATTGCGTACATGTTTAGGATTTAAAATGGATTTTTGTTAAATGCATATATTAATATATGCAAAGATAGAACGAATGAGCCAAACGACCAAATTTTAATTTAGTAAATTTGCAGATATTTCAATGAACTTATGAAAATAGATCCTCGTAAACTAATAAAATTATCAGTATGCCAGATTATCATTTGGCTGCTTGCCGCTTGCTCGCTTGAGCCAGCCGACTACCCCACACCAACAGAACCTACAGCCGACTCCGACCGGCTCATTATACTGTGCGAAGGACTGTGGGGCATGGACAACTCGTCGCTGTCGTTGCTCGACCATGGAGTGCTGACCAACCGCTGGTTTCAGCAGCAAAACCCAGGCAGACATCTTGGCGACACGGGCAACGACATACTGCAAGTGAACGACACGCTGATAGCTATCTCCGTCAACTGGTCGAACATAATACAATACATCAACCTCGAAGGCAAGGCTGTGGCAGCCACCGAGAACATACCCAACAACCGGCGACTCGCCACCGACAACAACGGGTTTCTGTACGTAACCTCCTATGCCGACAACGGATATGTGGCAAAAATCGACCTGAGGACGAAGGAGATTGTAGACACCTGCCACGTGGGATACGAACCCGAGGGAATAGCCTACTACGACGGACGACTATACATCGCCAATACCGGCGGCTACTCCACACAGACGCAGAATCATGGATATGAGCAGACAGTAAGCGTGGTAGACGCGCAAACCATGCGCGAGCTGAGACGCATCGACACGGGTTGTCCCAATCTCTATGGCCCCGTGTCGGTAAGCGGACAATATGCTTGCATCAACTCCGCTGGCGACATGTACACCATAGCTCCCCGTTGCATCGTTCTGAATATGGCAAACGACGAATTCCGTGTATACGACTTTCCCGCAACCTACAACTGCGCCTATCAGAACCGTTTCTACATGATTGGCTCAGCCTACTCCCACATCACGGGCACATACGCCTACTCCACGCACACAATCTCGCTGCCTGAAATGGAAGCCCATGAGGGACTCGGCAATTATGGCGAAGCCGAAAAGACAATACTACAGATGCAGTCGCCCTACGCTCTATACATCTCACCCCTATCCGGCCACATGTATGCAAGCGATGCCCGAGCCTACGCCACCAACGGATATGTGTATGAGTTCGGACGCGACGGCAGACAAATCAGCCGGTATCTGCTGAGGGGAGTGAACCCAAGCGGGTTTGTGGCAACAGCTTTTTCCAAGTAAGCTTATATAAAGATGCAGTCTCAAGTTTTTTATGAAACAGGCTTATAATTCATCTTTTTTATGTAAGTTTGCAAAACAAAGAAAACGAAATTGAATGGCAAACTTAGCCTATTCTACCAAAATAAAATATGAGAACAACAATACTCTTTGCCTCACTCCTCTCATTGGCAGTGGCGGCAAACGCACAATCAAAACAGACAATAAAAGTAATTGAATATTGTCCCGCACCGGGACAGTTTATCAACAATCTGCCTTCAATCGACGCGGGAATGTCGCAGGAGGAAAGGCTTAAAGTATGCGAGGAGCAACTCGAAGACGGCAACCCCGTATGCCTTGGAGCAGCAGGAGGCTACATCACTCTTTCTCTCGACCAACCGATAAAGAACGGTAAAGGCTCCGACCTGCGCATACTCGGCAACGCCTTCTACTCACAAAGCGACCCTGTGTATGGCGACGCCACAATAGGCGGAAGCGTGGAGCCGGGCATTGTATACGCTGGTGTGGGCGCATCGCCAGAGACGGCGCAATGGTATGAGCTTGCAGGGTCGGAATATTACACCACACAACGCCATAACTTCAAGATAACTTATCATAAACCTACAGCTGAGACTGGCGACCACTCCCTGCCCTACTCCATATTTGACAAGTACATACGCTTTGCCGCATCATGGACCGAACCCGACGGCACACCATGCGACTCAACGGGCTATCTGATGAAGAACTCATTCCACATGCAAAGCTACTGGCCGCAATGGGAGGACAAGGAGGAAATTACATTCCACGGATCGCGCCTGCCTGACAACGCCATCAACTATGGAGGCGACGGCACTGACGCTGACAATCCTCAATACTGGATTACCTATCGCTATGCCTCTGACTCTTATGGCTATGCCGACGCAGCTCCTAATTCGGATGATACCTACACCACATTCGACCTCGACTGGGCTGTGGACAAGAATGGAAATCCCGTAAACCTCGACCACGCCGACTTCATACGCATTCAGACGGGAGTATTGCAGCAGTGTGGATGGACGGGAGAGACCTCAACAGAAGTTGCCGGATTAGTTAATCTGCATCTTCTGCCAGGCTACGACGACAACCCTATCATTATAACTCCACGCCAGCGTCCATCGTCGGTTAATGGCATTGACGGCAACGCTCCACGTGAAACAATGCGACTGAGCATCGACGGCAGACGACTCACAAGTCCGGAGCGCGGTATCAACATAATTAGATATTCAGATGGAAGCGTACGCAAGGTTATCGTAAAATAAGAATCGTATGAACAAAAAAGGAGTAAAAGTCAAAACTCATAATCATGAGTTTTGACTTTTACTCCTTTTTATTTCAATATCTCACACAGTTTTCTCATTCCCTCACTCGCTCCGCATTGCAGATGAGTGAAATTCTCTCTTCCAACCCCCAACGACGGTTCGGGGTCGATGAGATAGACGGGCACTGATGGGCGCACATAATGAATGAGTCCTGCAGCAGGATAGACATTGAGCGATGTGCCTATGATGACGAATATGTCGGCTTTCTCAGCCACATCGGCAGCCACACTTATCATAGGCACCGACTCGCCGAAGAACACAATGAACGGACGCTCCAACGAACCGTCGCCACACTTTGTGCCGGGCTTCACCTCGCAGTTGTCCTCGGCGAGCTCGCGTATGTAGCGTGGGTCGTCGGGATTGCGCGACGAGCAAACCTTGGTCAGTTCGCCATGCAAATGTATTACTCTTGTAGAGCCAGCCTTCTCGTGCAAGTTGTCCACGTTCTGCGTGATGACAGTAACCTTGTATTCCTTCTCAAGCTCATGTATGAGTCGATGTCCCTCGTTTGGCTGTGCGGCATAGAGCTTATGGCGCAGCATATTATAGAAATTAGTCACAAGCGTAGGGTCTTCCAGCCAACCCTCGTGCGATGCTACCTGGTCAACGGGATAATTCTCCCACAGTCCGTCGTTGCCACGGAATGTCTTGAAACCCGACTCAACGGACATGCCGGCGCCGGTGAGAAATACAATATGCTTCATACTCTATGTTTTTTAAAGGATATACAATAACTGTACAGTAATCTATTCTTTTTATTACTTCGCCTGCTTCTTCAGCGTCATTAGGGTCTTGCCGCTGGCGTTTGTCAGGTTTACCCTGCCATCCTCAGCGCCTTTGTAAGCCTTCACGCCTTCGAGTGCCTTGAGAATCTGCTGCTCATATTCCATGTTGGCGCAGAGCATCAGTGTGGTGCCAATCTCCTTGAAGTTGATGGTTTGCTTGGCCGTGTTGACACGTGCGATGCCATTAATGCTGTTGCATCCGGCACATCCATATACATTGTCCTTGGCAATCTCGAAGCCCAAGGTAGGACGGAATTCGGTCTTAGTGGTGTCAATGGCAGCCCCATTCACCTCTACAATATCCCATTCACCGTTGAGGTCAGGACCAATAGTTTTAGTTGCCGAGCAACTGCTTAGAGCAATTGCTGCGGCGGCTAACAGTATATGCTTCATATTATTTCAGTTTCCAGGTTGCACCATCCTTAGTATCCTTAACCTCGAAGCCAAGCTCAGCCAGCTCGTCGCGTATGCGGTCGCTTGTAGCCCAGTCCTTGGCAGCCTTTGCCTTAGAGCGGAGGTCGAGCACCATATCCACAACCTTGCCGAAAGCCTCCTCGCGGTGAGACGAAGAACCGGCGTTGTCGGGACGCAGACCAAGGAGGTCGAATGCGAAGAGACGCATTGTCTCGGCCAATTCCTTAAGGTCGGCCTCAGAGATAGTGGCCTTATGGTCGACGAGCTTGTTCACTACAGAGCAAGCCTCGAAGAGGTGGGCAATAACAAGCGGAGTGGCGAAGTCGTCGTTCATAGCGTCGTAGCACTTCTGGCGAAGCTCGCCAACAAGCTTCTTTGTGGCGGCGTCGCTCTCGGCAGACACTGTTATGCGGTCGAGGTCGGAGATGCCGTTCATCAACTTCTCAAGTCCCTTCTGCGAAGCCTGCAGAGCCTCGTTGCTGAAGTCAACAGTTCCACGGTAGTGGGCAGAGAGGATGAAGAAACGGATGGTCATCGGCGAGTAAGGCTGCTCAAGGTTCTTGTTGTTGCCAGTGAAGAACTCCTCGAGTGTGATGAAGTTGCCCAACGACTTGCCCATCTTCTGTCCGTTGATGGTTATCATGTTGTTGTGCATCCAATAGCGCACCATCTGGTCGCCCTGCGAAGCCACGGCCTGTGCAATCTCACACTCATGATGAGGGAACACGAGGTCCATGCCTCCACCGTGAATGTCGAAATGAGCGCCAAGATACTTGCGTCCCATAGCAGTGCACTCGCAATGCCAGCCCGGGAAGCCGTCGCTCCAAGGACTCGGCCAGCGCATGATATGCTCAGGCGAAGCCTTCTTCCAGAGTGCGAAGTCGGCCTGATTGCGCTTCTCGCCCACTCCGTCAAGAGCGCGCGACGCGTCCTTAACGTCGTCAAGGTTGCGTCCAGAGAGAATGCCATAGTGATACTTCTCGTTGTACTTCTTCACGTCGAAGTAGATGGAGCCGTTGCTCTCATAGGCAAAACCATTGTCGAGAATCTGCTGCACAAGCTGCTCCTGCTCGATGATATGACCGGTGGCGTGCGGCTCGATGCTTGGCGGCAACACGTTGAGAGCCTCCATTGCGGCATGATAGCGGTTGGTGTAGAACTGTGCTATCTCCATAGGCTCGAGCTGCTCCAGGCGTGCCTTCTTCTCAATCTTGTCGTCGCCCTCGTCGGCATCATGCTCCAAGTGGCCCACGTCGGTAATGTTGCGAACGTAGCGCACCTTGTAGCCTAAGTGCTTGAGGTAGCGGAAGAGGATGTCGAAAGTGATGGCAGGACGCGCGTGTCCGAGGTGTGGGTCGCCATAAACAGTAGGTCCACAGACGTACATGCCTACGTTAGGGGCGTGCAGCGGTTTGAAGACTTCCTTTCTACGCGACAGCGTATTGTAAATCCAAAGTACTTGTTCCATAATGATTATCTGTTGTTTAAATTAAAATCAGCTGCAAATTTAGCAATTATAATTGAATTTAAGGAATAAATCCTTTCAAGTTTCGCAAGTGATGGGAGTTAAGGAGTTTTTAGCAAATCTCAAGTGAACTTCGCTCTCTTGGAGAGCCAAGAAGGGATTGCACGTGAAATATTCCTTCTTTTGATGATAAAAATAGGGATTGCACGTGAAATCTTCCTTCTTTTACTGATAAAAATAGGTATTGCGCGTGAAATCTTCCTTCTTTTGCTTATAAAAATAGGTATTGCTCGTGAAATCTTGCTACTTTTTTTGAAAAAGAAGGTATTGTTCGTGAAATCTTGCTACTTTTTTTTGAAAAAGAAGGTATTGCTCGTGAAATCTTGCTACTTTTTTTTGTAAAAGAAGGTATTGCTCGTGAAATCTTGCTACTTTTTCTTGTAAAAGAAGGTATTGCTCGTGAAATCTTGCTACTTTTTTTGTAAAAGAAGGTATTGCGCGTGCAATCTTGCTACTTTTTCTCTTATATGCAATTTTCAATCTCAGCAAAATCATTCACAACGACATCCGCGCCAGCCTCCACAAGACTCTCGCGTGTTCCGTTGCCGTAAGTCACGCCGATGGTCATGCATCCGGCATTGCGTCCCATGAGAATGTCGAAATGAGTGTCGCCCACAACCACGGCATCCTCCGGTTTCAAGCCGTAATGCTTTAGAGTCTTGGTCACAGGCTCGGCATCGGGCTTTGCGTGCTTCACATCCTCGGCAGCAATGATGAATGTGACAATGTCATTGAGCTTGAAACCCTTTATGAAGTCGGCAGCCGACTTATATCCACGGCTTGTGGCGATAGTGAGTATGCAGCCCTTGTGGTGCAAGCGACGGATAGTGTCGGCCACGTTCGGGAACATGGGCACACCTATCTCGGCGTTCACATCCTCGAAAATGCGACGGTAGGTTGCGGTGCATACAGCAGCCATCTCCTCGTCCATAGCCTCGAGTGTGGGGAAGGCCTTCATGAGCGGCAGTCCGATAGTGGCAGCAATCTCTTCGTCGGAGTGCTGCGGCAGGTTCATCGCGTCAAGTGTGCGGTGGAACGTGTTGAGTATCACGGGACGTGTGTCGGCGATAGTGCCGTCAAAGTCAAGAATAACTATTTTTTTCATAATGCCAACGATTTTTTAATCAACCAGTATAGTTTTTATTAATGTGATGAGCAAAAAAAGAAACGCCCATTACACGATTAAAACATTAACTATAATTACAATATGTAATGGTCGTTAATAATTTACCCTCGTCTAATGAGCGTTCCCCTTATCCTCGTGTCTTTTTATTTATTTCTTTCTGTCTTCCTCGATGAATCGCAGCAGATGCTCCACAGCCTCGCTCTCGGGGATAGCCTTCTCCACACACATCTTCTGCTTGTAGAGAGAAATCTTGCCTGGTCCAGCGCCCACATATCCGTAGTCGGCATCGGCCATCTCGCCAGGTCCGTTGACTATACAACCCATGATGCCAATCTTCAAGCCCTTCATGTGGGCCGTAGCAGCCTTGATTTTGGCAATGGTTGAACGCAGGTCGTAGAGTGTGCGGCCGCATCCAGGGCATGAGATATACTCAGTCTTGGATGTGCGCAGGCGTGCAGCCTGAAGGATGGCAAACGATGTGTCGGCAATGTCGCGCACGGTGATGTCGCCATCGTTCATAAGCCAGATGCCATCGGTAAGACCGTCGATCATCAGCGCACCCATGTCGGCGGCAGCCTCAAGTTGGAAGTCGGCCTTCTCCTCAGCCTTGTGGCGATACATCTGAGCAAAGACAACGGGATTGAACAATCCGTTTGTCCACAGCTCGTGGGTCAAAGCACGCTGCTCGCCGAGCCTGTTCTGCTGGTTGCTGACAGCCACCACCACCACTTCGGGATGAGCCTTGAGGCAAGCGAGATACTCCTCAGACGGAGCGCCAAGCTGTAGCACGAGGAACTTAACCTCTGCCTTGACACCCGAAATGAACGGAGTGGCGTTGTAGGGGAAAATAGGATAGGTGTCCTTCGCGCCTGTGTAGGCGTTGTAGTCTACGATATATTTCTGTCCCTCCACACGGTTCTCGGGCAGTTTGGAACCACAGTAGATGTAGTCGGGAGTCATGTCGGGATTGAAGTCCACGGCATTGTCGGCATCCTTGCCGTTGGGCAGCGAGGCGATGACAACGGGGACGTTTGATCCGCCTATTCCACCCGCGGCACGGGTCTTGCGACGCTCAGGGCGCAGCCAGTCGAAATCAGCCGACTCAGTAGCCGGAACCATAAGATGTCCCTCGCGCTTTGTGATGTAGTCGACAAGATGGCGGGCCACCGGAATCTCAGCCTCCGGCTCCTCGCTAAGGCTCACACGGATAGTGTCGCCAATGCCGTCGGCGAGCAATGCTCCTATGCCCACGGCACTCTTGATGCGTCCGTCCTCGCCCTCGCCAGCCTCTGTCACTCCAAGGTGAAGAGGATAGTGCATGTCGGCCTTGTCCATCTCGGAAACGAGCAAGCGCACGGTGCGCACCATGATGACGGTGTTGGAGGCCTTGATGGAAATCACAACATTGTCGAACTGCTCCTTCTTGCAGATGCGCAGAAACTCCATGCAGCTCTCCACGATGCCCTCGGGAGTGTCGCCATAGCGCGACATGATGCGGTCGGACAAGGAACCGTGGTTCACGCCGATGCGCACAGCCGTGTGGTGCTCCTTACATATATTAAGGAAGGGGACGAAGCGTTCCTCGAGTTTCTTCAGTTCCTCGGCATATTCCTCGTCGGTGTATTCAATCTTCTTGAACACACGGGCAGGGTCGACATAGTTGCCAGGGTTCACACGCACCTTCTCGGCATAGAGCGCAGCCACGTCGGCAACGTTGGCGTTGAAGTGAACATCAGCAACAAGAGGTGTGTCGAAACCGTCGGCACGCAACTGCGCATTAATATTCTTCAGATTCTCAGCCTCGCGGCGGCCTTGTGTCGTAAGACGCACAAGCTCGCCGCCAGCCTTTATGATGCGTTCAGCCTGCTCCACACACGCAGCGGTGTCGTTGGTGTTGGTGGTGGTCATCGACTGAATGCGTATTGGGGCATCGCCACCGAGCTGTATGTTGCCCACCTGAACGGGCGACGATGAGCGGCGGCGATAGTTGAATAAGTCGATCATTTAGTTTACTTTGTATTCATACTTAATTTCGGCAAGGTCCTTATTGGCCTTTTCAATCTTTGCGCCAAGTCCAGCCTTGTATTCTTCCATCCTCTTGGCCACTTCCTCGTCGCAGAGCGAAATCATCTCGCAAGCAAGGATTGCGGCATTCATTGCTCCGTTCACACCCACTGTGGCAGTAGGGATTCCCGGCGGCATCTGGATGATAGAGAGCATGGCGTCCAAACCATCGAGCATACCCTTGATAGGCACACCGATAACGGGCAGCGGTGTGTTGGCTGCGATAACTCCAGGCAGGGCTGCAGCCATTCCTGCAGCGGCGATGATGACCTTAATGCCACGGTCTTTTGCGCCTTTAGCAAAACTTTCCACTGCAGCGGGAGTGCGGTGGGCTGACAAAGCGTTTACTTCGAAAGGAATCTGCATGTCGTTCAAAAAATTGCATGCCTTTTCCATAACGGGCAGGTCGGATGTGCTGCCCATGATGATGCTGACTAATGGAGACATAAAAATTAATTATTAAAAAGCCCCACTCCCAGCCTCTCCACCATAAGGTGTGTGGAGATGTGTGTAGAGTTGAGCCTTGGTTTATTATATATTTATTGTTTGTATTATCTGTTTTCCCCCTCACAGCATAGCGCTCCCCTCCCTACAGTGGAGGGGTTGGGGGTGGGGCTTACAGCCCCAATATCACAGTATAGGCCGCCACCAATCCCAAGAGGAATCCGTAGCACACCTGCCTAAGCGAGTGCTGCCTTAGAATCATGCGGCTCGTGCCTACCATTCCGGCAAGGATGATGACCACGCATAGCCAACCGATAGGGTTGAAGCCGAAGATCACGGCAAAGGCTTGCAACGCGCCAGTCACGCCGCCTATGGCAGCCGTGTGGGTGGAAATCTTCCACCACACATTAATCATTGCGCATAGAATCTGTATGACGAGTGCCGCCATGAGTATGTTGCTCATGAAGTGGGGGATGTTGAAGCGGTGCATCACGTAGTAGCACACGAAATAGCTCACTATGGAGAGCAGGTAAGGCACCACTCGACGCTCCTTCTTGCCAAGCTCTATCAGAGTCCATCCATGGTAGTTGCGGTAGAAATGGATGAGGAGCGTAGGCACAAGGATTGTGAACATATAGACAAGAGCGAGCACCGTGAGCTTATATGCCCACGGCATCAGACTGAGATAGCTGAATGTGAAGAGAGCTATCAAGCCGACGAGCGACAGATAGAACGGCGTGAACACCATGCTGAGCACTCTGGCAGCCAAGATTATATTCTTTTCTTTCATCAATTCAAAACTCAAAATTCTATGTTTTCTAACTCTTTCTAAGTCTTGCCACGGGCAGACCCAGCTGTTCGCGGTATTTAGCCACTGTGCGTCGTGCTATTGGGAATCCTTGCTTGGCGAGAGCCTTCGTAAGGGCATCGTCGCTCATTGGCTTTTTCTTGTCTTCGTTGTTGATTAACTCTTTTAGCGCGAGCTTTATCTTGCGTGTCGACAGCTCCTCGCCCTCGCCAGTGGTGTAGCCGTCGGAGAAGAAGAAGCGCAGGGGGAATGTGCCCCAGTTGGTCTGCGCGTATTTGATGTTGCTCACACGCGATATTGTAGAGATGTCGAGTCCGGTTTTGTCGGCGATATTCTTCAGAATCATCGGCTTCAGGTCGGCCTCGTCGCCGTCTTGGAAGAATCGGCGTTGCCAGTCGATAATGGCTTGCATGGTAATGGTAAGCGTGCGTCGGCGCACCTTTATCGCCTCGATGTATCCACGCGCACGCTCCACCTTCTCCTTGGCATAAAGCAGAGCCTCCTTGTCGCGTCGCGACATTGCAGCCTTGTTGTTCTTGTAGGCCTCCATCATTTCGGCAAACGACGGCGACACCTTAAGCTCCGGAATGTTTCCGCCATTGAGGGTGAACGTCACGTTGCCTTCGTCGTCGGTATCCACGATGAAGTCGGGCGTTATCTGTTGCAGATTGCGTCCTTCTGTCTCGCCGAGCGACGAGCCAGGCTTTGGGTTGAGTCGGCGCAGTTCTGCCTGCACACGCTCTGCAGTATCAACATCCACACCGAGAGTGGCGCGTATCTTGTCGAAATGCTTCTTTGTGAATTCGTCGAAGCATTCGGTTATCACCTTCTGCATCAATGGCTTTATCGTGTCGTTGGGGCGTCGCTTGATTTGTAGCAGCAAGCATTCCTGCAACGAATGCGCTCCGATGCCGGCAGGGTCGAAGGTCTGAAGGATGCGTATCACGCGGTCGACATCCTCAGTAGTGCAGTCAAGGCCGTGGTAAATGGCAAGCTCGTCGCTTATCGACTCGCTGTCCTTTCGGAGGAGTCCGTCGCTGTCGAGCGACCCTATCACATATTCCATTATTTGCTGGTCCTTCTCCGACAGTTCGGTCTCGCCCATTTGCTCCTTGAGCTTGTCGTAGAACGAGGTAGTGTCGCCGTAGACCATCTCCTCGTAGTCGGCAGAGTCGGCTCCCGCCCCACCAGTATATCCGGCGGTAGGCATGTCGTCGGAGCCTTCGCCAATACGCTCAAGCGCAGCGGTGAGAGCGTCGTCGCGCTCCTCGCGCTCATTCTGTGCAGAGAAGTCATCGGCAGAACCCTCTGACCCATCAGAGTGAGAATCGTCGCCGTAGGAAGCTGTAGAGTCGGAGCCTTCCACGTGTCCACCGTCAAACACATCGTCGGGCGACGACGTTTCGAGGGCAGGATTGTCGTCGAGTTCGGCGTTTACATTCTGCTCAAGCTCAGTAAGCGGCATTTCGAGCAGGTGTACTTGTAGCATCTGCTGCTGCGATAGACGCTGCACCTGCTGCAGCTTCTGCTCTTGGGTTTGGATGAGTTTCTGTGACATTGTTTTTCTTGTTTTAAGCCGTTAGGCAAAATATTGTTTCAGTTTCTCGACATTATTCTGAAGCAATTCTGGCTGGTTGTAATAACATTTCCAAAGGCGTTGCGCCTCGTCGTTGACAGGCGATGAGGGCAGCGGCTTGCGCTTGAGAATAGGGTCGAAAGTCTGGTAGATGTTGAGCACATCCACAACTTCCTCGGGTTTCACACCGAGCAGACTGGCTGTGTCGAGCACTTCAGGTGTCTCGCTCACCATAGTATTTGGCGTAAGCTCAAAATATAGGTTCAGAATGATGGTGAGCATTACGGGGGTGATGTCCGAAGAGTCGTCGACGGGTCGATAGTCGCGCTCGAATGGCTGCGTGGTCTCCACACCGTCGTAGAACAGTCCCGAGTCGCCGAAACCAGACATCTGTCTGAGTCGCTTCACATCGCGTGCCAGTCGGCGTGGATTGTCGGCGTATGTAGTCCACAATCTCTGCAGCGACGGTGTAGCGTGACGTTCGAGCACACGCATCTGCTCGCGAATGGTCTTGGGCGGTATGTGAAGCTCTAAGCCCAATTCCACTACCGGGTGTGAGTATTCTGATTTCACACCTACGGGTTTCTTCTGATATAGTTGCATTACGAGCAACCAGTAGTCGTCAGACCATAGAGGATGATTTGCCATAGTGATGAAGCATTGTTACTAATTGCAAAGTTACTGAAAGTCTTGCACAAAAAGTGAAGCTTGCTTAAACTTTTTGTCGAGACGCATCGTAACTTCTACAAAGTTACTGAAAGTCTTGCACAAAAAGTGAAGCTTGATTGAACTTTTTTATATTTCCACAATAAACGTTGTGTGAAAACCCGCAACTGGCGTTTCGGCAAGCCATAAGTTGCCGCCACACGCTATCATCATTTGTCGTGCAAGCGAGAGGCCTATGCCTTGTCCTGTTTTCTTGGTTGTGAAGAAGGGGATGAATATCTCACGCGCCACTTCCGGGGCTATCCGTTGTCCGTCGTTGCTTATAAGGAGCCGTGTTACTGACTTGCCATTGTCGGCATTATGATAAGTTCCTTCGTCGTCGGCTATGCGTAAGTCTATCGAGCGTGCTCCTGCCTCGATGGCGTTCTTGATGATGTTGGTAGCCACTTGGCGCAACATTCCTTGGTCGGTGCTTACCGTGGCGACGTTGTTGAGGTCTACGTGCCACTTGACTTCGGGATAAAGCGCCGACATTGTATATATAAAATGTGGAAGGTCGAGAGGCTTCACGTCAGCCGGTTGCAGTTGTGTGAGCTTGCGGTAGCTGTCTACAAATGTCGACAGACCGAGGCTTGTGTCGTAGATGGCGCGCATTCCCTCTTCGAGAGGAGTGTCCTTGACGAGCGGCGAGGCTATATAAGCCTGTGTGATGCTCTGGATGGGAGCCACCGAGTTCATAATCTCGTGCGTTAGCACACGTGTGAGCCTTTGCCACGATTCCACCTCGCTACGTGCGAGCAGTCGGTTTATCTCGCCACCCATGTCGTTGAGAGCCAGCTGGAGGTCGCGCTCACCGGGAAACAAGCGGTCGGCAGGCAGACGGAAAGTGAAGTCACGGTTGCGCAATGCTTCGCGCATAAGTCGGGCACGGAGCGAGAGAAGGCGCTGATGGCGCCATTGCCAAAGAATCAGCACAACAATGATTACAGCCAAAACAATGATTAGAACATTCATTTCTTCAGCTTTTTATATAATGTCTGTCTTGTAATGCCCAACATTTCGGCGGCACGGCTCATGTTGCCATGACATTGCTCCACGGCTCGCTGCACATGTTCCTGTTCCATCTGTTCGAGCGGAAGCACCTCGCGGTTCTTGTCGATAGCGTCGTGTAGAGTGGCAATGAGCTTGTCGTTGTCCCAAGGCTTTGTCACGAAGTCGGCTGCCCCATACTTCAGTCCTTTTACCGCCAGCTGCACATCGGCATAGGCAGTAATAAGGACGACTGGCGTATTGGGATAAAGCTTCTTTATTGTGCGCAGCCAGAAGAGTCCGTCTTGTCCTGAATTTACTCCAAGCGAGAAATTCATGTCGAGCAGCACAGCGTCCACATTCTCCTCCTTGGCGAGTGTCGCCACGAGAGTGTCGGGCGAAGAAAGCGTGAGAATGCGCTCGAAATCCATTGCAAGACAAATCTTCAAGGCTGTGAGAATGGCAGAGTTGTCGTCGACAACTACTATTGTATTATATGGATAGTTCATACATTTTTACTTGCAAATGTAACTAAAATTAGTTGCGTTGCAAATCTTTTGCACGAATTTAACATTGTTTGTGGCAGAGCAACACAGCCTCAAGCCGCAGACTCGTACTGTATGATTTTCATACACTTTTCGGCAAATCTGCGTCAGAAAGGGCATAATCTTTAAGTTTTTCAGACTTTCCGCCATTGATTATCCCTAAATTTGCATTGTCAAAAAACAAAACAATGATAAAATGAAGCGACTATATTCAATGATATTCACTCTTGCTGTCGGGCTTCAGCTCCACGCTGCCGAACCCTGGACGGTGGAGCGTTGCATGCAGTATGCAGCCGACCACAGCCATGCGGTACGTCAGCAGAGGTTTGCCCTCGACAACAGCCGTGCGGCAAAGACACAAGCCATAGGGGCCTTCCTGCCCAATGTCTATGGTTCGGTGTCGGGACAGATGAACTTCGGACGTGCCATCGACCCGGAGACCAACACCTATACGGATGTCAGTACATTATATAATGGTTATGGTCTGCAGGCTTCGCTCATTGTCTTCGACGGACTCCAACGCTACAACGAGCTTCGCATGGCAAAGGTGAATGTGGCTATGGGGCGCAGCGGCGTAAGGGTTGAGAAGGACGATGTGGCTCTTAAGGTGTACAAGGCATACATGGATCTGGTGTATTGCCTGGGAGCAATCGACCAGACCACGAAGAAGCGTGACGAGAGCCGCGCCCTACTCCACCAGACCGAGGTGATGGCTGAGGTGGGACAAAAGAGCGACGCCGACGTTGCACAGATGCGCGCCACGCTTGCTGCTGACGAATATGAGCTGACCCACATGCAGAGCCAGACAACCAAGGCACAACTCGCATTGAAACAGCTGATGAACTTTCCTGCCGACTCTACGCTCAACGTCGTTCAGCCTACATTCAATCATGAGGCAGAACAGACTATCGAGGAAAGTCCTGCACAGATATCTGAATACGCCGCTATGGCGAACCCGCGCATCGTCAAGGCGCAACAGGCTGTAGAGGCAGCCCGATTCAGTCTGCGTGCAGCGCGTGGCGCATTGCTTCCTACGCTCTCTCTCTCAGGTGGCGTGTCCACCTCGTTCTATAGAAATCTGGACAAAGGAGGACACGCCTCCTTTTCCCAACAGTTCAAGAACAATGCCGGCGAATTTATCGGATTGTCGCTGACGATACCGATATTCAACCAGCTCTCAACATCGTCGACCATCCGCCGACGCAAGATTGCTCTCGACCAGGCTCGCGAGAATCTTGAATACGAACAGTCGGAACTGCACCGCGTAATTATAGAGGCTGCATCGGATGTGGAGAACAGCACCAATGAAGTGGCCAAGATGCAGGAGCAGGTGGAGGCCGACAGCCTTGCGGCTCATCTCACCACACGCAAATATGAGGAGGGGCTTGCCTCGTCGATAGACGTTAAGACGGCTGCCGTGACGCTGTTGCAGAGCAGAGTGAAACTGCTGCAGAGCCAGCTGACCATGGCTTACAACAAAAAGCTTTTAGCATATTATAAAGGAGAAAAATTATGGACCGACCAATAGAAAAGAAATCATTCCCGCGCCGCTACATCGGGTATATTGCAGCGGCAGTGGCAGTTGTGGTTTTGCTCGTGTGGATTGTCTTCGGAAGCACAGCGAGCACAATGACCATCGACAGCAACGATGTTACGGTTAGCGACGTGACCCGTGGCAAGTTCGACGATTATGTGAGGCTCAACGGACAGGTAGTGCCTATTCAGGTGGTGCAGATCTCGCCTGAGGAAGGCGGCATAGTAAGAGAGAAAGTTGTGGAGGAAGGCACGCGCGTAAAAAAAGGCGACGTAATACTGCGACTGAGCAACAGCAATCTCGACTTGCAGATTCTAAACGCCGAGGCAGAACTTGCCGAGAAACAGAACCTTCTGCGCAACACACAAGTAACTATGCAGCAAGACCGACTGAACAACCGTACAGAACAAGCCACACTTGATATGGACTGCGACCGCAAGCTGCGGGCATATCAGCAGAACTCACGTTTGTACAAGGAGAAACTTATAAGCAAGGAGGTGTTTATGCAAAGCAAAGAGGACTACAATCTTGCATTGCGCAAGCAACGACTTATAGGTCAACGACTGAAGCAAGACAGCCTATATCGCCATGTACAAATGGCTCAGATGGAGGACAACCTCGATAATATGCGCAAGAATGTACTGCTTGTGCGCGAGCGCAAAAATAAGCTTGAGGTGCGGTCGGCTATAGACGGCGAGCTTGGATTGCTTGATGTTGAGCTGGGACAGAATATTCAGGCAGGACAGAATATTGGTCAGATTAACGACCTATCCGACTTTAAGATTGAGGCAAAGATAGATGAGCATTACATAGACCGTGTGCGTCCAGGACTGATAGCCACTATAAACAGAGACGGCAAAGAGTATCAGTTGCGTGTGCGCAAGGTATATCCAGAGGTGCGAGACGGATCATTCCGTACCGACTTTGTGTTTGTAAGCGCGCGTCCTGCACAAATGCGCAGCGGACAGACATATTATATTGAGCTGGCTCTCGGCAAATCGTCGCAAGCCACACTTATTCCACGTGGAACATTCTTCCAGACTACTGGTGGCAACTGGATATTCGTGCTCGACCGCTCGGGCAAAAAGGCTTATCGCCGAAACATAAGCATTGCACGACAGAACCCACAATATTATGAGGTGACGCAGGGTTTGGAGCCTGGCGAACGTGTTATAACCAGCGGTTACGAAGCATTTAAAGACAACGAAGTGTTAATTTTAAAATAGTTGAAATTATGATAAAGACCGAAAACCTTACAAAAATCTTCCGTACAGAGGAAGTGGAGACCGTTGCTCTCAACGGTGTTAGCATAAACGTCGAAGACGGCGAGTTTGTAGCCATTATGGGACCGAGCGGATGTGGCAAGTCAACTTTGCTAAACATTCTTGGTCTGCTTGACAATCCAAATAGCGGAGAATATTGGCTCGATGGCGAGCCTGTAGGCAAGCTCAAGGAGAGCGAGCGCACAAAGTATCGCCGCGGCAGAATAGGCTTTGTGTTCCAAAGCTTCAACCTTATCGACGAGCTTACTGTAGAGGAGAATGTCGACCTGCAGTTGCGCTACATCGGAGTTCCAGCCAAAGAACGTCGCGAACGTGTAACCGAGATATTAAGAAAGGTGGGGCTGAGCCAGCGTGCCAAGCACTATCCGCAGCAGCTATCGGGCGGCCAGCAACAGCGTGTGGCTATAGCACGTGCCGTGGTGGGCAAGCCGAAGCTGATACTCGCCGACGAGCCGACGGGTAATCTTGACTCGAAGAGTGGACTCGCCGTAATGGAACTCCTCTCGCAGCTCAACGCAGAGGGAACAACCATCGTGATGGTGACCCACTCGCAGCACGACGCTATGATGGCTAACAGAATTATCAATCTGTTCGACGGACAGGTTGTAGACAATAACAATATTCTTTAGGAGGATAGCCTATGAAAAGTCTATTATATATGTTTCGTCGCTACCGCGTAGCCACCCTGCTCAATCTCCTTGGCTTGGGTGTTGCCGTAGCCACGTTCTATCTGTTCATGACGCAGGTGATTTACAACCGCACCTATAACCACAATATCCACGACCACGAGCACATGTATCGCCTGGAGATATATGGCAGCTTGTTCGGCGAAGACTGGGGTTGCAACATCTGTCGCCCGTTCGTGACATTACTCAAGGAAATACCACAGGTGAAGGACGCAACCTATATCAGTCCGTATTATATCAACAAGACAGATGCCAAGGTGGGCAACCGCACCATAACTGTTCCTTTGATAAATATGGGAAAACCTGGCATAGAGTTCTTTACGGGCAAGCTGCTCTCGGGGTCGAGCAAGACATGTGGAGACGGACATAATGTTATTGTAAGCCGAAGCACAGCCGAGAAGATGTTCGGCACGGCAAACGCAGCAGGCAAGACGTTTGAGAGTGAAAATGGCGATGGAAGCAAAACTACCGTTACCGTAGTTGGTGTGAGCGAGGATATGCCCGACAACTGCACTCTGCCTAACGGCGTGTATATATGCGAGGACGAGAGGGGGCTGAATGATTGGAGCGAATGGAGCTACAATATCTATATGCTACTTGACGATGGTGCCAACCCTAAGAAAGTGGAGCGTGCCATAAAACTCGCCTTTATGAAAGACAACGGCTATAGCGAGAAAGACGAGAAGAAGTTTGACAAGGAGGTCAACATGAAAATCCGCATCACTCCCGTTGATGACATATATTTCTCTGGCATAGGTTCGAAAGACCGTGGCAACCGCAACTTGGTTGGGGTTCTTACCGTAGCTTCCGTCTTCGTGCTCTTTATTGCCATGCTCAATCTGCTCAACTTCTCGCTCTCCGAGATTCCTATGCGCATGCGTGGCATCAATACCCGCCGTGTGATGGGAGCGTCTATAGGCAGTCTGCGCCTTAAGATGATAATGGAGAACGTGATGTTCGCTTTTGTCGCGCTTCTCATAGGCATCCTACTTATTGTTGCCTTCCAGCGTAACGAATCGTGCATGAAGCTCGTTTCGGGCGACATCCATTTCGCTTCGCACATGGTTCTTACTGTGGTAATGGCTGTTTCGGCTCTCGTCGTGGGTGCATTGTCGGCAGTAATCCCAGCCTTCTACAGCACGTCGTTCTCCCCAGCAATGGTGCTGAAAGGCTCGTTCGGACTCTCGCCACGTGGCCGTCGGTTGCGCATGGCTATCATGGCTGTACAGTTCTGCTTGGCTTTTGCCTTGACTATATATATAGGTGTAATGTCGAGCCAGTCGAGCTACATCTTCAACAGCGACTACGGATTCAACAAGAACGAGGTGTTCTATACGGGGCTGTCTGAAGAGGCACAAACCAAGAAGGATGCCGTGCGTGCCGAACTGAAGAAGCTTCCATTCGTAGAGAGCGTTGGTTTTGCGCAGAATGCCATCGGCACAAGCGACGGCTATATGGGTTGGGGACGCGGCGATGGCGATCATCACATGGCACTCCAGGTGTTGCCGTGCGACTATGAATATCTGCGCACCATGCAGCTGAAGATTGTAGAGGGTCGCGACTTCCACGAGTCGGACATGAAGACGGGTGCCTACGTGCTCAACAAGGCTGCCATGGCACAATACAAATGGCTTGTTGTAGGCGACTCTATTGGTCGTCAGAGCAACTGGGGAAGTCAGTCGAATTATAACATAGTTGGTGTCTGCAACAACTTCAAGCTCAAGTCTATGCGCTGCGACAACAGCAATGTGGCTGTGGCGTTCATCATCTTCGGTCCGGACATGGCTCAATGGGGCGACCGTTGTGGCCAGGTGTTTGTACGAGTAGCCAAGAATCAGGACAAGATTGAGGCTAAGCGTCGCATAGCAGAAGTGCTGAACAAACTGGACGGATCGCAGAAGTATGAGATGAATTTCCTTGACGACGACTTGCAGCAGACCTACGTCGAGGAGTTCCGTTTTATCTCGCAGGTGAAGCTCTTCGCCATCATCTGCATCATAATAACCATCATAGGTGTGTTCTCGCTTACGATGTTCGAGACTGAATACCGCCGCAAGGAGATAGCCATACGCAAGGTGATGGGCTCTTCGATAGGCTCCGTAGTTAGTCTATTCGCCATGCGCTACGCCGTGCCGCTCGTCGTGGCATTTATCGTGGCTGCTCCAGTGGGATGGTGGCTCAGCAACGGGTGGCTGCAGAGCTTCGCCGAGCACACGCCAATACATTGGTGGCTCTTCCCCATGGCATTTGTCCTCGTCTCAGCTATCGTCATCACCACCGTCGTCATTCAGTCGTGGCGCGTGGCAACAGCCAATCCTGTGGAGAGCATAAAGACGGAATAAAAAAATATTCCATCACTACAGATAAAACATGAACATAAAAAAATACACGGCAATTACGAGGAAATCTTCCTTGCAATTGTCGTGTATTCTTTTCAGTCGTATAATGTACTTTATCCTTCTTAAAGTGCAATGGACATTCGTTTACACAAGGTAGCGGGCAAGTTTCTCAACGGCACGTGCCCTATGCGAGATACTGTTCTTGATGTCCATTCCCAACTGTGCGAACGACTCATTGTATCCCTCAGGCACAAAGATTGGGTCGTAGCCGAATCCCTCAGTACCCTGCTTCTCCTTAGCTATAGTGCCTTTCACAACGCCCTCGAACAGAGTATAGTCGGCAACATCCTCTTTGCGTGCAAGGCAAATAACTGTGCGGAACTGCGCACGGCGGTCGTCCTTATCAGCAAGGCAGCGCAGAAGCTTCTGCATGTTGGCCTCAGAGTCGTGGTCGGTGCCCTCGGCATAACGAGCCGAGTGAACTCCAGGCTCACCTCCAAGCGCCGGCACCTCAAGACCGGTGTCATCGGCAAAACAGTCGTAGCCAAAGTTCTCCACTATATATCTTGCCTTCTGAATGGCGTTGCCCTCAAGCGTGTTGGCAGTCTCGGGAATGTCGGCGTAGCAGCCGATGTCGTTAAGCGACAAAATCTCGAAACGAGAGCCAAGTATAGAGCGTATCTCGTCGAGCTTGTGCTTATTGTTGGTTGCAAATACTATCTTCATTGGTTTCTATTTTTTTCTTTTCTTTCTCCTCTTTCACTTTCACCTTTATCTGGTCGAATCCCTCGCCATACACGCCTATGACGCTACTCTGCGACACGAACGCGCGTGGGTCGATCATCTTTATCAGTCGGAAGATGAGCACCGACTCCGTCTTCTTTGCCAGCAAGCAAATCACCTTCATCTCGCTGCCCGTATACCAGCCGTGGCCGTCGAGGATGGTGAGCGTATGGTCGGTCTTCTCGGTGATGGCCTTGGCTATCTTCTCATACTCACGCGAGAAGATGAAGAACTGCACCGACTCGCGGCGGGCGTTCATCACATAGTCGAGCATGAAGCACTCGATGACCATGGTGCAAAGACCGAACACCACCTTGTGGCAGCGCTGAAGCTCCTCGCCAAACTGTGGGATGAAGAGACATGAGCCGATGATGCAGAGGTCAACGCCGATGAGAACCGTGCCAAGCGAGAAGTCGTGGAACTTGTTCACCACGGCAGCTATGATGTCTGTGCCACCCGTTGAGCCATTATGCAGGAACACCACGGCAAGCGACGTTCCGGTAATCATACATCCGATGATGAGCGACATGAACTCCTGGCCAGGTCCGAGCACCTGATAGAAGTTGCCGTCGGGACCCGTCATCAGCTTCTGCGCGCCCCATAGCAGGAACGAGAGGAAGAAGATGGCATAGATGGTCTTCATCATGAACTTGAAGCCAAGCACCTTTAGCGCCACCACAAGCAGCAAGAAGTTGATTACGAAATAGCTGTACTCAATGGGAATCTTCGTGGCATAGAAGATTATGGCTGACATACCCGTCACGCCGCCCGTCACAATCTCGTAGGGCAACAAAAACACGGTCCAGCCAAACGTGTAAAGCATTAGTCCGAGGCTAATCCAAATGTAGTCCTTAGCCTCCTGCCAGATAATACGATGGTCAAGGGTCATAATTTTTTTATTTTTAGCTTTCGCAAAGTTACATATAAACATTCAGACTGCAACAAAAAATAAAAATAAAATGAAATAAAAATACAAGAAAAATACGTGGGAAGGATTTTGCAAACTCTCTCGGCAGGAAAAATTATTTCTCTCGGCAGGAAAAAATATTTCTCTCGGCAGGAAAAAAAAACTCTATAGGCAGAGAGTAAAATCAAAATGTGGATGAGCCATAAAATGTAGAAACTGTCATTTATAAACTGTCACGAATGTCATTAAGAAAAGAAGAAGTAGAAAAATTCTCAATCTGTTTTTCTTAATGACATTCGTGACAGTCTTGCTTAATGACAGTTTATCATCCTCACGCTATAGACAAACAAGAACTATGCGGTTAATTATCAGCAAGTTAAGCCACTTACACAATCTTCATAAGCTGCCTCGACGGCAATGTTTGAATTTCATTTACTCACGTTAACTGCCATCTTACAATGTAATATATTGCTATTTTTGTCATAAAGGAGATTTCTATCTATATAAAAACCAACTAAAAATCATCACAAAACTTGTTTTTCTATAGACTTTGACGAAAAAGAAGTTGTTTTCTTTCAAAATCGACTCTATTTTCATAGTTTTCGGATTATGCAAAATTGCCGTTTGCAGCACAAATAGGATAATATTATCCTATTACCCGAAATCATCCCAATATATAGAGTTAAACAAAAGTAGAAAAAAATAAGAGGTAAAGCATGGAATAGCTCTACCTCCTACCTTTTTATATTATATATAATAATGTATTAGAACTTGTAGTTCAAACCGAACTGCACGTTAGTGCCATCGAGGTCGAAACCGAAGGTCTTAACCTTGGCATTGCCGTCGCCAACCTGCTGATAGCCGAGGAAACCAACCTTAGTTACGAAAGAAACGTTGTTGGAAAGGTTTACCTTAACGCCTGGCTTGAGACCAATCTCATATCCGTCAACACCCTCAGAGTGAACGTAGCCTACTGTGCCCTCAAGGAAGAGGTCGACGAGCTTGGAGGTGCAGAAGTTGTAGCGTGCGTAAGGAGCAAGCTCGAAAGAATGAGCGCCGTCCTCAACACCCTTCCATCCTACAGAAAGACCAGCCTCCCAATTCTTGTTGAACTGATAGCCAATCTCTGGCACGAACTTGTAGCTGAGCTTTGAGTCGCCATCGCCTACCTTTGTAGAGCTGATGCCTACACCGCCACCTACATAAACCTGTGCGCTTGCGCTGATTGCTACAACCATTGCAGCCATTGACATGAAAATCTTCTTCATAATCCTTTTCTTTTTTTAATTAGTGTTTTGTTGTTCTTTAATTATCCCTAAGCCAGACATGAGCCACGTCCAGCCACAATCTTATGGATTGTTGTAATTGTTTTGACGGATGCAAATGTATAACTTTTAATCGAAAGACAACAATTTCGTTCTAATATCTGACAACTAAAAAGACAAATGGAACAATCTTTATTGTAATTTTGATTTAAAACAAGCATATTTTACTTTAAACCACACTTCCAGATGTTTTTCACCACACACCCACATTTTCAGCCTCAGCTTGCTCCTATCCCGATTTTTAATGTTACCTTTGCGCCCATACATAACATTATTATATAAGACATGTCAACAATCAACCCATTCGCGCGTCCGCTCTACGTGATGCTCAAGCCGGCTGGCTCGCTGTGCAACCTGCGATGCAAGTACTGCTACTACCTTGAGAAGAACGCGCTATATACCGAACAGAAGAACCATGTCATCTCCGACGAGATGCTTGACAAATTCATACGCGAGTATATAGAGGCTCAGACCTCGCCCGACGTGCTCTTCTGCTGGCATGGTGGCGAGACGCTCATGCGCCCAATATCTTTCTATCGACGCGCCATAGAGCTGCAACGCAAATACGCTCGCGGACGACGCATAGACAACACCATACAGACCAATGCCACGATGCTCACCGACGAGTGGTGCGAGTTCTTCCGCGAGAACAACTTCCTCGTGGGCGTGTCGATTGACGGACCGCAGGAATTTCACGACGAGTACCGACGCACAGCCACCGGAAAGCCTACCTTCCACAAGGTGCTGCAAGGCATACGACTGCTCAACAAGCACAATGTGGACTGGAACGCACTCGCCGTGGTGAACGACTTCAATGCCGACTATCCACTCGAATTCTACAATTTCTTCAAGGAGATTGGCTGCCACTACATTCAGTTCACTCCTATCGTGGAGCGACGCATAGAGCGCAACGACGGACTCTCGCTTGCTCCCGGCATGGAGGAAGGCGGCGAACTTGTCGACTTCTCTGTCACCCCGGAGCAATGGGGCAAGTTCCTCTGCACCATATTCGACGAATGGGTGCGCCACGACGTGGGCACATATTTCATACAGATCTTCGACGCCACACTTGCCAACTGGGCGGGCGTGCAGCCGGGATTGTGCTCTCTCGCCAAGGAGTGCGGCCACGCCGGAGTGATGGAGTTTAATGGCGACGTGTACTCATGCGACCACTTCGTCTACCCCGAACACCTACTCGGAAACATCAACGAGAAGACCATCACCGAGATGATGTACGGCGAGAAGCAGCGCGAGTTTGCCAAGCTCAAGCATGAGCTGCTGCCGCAGCAATGCCGCGAGTGTCCGGTGGAGTTTGCCTGCCACGGCGAATGCCCGAAGAATAGATTCACACGCGACAAATACGGCAATCCCGGTCTCAACTATCTCTGCAAGGGCTACCGCCAGTTCTTCGAGCACGTGAAGCCGTACATGGACTTCATGAAGGGAGAATTGGACGCCAAACGCCCGCCATCGAATGTGATGAACTTTGTGGCGAGTGCTGAATAACACGTCAATTATACGACAAGATAAAGATAAAATTTACGTTTAAATATGCGCAAACTCCGTACAATAGAAATGCAGCGCCTCACGGTCGACGAATTCCACGAGGCAAGAAAACTACCCCTCATCGTCGTCCTCGACGACGTGCGCTCATTATATAATGTAGGCTCGGTGTTCCGCTCAAGCGACGCCTTCCGCGTGGAGGCAGTCTACCTCTGCGGAATCACCGCCACCCCACCCCACCCCGAAATCCACAAGACAGCACTTGGAGGCGAAGACTCTGTGGCATGGAAATATTTCAAGACTGCCACCGAGGCCGTGGAGGCTCTTCATGCCGACGGCGTGACGGTCTACTCCATCGAGCAGGTGGAAGGCTCAACCAAGCTGCAGAACCTGCAGCTCGACCTCTCACGCCGATATGCTGTGGTGTTCGGCAACGAGGTGAAAGGCGTCCACCAGGAAGTGGTGGACATGTCGGACGGATGTCTCGAAATACCGCAGTTCGGCACCAAACACTCTCTGAACGTGAGTGTTACGGCAGGAATGGTGATTTGGGAAGTGGCAAAGAAGTTCTTGGAAAAACTTTAATACAAAGTAAACAACTATGGAATCTCACAACATCAACAAAGTCGAGCTTCGCAACCTCCAGATGGACGACTACGATCAGCTCGCACGCTCGTTCAAACGCATCTACGGCGACGAGGATGTGTTCTGGACAAAGGCACAAATCAAGAAACTCATAACCATCTTCCCTGAGGGTCAGGTGGTTATCATCGTGGACAACAAGATTGTGGGCTGTGCTCTGTCGATTATCGTCGACTACAACATGGTGAAGGGCGACCACACCTATGCACAGGTAACAGGCAACGAGACATTCAACACCCACAACGCCAAGGGCAACATCCTCTACGGCATCGAGGTGTTTATACATCCCGACTACCGCGGACTGCGTCTGGCACGACGTATGTATGAATACCGCAAGGAACTCTGCGAGAAACTCAACCTAAAGGCCATCATGTTCGGCGGACGCATACCCAACTATCACAAGTATGCCGACAAGATGCGACCGAAGGAATATATCGAGCGTGTGCGCTCGAGAGAAATCTACGACCCGGTGCTCACATTCCAGCTGTCGAACGACTTCCACGTGCGACGCGTAATGCGCAACTATCTGCCCAACGACGAGGAGTCGAAGCATTGCGCCACGCTGCTCCAATGGGACAACATCTATTATCAGCCGCCTACAGACTCATACGTTGACAAGCGACCGACCGTGCGTATCGGACTGGTACAGTGGCAGATGCGTCCCTATAGCTCACTGGACGACCTCTTCGAACAGGTGGAATTCTTCGTCGACTCTGTGAGCGACTACAAGAGCGACTTCATCCTCTTCCCAGAATACTTCAACGCGCCATTGATGGCTAAGTTCAACGACATGGGCGAGGCACAGTCGATAAGAGCCATGGCACAATACACCGAACAGATACGCGACCGATTCCGCGAACTCGCCATCTCCTACAACATCAATATCATCACAGGCTCAATGCCCTATCTCAAGGAAGACAACTCATTATATAATGTGGGATTCCTGTGCCGACGCGATGGAACTGTGGACATGTACGAGAAGATTCACGTCACACCCGACGAGCAGAAGTGTTGGGGACTCTCGGGAGGCTCGCACATTCAGACCTTCGACACCGACTGCGGAAAGATAGGCATCGTCATCTGCTACGACGTGGAATTCCCTGAGCTGTCGCGACTTATGGCCGACGACGGCATGAAGATTCTCTTCGTGCCTTTCATGACCGACACGCAGAATGCCTACTCACGAGTGCGTGTCTGCGCTCAGGCACGTGCCATCGAGAACGAGTGCTATGTGGCTATTGCTGGAAGCGTGGGCAACCTGCCGCGAGTTCACAACATGGACATACAGTATGCACAGTCGGCTGTGTTCACACCTTGCGACTTCGCATTCCCCAACGATGGCAAGCGTGCAGAGGCTACGCCAAACACCGAAATGATTCTCGTGTCGGACGTCGACCTCTCGCTCCTTAACGAGCTGCATACCTACGGTGCTGTGAGAAACCTGCGCGACAGACGTGGCGACCTTTATAAATTGGAAATGAAAAAGGCTGCGAAATAACTCTGTTTATTAAAAATTGATGATTAAGAGTTAAGAACTAAGAAAGAGGATTTATAATTACCGTTATTTGCTATTGGCTTTCAGCATATTGCGAATAAAACACATAAAAATCCTTCATTCTTAGTTCTTAACTCTTTATTCATGTATTTTTTTCGTCATAAAACTTTGTCATTCTATTTATTTTAACTAAATTAGCACAGAAATTAAACTAACAATAATTTTATAAACCAACTAAAACCTACAATTATGAAAAAAAATCTACTTAAATCACTATTGCTTACGCTCATTGCCGTATTCTCGGCAATGACAGCAGACGCACAATGCTACATCATCGGCAACGACGGAAATTGGCTTACCAACCAGGCAGGAGCGGAACTTGAGGCCACCTCAACAGAAGGAGTCTACGAGGGCGACGTGACTTTCGACGAAAACTGCTACTACTTCTTCGTGGCAACAAAGCTTATGGAAGAAAGCGACGACTGGCAAGGACTTAGCAACTACCGCTACAATCCTACGCAACACTACTTGGTGAATGTTGTATACAATGAACCTTCAAAACTTGCCAATCCAAACGAGGGCATAGACGGTTCGTTCCGTGTGGCTGACACAGGCGTTCATCACATTACTGTTAATTTCAACGAGAAGACAGTCACCGTGAACGGCACATATCCTGAGTATATCTACATCCTGGGATCCGACGGAAATTGGCAAACAAACAATGCTTCTGCCGCTCTCAGCCGCGTTACAGGTACAGACATTTACTCCAAGGAGGTGACTTTCACAAGCCAATGGTTCGCCTTCTTCACCACTATCAGCGAGAAGGAAGACGACTGGGACTTCGTCAACGCCAACCGCTGGGCTTTCAATGGCAAAATCATGCCTAACACTATCACTTACGCCGTAAAGGACCCCAACGCCACATCGGAAATCGAACGTCTCGGCAAATACATGGTCACATTCAACTACACCGATAAGACCTTTGAACTCTATGACCCTGAATACAATCCAGATGAAAAGAAATCTGTATACTTCGTGGGCGACGCCAATAGCTGGCAAACAAATACTTGCTTTGCAAAACTTGAAGAGAACGAGAAGAATATCTACAGCGGTGAGGTGGAATTGAGCCAATACTTCACCATTGCCACAGCCCTTACTGCCGACGAAGCAGACTGGACTAACTTCAATGTAAACCGCTGGGGACCTGCCACCGACGCTACTGAAGTGGGCGAAAACTCTGTCACCGACATGTACAATACAAGCACGGCTTTCCTTATCAACCAGGACGGCAACTACGACGTGAAGGTAGACCTCAACACCAACAAGCTCTACATCAACAAGCTTATCTCTACAGGCATCTCGTCGGCAACAATGGTGGATGTAACCACACCACAACCATACTACGACCTCACAGGACGCTGCCTTGGAACAAAGAAGCCTGCCAAGGGCATCTATATCAAGAACGGACGAAAGATGGTTGTGGAATAAAGAGAAGGTCTTAGGACTTAAGAATGGGAAAAAGATTCTTGAAACTTAAGAATAGTTCAGAATTTTCTTTACATATAGTAGGAGGAGAGTATGGCAGGGATGCCATACCCTCCTACTGATTGCCGCTCATATATAAAGAAAAAATATGAGCACATAAATAAAATTATAATTGTTTTACCACTCCCTCTTTTTGCATAAAAACTCGTTTCTACCGCTTTTATACTCTTCATTTATTCTTTTTTCGTAACTTTGCACAGTTATATCCACTTGAAACATACAATTTTATATAAATGAAGAAACTTTTTATCGAGACGTACGGCTGCCAGATGAATGTGGCAGACTCAGAAGTCGTAGCTTCCATCATGCAGATGGCGGGCTATGAATTGTGCGAGAACGAGGACGAGGCTGAAGCCATTTTCCTTAACACATGTTCTATCCGCGAAAACGCTGAGAACAAGATATACAACCGCCTGGAAACTCTGCACGCAGAGAAGAAGAAAGGTAGAAAGCTTATACTCGGTGTGTTGGGCTGCATGGCAGAAAGAGTGCGCGAGGACTTGATACAGAATCACTTCGCCAACCTCGTGTGCGGTCCTGACTCCTATCTCAACCTGCCCGACATGATAGCGCAATGCGAAAACGGACAGAACGCCTGCAACATCGAACTCTCTACCTCAGAGACCTATCGCGACGTTGTGCCACAGCGCATCGGTCCTAACCGTGTGAGCGGTTTCGTGAGCATCATGCGCGGCTGCAACAACTTCTGCCACTACTGCATCGTGCCTTACACACGAGGCAGAGAGCGCTCACGCGACGTGGAGAGCATCCTGCGAGAGGTGAAGGACTTGCACGACCGCGGCTTTAAGGAGGTCACTCTCTTGGGTCAGAATGTCAACAGCTACGGCCTTACTCCTGCCGGAAAGCGCATCGAGGGCGGATGCTCGTTTGCCGAACTCCTACGCAAGGTTGCACAGAGTGTGCCCGACATGCGAGTGCGCTTCACCACATCCAACCCCGAGGACATGACCGACGACATTCTCTATGCCATTGCCGAGGAGCCTAACCTCTGCAAGCACATCCACTTCCCGGCACAGAGCGGATCGAGCAAGATTCTAAAGCTCATGAACCGCAAGTACACCCGCGAGCAGTATCTGGAGCGTGTTGAAGCCATCCGCCGCATAATTCCTGGCTGCGGACTCACTACCGACATCTTCGTGGGCTACCACGACGAGACTCCTGAGGACCATGCCGAGACTCTGTCATTAGTCCGCGAGTGCATGTTCGACTCTGCCTTTATGTTCAAATACTCAGAGCGTCCAGGCACCTATGCAGCCAAGCACCTGCCCGACAACGTGTCGGAAGAAGTGAAGATTGCACGACTCAACGAGCTCATCAAGCTACAGACCGAAGTCTCTGCCGAACAGAACCGCAAGGATGTGGGCAAGACATTCGAAGTGCTTGTAGAGGGATTCTCAAAGCGTTCGCGCGAGCAGCTCATGGGAAGAACCGAACAGAACAAGGCTGTAGTGTTCGACAAGCACGGCCATCACATCGGCGAGCGCGTAATGGTTAAGATTACCGACTCTACATCAGCAACCCTGCTGGGAGAGTGTGTTGAGTAAGAAAGGAGTGTCATGAAAGAATTTCTCCAAATCCTGAGGCGGTTCATTCCGCCCTACAAGAAGTATCTTGCCCTGACGGTGATATTCAATATCCTGTCGGCTGTGCTCAACATATTCTCGTTCGCTGCCCTCATCCCTATCCTGCAGATTCTATTCCGCACAGATGGAACGGGCACTGCAACCCAGCTCATGCCTTGGTCGCTCGACAACATCAAGGAAGTGCTTGCCAACAATGCCGACTACTATGTGACACAGCTCATCGGCAACGTAGGACCGACAACTACCCTGTTGCTCATCGGATTGTTTCTCGCCTTCGCAACATTCCTCAAGACAGGAGCCTACTTCCTTTCGTCGGCAACCATCATTCCTATACGCACTGGTGTGGTGCGCGACATACGCAACCAGCTCTACCACAAGATAACGTCGCTGCCGTTGGGATTCTTCTCGGAGGAGCGCAAGGGCGACATAATAGCACGCATGACGGGCGATGTGGGCGAGATTGAGAGCAGCATAATGTCGTCGCTTGACATGCTCTTCAAGAACCCGATACTAATCATATCCTACTTCACCGCCCTGCTTTTCATCTCATGGCAGCTGACTCTCTTCACACTTGTCTTCGTGCCTATCTTCGGATGGTTCATGGGATTTGTGGGCAGAAAACTCAAGCGCAAGTCAATAGCTGCACAGTCGCTGTGGAGCGACACCATGTCACAAGTGGAAGAGACACTCGGCGGACTCCGCATCATCAAGGCATTCTGCGCTGAGGACAAGATGAACCAACGCTTCGACCGTATCAACAGCGACTACCGCAACTCTGTGCAGCGCGTGAACATACGACAGCAGATGGCTCATCCTATGAGCGAGTTCCTCGGTACGGTGCTCATTATCATTGTGTTGTGGGTGGGAGGAATACTTGTACTCGACCAACAGATCCTGTCGGGACCTACGTTCATCTACTATCTCGTGATGCTCTACTCCATCATCAATCCACTGAAGGATTTCTCAAAGGCTGGCTACAACATACCCAAGGGCCTGGCTTCTATGGAGCGTGTGGACAAGATTCTCAAGGCAGAGAACACCATTAAGGAACCTGCCTCACCAAAGCACATTGCCTCGTTTGAGCATCAGATAGAATTCCGTCACGTGTCGTTCAGATACGGCGAGCAATGGGTGCTCAGAGACATCAACCTCGTGATAGAGAAAGGCAAAACTGTGGCTCTCGTGGGACAGAGCGGAAGCGGAAAGTCGACACTCGTCGACCTCATACCGCGCTACTACGACGTGCAGGAGGGCGAGGTGCTCATTGATGGCATCAACGTAAAGGAGCTGGGCATACACGACCTAAGACAACTCATAGGCAATGTCAACCAGGAGGCAATCCTCTTCAACGACTCATTCCGCAACAATATCACGTTCGGTGTAGACTCTGCCACACAGGAACAGGTGGAACAGGCTGCTAAGATTGCAAATGCTCATGAGTTTATCATGCAGACCGAGCACGGCTATGACACCAACATCGGTGACCGCGGCGGACGACTCTCCGGAGGACAGCGACAGCGTGTGAGCATAGCAAGAGCAATACTCAAAAACCCGCCTATACTTATCCTCGACGAGGCTACATCGGCTCTCGACACAGAGAGCGAGCGACTTGTGCAAGACGCACTGGAGCGACTGATGAAGACTCGCACCACAGTGGCCATCGCACACAGACTCTCAACCATCAAGAATGCCGACGAGATATGCGTTATGCACGAAGGTGAGATTGTGGAACGAGGCACTCATGAGCAACTGCTTGCACAAGGCGGATACTACAAGAAACTGCACGACATGCAGAAGTAAAATTTAATCACAACGACATGTACTACCCTATCTACATTCTCTCGCTCCTTCCATTCCGCATACTATATATACTGAGCGACATCGGCTATTTATTAATGTACTATATAGTGCGCTATCGCCGACGCATCGTGCGCAATAATCTCTCATCCTCGTTTCCCGAAAAGGGCGAGGATGAGATTAAGGATATTGAGCGCAAGTTCTACCACTGGTTCTGCGACTATTTTCTGGAAACCATCAAACTGCTCAGCATCAGCGACACAGAATTGCGACGCCGCTTGAAGATAGTTGGAGCGGAACAGTTGGAAGAACGATTCAAGGCAGGACAAGACTGCGCAGGACTGCTCGGACATTATTGCAACTGGGAATGGCTCTCGTGCATTGGCATTGCCTTTCCCGAGGGACGCAAGATAGGACTCGTCTACAAACCCTTGCGCTCGAAAGGGTTTGACAATCTGTTCCGACGCATACGCTCGTCACAGCCGTCAAGCTTGGTCGTGCCAAAGAATGATATCCTGCGCGAACTCGTGAAGCTAAGACGCGACGGTGTGCGCTCTCTCTTCGGATATATTGCCGACCAGGGTCCACGCTACGCCAACACACACCTCTGGCTGCCATTCCTCAACCACGACACAGGAGTGTTCACAGGCTCCGAACGCATAATGCGCAAGATGAACAACGCCATTTACTATGTAGAGATGTCACGACCGCAACGCGGCTACTACACAGCAACATTCCATCCCATCACCCATGAACCCAACTCTCTGCCCGAGAATGAACTGACACGCCGCTTCTTCGCATTGCTCGAAAAGACAATACGACGTCAGCCGGAATATTATCTCTGGACACACAACCGCTGGAAACGCACCCACGAAGAATTCAACAGGCTGTACAGGACGGAGAATGGAAAAATTATTCCTATCAACAGTTAGCGGTTATTCACAAACATTCAAACCACAGGAAAGACAAATGACAACAATAGCTTACGACGCCAAACGCCTCGTGCGCAACCGCACAGGACTTGGCAACTACTCACGCACACTTGTCAACGACTTGCAGCGCCAGCTCCCTAAAGACTACAGTATGCTGCTCTACGCACCCGACAAGGGAAGCGACGACCTGCGCTCTCAAGTGGCAGAGACCAAACGCCTCAAATATGTCTATCCAGATAAAGCCCGCAGCGGTGTGGCTCGTGCCGTGTGGAGATCATGGGGAATAGTGAAAGACCTCAAGCGCGACCACGTAGACATCTACCACGGACTCTCAGGCGAGCTGCCCATAGGCATAAAGGCATCGGGCATAAAATCGGTTGTGACCATTCACGACCTTATCTTCCTTCGCCACCCAGAATATTACAACCCAATTGACGCTGCCGTATACAAGGCCAAGTTTCTGCTGACATGCCGCGAGGCTGACCGTATCATAGCGATAAGCGAATGCACAAAGCGCGACATTATGGAATACGGCAACGTGGACAGCGCACGTATCGACGTGATTTACCAAAGCTGCGCCGGACGTTTCTCAAGCAAGCTGACACAAGAAAGCGTAGAAGCCACAAAACAACGCCTGCACCTCCCTACCCGATTCGTACTGAACGTGGGAACGATAGAGGAACGCAAGAACATAGGACTGGCTGTAAACGCCCTTCCCAAGCTGCCTGAAGACATTCATCTTGTTGTGGTGGGACGACGCACCAAATACACCGAGAGCGTGGAAAAGACGGCAAAGAAACTCGGTGTGGCAGACAGACTGCACATCCTGTCGGGCATCGACGACAACGACCTGCAAGCCATCTACCAGCTGGCCGAGACATTTGTCTATCCATCGCGCTATGAGGGTTTCGGCATCCCTATCATCGAAGCCATACAAAGCGGCCTGCCTGTCGTGGCCTGTACAGGATCTTGCCTTGAGGAAGCAGGCGGTCCAGACAGCCTGTATGTGTCGCCAGACGACCCTGTTATGCTTGCAGGAGCAATAAAGCAGACGCTGAAAGGTGCCGGCGGACGCGAAGAAAGAATTAAGAGCAGCCGTATGTATGTAAAGAGATTTGAGAATAATGATACGGCTAAACGAGTGATTGACAGCTATAAAAAAATAAAAGGCAATGGATAATCGTCCATTGCCTTTTATTTTTTACAACTTTATTTTCCTGTTCTCAAACCTCTCAAGAAGTTTCACAGCCTTTTCCACTGTCGCATTCTCGTCCCACCCTCGCCTTATGGCATATTGTCGGATGAAATACTCATAAAGGTCGCGACGGTGAGTGAAACGCTTCAGGTTCTCCAAACACTGCTCGTCAGTAGGCATGCCATCGCAGAAATGAGAGCGGTTGGTGTCGATCACGTCAAACTTGTAACCACCTTTACTATCCTCTACAAAAAGGAAATTGGCAGAGTTAAGGTCGCCGTGAAGCACTCCTCTACTATGCATGAACACCACATATCCGGCTATAGCATCGGCAAGAGGCCGACAAAACTCCTCGGGATCAACAAGACGTGTGAAAGCCTCGACACCCATACTTTGCTCTGAGACGAAATATCCGACGCTAAACAGTCCACACCTCGCCTGTTCCATATAAGCAATCTCACGGGGCGTAGAAATGCCTCTACGGCGCATTTCCTCAGCAAACCTATAAGCGCGCTCAGCCTTTGTAGGGCGAAAGAAGGAGTAAACAACCGACTGAATGCAGTTGACACGCTTGAAACGCTTCACCACAAACGCCTTTCCGTCATGGTGAAGCACCTTGACACTGTTGCGCCTGTCCTTGAGCGTCTCACCTCCACACGTGTCAAACACCTGTGGTATGCTCTCTATGAAATCCCTGTATTTACTATATTCGCCGGATATTGTTACCTTCATTATTTCACTTTTATTTTAGAGAGTGTGTTAGAACTCGTCAGACAGCAGCCTGTATTGTGTGAGTTTTCTACACACCCTCATTATATCATATTCACTAAGACAATTCAAGCATTCTCTCTATCGGCTTCACAGCCTCGCGTGCAATCTCGGGGTCAACCTCTACCGACGGCCATCCGTACTTCAGCGTGTTGTATATCTTTTCGAGAGTGTTCTTCTTCATATACTCACACTCGTTGCAAGAGCAGCCTACCCCACCCTCGCTCACTTCTGGCGGCACTGGATAGAACTTCACACCAGGACATCCACGCTCCAACTCATGAAGAATGCCTGCCTCAGTGGCTATGATATACTCCTTGGTCTCCGGATGCGCCTTGGCATAGTTGAGCATTGTTGCTGTAGAACCCTTGATGTCAGCCACTGCAAGCACAGGAGCCTTGCATTCGAGATGGGCCATCACAACAGCGTCAGGATGCTCCTGTTTCAGCTTTACAATTGCCTCCACCGAGAATTTCTCGTGCACATGACATCCACCATTCCACAGGAGCATGTTTCTGCCAGACACACTGTTGATGTAGTTGCCAAGGTTGTAGTCAGGACCGAAGATTATCTTCTCGTCTTTCGGAAACGACGCCATCACCTTCTCAGCGTTGCCAGATGTAACCACACAATCCGTAAGAGCCTTCACAGCAGCCGTTGTGTTGACATAGCTCACCACCTTGTAGCCAGGATGCTCCTCCTTGAATTTCTTTAAATCTTCCGCACGACACGAGTCTGCAAGCGAGCATCCCGCTGTCAGGTCGGGGCAAAGCACCGTCTTATCCGGCGACAGGAGCTTACAGGTCTCTGCCATGAAGTGCACACCGCACATCACCATAACCTTGGCGTCGGTCTCGGCAGCCTTGCGTGCCAAGGCAAGCGAGTCGCCCACAAAATCGGCAATGTCCTGTATCTCTCCCACCGTATAATAGTGGGCAAGAATAATTGCATCCTTCTCCTTGCAGAGTCTACGTATTTCCTGTTTCAAATCCACGGACCTGTCCACCTGTTCGTCGACATATCCTTTCTCAATCCACTCTTTTTTCATATCTTATTGTTTTAAGTGTTTCCTGTCATTGTCCTTTATTTCATGTGGTCTAAATTTCCTATGTTCTATTTTGAACACCTTTCAAAACCTACAGTTTTATCCACACCATACTATATATATTTCTTTTTATTTCTTTAAAGAAAAAAAGAATTATGAGTATGATGTAGTGTTAGTATGTTGATAACTTTCCGTCCTGTTTTTCCTGTTTTTTAGTTATTCACATTACAGGTGGTTTTATCCACAGGGATATTTAATATCTTTTCTCTGATTTTTAATGAGATACGGTTGTTATCCACACTTGTTTGTTTATACGTGCAAAGTTAATAAGTTTATATCTTTTTCCTTTAATATTTTGTGGAAAACTTTTGTATAACGATTTTATAACATGTATAGTTATCCACTATATCCATGTATGGTCTCGGTAGGTGTTGATAACCCCAAAGTTATTAACATAGATATTAACATATTATCAACAGTTTTCCACGGGTTATCCACAGGAATGTTGGATAATATCTATTATTACAGTAGGGTGGGGTATACAGGAGCATGACAGGCATATAATATGTGTTTTACAGGCTGTCCACAGGCATGATATTTTATATGTTTTCCACAGTATTGCTGTGAATTTATCCACATTCCTACTGCTATTATAATAAGAATGTGAATATAAGTGTATTGAAAATCAAAAAGTTGCCGAGTTATCCACAAAAGTGTTGATAACTCGGCAACTATATTAAAAACCATAACCGGCAGTATCAGCCGCATTATTTAAACATGGTTTTTGTATTGTTCTTCTTCTTTCTTTTCAGCAGTTTTATTTCTGTTTTCTGGTAGATGATGAACAACGAAGTATGGTATAATAACAGGCATCTCAGCATCCTGTCCTTTCGGCTGAGTCGCAACCTGTACTTGCTGTCAATCTTGATAAGCTTATGTTTTATTTGCTCAAGATATTGCATTATGATGTCTTGGCTTATGTTCATCCTTGTGATGTACTTTGCCACGCGTATACATCTTATTAACATGCTTAAGCTAACTTGGTTCTTGAATGGCGTATTCTGGTAGAATTTATATCTTTGTTCCTCAGCTTCAAGAAAAGCGTATTCCTGTTCGGGAGTAATGGTGTGCACAACGCTGCTTAGTCGCATACGGTAGTGATAGAGTGGGCGGTAGGTATGCACAACACGTCTCACATTCTTAAACCAATGGGGCAGTACGGCATAGTCTTCATAGCATAAGTGTCCTGGCATGTGGTACTCGATACAGCTTCTGCGGAACACCATTTGCCATATATAGCTTTGTATATTGTCGCGGATAATGCGTCGGTGTACAGTATCATAGTCGAGCACTTTCACGCTGTTGTCGGTATGCTTGCATACGCTACGGTCGGTGAAGTCGCTATAGTGTCCGCATACAGCAATGTCGGCATCGTGTTGCAGAATGTTGTCGATGAGGAATTTGTACATATCAGGTTCGAGCCAGTCGTCGCTGTCTACAAATCCCACAAATTCAGCTTTGCTTTGTCTTATAGCCACGTTTCGTGAGTCGCCCTGTCCTGAATTCTGCTTGTGTATAACGGTGATGCGTGTGTCGCGTTCAGCCCATTGGTCGCATATCTCAGGTGATGAGTCGGTCGAACCATCGTCTATTATAAATAGGTGCCAGTTGGTGAAAGTCTGGTTGATGATCGACTGTATGCACTGTTCGAGATATAGCGACGTGTTGTATACAGGCATTATAATGTCGAGCGTTGGTTCTGTATTGTGGGTGTTTGGGGTTGTCATAGTCTTTCTATTCCGTTCTTACATTTCACTTTTCTGTTGTTTCCGTCGAGCAAAGGCCTGTTTTCTTTGGCAAAACTCTTCTCCTTGTGGTATAGGTGGAACTCGATAGCTTGGAATTTAGCCCATTTGCGTCGCAATCCGAGGTTGACGAGACGCACAATAATATCAGTGTCTTCAAGTCCATATCCCACCATGTCGGAGTTGAACCCGTTGACAGCCTTTAGGTCGCTCATGAATGCCGCCATATTTACGGTGCGTCCTTTATCCAAATTATTCTTATATAGATTTTTTGTCCATGGTGTCAGCCATGGTAAGTATATGGCATTAAGTCGTCTGCTTACACCGTTTGAATACCAATGTATGTTTTTTTTCTTGCCATTCATAAGCTTATTGCTCACTTCTGGATTGAGTTTTGCTCGGCTTCCTAATACGAAGTATCCTTTCTCAGCCAATCGCTCATGGTCGGCTATGAAGTGGCGTTCCATTATTATATCACCATCAATCATGATAATGTATTCGCCATTGCATTTTCTTAGTGCGTTGTTACGTGATTCAGCAGCCCTGAATCCACGGTCTTCTTGCCATGCGTGTATCAATGGACAAGGAAAGTTTTTAGCGATATCTTCAATAAGAATTCGTGTTTCGTCTGTTGAACCGTCGTCTGCTACAATCACTTCGTCAGGTATGCGTGTCTGTATGGCCACGCTCATTAAGCATAGGCGTAGCATATTAGGATTGTTGTATGTTGTTACGATTAAAGAAACTATCATACGTTTTATATTTTAGAGTGTTATCTTTAATTTGGTTGTATTGTAACGTAATATGTTACTTTGAATTT